>Ga0207733_100060_pt1 | contig 120808 bp, 123 predicted proteins | sample A23P3SouthBayCA_FD_187735 | JGI IMG/M metagenome (GOLD analysis project Ga0207733, IMG submission 187735) | Aerobic enrichment media microbial communities from Eden Landing Ponds, California, USA - A23 P3 (SPAdes) | ecosystem: Environmental > Aquatic > Marine > Unclassified | place: Emeryville... | reverse complement strand
GTGGATGACGGTCACCTGGTAGTTAGTATCGTTTTGGAGAGCGTACGCACCATCGGTAGCATTCTCCATGATGGTGACGCGGTCGTTCAGTTCGATGTCGGCCTTTTCCTCGAGAGCTGCGCCGTTCAGCCTCGCCCACCCATCCGGGGTATCCACCGAGGAGTTGGCACTTGCCGGATCGAGGTCGATCACGAGATTGTTCGACTCCTCGTCTCGGACGGTGATCCGGATGTTCTCCTCGTTCAGCGTGTCACCGTTGTTGTGGTTGATGACGAACGTCTCGTTAGCGTTCGTGTCGTTAATGTACTCGGAACTCGCGTCCGAGATACTCAGGCTCGCACTCGGCTGGCTACTCCCGACCTGGTCGCCCAGACCGAGGACGAACGTTCCGATGACGGCCGCCAGGATCACCGTGATGGCGACCATCAGGATGACGCCGATGACCGGCGACACACCCGTCCTGTCTTCAACTAACGCCGCGTACCGCTCTTTGAGTTGATCGATCATGATTGGATCGTGTGTTGGTTGTCCCACGGCCGTCGGAAAAGCGGACGGGCGAAACAGTTTAGCCCCCCGCGCGAGGGTCCTATACTGTGGTTGAGGGGAGGATATTGGCCCCGCCCCCCACCCATCGCCCACCGGTGCATTTTCCGAACGTCCGTGCTACACTCACTCTATTTGCCATCGTGATATAGTTTCCTGTCGTTATCGCGCTTAATAAGAGCGCCGTCTGTCAATCGTGGCACAAGTCACCGCGGAATCGGCCGGGCAGAGGATTCCGGATCGGCGCGGTGGCGACGCCCGGGTCTCTCTGCGCGAACCCGGGTCGTGAGGTGAGACACGCTCGTCAGGAACGGGGGAGCGATCAGCGCCGGGAAGCGATCAGTTCCATCTCGGCGTCGCAGTCGAGACAGCGGACGCCGGAGACGTCGCGCGGGTCGGCGGCGCGTGCGGCGACGCGGTGGCCACAGTCCGGGCACTCGAAGGCCTCGTACTCGTCGTGGGCCCAGTCGATGTCGACCCGCGGGTTGTCGTCGGCCATGGCCGGATTTGGGCCGCCGCGGACTAAAACGCCGGGGCCGCTACTCCTCGACGACTTCGACGCCGCGGTTGTTCACCGCCGCGGGGTCGAGGCCGGCCTCGTTGAGCGCGGTTTTGTACTCGCGCTCGCACTGCTCGGCGTCCTTCTGGCGGTCGCTGGCCCGCGTGCACAGTTCCGCGAGGTCGGCGGGCACGTCGTTCGTGGCGACGATCCAGTGGTTCACGAGGTCCGACATCCGCCGGATGGGCGACGTGAAGTGTCCGTAGATCTCGAAGTTCAGAGCGTGGTGGCCCCCGAAGGGGTCGCTCATGTACTTCGCACGGGGCATCACCTTCATCACCGCCCGCTGGATCTTCGAGAGCTGGCGCTGGGGGGCGTCCTCGAGGGTCGCGTTGACCGCCTTCCGGGGGTCCTCCCAGCTCGCGCCGGGGATGGAAACGCCGTCGAGTTCCTGGATCTCCCGGAGCGCGTCGCTCCACTGGTCGGGGGTCGGCTGGGGGTGCACGCGGTAGACGGCCTCGAGTCCGCGGTCCCACATCAGCGTGTGCGTGACGGCCTTGTTGGCCTTCAGCATCGACTCCTCGATGATGGTGTGCGCGCGGTCCCGCCGAGGGTTGAGGACGAGCGAGCCGTCCTCCTTGCGCTGCTCGTGCATCCGGTCCGCGAGGTCGTAGGAGAGCTGAATCTCCTCGTGCAGCGGAGCGTCCTCGTCGTCGAGGCGGTTCTCGCACTCCGTGTAGGTGAGCCGCTCGTCCGAGCGGATGACGGACTTGTAGATCTCGATGTCCTCGTAGCCCAGCGTCTCCTTGTCGAGGTGCATCTCGACGGTGTGGGCGAGGCGGTCCTCCTCGGGCACCAGCGAGCACACCGTCTCCGCGAGCATCGGCGGGAGCATGTGGACGGTGTAGCCCGGCAGGTACACCGTGTTGGCGCGGCGGAGGGCTTCGTCCCACATCGTGGTGTCGGGCGTGACGTAGTGGGTCACGTCCGCGATGTGGACCCACAGCACGTACTCGTCCTCGCGCTCCGCGACGCTGAGCGCGTCGTCGAAGTCCTGCGCGTCGATGGGGTCGGTCGTCCACGTCATCATGTCCCGGAGGTCCTGCCGCTCGTCGACTTCGGCCTCGATCTCGGTGGTCACGTCCTCGGTCCGGGCCTCGGCCTCCTCCAGCACCTCGGGGGGGAACCCGTCCGGGATCTCGAACTTCTCGAAGAGGGACTCGCGCTCGCTCGCGAGGCGGTCGGCCGTCGCCTGCGTGATCTCGACGGGGCCCTGTCCCTCCGGGGTCCCGGCGGCCGCCTGTTGGCTCTGCTCGGTCATACCGGGGAGAAGGGGAGTGCGCGGTTTAGTCGTGTCGGGGCCGGGGTCAGGGCTCCTCCTCGATCGCCGCGCAGAAGCGCGCGAGGAAGGTCTCCCGGGAGCAGTCACCGGCGCCGACGCGCACCAGCGTCGCCTCGAGGCCGTCGCGGTCGCCGCGCACGAGCGACGCGGAGCAGTCCTTGCAGAGGTACTCGAAGCGCTTTCCCTCCCGATCCCACCGGTCGCCGTGCTTGTCGTACTCGCGGGCGTCGGCGCGGGCCACCGACTCCCCGCAAGCGATGCAGGTGACCGTCCGGGAGTCGCGGCGAACCGGCCACATACGAGCGGGTTGGTGGCGTAGCGACTTAGCGGTTTGCCCCCGCCCGGAACGGGCGATTTATTTTTCGCCCCCACCCAGAGGGGGCCATGGAAGTGTCCTCACGGCACCACCTCCGGAGCGACCAGATCTCGGCGCTCACGGACAGCCTCGCGGCGCAACTCGGCGTCGACCTCGACGCGGAGACGTTCGAACTGGTCGAACTGGAGGAGACGCCCTTCGATCTGGTGCTCGTCGACGGCGAGCCGCTGGTCTTCCGCCGCGACGGCGAGTGGTTCGTGACCGTGCGCGGCGCGAACGAGCTCGACCCCGACACCCACGTCGTCACGGTCGACCCGGGCGCCGTGGAGTTCGTCAGCGGCGGCGCGGACGTGATGCGGCCGGGCATCGTCGAGGCCGACGCCGACATCGCCGAGGGCGATCTGGTCGTCGTCGCCGAGGGGACCCACGGCAAGGCGCTGGCGGTCGGCCGGGCCCTCGTGGACGGGTCGGAGATGACCGGCGACAGCGGGAAAGTCGTGGCGTCGATCCACCACGTCGGCGACGAGTTCTACGAACTCCGCGTCTGACGCAAGAACTATACTCCGGGCTGCCGATCCTGACTCGTATGGGCTTCATGGATCGGTTCCTCGGTGGCTCCCGGAGCACCGAGGACTACGTCGAACTGGACCTCGACGACGTCCCCTCGGGTTCGAGCGAGGCCAGCATGCAGGTGCACATCGCCGAGATTCAGGGGCAGGACGACGCCATCGCGATCAAGGACGCCGTGTACGACGGCGACCTCGTGGTGGCGGACGTGACGCGACTGCGCACGGAGGATCGCACCGCAGAACACGTCATCGACGAGCTCCGGCAGGTCGCCCGCGAGGTCGACGGCGACATCGTCCAGAAGGGCGACGACCAGCTCATCGTCACCCCGACGGGTGTGAAGATCAGCCGCGAGAAGCTGAACCGGCGTTAGCTGACGTTGTCAGGCGTCTCGTCGTCCTCGACGGCGCGCTTCATCGACTCGCGTCGCGACTTGGCGTCCCGACCGGTGACTTCCAGCAGGAACTCGTTTTTCAGGTCGACCGCCTCGGCGGCGGCGTCGGCGTTGCCCTCCGCGATGACGTCCTCGGCGGGTCGCTCCTCGAAGTGGACCGCGAGCTTGTCCTTCTTGGAACTGTACTCCACGGCGCCCGCGACGATGCGGTCGAAGACCGGGTTGTCCGGGTCGCCGACGACGTAGAGGTCGTGGCCGTCGTAGTCCTCGGTTCCGGTGACCGAGCCGAAGTACTCCTCGATCAGCCCCTCGAGGTCCGGGGCCCGCTCGTCCAGCGTCTCCCCGCGTCGCATCTTGTACTCCTTCATACACTCGGATTAGGGGGTCGGGCCTATGTCAGTTTCGCGTCGGAGATTCCTCCGAGAGGTAGCCGCGCTGGCACTCCGGACAGATGTCGCCCTCCCGCAACGAGGAGTTCAACACGGGTTCGACGTAGTCGCAGGCGGGGCAGACGAACTCTGCGTCCACGTCCACGTCCTCGGCGGGGTCGGCGCTCGCGGTCCCGGTGCTCTCGATGCCGGAGCCGAAGCCGTCGCCGCCGACGACGGCCTCGCCGTCGGTCTCCGCGTCGGCGACGCCCTGCGGCGTGAGGCCCCCCATCTGCACGTCGCCGTCGCCGTCGGCGCCGGGGTCGGCGTCGAAGCCCTCGTCCTCGGCGTCGGGGCCGGGGGTCGGCCAGTCGCTGGTCGAGGCGTCCTCGACCTCGACGCCGCTGTCTTCCTCGGCGTCGATGATCTGGCCGCCCTCGTCGGCGTCGTCGTCCGGTTCGGGGGCTGGCTCGGCCGCCGGCTCCGGCTCGGCGTCGGCCGCCGCCTCGTCCTCGACGCGCGTGTCGTCGGCCTCCGGCCACTCGCCGGGTTCCCGCTCCGGTTCCTCGGCCTCGACCTCGGCGTCGCCCTCGTCGTCGAGGATCACGCCGTCGTCCTCGGCGGCGGAGGCCGGCGGCTCGAACTCGTCGTCGACGCCCGGACTCGTCGCCGGCTCGGAGTCGGCGTCGGACTCGGGCTCGGGCTCCGGCTCGGGTTCGACCGGCCGGACCTCGGTGTTCTCGCTGACGACCGTCTCGGCGCCACAGCGCTCGCAGGTCTTTGTCTCGCGAACGGTGACGACGACCTCGTCGCCCCGGTCGTCCCGCTCGCGGTCGATCTCGGGGTCGGCGTAGGCGTGTCCCAGAAGGGAGCATCTCAGGCCCATTGAGGCCGAGATTTCCCAGCCACGGACAAAAGCATACCGCTCGGGGGTACGTCTTTACCGCCCCCCGGCGTAGATGCACCCATGCCGCTCAAACGCGAGTACCGCGACCGCGGCGAGGTCCAGACCGCGGTGCTGGAGGCTCTCGTCGACCGGGGGGACGAGGGGATGACCGTCCTCGAACTCAGGGGGCGCGTCGACGCGGACATCGACGACATCGAGGCCGCGCTGAGCGAGTTGAAGGCCGACGGCCTCATCGCGGTCGAGAGCGGGGGCGAGCGCACTCTCCTGAAGGCCGCAGACCGCGTCGTGACCGAGCGGGAACCCGAGAGCGACCCCTCGCTCGTGGACTGGCTCCGCGAGCGCGTGGGCCGCTGAGTCGCCCCGAACGGTAGCCTTTACCGCCGCGGCGCCCGACCGGGACCCATGACAGTCGTCCGGTCGAAACACGACGACTTCGGCGCCGTCTTCGACGGGTCGGGTCGGGAGTTCCCGACCCACTACGGCCGCCCGGAGCGCACCCACACCGCCGTCCGCCGCGTCGTCGGCGTGCGCGAGTCCGACTACGGGATCCTCGCGGTCCGGGGCGCCGACCGCGTCGAGTTCGTGGACGACACCGTCTCGAACAGCGTCCCGGCAGCCGACGGCGAGGGGGTCTACGCCCTTCTGCTGGACCCGGACGGGCGGATCGAGGCGGACCTCTACGTGTTCGCGACGGGCGACCGACTGCTCGTGTTCACACCGCCGGGCCGCGAGGACGAGATCGCCGAGGAGTGGCGCGGCCGGACCTTCGTGCAGGACGTGGAGATCGACGTCGTGACCGGTGACTTCGGCGTCTTCGGCGTCCACGGACCGAAGGCCACCGAGAAGGTCGCCAGCGTCCTCGGCGGACCCGGGACGCCCGAGGAGCCGTTGTCCTTCGTCCGCGGCCGGATCCGCACCGAGGGCGCCACCGTGATCCGCGGGGACGGCCTCGCGGGCGAGGAGGGCTACGAGGTGGTCTGCACCGCCGACGCCGCCGCGGAGGTGTTCGACGCGCTGGTGACCCACGGCCTCAACGCGGTGCCCTTCGGCAGTCGGTCGTGGGAGACGCTCACCGTCGAGGCGGGGACGCCGCTCTTCGAGTCGGAACTCGACGGCGAACTCGCCAACGTCACCGGCGTCCGGAACGGCCTCGACTTCGAGAAGGGCTGTTTCGTGGGACAGGAGACGGTCGCGCGCGTCGAGAACCTCGGCACGGCGCCCCAGCGCGTCGTGGGACTGGCGCCCGAGGAGCGGCCTGCCCCCGGCGCGGCGGTGCTGGCCGACGGGCGCGAGGTCGGGTCGGTGACCCGCGCCGTCGAGAGCCCCACGCTCGATCGACCCATCGCGATGGCGCTCGTCGAATTCGACGCCGACCCCGACGCCGTGCGCGTCGACGGCGACCCCGTGGCCGCGACGCGGGAGGGTCTGCCCTTCGTCGAGGGCAGCGAGCGGTCCCGACGGCTCCCGACGTACTGAGCCGACCACGCATTTATTTGTGGGGAGTCGAGACAGTGGGTCGAATGTCGGAGTCGCGGTCAGTAAACGGCGTCACAGCCCGACTCCCGTGGCTACTGGTGGGGTTCGGGGGGGCCCTGCTCGCCGTCGTGGTCGGGGAGTGGGTGGTGGTGTGGATGCGGGACGGGCAGACGATCGGCGAGCAGCACGTGGTCGGAGTACTCACCTCGGTGCCGTTCGTCGTCGGCGTCGCCCTCGGGGGCTACTGGCTCGCCAGAAGCGACCTCGGGCCGGACCGGTACGGGCGCATCGGCGCCTGGTTCGTCGGCGGCGCGCTTCTGTTCACGGGCATCAACGTCACCGTGATGACCGTCTACCCGCCGCGGTCGGCGCTGTTGCTGTCGGGCTGGCTCCGGTGGGCGTCGAGCATCGGCGGCGCCGTCGGCCTGCTGACCGGCATCGTCGAGGCGCGGGCCATTGAGCGCGAGCGGGCGGCGGAACGAGCGGCGGTCCGGGCGGAACTGGCGGAGTCCGAGCGGGACCTGTTCGACTACGTGAACAGCCTCCTGCGCCACGAGGCACTCAACGCCGCGAACGTCATCAGCGGGAACGCGGAACTGCTCATGGCGGACGCGGACCCGGACACGGAGACGAGCGACCGACTGCGGGTCATCGAGCGGCAGAGCGAGGACCTCTCGCGCATCATCGAGGACGTCCGGGTGCTCCTGCAGGGCGCCGGGGAGAGCGCCCCGCTCGACGCGTGGTCGCTCGACGAGGTGCTGTCCGCGGAGGCCGCGGCGCTCAGAGAGCGCACGGGAGCGGCGGTCACCGTCACGGGCGCGAGCGACGTGCAGGTCGTCGCCGACGACCTCCTCGCGCGCCTGTTCTCGAACCTGCTCGCGAACGCCGTCGAGCACAACGACAGCCCCGACCCGCGAGTCCGGGTGTCCGTCGAGACGACCGCGGACGCGGCGTTGGTCCACGTCAGCGACAACGGCTCCGGCATCGACGAGGACCGCCTCGACACCCTCTTCGAGCGCGATCCCGACGAGAACAGCTCACACCACCTCGGACTGTTCCTCGTCCAGTCGCTCGCGGATCGCTACGGCGGCGACGTGTGGGTCGCGGAGACCGGCCCCGAGGGGACGACGATGACGGTCGAACTCAGGCGCGCCGACGCGGACGGCCACGTTCGCGTCCCCGGAGACGGGGAGTGAGAGCTACGCGGCGGACGTGCCGTTCACCGGCTCGCTGTCCTGGAACTGGATGTCCCAGAGCTTCCACTCGCCGTCCTCGATCCGGAGCTGGTAGAGGTCGGTGACACGGATGAGTTCCTGATCGGGCGCGTCCCAGCGGTACACCTCGCGGACGACCGCCTCCGACTCGGTCTTCGAGGTGACCGTCCGCTCCTCGATGGTCCAGGAGACGCCGTCCGCGGGGCCGAACTCCGCGGGGTCCGAGGGGAGTTGCTGCCGCGCGGGGCTCTCGGAGTGAAACAGCGCGCGGTAAGCGTCGAGGTCGCCGCTCTCCCACAGCGACCACGTCTGCTTCACGACGCCGGTCGGGCCCGAGGAGCCGTCGTCGCGAAGGAAGGTGTACCAGCCGACGCCCCCGGCGGCGACCACCGCGCCGCCGAGGAGTTGGCGGCGGGAGAGCCCGAACGCGCCGCCGCTCTCCGTGCCGGGGTCGGACAGGTCGGGGCCGCCGTCGGCCGGCGCGGCCGCAGGATCCGAGGCCGACTCCTCGGCGTCCAGTTCAGTCCCACACGACGGGCAGAAGGCCGCGTCGCTTCCCACCACCTCACCGCAGTTCGAACACTCGGCCATGGAGAGTCAACGGAGACCGCCGGTAAAAGAGAGACGGGATGCCGAGAGATTCGCCTACCGGAGCAGCGCCCGCACCTGCTCGCGGGAGAACAGCGAACTCGGGCGGTCCATGTGGACCCCGATCTCGCCCGCAAACGTGCGCAGGCCCAGCCGCTGGACCGGCGTCGGAAGCGAGTAGGCCCGGCGCACCCACGCGCCGAGTCGGATCTCGCGGCCGAGTTCCGACCGCCACGCCCGCTCGTAGTCGTCGAGCGTGCGGGGCGCAGTCGGGTCGACGGTGCGGGCCGCGCAGTCGGCGGCGGTCATGCCGTACCTGATCCCCCCGCCGGTGAACGGCTTCGTCTGGCCGGCCGCGTCGCCGATCAGGAACGCGCGGTCGCTGACCACCGAGTCGGGCGGGCCGATGGGGATGGCGCCCGAGCAGCGCCGGTCGATCGTCGCGCCGTAGTCGTCGACCAGCGCGTCGAAGCGGTCGCCCACGTCTGCGCCCGGACTGGCCGCGAGACCGTACTCGACGCCGGCGTCGCCCCGGGGAATCCGCCACGCGAAGAAGCGCGGCACGGTGAGGTGGACGTCCACGAAGTCCTGCGCGTCGGGGTCGGGGTCGAAGCCCAAGACCCCGTGGAGCAGTTCGTCCGGTTCGGGGAGGCCGACCTCGCGGCGCACCCGCGAGCGCGGCCCGTCGCAGCCAGCGACCATCCGCGCCGCGACGGTCTCGGTGCCGTCTGGTCCCTTCACGTCGAGTTCGACCCGATCCGCGCGCTCCCGGACAGCAGTGACGGTGTGGCCCTCGCGGATCGTCGCGCCGGCGTCGCGCGCGGCGTCGGCCAGCGTCCGGTCGAGGCCGACCCGGTCGATGGCGTTCGAGATCGGCGTCTCCTTGTAGAAGGGGTAAGCCGTGCTGTCGGCGCCGCCGACGTGGAACCGCGCGCCGCTGATGGCGTTCTGAAACAGGTCCTCGCGGGCGCCTTCGGGCACGTAGTCCCACACGTCGAGGCTGACGTGGCCCGAACAGGCGAGCGGTTCGCCCACGGTGCCCTGCTCGAAGACGACCACGTCGCGGCCGAGGTCGGCGGCGCGGCGGGCGAACCGCGACCCGGCGGGCCCGGCCCCGACGACGGCGAAATCGCGCATCGGCCCGGGGTAGCCGCCCCGCGGGCAAGTATCTTTCAGTCGGTCACCACGAGGCCGCGCGCGGACTGGCGCTCGTAGCGGGCGGGCCACCGCAGATCGACGCGGGCCCACGAGTCGCCGGCGTCGCTGGTCCGGAAGAGCCCGTGGTTGGTGAGGGCGGACACCTCGCCGTCGGCCGATCCCGGCGCGAGGACGGCCCGCAGGACGCCCTCGCCGGTCTGGAGGCCGTCGCCGCCGACGCGGGTCCACGAGTCGCCGCGGCGCCGGTACACGTAGGACTCGGCCCGGTCGGGGCCGCCGTGGCCGTGCGCGTCGCCGGCGCCCGACGCCGCGGACACGAGGACGGTGTCGGGGTCGCCGGGGTCGACGGCGACGCTCCAGACGTAGCGGTGGTCGAGGCCCGACTGGGGGTGCGCCCACGATTCGCCGTAGTCGGTGGACTCGGCGTAGCCGTCGCCCGCGGCCGAGTAGACGCGCCCCGGCGCGTCGGCGTGGGTCGCCAGCGAGTGGTTGTCGCGGCGGGAGCCCTCCGGTCGGTCCAGCCACGTCGCGCCGCGGTCGGGCGTGACGACGAGCGCCCCGGCCTCGACGGCGACGTACACGCGGTCGGGGTCGTGGGGGTCGACGGCCAGCCAGCGGACGTGGTGGGTCTCGGGCCGCGGCGGGAAGGACCACTCCGAGCGCGAGGGGACGTCGAGCAGGCCCTCGACGCGGTCGAAGGTCGCGCCGCCGTCGGTCGAGCGGTAGACGGCGCTCGGTTCGGTGCCGACCCAGACCTCCTCGGGGTCCTCAGGGAGGACGGCGACGGCCGTGACGGCGTCGCTGTCGATGGACTCACCGACGCGGCGGAAAGACCCGGCCGCGTCGGTCGAGCGCTGGAGGCCGCTCTCGAAGGTGCCGACGAAGACCCGGTCGGGGTGGTCGGGGTGGGCGGCGAGACACTCCACGTCGCGGTCGGTGAGGCGCTCCACCGTGCCGCCCTCGGTGACAGAGAGGACGGCGTTTCGGAGCGCTGCGTACGTTGGCATACCCTGCGTTCGTCGGCGGACGGCAAAAGAGTGTGCGGCCGCGAGCGTCAGCGGACCCGCGCGGCGTCACTCGTCGTCTTCGTCGGCGTCGCCGTCATCGTCTTCTGATTCTTCCTCCTCCTCTTCCTCGTCTTCCGCCTCGTCTTCGTCATCGTCAGCGTCGTCCTCAACGTCGTCGTATTCCTCTGCCTCCTCGTCGTCCGCGTCTTCATCCGCGTCGTCGGCGTCCTCGTCAGCCTCGTCGTCCTCGTCCGCAACCTCGTACTCGTACTCCTCCTCGACGAGTCGGAGACCGTCGTCGGTCACGAGGTACTCGAGTTCGCCCTCGAAGCCGTCGTCGGTCAGTTCGAGTTCGAGGTTTTCTGCGTCGGCACCGAGGTCCACGGCGACGGTGCCGTTCGCGTCGGTGGTCACGGTGCGCTCCACCTCGTCACCCTCGACTTCGACGGTGACGTTCGAGAGGGGCGCCTCGCCGTCCGCGACGGTGACCGTGACCGTGCCGTTGTCGAGTGCGGCGTGCACGTCCACGTCGGCCGGGACGCGCTCCGCGGGGGCGTCCCCGTTCGCGTCGGCCGGGAGCGGTGCGGCGCCGGTCGAGGCGACCGCGCCGCCCGCGGCGATCAGGACGACCAGCGCTGCGGCGACTGCTTTGGTTGCGGGCATCGTACCTCGACGAAGGGGCCAGACCCACTTGTACCGGGGAGTCCGTTCGGCCGGGTTTAGCGGGATTTATCCCGGCGCCACCGGGCGATTAAGTCGGATTAAGCGGGTAGGCATCGCGGTCTCGCGGCGGGCGAAGAAACGTCGCGGCCCGGAGGGCCGCGTTCGCGGCGCGGCTCCGCCGCGCCGCCTTTTTAGTGGAGGTTTTTCGCCTCGTCACCAGAACGCGTAGCGTTCTGGTTGCCCGCCAGATTTCGGTGCAATCTGGCGACGCTTCGAGCGAAAAACGTCCTCAGTCGTCCGTCGCTGGCGCCGCGCTTCGCTCCTCCGCGCGGGGGCCGTCGAGGTCCACGTCGGGGAGTTCGTCGCGGAGGTAGCGGCCGGTGTGAGAGTCCTCGACCGCCGCCACCTCCTCGGGGGTGCCGGCCGCGACGAGGTCGCCGCCGCTCTCGCCGCCTTCGGGGCCGAGGTCGATGACGTGGTCGGCGTTTTTCACCATGTCCAGTTCGTGCTCGATGACGACGACGGAGTTGCCGGCGTCGGTGAGGCGATGCAGCACGTCGATGAGTTTGCGCTCGTCCTCCGGGTGGAGACCGGTCGTCGGCTCGTCGAGCAGGTAGAGCGTGTCCCCGCCGTGGCGCTTGCCGAGTTCCTCCGCGAGTTTGACGCGCTGGGCCTCGCCGCCGGAGAGCGTCGTCGAGGGCTGGCCGAGTTTCATGTAGCCCAGCCCCACGTCGGCGAGCAACTGGAGGCGCCGCGCGATGCGGTCGTCGTGCTCGAAGAACGCCAGCGCCTCGGCGACGGTCATGTCGAGCACGTCCGCGATGGTCGCGTCCTTGTAGGTCACGTCCAGCGTCTCGTCGTTGTAGCGCGCGCCGCCACACTCCTCGCAGGGGACCTCGACGTTCGAGAGGAAGTTCATCTCGATGGTGACGGTGCCCTGCCCGCCACACTCCTCGCAGCGGCCGCCCTTGACGTTGAAGGAGAAGCGCCCCTTCTCGTAGCCGCGCTGCTTCGCGAGCTTCGTCTGGGCGAACAGGTCCCGGACGTGGTCGAACACGTCGGTGTACGTCGCGGGGTTCGAGCGGGGCGTGCGGCCGATGGGCGACTGGTCGATGAGCCGGACGTTCTCGACGTTCTCGATGCCCTCGATGGCGTCGTGCTCGCCGGGGTCGACCTCCGTGTTGTCGTTCATCTGCCGCGCGAGGCCCTTGTAGAGTACGTCGTGCATCAGCGTCGACTTCCCCGACCCGGAGACGCCGGTGATGGCGGTGAACGCGCCGACCGGGATGTCCACGTCCAGATCAGAGAGGTTGTGCTGGCGCGCGCCCCGCACCGTGACCGTCGCGTCCCAGTCGCGGCGCTCGTCGGGGACCGGGATCGACCGCCGGCCGGCGAGGTAGTCGCCGGTCACGGACTCCTCGGCCGCGGCGACGTCTTCGACCTCGCCCTGCGCGACGACCTCGCCGCCGTCCGCGCCGGGGCCCGGTCCCATGTCGACGATGGTGTCCGCGCGCCGCCACGTCGCCTCGTCGTGTTCGACGACGAGCAGGGTGTTGCCGAGGTCCCGGAGTTCCTCTAAGGTGTTCAGCAGGCGGTCGTTGTCGCGCTGGTGGAGGCCGATGGAGGGCTCGTCGAGGACGTAGAGGACGCCGACGAGGCCCGATCCGATCTGGGTGGCCAGCCGGATGCGCTGGCTCTCGCCGCCCGAGAGCGTCGCGGCCTCGCGGTCGAGCGTGAGGTAGTCCAGCCCCACCTCGACCATGAAGCCGAGGCGGGCCCGAATCTCCTTGAGAATCTCCTCGGCGATGGTCCGGTCGCGCTCCGAGAGGCGGGCTTCGAGGCCCTCGAAGTGAGCGAGCGCGTCGCCGATGGAGAGGCGATTGACTTCCGTGATCGTCGTCCCCGCGACCTCGACGGCGCGGCTCTCGGGCTTCAGGCGGGTGCCCTCGCAGGCCGGGCAGGTGGTGACGGACATGAACTCCTCGATGTGCTCGCGGGTGCTGTCCGAGTCCGTCTCGACGTGGCGGCGCTCGAGGTTCGGGATGACCCCCTCGAACGGTTGCTCCTTGTGGCGGGTGCCGTTCGAGGTGGTCCACTCGAAGACCACGTCCTCGCGGGTGCCGTAGAGGAAGGCGTCCTGCACCGCGGGGTCGAGGTCCGCGAACGGTGTCTCGACGCTGACGCCGAAGTGCTCGGCGACGCAGTCGATGCGCCGGCGGTAGTACGTGCGATTGTACGACCACGGCTCGAAGACGTTCTTCAGGGGCTTCTCGGGGTCGGTGACGACGAGGTCCTCGCTGACCTCCTTCGTCTCGCCGATGCCCTCACACTCCGGGCAGGCGCCGTGGGGGCTGTTGAAGGAGAAGGAGCGGGTCTCCAGTTCCTGCAGGTCGATCCCGCAGTCGGTGCAGGCGAGGTCCTCGGAGAACTCCACGGCGAGGCGGTCGCCGTCCTCGCCCGCGAGGTCGCCCGTGGAGCGCGCCTCGACGCCCAGATCGACGTCGGCGGGCGGGTCGGGGAGCACGATCTTCAGCGTGCCGTCGGCCTCCGCCAGCGCCGTCTCCACGCTGTCCACGATGCGAGAGCGGGCGTCGGGGGAGACTTCGACGCGGTCGACAACCACGTCGATGGTGTGGTCGTAGTTCTCGTCGAGGTCGGGGTCCTCGTAGGCCAGATCGTAGGAGTCGCCGTCGACCTCGACGCGGGAGTAGCCCTCGCTCACCAGGTCCTCGAAGAGGTCCTCGAAGGCGCCCTTCTGGTCGCGGACGACCGGTGCGGCGACCAGCAGGCGGGTGCCCTCCGGCAGCCCCATGATGCGGTCGACCATCTGGCCGGCGCTCTGCTCGCCGACCTCGCGGCCACACTCCGGGCAGTGGGGGACCCCGACGCGGGCGTACAGCAGGCGGAGGTAGTCGTGGAGTTCGGTGACGGTCCCGACCGTCGAGCGGGGGTTGTTGGCGGCGTTCTTCTGGTCGATGGAGATGGCCGGAGAGAGGCCCTCGACGGCCTCGACCTGTGGCTTGTCCATCTGCCCGAGGAAGTTGCGTGCGTAGGCGGACAGCGACTCGATGTAGCGGCGCTGACCCTCCGCGTAGACGGTCTGGAAGGCCAGCGAGGACTTGCCCGATCCCGAGAGTCCGGTGACGACGGTGAACTCCTCGCGGGGGATGCGGACGTCGAGGTCCGCGAGGTTGTGCTCCTCGGCGCCCCGGACCTCGATATACTCCTGTGTCATTGCACAGTCCCACGGCTCGAAGGCGTGAAATATTGTCGGTTCCGGCGATACCGGAGCCGACGAGGGGACTCAGTCGCGGCGCGCGAGCAGCGCCGCGCCGACGAGGGCGGCCGCGACGAGCGCCGCGCCGGCCGTGAAGCCGGGGACGCCGCCGGAGCCGTTCGACTCGGTCTCGGTCGGGGTCTCGGTGCCGTTCGCGGCGGTCGTGGGCGCCGCGCCGGCGACGCTGATCTGGGCCACGTTCTCGCTGGACGCGGAGCGGCCCGTGCTGTCGGTGACGTGGGCGGAGACGGCGTAGTCGCCCGCGGCGGCGTCCACGGTCACCGTGGCGGTGAGCAGCGCGTTCGTGGTGCCGCCGCCGCTGCCGGTCGTGGCGAAGCGGAGCGTCTCGTCGACGTCGTCGTCGTCGACGCCGTCGACCAGTTCGGCGCTCTGCGTGAACACGGAGACGTTCCGGCCGGTTGCGGAGACGTCGTCGAGAGTGACGTCGCCGGCCAGCTCGTTCGGCAGTTCGAGGTAGTGCCAGTCGGTGCGCCCGTCGAGCGAGAGGTCCGCGACGGAGACGGTGAGCGTCCGCGCGTCGTCGGCGGTGCCGGTCGTGGCGCCCACGACGCTCGGCGAGTCGTAGACGGTGAGGTCGCGGGTCTGGAGGCTCTCGACGCCGATCTCGTAGTTGCCGGCGGCGTCGAACTCGGGCGTGAAGGCGAGGCGGGCGCGCTCGCCGGCCGCGAGCGTGCCGGTCTTCGTGGTGTGGGTTTCGCCGTCGACCCGGAAGTCGGCCTCGTAGTCGGCCGCCTCGTCGGCGGTGTTCTCGGCGATGACGGTGACGCCGACGGGGCTGTTGCGCGCGACGCTGGTCGCGTTCGCCCAGAGCGTGGAGTAGGAGATGGGGTCGATCGCGACCGTGTCCGCGATGGCGTCGACCGCGGTGCCGTTCGCGTCGCGGAGGGACACGGCGGCCGAGACGTCCGCGTCGGGGTTGCGGACGCCGTCGAGCGTGACGGTCACGGCGTCGCCGTCGGCCACGGCGACCGGATCGGAGAGCGAGACGGTCGCGGTGCCGGCGGCCGCGGTGAAGGCCTCGACGCCGCCCGCGTACTCTTCGCCGGCGACGGTGAGGCCGACGTCCTCGGCCGCGACGGCCGAGAGGTCGGCGGCCCCGAGATCGATCTCGACCTCGGAGACGGTTGCCGTGTCGTTGTCGACCGCGACCGCGCCGGTGGCGGTGTAGGTGACGCCCTGCGCGCCGGCGTTCTGGTCGTCGGCGGTGATCGATGCGTCGGCGGCGGCCGCAGCGGTCCCGGCGAACGCCGCCGTCGCGCCGGCGGCGGAGAGGACCAGCAGGGCCGCGAGGAGAACGGATCTGAGCTGTGTGCGTGTCGAAGTCATGGGTGGTGCGGGGACCGACGGCCGCGTCGGACCCGTCGACGGCGGTGGGTCGGGACGAGACGCATAAAAGTATCTCGGAATGCCGTCCAGAAACCGGCGTAAACGTCCGGGAGAAGACCTCTCCGAGAGTTTACCACAACGGCTAAATATAATAGTCGATAGCGCGGAACGGCGCCGGGCCGTCACAGGAGAAAGGCGGGCAAGTAGAGGAGGACACAGGCCGCCGCGATCGGACGGGCCAACCGCTCTCGCGTGTAGAAGACGCCGACGACGAACGTGGAGACGAGGAGGAGGTAGGCCGCAGACAGCGTGGGGGTGCGTGCGCCGCTCAGGGCGAAGCCGTCGATCAGGGCGCCCACGCCCAGCGAGAACAGCGGGTCGGTGATGTTGCTCCCGAACAGCGTGCCGACGGCGATGTTGCCCTGCCCGCGCCGCACCGCGAGGACGGCGATGACGATCTCGGGCACGGTGGTCCCGAGGCCGGTGAGCAGGCCCAGCAGGTAGGTCGGCGCGCCCAGCGACGCCGCGACGGCCCGGCCGTAGGTGACGAGGAGGTGCCCGCCGACGACGACGAGGGCGACGCCGACTGCGAGCCACGCCGCCGCGCGGGCCGGTGGCAGGTCGCCGTCGAGGCGCCGGCCGGGAAGGTCCGCGTAGCCGCCGGTCCGGTACCGGACCGCGAGAAAGAGAAGGTAGCCGCCGGCCATCAGCGCCCCCTCGGCCCGCGTCACGGTGCCCGAGCGGACGACGAGGAGCATCGCGAGCATCGCGACCAGCATCCCGCCGCCGTAGAGGCCCACCTCCGAGCGGTCGAGTTCGAGGGGGGCCAGCAGGCCGACGAGGCCGACCCCGAGCGTGATCTGGGAGGTCGCCGATCCCACGACGTGCCCCACCGCGAGGTCGCCCGCGCCGTAGAGCCCGCTGTAGAGGCTGGTGGCGATCTCGGGGATCGAACTCCCCACAGAGACGACGGTGACGCCGACGAACAGGGTGGGGAGCCCGAGCCCTCGCGCGAGGCTGGCGGCGGCGTCGACGGTGCGCGTGCCGCCGTACACGAGGAGGGCGACCCCGAGCAGGACCGCCCCGGGGCCGACGAACGCGTGGACCATCAGGCCTCGGGCACCCGCGAGAGGATCTCCGCGCGGAACGTCTCGGGGTCCATCTCGGGCACGTCGTGCTCGTCGGCCGCCTCGCGCTTCCGGGTGCCCGGGTTCTCGCCGACGACGAGGTAGTCGGTCGCGCCGCTCACGGAAGAGGTGACGTTCGCGCCGTGGCGTTCCAGTCGCTCCGCGAGGTCGTCGCGAGCGTACCCCTCGATCGACCCGGTGAAGACGAGCGTGAGGCCCGCGAGTTCGTCGCCGCGGTCGGCCCGGTGGGGATCGACGCCGGCGTCGAGCAGGCGGTCCACGACGCGCTGATTGCGCTCCTCGTCGAAGAAGGAGACCACGCTCGCGGCGACCTCCGGCCCCACGTCCTCGACGGCGCGGAGGGCGTCCTCGTCGGCCGTCCGGAGGCCGTCGAGGGTGAAGGCCTCGGCGAGGGCGCGGGCGCGCTCTGCGCCGACGTGCCGGATGCCCAGCGCGTAGACGAAGCGGGCCAGGTCCACGTCTTTGCTGGCCTCGATCTCCGCACAGAGGTTCCGCGCGGACCGCTCGCCCCATCCAGACAGGTCGGTCAGGTCCGCGACCGCGAGGTCGTAGAGGTCCGCGACGGAGCCCACGAGGCCCGCCTCGACGAGCGTCGCGGCGACCTCCTCGCCCAGCCCCCCCACGTCCATCGCACCCTTCGAGGCGAAGTGCTGGATCGCGCGCTGCAACTGGGCCGGACACGAGGTGCCGTTCGTGCAGTGGTGGTTCTCGCCCTCCGCGACGACGGTGGCGCCACACACCGGGCAGGCCGCCGGCATCTCGAAGGTGTCCGCGGCGGGGTCGAGCACCTCGACGACTTCGGGAATCACGTCGCCCGCCCGCTCGACGGTGACGCGGGCGCCCTCGCCGACGCCCAGCGCCTGCGCCTGCGCCTCGTTGTGGAGGGTGGCGCGGGTGATGGTCACGCCCTTCACCTCGACGGGATCGAGTTCGGCGACCGGGGTGAGCTTCCCCGTGCGGCCGACCTGCACCGTGATGTCGCGGACTGTCGTCTCCTCGGTCTCGGGCGGGAACTTGTACGCGTAGGCCCACTTCGGGTGGCGGGCGGTCGTGCCCAGTTCGGCACGGGCGTCGAAGTCGTCGACCTTCGCGACGACGCCGTCGATCTCGTAGGCCAGTTCGGCGCGGCGCTCGCGGAGGTCGTCGCGGTAGGCGACGATCGCGTCCGCGTCGGGGACGGTCTCGGTCAGGTCGTCCACGGGGAAGCCCAGTTCGTCGAGCAAATCGAAGGCGCCCGTCTGGGAGTGGAGGTCCGCGCTCGTCACCAGCACGTCGTAGAAGAACACGTCGAGGGGGCGGTCGGCGACCGTGTCGGGATCGAGCAGGCGCACCGTACCGGCGGCGGCGTTGCGGGGGTTCGCGAACGGGTCCTCGCCTCGCTCGACGCGCGCCTCGTTGAGGTCGCGGAAGCCCGAGCGGGGCATGTAGATCTCCCCCCGGACCGAGAGAAAGTCGGGCGCATCGTCGGGGAGGTGCAACGGCACCGAGGGGATGGTGCGGACGTTCCGGGAGACGTCCTCGCCGGTCTCGCCGTCGCCGCGGGTGACGGCGCGGTCGAAAGCGCCGTCCTCGTAGACGACTTCGATGGAGAAGCCGTCGAACTTCGGCTCCGCGGTGTAGGTCACGTCGGTGACGGCCGCTTCGACCCGGCGCGCGAACTCGCGCACGTCCGCCTCGTCCTCCGAGGAGTCGAGGCTGAGGAGGGGAGCGGCGTGCGAGACGGTCGCCAGTTCGTCGAGGGTGTCGCCGCCGACCCGTCGCGTCGGCGAGTTCGGGTCGTCGAGGTCGAAGGCGTCTTCGAGGGTTTCGAGTCGGTCGAAGAGGGCGTCGTAGGTCGCGTCCGAGACGACCGGGTCGTTCTCGACGTAGTAGCGGTAGTCGTGGTACTCCACGGCCTCGCGGAGCAGGGCCACCTGCTCGCGGGCCGCCGACCCCGAGAGGGAGTCCGGCGCCCGGAAGTCGAGGTCCACGTCCCGGACGTAGGGGTTGTCGGTCGGCGCCTCAACCATGGGTCCCCTCCCGGCGCTCGCGGGCAGTCATCGGTCGAGACAGGTGCCGGGGACGCCAAAAATCTGTGCCCGGCCCCCAATCGAGTTAGGCCGGGGCTTAAACCGGGGATGTCGGGAACCTCCCGTATGACCGTTCTGCGGCCAGCCGAGGTCTCACTGCGGCGTCTCTCCGCGGGCGGGGTGGTGTCGCTGACCGGGCTGGCGCTCCTCGCGGTTCCCGCCTACGACGTGTGGGAGGACCTGACCGCGCTCGACTGGCCGGTCGCGGCCACGCTCGTCGAGAACGCCGCGCTGTTCGCCCTCGCGATTGGACTCGTCGCGGGGGGCGCGTGGGTGGCGACGCGGGACTGGGAGGCCACGTACGCCGAGACGGTGGCCCGCTGGACCGTCGGCGGCGCCCTCCTCGTCGGCGGCCTGTTCTCGGTGGTGGTCCTGATGCAGGCGCAGGTGATGGACGCGACGAAGCCGACGGTGCTGGCGCTCGACGGCGCCCTCATCGGGGCGAGCGCGTCCTTCGGCGCCGGGCTTGTGCGCGCGAACCAGCGCCGGAGCGACCACGCACGCGACGAGGGAAAGCGCCGCGAGCGGCGACTCGAACTCGTGAACCGGCTGCTCAGGCACTCACTGGCGAACGACCTCAACGTCGTGCAGGCGAAGGCGGGGGCGCTCGGGCCTGCCGTCGAGGGGGACCCGGACGCGGAGCGCGACCTCGACGTGCTGCAATCGCGCACCGGGGAGATGGCGGAGTTCGTCACCGCGATGCGGACGCTGATGGACGCCGTCGTCGAGGACGCGACGCCGACGCTCGATCCCGTGTCGCTCCTGGCGGTCCTCGACGAGCAGGTCGCGGCGGTCGACGAGGCCGCGCCCGCGGCCACGGTCGAACTGGCCGACCCGCCCGATCCGGGCGTCGAGGTGCGGGGCGAGGTGCTGCTCGCCGCGGTGTTCGAGAACCTGCTCCGGAACGCGGTCCAGCACGCGGACAGCGCGGACCCGACCGTCCGGGTGACGACCGAGCGGGTCGCCCTCGACGACGCGCCCGCGGTGCGGGTCGCCGTCGCCGACGACGGGCCGGGCATCGACGACGCGGAGAAGCGCCGGGTGCTGGACCGGGGAGTCACCTCGGGGAGTCCGGGCGGCGGCTTCGGTCTCTATCTCGTTTCGGAGCTGGTGGCACTCGCCGGGGGCGAGGTCGACATCGCGGACAACGAGCCGCGGGGGACGGTCGTGACGGTGACCCTCCCGCTCGCGGCGTAGTCAGCGGCGGCGCCAGAGGGCGGCCGCGGCGACGAGTGCAGCCAGCGCCACGCCCACCGTGAAGCCGGGCGCCCCGCCGCTCTCGGTCGCGGTGGTCGTGCCCGCCGGCGTGTCGGTGGCGGTGGCGGTGGCCGCGGTAGTGTCAGTCGCCGTGGCCGTCTCGGTGACCGTCGCAGTCACCGTCTCCGTGGCGGTCGACTCGGCGTCGGCCGCGACGACGGCGAACGTCGACGTGTGATCGACGGCCGCGCTGACGGTGAGCGTGCCGTCGGTCGCGTCGACCGACGCGGTCCCGACCTGCTCCCACGAGGGGTTGCCGTAGCGCACCAGCTTCAGGCGGTCGGCGTCCACGGCGGCCGCGTCGAGCGAGACCGACAGCGTCGCGGCCTCGCTGGGGGCGGGCGTCCGCACGTCGATGACCGACACCACGTCGCCCTCGACCGACTCGACGGGGACCGGCGGGTCCGCGAGGTCTCGGACCGACACCCAGCCGACGGTCTCGGCGGTCGGCTCGACGGTGACGGACGTCAGCGGCCCCGCGCCGAAGGCGACCGTGGCCGCGGGCGAGTCGAGCGAGAGGCGCGCACTCCCCGCGTTTTCGACGCCCTCCGCGGCGAGGACGTCGAGGGTCGCAGTCGCCTCGTCGGCCGCGCCGGCGGGCCCGCGCAGGGTGACGTTCACGTCGTAGCGACCGGGCTCGGCGGGGTTCGTCGCCGGTCGGAGGCCCACGACGACCCGGTCACCGGGGGCGAGCGTCGGCGCGCGGGCGCTGTCGACGTCCGAGAGGTCGAGACGCACCGCGCCGTTCACGACGTTCACGTCGACCTCGTCGGTGTCGCCGAGCGCGGCCGTTTCGGTCCCGTCGGGTCCGACGACGCGGAGCGTAACCACGTTCTGGTCGTCGCTGACGGAGGTGACGCTCCCGCCGGCCTCGTGGAACGCCGCGCCGTAGCCGACGGTGACCCCGGTGAGCGTGCGGTTCGCCAGCGCAGAGTCGGCGGTGACGCGCGCGACGGCGGTGTGGGTGGCGCTTCCGTCACCGACCGCTGGGGGCGCGGCGCCGACGTGGGCCTCGACATGCCCGGTTCCGAGCACCGTCGCCGTGGCGGTATGATTCGGGGCGACGGAGCGGTTCCGCTCGTCCGTCGCGTTCCCCAGCGTCAGGCGGTAGTCGCCGGGTGCGAGGCCCGCGAGCGAGGCCGTGTACCCGACGCCCACGGCGACCTCGTGGGACGTGAAGTCGGCCAGCGACAGCGTGTCGGCCTCCGGCCCCGAGAGGGCCACGTAGAGGCTCTCCAGTCGCTCGCTCGCCGCCAACGAGACGTTCAGGGTCCCGTCGGCGGCGACGGTCGCGTCGAAGCGCTCGATCGCGAGACGGTCCCGTACCGTCACCGCCGCGGTGCCGTTCTCGGTGGCGACGTGCCCGGTGCTGTCGGCCACGCGCACGTCGATCGGGTAGTCCCGCTCCGTGGCGGGGTAGGCGACGCTCACGTCGACCGTGACGGTCGCGTTCACGGCGCCGCCGCCGTCCACGTCGGTCTGGAAGCGCACCGTGTCCTGCACGCTGTCGCCGTCGAAGCCGTCGACGACCTCGGGGCTCTGCGCGACCGACGTGTTCGTGACGCTGACGCCGTTGGCCGACAGCGAGTCGGCGAGCGCGTTCGGGAACTCCACGGACATCGTGTCGGTGTCGCCGTCGGCGCTGAGGTTCACCACGTCGACGGTCACCTGCTGATTGGCGACGGTCGTCGACCCGTTCAGCGCGGCCGGATCGACCGTCGCGTTGCCGATGGCGACCGGCGGGAAGGCGACGGTCGCGGTGCTTGACTGCCCGCTCGCGCCGTCGTCCCCGTCGGCGTCGACCGCGCGGTCGAGCGTCGCCGCGTAGCCGCCCGCGGGGGCGTCCCAGATCAGCGAGTACGTGTAGGCGCCGTCGACCACGCGCTCGTCGAGGTGCTCGCCGGTGAGCGTCCGGGACTCGGGACCGGAGACGCTCACCGCGACGTCTTCGAGGCGCTCGGAGGACCGGAAGTAGAGCGACAGTTCGCCGTCGGCGGTCGCGTCCAGCGCGAAGTCGCTGATCGTCGGCGGGGTCGGCGACGGGTCCGGGTCGTCAGGCTCGCTGATCGTCACCGAATCGGCGAAGGTCTGCCACTCGGCGTCGCCGCTGTCGTGGAGGGTCGCCGTCGCGTCGAAGTCGTCTCCGGGGTTGGTCACGCCCGCCAGTTCGATCCGGATCGGGTCGCCGTCGGAGACGGACTGCGAGTTCCCGAGTTTGAACTCGACGGTGCCGTCGGTCGAGTCGAACTGCGAGAGGCCGTCGCTGTACTCGTCGCCGTCGACGAACAGCGTCACGTCGGACTCGGTGACGGCGCTCGCGTCCGCCGGGCCGAGGTGCACGTCGACGTGCTGGAGCGTGTCCTGATTCGCCAGGTCGACGTCGCCCTCGACGGTGTAGGTCGTCGTCGCGTCCGGGGACTGGTCGGCCGGCGAAATCGAGACGTTCGAGGCCGCGGCGGCGGTGCCGCCGAGGCCGACGAGGCCCACGGCCGCGGAGAGCGCGACGAGCGCCGCCAGCGCGACAGCGCGTCCGCGGTCGGTCATCGACGCCCACCTCCATCGCCCCGATCGGTCGCGTGTCGTGCCGTCGTCGTGTGTGCTGACATGGGTAGCTCCGTCCGCGGCCGATCTGACGGCCGCACGCCTTCGGAAACGGCCACCGGCGCGGTCAGAGGCGCGCCTACATACTTCGCGCCGCCGCTCCTACACAGTTAGGCGAGCGGGCCGCGCCCGGCGATACATAGACTATCGGACGCTCACCGCTGCGCGGCGAACTCCCGGAGGGCGGCCGCGTCTCCCGTCTCGGCGGTGGCGACGTACCGCGAGGCCGCACAGTTTCCGAGCGCCGCGGCGAGGGGGAGGTCGAATCCGGACGCGAGGCCGACGGCGAGCGCGCCGTCGAATCGGTCGCCCGCGCCCGTGCGCCGCGCCACGTCGGAGACGTGCGGGTTCGGGACCACGTGGACGCCGTCGGCGGCGGCGACGATGGCGCGGGACGCCTCGTGGCTCACCGCGGCGGTGAGGCCGATCCGATCCCGGAGGTCGGCGAGACGAGCCGCGACGTCCTCGCCGACGGCGTCGACGGCGTCCGCGAGGCGACGGGCCTCCCCCGCGTCGACGCTGAGGACGACCGGCGCCGCGGCGGCGCAGGCCGACAGCGAGTCCGTGAGCGCATCGAGTTCGGCGGCGGCGCAGCCAATCACGTCGCCGGGGTCGACGACGACGGTGGCGCCGTCGGTCAGGTCCGGGAGCGCCCGGAGCGCGCGGTCCATCCCCGGGAGCGACACCCAGTTGCCACAGCAGACCGCGTCGGCCGCGGCCAGCGGCGCCGTGCCGGCCGCGCGGAGGTCCGCGACCGACCAGTCCAGCAGGTCGCCGGACTCCTCGGAGAGCAGCAGTTCGCCGTCGTCGAAGGTCAGCACCGACACCGCCGCGGGCGTCCCGAAGGAGCGCGCGTCCACGTCGGCCAGCCGACCGTCGAACACCGGGTCGTCGAGGTGGCCGTACAGCGTGGTGTCGGCGCCGAGCGCGGCCGCCTGTCGCGCCGCGTTGACCGCCTGTCCCCCGGGGTCGCGCCGCTCGGCCGCGATCTGGAAGCCACTCGCCCCCGGGTCCGCGATCCGATCGGCGAAGGCGTCTCGCGAGTCGACGCGCGCGTCGCGGCCCTCGGTGACCCGGTAGTACGTGTCGACGCTCCCGTCGGGGAGCGCGACCACGCGCCCGCCGAGGTCGCCCGTCCCGTCGGCGAGGCGGGCGAGCGCGTCACTCATCGGCCCGATTGGCGCTCACTCCGAGGCATCGCCGACGGTGAGGACGGGGCAGTCCGCGGTGCGGACGACGCGCTCCGTGGTGCTCCCGAGGAGGACGCGCTCGACGCCGGTCCGACCGTGGGTCCCCATCACGATCAGGTCCGCGTCGTGCTCGTCGGCGTACTCCCGGATCGCGGCGGCGGGCGCGCCCTCGATCACGGCCGTCGTCGACTCGACGCGCTCGGGCAGGGCCGCGGCGGTCTCGGCGACCAGTTCCTCGGCGTCCTCGTGGAGAGCCTCGATGACGTTCGAGGTCCCGCCGCCCACCCCGGCGCTGACGGCCTCCGTGGGGAGGTCGACCACGTTCAGCACGTGGACCGCGGCGTCGAACTGGCTGGCTATCGCGCCCGCGTGCGCGACGGCGGCGTCGCTCGGCTCGCTTCCGTCGACCGGCAGGAGAACGGCGTCGTACATGCGTGCTCGGCCTTCGCGCGCCAGTCGGTAAAGCGCTGTCCCCGCCTCACTTCTCGACGAGTGAGAAGACGCTGTGGTCCTCGTCGAGGGTTTCGAGGCGCTGGTCGATCTGGCTCCGCTTCTGCTCGACTCGGCTCCGGAGGTCCGCGAGGGGCTCGGCGGCCCCGTCGATCTCGCAGGACTCGAGGATCGAGAGCTTGCGACTGAGGCGGAAGAACTCGTCGAGGTCGTCGTCGAGGTCGTCCCGCAGGCACAGTCGCTCGACGGCGTCGATCACCTCGCCCTTCGACACGGGCTTCACGAGGTAGTCGTCGAAGGGGAGTTCGACGACGTGGGGGTCCGGTTCGATCGCGGTCAGAAGCGACACCTGGTGCGCCGGATCGCGCTCGCGGATCTGTCGGAGGACCTCGTCGCCGGGCACCGCGGGCATCCGTCGATCGAGCAAGACCACGTCCACCCCGGGATCGAGGAGGGTCAGCGCCTCCTCGCCCCGGTACGCGGTGGTCACGTCCATCCCCTCCTGTTCGAGCCAGATCGAGTAGGTGTCGGCGAGGTCCACGTCGTCGTCGACGACGAGGACGGTCGGCGCCTCGCTACCGGACATTCGGTGACCCCGCCCGCGAGGGCGTCGCCGGACGGCGACCGCGGCGGGTCGGCGGAGCGAGCGGTCGAGGACCTGCGTCGCACATGATCGCGTGATAGTCGGGGTCTGAGGGGCAAGGGCCCGATGCCTACAAGCTTAGGAGCGGGCTCCGGCGCGCCGATTAGGTGACAAGTATTTACGCCGATACGGACCAATCGGGGGACGATGAGAGTACGGAGTGGGCGCGCGCGGCGGCGCGAGGACGGCCGCGCCGGGGGCGCCGCATGGTAGAGTCGACCGCGGAGAGCGCGGGCGACGTGGTTGACGGACAGCCGACGGTCCTGATCGTGGACGACGACGAGGACCTCGCGGACACGTACGCGCTGTGGCTCAACGACGAGTACGACGTGCGAACGACGTACAGCGGCGGGGAGGCGATGGAGTCGCTCGCGGACGACGTCGACGTGGTGCTCCTCGACCGGCGGATGCCCGCGGTGCCCGGCGACGAGGTGCTGGGCGAGATCCGAGACCGGGACCTCGACTGTCAGGTCGCGATGCTGACCGCCGTCGAACCGGACTCGGACATCGTGGAGTTGCCCTTCGACGAGTACCTCGTGAAGCCCGTCTCGAAGGCGGAGGTGGTCGAGGCGGTCGACGAACTGCTGTTCCGGGAGGACCTCGACGAGGAGACACAGGAGTACCTCGCCCTGAACGCCACCGAGGAGTCGCTGGCCGACCGCGACGTCGACGAGTTCCGGGACCCCGACGCCGTCGAGGAGCTACGGGAGGCCGTGGCGGACGCCGAGTCGGAGTCGGTGCGCTCGCAGGTGGAGGAACTCGCGCGCCTGAAGGACGTGAACGCGCTCGTCCGGGGCGTCGACCGGGCGCTGGTGGAAGCGGCCTCTCGGGAGGAGGTCGAGACCCAGTCCTGCCGGCGCCTCGTCTCCGAGGGCCCCTACGAGTTCGCGTGGATCGGCGGCCACGTCGCCGCGTTCGACCAGTTCAATCCGCGGGCGTCCAGCGAGGACGGCGGCCTCGACGAGTCGCCGGTCGACCTCGACGAGAGCCACCCGGTGACCCGCGCCGTCGAGGCCGAGTCGGTGGTCGTGGTGGCCGACCCCGCCGCGGTCGCCGACGTGCGCGAGCAGGACGCTGGCGGAGGCCCGGCGGCGGTGGTGCCCCTCATCAATCGGGACACCGTCTACGGCGCGCTGGTGATCCACGTCGGCGACGGCCACGCGATCACCCCCCGCGAGGAGGCGGTGCTGGGCGAACTCGGCGACAGCATCGCGAACGCCATCGGGGCCGTCGAGAGCCAGCAGCTGCTCCGCTCGGACACGGTGATCGAACTCGACTTCCAGGTCGACGACCGGGCCGACGCGCTGGTGGACCTCGGGGCGACGTTCGACGCCGAGGTGACCCTCGAAGGGTACGCGCCCGTCGGCGACGGCGCGGTGACCTGCTACGTCACGGTGACCGGCGCGCCCGCCGAGGACGTGCTGGAGTGGCTCACCGAGCGGGACGACGTGGACAACCACCGGGCGCTCGACGACCGGGGCGACGCGGTGCAGATCGAGTGCACGCTCTCGGGCGACTCGGTCGTGAGGACCCTGCTGGGCGCGAGCGCGAACGTCCAGACGCTGTCCGTCTCCGGCGGCGCGGCGACCGTGCGGGTGGCGGTGGCGCCGGAGGCGGACCCGCGGACGGTGATGGAAGCCCTCGAGAGCCAGTTCCCCGGCGCGGAACTCACCGCCAAGCGCGAGGTCGAGCGCGACGTGGAGTCGACCGAGGGGTTCCGGAGCGCCCTCGACGAGAAGCTCACGGAGCGCCAGCAGGCCGTCATCGAGGCGACGTACAACTCGGGCTACTTCAAGTGGCCCCGGGAGAGCACCGCCGAGGAGGTGGCCGAGGCGTTCGACCTCGCGCCGCCGACGCTCCACGAGCACCTCCGGGAGGCCCAGCGAAAGCTCATCGAGACGTACCTCGACGAGACTTCCTGACCCCAAGCGTGTAGGGTCGGTCGTTTTTGACACGGCATCGCATCCAGAAGTCATGGGACGGAGAGACCCACTGGAATCGAGGGGGCGCAGCGCGGGACCGACGCGAGCCCCGAGAGGTGGTTCGGGTGCCTAACTGCCAGAACTGCGGGTCCTTCGTGACGAGGCAGTACGCCCGGGTGCTGGCGCCCGAGGGGATGCGCGAACCGCGGGTCTGTCCCCACTGCGAGGACAAGATCCGCGACGGCGCGGACGTGCGCGAGGCCCGCTCGAAGCGGACCTGACGGCCGACCGGGGCACGATTTATTCGGCCGGGCATGGTACGGTGTCCCGTGAACAGGACGAGGACCGCAGTCCCGACGGCGAGCAACCGTCGGCACCCATAGCGCGATGTTCGAGACCCGCGCGACGGCGGGAGCCGCGCTGGCCGACGCGCTCGCGGCCCGGGGCGTCGATCCGACGCTCGTACTCGGCATTCCGCGCGGGGGCCTGCCCGTGGCCCGGCCCGTGGCGGACCGCTTCGACGCGCCGCTGGACGTGGTAGCGGCGAAGAAGATCGGCCTGCCGAGCAACCCGGAGCGCGCCGTGGGCGCCGTGGCGAGCGACGGGAGCGCGTGGATCGACGCGGCGGCCGTCGATCGCTTCGGCGTGAGCGAGGACTACCTCGACGCCGAGCGAGCGCGGGCGGCCGAGACGGCCGCCGAGAAGGTCGCCACGTACCGCGACGGGCGGGGCGAACTGGCCCTGTCGGGCGAGCGCGTCGCGGTCGTCGACGACGGCGTGGCGACCGGGGCGACGGCGCGGGCCTGTCTCCGGCAGGTGCGCGAGGGCGGGGCCGAGCGGGTGGTCCTCGGAGTGCCGGTCGGCCCGCCGGGGTCGCTCGCCGACCTCGAAGCCGAGGCCGACGCGGTCGTCGCGGTCGAGACGCCGGAGCGGTTCCGCGCGGTGGGGCAGTTCTACCGGGACTTCGAGCAGGTCTCCGACGCCGAGGCGATGGCCTGCCTCGACGGGTAGGCGGGGCAGGCCCCGCTCGAGGCGGTCGGGGCTACGTGTGTAGGGTGGCGACCTTTAGGGGCGAAGGGGCGCCTGAAGCACATGACCGAGGACGAGGCGCGGATCGAGACGAGGCGGCGCGGAACCGAGCGGGCGGAGCCGTGAGCGCACCAGCGTTTTCCGTCGCGGTGTCCAGGGGACCACCATGACAGGGTCCGCGGGCCCCGTCGCGGTGGGGTGTGTCGCGCCCCGGGAGACCGCGGACCGCGTGGCGGACCTGCTCGCCGCCGCGCGCGACGACGTGACGGCGCGGGCGGTGCGGCCGGCGGACGCCTCCGACGGACTCGACGACTGCGACGCTGTCGTGGTGGCCGGCGGCGACGTGATCGGCCGCCTCCGCGAGATCAGGGCGGCGGCGCCGACCCTGCCGGTGATCCTCGCGCCCCGCGACGGCGACGAGGCGCTGGCCGCCGCCGCGGTCGAAGCCGACGCGACGGCGTACGTGCCGTGGACGGGCGAGTTCCCCGCGAGCGAGGTCGGGGAGCGGGTCGTCGCGGCCGCCCACCCGACCGACGACGCGGCGCCCCCGGTCGCCGAGACGATCGAGCGCGCGGGCCCGGTGAGCACCGCAATCGTCGACCGGGACGGCGAGGCGGTCTGGGTCAACGACCGCGCGCGGGAGTCCCTCGACCTCAACGCCGGCGATCGGGTCGGGGAGATCGATCTCTTCGACGCCGACGGGGACGAAGTGCCGCCCGACGAGCGGCCGGTCGCGCAGGTGCTCGCGTCCGGGGACCCGCTCTCCGGCTGGGAGGGGCAGATCGACCGCGACGGCGACCGGCGCGCGGTCCGGATCTGGGCGCGGCCCCTGCGGGGCGCGGGCCGGACCACCCGCGTCGTCCTGAGCGCCGTGGACGTGACCCACCGCGTGGCGCGCGAGGAGGCGCTCCGCGCGGAGAAAGAGCGGTTCCGGAGGCTGGTCGACGAGGTGGAGGACTACGCCATCTTCCAACTCGACGAGGACGGCCGCGTCGTGAGTTGGAACGCCGGCGCCGAGGCGATCAAGGGCTACGCGGCCGAGGACATCATCGGCGAGCACTTCTCGGCGTTCTACACGGCGTCCGCCGTCGAGGCGGGCGTCCCCGCACGGAACCTCGAAGCCGCCCGGGCGGAGGGCCGCGTCGAGGATACGGGCTGGCGGGTCCGGGCCGACGGGAGCCGGTTCTGGGCCTCCGTCGTCATCACCGCGCTGCGCGACGACGACGGCGACCTGGTCGGCTACTCGAAGGTGACCAGAGACGAGACCGAGCGCCACGAGTACAAGCAGCGCCTCGAACAGGAGCGCACGGAACTGGCGGCGGAACTCAACGAGGTGCTCGACCGCGTCTCGGACGCCTTCTTCGCGCTGGACGACGACTGGCGGTTCACGTACGTCAACGATCAGGCCGCCGAGATCATCGAAATCGACGCGGAGGGAGCCATCGGCGAGTCGATCTGGGACCTGTTCCCCGCGGCCGTCGGCACCACCTTCGAGTCGGAGTACCGGCACGCGATGGCCGAGCAGGAGGCCGTCTCCTTCGAGGCGTTCTTCCCGCCGCTCGACCGGTGGTTCGAGGTGTCGGCGTACCCCTCCGAGACGGGGCTGTCGGTGTACTTCCGGGACGTGACCGAGCGGCGGGAGCGCCGCCGCGAGTACGAGACGATCGTCGAGAACTTCCCGAACGGCGGCGTCGCCCTGTTCGACGACGCGCTCACCTACCGGCTGATCGGCGGGTCGCTGCCCGAGGGCGTCGAGGGGCCGCCCGAGCGACTGGAGGGGGAAACCGTCCCCGACGTGCTTCCCGCGGCCGTCGCCGAGACGGTCGCGCCCCACTACCGGGCGGCGCTGGAGGGCGAGCAGAACAGCTTCGTCGTGGACCACGCGGGCGAGGCGCGGCGCTTCTACACGCTGCCGGTGCGCGACGAGACGGGCGCCGTCATCGCGGGGCTGTCGATGTCCCAAGACGTGACCCAGCGCCGCGAGCGCCACGCCGAACTGCTCCGGCGGGCCACCGAGCAGGCCAGCGTGGCCGACCTCGGGCGGCAGGCGCTGAGCGCCACCGACCTCGACGCCCTGTTCGCGGAGGCCCTCGAGACGGTGACGGAGACGCTGGGCGCGGATCGGGGCGCAGTCTTCGAGGCCGAGGGCGACGGCGAGGGGTTCCACCTCCGGGCGGGCGTGGGCTGGCCGGACGGCGCGACCGGCGCGATGACGGTCGATGGCGACTCGCCGCCGGGGCACGCGCTCCGGACGGGGGAGCCGGTCGTCGTCGAGGACATCAGCCGGGAGCAGCGGTTCGCGATCCCCGACCTGCTCGCCGAGCACGGCGGGGGAAGCGGCGTGGTCGTCCCCGTGGGCGCCCGCGACGACGGCTGGGGCGCGCTCGGGGTGTTCGTCGAGGAACCGCGGGAGTTCTCCGACACGGACGTGGCCTTCCTCCGGAGCGTCGCCGCCCTGCTCGCGTCGGCCGTCGACCGGCGGGGCCGAGAGCGGGAGCTAGAGCGCTACGAGATCCTGACGGAGACGACCACGGACGGAGCGTTCATGGCGGACAGCGACGGGCGACTGCTGCTGGTCAACGACGCGTTCGCGGCGCTCGTGGGCCGCGACCGGGCGTCGCTGACCGGCACCCCCGTCGAGAGCGTGCTCGGAACGGCCGTCGTGGCGCGCGCCCGGGCCGCCGGACGGCGGGCGGGGACGGACGCGAACCGCCTCACCTTCGAACTCGACGGCGGACGCGGGGAGTCGACGCCCATCGAGGCGACGGTCAGCGACCTGCCCGACGGCGAGGGGTACGTCGGCGTCCTGCGGGACGTGACCGAGCGCAAGCGCTTCGAGCGCCGCCTGCGGAGCCTCCACGAGTCCTCGCGGCGGCTGTTAGAAGCGACGACGACGGCCGCGGTGTCAGAGCACGTCGTCGAGGCGCTCACGAGCGTCCTCGATCTCTCGGGCGTGATCGTCTACCGGCGGGCCGAGGGCGAACTCGTCCCCGCCGCGCAGTCGGCCGCCGCCGACTTCCTGCCCGACAGGCTGCCGGCCCTCCCCGTCGACGACAGCGTCGCGGGCCGGGTGTTCCGGACCGGCGAGAGCGAACTGTTCGCGGCGATCCACGAGGACCCCGACTGCTACGTCCCCGCGGCGGACTCGGAGATGGACAGCGCCGTGGTCGCCCCCCTCGGCGGCGAGGGCGTGGTCATTGCCGGCTCGCGGGAGTCGGCCGCCTTCGACGAGGAGACGCGCCAGCTCGTCGAGACCGTCGCCGCCAACGCCGCCGCCGCGTACAAGCGCGTGGACCGCGAGCGGGAGCTTCGGGCCCAGCGCAAGCGGCTGGCGGCCCTCGACGACCTGAACTCCCTCGCGCAGAGCATCGCCGAGGCCGTCGTCCAGCAGTCCGACCGCGCCGAGATCGAGGCGCTGGTCTGCGATCGGCTCGCTGGCTCGGACTCCTACGAGTTCGCGTGGATCGGCGAGGCCGACACCGAGCGCGGCGCCGTGTCGCTCCGGGAGGAGGCCGGCGTCGAGGACTACCTCGACGACATCACGCTGCGCCTCGACGGCGACGGCCCGACGGCGCAGGCGCTCCGCGAGGGCGAGATGCAGGTGGTACAGGACGTGGCGGAGAGCGACCGCTACGAGGGGTGGCGCGAGCACGCCCGGGAGGAGGGGTACCGCTCCTCGGCGGCGATCCCGATCCTGTTTCAGGACGCGCTCTACGGGGTCCTCAACGTCTACTCGGCGCGCCGCGGCGGGTTCGGCGACGCGGAGCGGGAGACGCTCAGCCGCCTCGGCACCATCGTCGCCCACGCCATCCGGTCGGTGGAGCGCGAGCGCCGCCTCCGCGAGAGCGAGCAGCGCTACCGGACGCTCGCGGAGCACTTCCCGAACGGCGCGGTGATGCTCATCGGGGCAGACGGGCGCTATCGGACGGTCGCGGGCGCGGCCTTCGACGACATCGACATCGACCCGGAGCGCCTCGAAGGGGAGCGCGTCGAGGCGGCCGCGAACGGACCCCCCGGGATCAGCGAGGACGTGACGGCGGCCATCGAGACGGCACTCGACGGCGAGGCCTCGCGGATCGAAGCGGAGTACGCCGGCCGGATCTACGACGTGCAGACGATCCCGATCCGGGAGGACGGGACGGTGACCGGCGCGATGTCGCTCTCCGTGGAGGTGACCGAGCGCAAGCGCCGGGAGGAGGAACTCGAAGCCGAGCGGGCGCGACTGGAGTTTCTCAACCGCCTCATCCGGCACAACCTCCTCAACAGCCTCAACGTGGTGGACGCGCGCCTCGAACTCCTCGACGGGGAGGTCGCCGAGGCGCAGGCGGGCCACCTCGACACCGCGCGGGCGCGGACCGCGGAGATGATCGACCTCGTGGAGACGATCCGGACGCTGACGACCTCCGTCGTCGGCGACGACGAGGACCTCGAACCGGTGGACGTGGACGCGGTGGTCGCGGAGGAGACCGAGATCGCGGCCGCGAGCTACCCCGAGGCGGAGTTCGAACTGCGGCGGGCGAACGGCGCGACGGCGCTTGCCGACGACCTGCTGGAGGAGGTGTTCGAGAACCTGCTCGCGAACGCGGTCCAGCACAACGATCAGGAGACGCCGCGGGTCCGCGTGGAGACCGCGGTCGGCGACGAGACGGTCCGGGTGCGCGTCGCCGACAACGGCCCCGGGGTGCCCCCGGAGCTGCAGGCGGAGATCTTCGGCAAGGGGACCAAGAGCTTCGACAGCCCCGGCACCGGCTTCGGTCTTCACCTCTCGCGGGAGATCATCGACACGTACGGCGGCGACATCGCCGTCGACGACGCCGAGGACGGCGGCGCCGTGTTCACGGTGACGCTGCCGCGGCCGTAGCTACACGCGCTCGGGCAGCCAGCCGCCGTCCACTTCCACGTTCTCGCCGCTCAGATAGTCGCTGTCGGCGCGACAGAAGAAGACGATCGGCCCGATCACGTCCGCGAAGTCGGCAGCCCGGCCGCGGGGCAAGTCCTCGGGGAACTCGTCGGAGTTCTCGATCACGTACGGCGAGACGGCGTTGACGGTGATCCCGTCGTCCTGGGTGTCGGCGGCGAGCATCCGCGTGAACATCAGGACGCCCGCCTTCGCCGCGAAGTACGGGAAGTTCTTGGGGCTGACCAGCCCCTTCTCGCTGGACGCGTAGCCGACGTTGACGATGCGCCCCCACTCCGACGCGCGCATGGCGGGGAGCGCGCGGCGACTGCACAGCATCGTTGCGGTGAGGTTCGTGTCGAGGACCGTCCGCCAGGCGTCAACGTCGATGTCCGACCAGTGACGCGGCGCGAACGCCCCCACGTTGTTCACCAGCAGATCGACCGTGCCCAGCGTCGACTCGACGGCCTCGAAGAGGGCGTCGACGGCGTCCGGGTCCGTCACGTCGCCCTGCACCGTCGTCGCGGCGGCGCCGCGGTCGCGCGCCTCCGCTGCCGTCGCGGCGGCGGCCGCGTCGCTCGTGTTGTAGTGGATCGCCACGTCCGCGCCCCGGTCGGCGAGGGCGAGGGCCGTCTCGCGGCCGAGGCCGCGGGCGCTGCCGGTCACGAGGGCGACGCGTCCGGAGAGGTCGGCGTCGAGCATAGCCACCCATCGGCCCGGGCGGCAAAAAGGGCCGGCACGGACACGCCTTACCCCGCGGGCAGCGAAGCGGGCGTATGATCGAGACGGTGGTGCTGGCCGTCGGCGAGGACACGGGCGACCGAGCCGAGCGGCTGGAGACGGTCACGGCGTCGGAGGCCGGCGCGACCGGCGCCCGCGTCGTGGTGGTCCACGTCTTCGACGAGGCGACGTACGCGGAGGCGGCCGACGCGCCGCACGCGCCGCCGGACCCGACGCCGGACGAACTCGCGCGGGCGTACGGGCCGGTGCAGGACGTGATGGCGACCTTGGACGCCGAGGGGATCCCCTACGAGGTGCGGGGCGCCGTGGGCGATCCGGGCACGGAAGTCGTCGCGGTGGCGCGCGACGTGGCCGCGGATCGCATCGTCGTCGGGGGCCGGCGGCGCACGCCCGCGGGGAAGGCGACGTTCGGGAGCACCGCGCAGGCCATCCTCCTGTCGGCGCCCTGCCCGGTCACGGTGTCGCTGGACGGCGACCCGCCGGCCGAGGCGTAGCCCGACGATTTACAATACTTGTAGTTAAGTGGGAGCGGGTCCCCGTGGCGACTGCATGGCGTACTACGCGGGCGTCGATCTCGGGGCGACGAACGTGCGGGCCGCCGTCGCGGACGAGGAGGGCACCATCGTCGGGAGCGACCGGCGCGGGACCCCCAGCGGCCCGACCGGCATCGCCGTCACCGAGGCCGTCCTCGACGTGGTTCGCGGCGCGTGTGCCGACGCGGGCGTCGACCCGACCGCGGTGCGCGCGGTCGGTATCGGCTCCATCGGCCCCCTCGACCTCGCGGAGGGGGCCGTCGACGACCCGGCGAACCTCCCGGACAGCGTCGGGCGCATCCCGCTGGTCGGCCCCGTCGGCGAACTCGTCCAGTCCGAGCGGGTGTTCCTCCACAACGACACCAACGCCGGCGTGATCGGCGAGCGCTTCTTCAGCGACCGGAACCCCGACGACATGGTGTATCTCACCATCTCCAGCGGCATCGGCGCGGGCGTCGCCGTCGACGGCACCGTGCTCAGCGGCTGGGACGGCAACGCGGGCGAGGTGGGCCACATGGTCGTCGATCCGGAGGGGACCCGGACCTGTGGCTGTGGCCGGGCGGGCCACTGGGAGGCGTACTGTTCGGGGAACAACATCCCCCGCTACGCGACCGACGTGGCCGAATCAACCGGACTCGACACGGACCTCGCGCTGAACGACCCCGACTTCTCCGCCGTCGACGTGTTCGCGGCCGCCGGCGACGACCCCCTCGCCGACGAGGTGATCGAACGGGTGGGGCGCTGGAACGCCATCGGCGTCGCCAACGTCGCACAGGCGTACGCGCCGCTGGTCATCTACGTCGGCGGCGCCGTCGTGTTGAACAACGAGTCGCTGGTCCTCGACCCGCTCCGGGACGCCCTCGACGAGTCGATGGTGTTCAACAACGTCCCCGACGTACAGTTGACGACCCTCGGCGACGACGTGGTGCTGAAAGGCGCCGTCGCGAGCGCGCTCACCGAGGGAACCGGCGACCGGGCGCACCTGCGGTGACGAACCGACGGTTTTCATACGTGGAGTCCTAATCCCCTGTATGAGCGACTCCGAGGGCGACCGCGAGGACCTGCAGAGCCGCGTCGAGACGTGGCTCACCGCCCAGATGCCGATCATCCAGATGCACGGCGGGACGAGCGCCGTGCGCGAGGCCGACCCGGAGAAGGGCCGCGTCGTCGTCGAACTCGGCGGCGCCTGCGCGGGGTGTGGCATCTCCTCGCGCACCACCCAGAACATCAAAATCGACCTCGCGAAGGAGTTCGACGAGGTGAGCGACGTGGTCGTCCGCACCGGCGACGACGGCGCGACGGACTGGGACATCGAGCGCGCCGAGAGCTACATGGGCATCGAGCGCAACGAGGGCGGCCGCGGCGGCCGCGGGGAGTCGAGCGCGCACGGCAGCGACACGCACTTCTGAGGACCGGGCGGTCCTCGCCACTCGACGCAGCGTCCCGTCAGCCGTCCGCCTCGCCGATGGTGAGCGTCCGGTCGCTGGCGAACAGCGCGAAGAGGGCAAACAGCGCGTACAGCGCGGGTTCGTTCGCCCAGACGCCGAGGACGCCCAGCACGCCGAGGACGCCGAGCCGGTCGATCCGAAGCTCCATAACTGAGAATCGGGGACGGTCGAAAAGTAGCTTCTGACGACTCCAGCCGTTCGAAAATCGGAGAACCGTCCTGAATGGGAACCGAGTCAGGACCGGTACTCCGCCTGCGAAATCGTGTAGCGGTGGAGGGAGACGGTCCCGCCGTCCGGGCGGGCGTGGACGCGGCGGTTCAGCCCCTCGTAGCGCCCGCCGTGTCGGTCGACGTACTTCTCGATTGCGCGGCGGGACCGCTCGTTGCCGTCCACGGCCGTCACCGCGACGAGCGAGAGATCGAGGCGCTCGAAGGCCATCTCGACGAGTGCGTCCGCCCGCTCACCCGAGTAGCCCCGGCCCCAGAAGCGCTTCCGGAGCCAGATGCCCAGTTCGCCGACGTCGCGGTCCCAGTGTGGCGTGAGCGACGTCGCGCCCGCGATGTCGCCCGCGCCGTCCTCGCCCTCGCGGGGCCGGACGACGTACTGGGCCGTCTCGCCTGCCTCCCACTGGCGCTTCGCGGTCCGCAGGAACTCCCGGGTCTCCTGCACCGTCTCGTGGGGGACCCACGTCGTGTGTTCGGTCACGTCCTCGATGCCCGGATCGGCCGCGCAGATGTCGTAGAAGTCGAAGAGGGCCACCGTCTGCGGGTGGAGGCGGCGCAGGCGCAAGCGGTCCGTCTCGACGGTCTCGGGGAACAGCCCGGTCATGTGCGGCTCTGTCCCGGCGCCGACATAGGCGTTACTCGTACTTCGGCTCGCGGCGCTCCGCGCGGTCGAGGGCTGTCTCGACGATGGCGCGCACGTCGCCGTGGAACACCTCGCCGTGGCCGCTGTACATGTGCTCGACGGTGTCCGGGAGGCGGTCGAGCAGTCGCTCGACGCTCTCGATCAGGCGCTCGCGGGACTGGCCGGGCTGGTCCGTGCGGCCGAAGCTCCCGCCCTCGAAGGCGCCGTCGTCGTGGACTACCACGTCGCCGGAGAACAGCGTCGCGTCCGAGACGAAGGCGAGGTGGTCGTCGGCGTGGCCGGGCGTGTAGACGGCCGCGAACGTCTCGTCGCCGACGGGCACGCGGTCCCCGTCGTCGAGGGCGTGCGTGCGGAGGGGGTGGTCGTCGTAGGCGTACACCGCCGGGTCGAAGGCGTCCACGACGGCGGCGAGTTCCTCGACGTGGTCGCCGTGCTGGTGGGTGAGCACCACGGCGTCGAGGCCGTCCGCGTGCTCGCGGACCGCGTCGACGACGCCCGGCATCGCCCCCGCGTCGACGAGGGTGGTGTGCTCGCCCGTGGCGAGGTAGACGTTCGCCGTGAACGCGTCGGCGTCGGCGGTGAGGTGGTGGACGTTCATACTGACCGCCTCGGGCGGCCGACACAAAAGGGTCCGTGCCGGCGGTCCATTTTTGTGCACCAATCCCTAACGATTCTGTGTATGGGTTTCGGAAGCTACGATGAATCCGAGCAGGAGAATCGAGACTTCGACACCGACGGCGTCGAAGACGACGCGGGCGTGAACACGGAGGAACACGCCCACGAGGGCGACGTCGAGTACGACATCGGAGCCTCGAACGACGAGCTTCTGGACAAGCTCCAAGACATCAAAGACGAGGAGTGAAGTCCGGCGTTCGCGCGCTCGGCGTCGCGGAGTCGACCCGGGGCGGCGACCGGAGCACCCTCGCGGGGGCGGTGGTCCGCGCCGACCGCGTCGTGGACGGATTCGTCTTCGGCGACTGCACGGTGGGGGGCACCGACGCGACGGCCGCCGTCGAGGGGCTGGTCGCGGACCTCGACCGCGAGGACCTGCGATACGTCCTCGTCGCCGGGCTGGCGCTCGCCTGGTACAACGTCGTGGACCTGCGGGCCGTGGCCGAGGCAACCGGGCGACCGGTCATCTCTGTCACCTTCGAAAAGAGCGAGGGGCTCGAACCGGCCCTGCGCGCGGAATTCTCGGGCGACGCGCTGGATCAGCGACTGGCGACCTACCGCGCACAGCCGCCACGCCGCCCCGTCGACGTCGGGGACGAACGGGTGTTCGTCCGCGCCGCGGGCTGTGACGACGACGAGGCCGCGGCGGCGGTCGACGCGTTCACGCCGGAGGGGGGCCGCCCGGAGCCGGTGCGGGTGGCGCGACTGGCCGCGCGGGCAGGCGACTGCTGGCGCCGACCCGAGGGGTAAAAGGAGGCGGGCGGCGTCCCCGCCGGCATGGGCCGGATGGAGGACGCGACGGTGTGTGACTGCACGCGGTGCGACGCGCTCGTCGAGTCGCGCACCCGCATCGTGAACGGCGTCGGCGACGACGACGCGGACCTGCTCTTCGTGGGGGAAGCGCCCGGGGAGACGGAGGACGCCGAGGGAGAGCCGTTCGTCGGCCGGAGCGGGAACGTCCTCGACGACGCGCTCGCCGACAACGGCCTCGCGCGGGCCGACGTGCGCATCACGAACTGCGTGCGCTGTCGCCCGCCGGAGAACCGCGACCCGAGCGACGCGGAACTGGAGAACTGCCGGTCGTGGCTCGACGCCGAAGTCGCAGCCGTCGACCCGGACCTGATCGTCGCGCTCGGGAAAGTGCCCAGCGAGCACCTGCTGGGCCGCGACGTGGCCGTGACGAACGAGGCCGGGTCGGTCGTGACCGCGGACTGCGACGGCCCGCGGGATCTGCTGATCTGTGTCCACCCTGCGGCGACGCTGTACGACCCGAGCCAGCGGGAGACGTTCGCCGACACCATCGAGACGGCGGTCGAGCGGACCGACGGCGGGGGCGGCGACCAGCGGGCGCTCGACGACTTCTAGGAGCGGCCGAGCCACCGGTCCGGGTCGAAGAGGTCCCGAATCGCGTCGAGGCTCCCGGTCGCCTCGTGCTCGTCGGGCCGCAGGCGGGCGCGGAGCCGCGATGAGACGAGTTCGATCGAGAGGACGACGAGGAACACCATCACGATGCCCGCCGCGGTCTCGCGGTAGGCCCACATCCCCGTCGTGTTGCGGATGTAGTAGCCGAGTCCGCCCGCGCCGACGACGCCCAGCGAGATGGCGATGCGCGTGTTCACCTCGAGGATGTACAGCGTCCACGCGATGTAGGAGGTGAACACCTGCGAGAGCATCCCGAAGCCGACGACCTGCGGGCGCGACGCGCCGGTCGAGCGGATCGCCTCGATGGGGCCGTCCTCGATCTCTTCGAGTTCGTCGGTGAACAGGCGGCCGAGGTTGCCGACGGTGTCGGTCGCGATGGCCAGCACCGCCGTCGGCTGGCTCGGCGGCCCGAGCGGGACGAAGAGGAAGATCCAGACGATGGCCGGGATCGCCCGGATCGCACTCATCAGCCCGCGGAAGAGGAAGTTGAAGGGGAACGGGGTGACCCGCTCGCTCCCGAGGACGCCGAGCGCGAGCGCGAAGGGGAAGCCAAGCACCGTCCCCAGAAAGCCCAGCAGGAGCGTGACGAGCGACGCGCGAACGAGGGTGACGCCCTCCCAGCCGAGGCTGTCGGCGACGTGGCCGCCGCCGTCGCTGAAGCTCACTCCGACGGCCTCGAGCCCGTGGACGTCGTTGAGGATCGTGTAGCGCGTGAACGCGACGAAGTCCGGCGGGAAGAAACCGCCCACGAAGTCGAGGAAGTCGGGGACGCCGGCGGCCAGCTCTCCGGCCTCGAAGCCCACGAAGTCGAGACCGAAGTACGTGACCGCGCCGACCGCCGCCAGCACGACGGCGACGAGGAGGCGGCGCGCCCGCCGTCGGCGGCGGAGCGAGCGCCGAGCGCCGTCGATGGTGGCGTCGTCCGTCACGCCGTCTCACCGCCGAGGGTGGCGACCGGGGGGTCGGGGTCGTCGTCGCGGCCCTCCTCCCCGTAGTAGATGGCGTCCACGGCGTCCATCGTCAGGTCCTCGCGGGGGCCGTCGAACACCACCGCGCCGTCCCGGAGGCCGACGAACCGCTCGCCGAACTCGCGGGCGATGTTGATCTGGTGGAGGCTGACGACCGTGGTCAGGTCCCGCTCGCCCGCCGCGGTGTGGAGGTAGCGCATCACCTCGCGTGCGGCGCGCGGGTCGAGGCTCGCGACGGGTTCGTCGGCGAGCAGCACGTCGGGGTCCTGCACCAGCGCGCGGGCGACGCCGACGCGCTGCTTCTGCCCGCCGCTCATGGAGCCGGCGCGCTGGCCCGCCGCGTCGAGCAGCCCGACGGTGTCGAGCGCGGAGAGGGCCGCGCGCTCCACGTCCGCGGGGTAGGCGCCGAGCGCGCTCCGGGGGAGCGAGGTCCGCGCGAGCGCCCCCGTCGCGGCGTTGCGGACGGCGCTCATGCTCGGCACGAGGTTGTGCTCCTGAAACACCATCCCCACGTCGCTGCCGGCCTCCGCGGGCGGGTCGCCGTGGACCGCGATCTGTCCCGACGTGGGGGCGGTCAGGCCGTTGAGCGCGCGGAGCAGCGTCGACTTCCCGGCGCCGGAGGGACCCAGCAGGACAACGAACTCCCCGGGGTCGACGTCGAGGGAGACGCCGTCGAGCGCCACGGTGTCGCTCCCGTAGACCTTCCGCACGTCGTCGAGGGAGACGGCCGACATGGGCCTCAGTCGCTCGCGGACTCGAAGATGTCGGTTCCCACGCCGAGTTCGTTCGCCACGTCGACGACGCTCTGGTAGCGGTCGACGCTCGCCTCGCGCACGCCGCTGAACCAGAGGTCGTCCTCGGTGCCGTCCTCGCCGTCCGCGCCGTCGTAGACGCGCGGCTCGGCGTCGACGAACGCCTGCTGGATCGCCTCGGTCGCCTCGGCGTCAAGCTGCGGGCTGACGCAGATCGGCGCGCGCGGGAGGCCCTCGTGCTGGTGGATGACGGTCGCGTTCGACTCGAAGTTGTCGACGGAGCCGGGGACGAACCCGCCGGTCCCCGCGGCGTCGACCTGCCCCTGCCGGAGCTGCTCGTAGGCCCGGACGTGGCCGCCCGCGAACACCGGCTCGATGTCCGCCTCGGCGCCGTTGCCCTCCGGGAGGTTGCCGATGTCGACGCCGCCCTCGATCTTCATGTCGTAGAGGGGGTAGAGACAGCCGCTGGTCGAGAGCCGATCGGCGAACGCGATCGTCTTGCCCGAGAGGTCCGACAGCGACTGGATGTCGCTGTCGGGCGCGACCGCGATCTGGCTGACGTAAGTCCACGAGCCGTAGCCCTTGCGCTGGAGGACGATGTTCGCCTTCTCGGCGTTGACGCCGAGCGCGGCGGCGAAGGGGCCGGTCTCGGCCACGTCGGAGGTGCCCTGCCCGAGCGCCTGAATGACCGCGCTGTAGTTGTTGCCGATGTTCATCTCGGTGTGGAACCCCGAGGGGACCTCGTAGTGCTCCTCGACGTAGGACTGGAGGTAGTCCCGGACCGGGCCGTACTGGAGGTAGAGGTTCCGCTGGGGCACGCTCGGGGAGATGCTCATGTGGAGTTCCTGGTCGCCGCCGAAGCGGAGCGCCGACGAGGTCTCGGTCGGCGTGGGTTCCGTGGTCTCCGTCGACGTGGGGACCCCGCCGCCGGATTCGGTCGCCGTCTCTGTCGCCGTCTCCGTGGCCGTCTCGGTCTCGTCGCCGCCGCCACCGAGGGTCTGGGAGCAGCCGGCGATGCCGGCGATGCCTGCCGCGCCGAACGTGGTGAGGATGCGCCGTCGTGAGGGCATACGGAGGGTGCCACGCCCCGTAATGGTTAAACGGCTTATAATATCAGTTCGTGTCCGTATCCAGCCGGGGGAACGGCTATTGAGAGGGGGAGTGGGGACCGAAGGGGCTATGGAGCGGGTCGGCGTAGCCGCGTCCATGAGCGAGGCCGAGACGGAGACGCGGGCGGTCGCCGCCGACGTGGTGGTCGTGGACTACGGGCTCGGGAACCTCCGGAGCATCACGCGCGGCCTCGAACGGGCGGGCGCCGACGTGACGGTCTCCGACGACCCCGGGGCCGTCGACGACGCGGACGGCGTCGTCCTCCCGGGCGTGGGCGCGTTCGGCGAGGGCATGGACAACGCCGGGCCGTTCCGGGACGCCCTCGTCGACGTGGCCGAGAGCGAGACGCCGCTGTTCGGCATCTGTCTGGGGATGCAGATGCTCCTCACGGAGAGCGAAGAGGCCGAACGGGCCGGGCAGGGCGAGGCGCGGGGGCTGGACCTGATCCCCGGCCGGAACGTCCGCTTTCCGGCGGGGCAGACGGTGCCCCACATGGGCTGGAACGAACTCGACGTGCAGCGCGCGCACCCACTCGTCGAGGGCGTCGAAGGGGAGTACGCCTACTTCGTCCACTCCTACTACGCCGACCCCGACGCGGCGTCGGCCGTCGTCGCGAGCACGGACTACGGCGTCACGTTCCCCGCGGTCGTCGCCGACGACTCCGGGACGGTCTTCGGCACGCAGTTCCACCCGGAGAAGAGCGGGGAGACGGGGCTGACGATTCTGCGGAACTTCGTGGCGCTCTGTTCGGACTGATCACTCCGTCGCGCTCTCGGTCGGCGTCGGCGTGACCGTCGACTCGTTCGACCCGCTTCCGGTGCCGATGGTCCCGCTGCCGGAGGTGGGCTCGGGCGTCGGCGTCGTCCGGTCGGGTTCGGCCTCGGTGAGACGCACGTTGTCCAGCAGCGTGGCCGCGCCGGTCTCCCAGACGATGCTCGTCCCGACGGCGACGACGCCGGGGCCGTCGTGATCGACCTCGTAGACGAAGGTCCGCCAGCCGGCGGCGTCGTGGCCAGCCAGCGACTTCGAGGTGTCGAAGTCCGACTCGGAGAGGCCGTCCTCGACCGCCGGCCCGGCGTACACCGCGGGCTGGAGGATCTCGTTGAACGAGGTCGAGACGAGGTAGTCGACGGCGAGGTAGTCGTACTCCGAGAGGTCCACGGGCTGCTGGACCCAGACGGTGCCGTCGTCCTGTCCACCGTCGATGAACAGGCGCAGGCTGGTCACGCCGTCTGTCGTCTCGCCGGTCTCGCCGGGGCCGACCGTGTTGCGGGTCGTGATCCCGACCTCGGAGGCGACCGACCGCTCGGTCCCGCGGTTGGGGTCTGTCGGCAGGTCCCGGCCGATCGTCCACGCCGACCAGTCGTCCTCGAAGCTCCCGTTGCGGAGGTCGGCGGGGACCTGTGGCTCCGTCGTGCCGGTCGTCGGGTCGCTGCCGTCGGTCTGGTTCGTCGTGTCGGTGGGGGTCCCGGTCGCCGTGTCCGTCGGGTCGTCGCCGCCGGAGTCGAGGGCGCTGCAGCCGGCGAGGGCGGTCGTGAGCGCGGTGCCACTCAGGGCGAGCATCGAACGGCGTCGCATACCTCCACCGAGGACCGGCGGGTGCATTTAAACGGCGTTGGCTGAAAGAGCGGCTTCACCGACTCAGAGGAAGTCCCGGACCTCGGAGTACCACATGTCGTGTTCGTCGGCGGCGTCGGTGCGGCGGGCGATGGCCGCCGCGATGGCGTGCCAGCACTTCGCCGTCGGGTCGTCGGGGTCGAGGTTGTACTGGGAGTCCTTGCAGGTGCAGGCGCCGTCCTCGACGACGTACTCGTCCTCGTGGCCGACGACGACGATGAAGTCGTTGTACGCCTTCACGCGGCCCTCGTGGACCGCCTCGATGGCGCTGGCGCCGCGGTCGCCGTGGACCGCGAGGATGCGCTCGACCACCGGGCGCGATAGCTCGCCGGCGTCGTCCAACTCGGCCTGCCACTCCTCGACGGCGTTCACGGACTTTCGGGTACGCGTGGCGGCCCCAAAACCCGTTCGGTCGCCTAGGCGCCCGCGGCGTGGCGGGCCCGCCCGACCGCGGCGCGGAGTTCGGCCTCCACCGCGCCGGCGAGGAGCGCGGCGACGAGCGGGCCGACCCAGAACAGACCGTACACGGCGAGCGGCGTGACGGCGCGGGCCGGCGCGGGGTCGACCGGACTCGCGAGCCACGCCCACGAGAGCACGGCGAGGACGGTCGCGGCGGGCAGGACGACGCGATAGCCGGCGGCGAGCGTCCCCGCCGCGCCGCCGACCAGGACGGCGCCGGCGACGACCCAGAGCGCGGTCGCCGGGTCGGCGGCCCCCACCGCCCAGTCGAGTTCGTGATGCCAGCCGCCGGCGGCCACCGCGAGCGCGTGGACGCCCCCCACCGCGGCCCCGACGCGCAGGGCGCGCGGCGTCAGGGCCGTGCCGAGCGCCGCGCGGTTCCGCGCCGCGAACTCGACGGCTCCGACGAGCGTCACCAGCGCGACGGCGAGCGCGGCGTCGCCGACGAGGACGTGGTGACCGAGCGGGGCGCCGCCCCCGGGAGCCGATCCGACGACTGGCCGGATCGGGAGCGCGACGGCCCCGAGCGCTCCGACGCCGGCGGCGACGACGGCACCGCGCCGCCACGCGACGGCCGCGGCGACGCCGAGCAGGGCGACGGCCGCGACGTACGCCACGAGCGAGCGCGACGCGAGCGTTCGGTCGAGGCTGTATCCGCGCGCCGCGGCAACGGCGGTGAACGCGACCGGGAGCGAGACGGCGAGGGCGAGGGCGACGCGCTGGCGCGATCGCATACCGTCACATCGGCAATCCAACCAAAAAAGGCACCGGCCAAGCGGTGGGTTTACCCCCGACGCCGCCGGAGCGAGGCCCATGCTGGTCCGGGAGGGCGACGTGGCGGTCGAGGTGCCCGAGCAGGCCGACGCGGGCGTCGGCGAGGGCGTCTTCTTCAACCCGCAGATGGAACTCAACCGCGACGTGACGGTGGCGGCGCTCCGCGCCTACCGCGAGCGAGAGGCGCGCGCGGCGACGTACCTCGACGCGACGGCCGCGTCGGGCGTTCGGGGCGTCCGCGCGGCCGCCGAGGGGTGGGAGACGACGATGGCGGACGTGAGCGAGGACGCCGTGGCGCTCTGTCGCGAGAACCGCGACCGGAACGACCTCGACGCCGAGGTCGTCCACCGCGACGCGAACAGTCTCCTCCACGACGCCGACAGCGTGTTCGACGTGGTGGATCTGGACCCGTTCGGGACGCCGATCCCCTTCGCCGACGCCGCGTTCGCGAACGCGCGGAACCTCGTCTGCGTGACCGCGACGGACACCGCGCCGCTGTGTGGCGCGCACTTCGAGAGCGGCGTCCGCTCGTACAGCGCCGTGCCGCGGAACACCGAGTACCACGCCGAGATGGGCCTGCGCATCCTGCTGGGCGCGCTCGCCCGCACCGCGGCGCGCTACGACGCGGGCGTCCGCCCGATTCTGAGCCACGTCAGCGACCACTACGTCCGGACCTACCTCGAACTCGACCACGGGGCGACCCCCGCCAACGACGCCGTCGACGAACTCGGCCACCTCGCGCACTGCCCGGAGTGTCTGTGGCGGACGACCGACGAGGGGCTGATCGCGGACCTGCCCGAGTCGTGTGCGGCCTGCGGGAGCGAGCACGTCGTCCACGCCGGGCCGCTGTGGCTCGGCCCCGCACACGACGCCGACTTCGTCGCGGCGACGCGCGCGGCGCTCTCACCCGAGATGGGGACCGCCAGCCGCGCGGACGACCTCCTCGACCGCATCGGCGACGAGGTCCACGCGCCGACTCACTACGACCAGCACCGCCTCGCGAAGCGGTGGGGGATCACCGCCGGTCCGATGGACGAGTTCGTCGAGGCGCTCAGGGACGCGGGCCACGCGGCCTCGCGGGCGCACTTCGGCGGCACGACGTTCAAGACCGACGCCGACGTCACCGAGATCGAGGCCGCGGTCGTCGACTGACGTTTTAAGGGCGTCCCGACCGAACCACGGGCATGTCCCAGACCGTCGAGCGGGGCCGCGTCGCGGCGCGGGCGCTCCTGCGCGGCGTCCGCGACTCGCGGCTCACCTTCCTCGCGGCCGCGGTGGCCTACTACGCGTTCGTGTCGCTGGTGCCGCTCTTCCTCGTTTCGCTGGCCGTCGGGTCCTCGCTGTTCGGCGAGGAACTCGCCACCTTCGCCGTCGAGACGGCGGGGGGCGCCCTCGCCCCGAGCGGCGAGGACCTGCTCCGAGACGCCATCCTGAACGCCCGGGGCCGGACGGGCGTCACCCTCGTCGGCGCGGCCGTCCTGACGTGGTCGGGCCTGCGCCTCTTCCGCGGCCTCGACGCGGCGTTCTCGCAGGTGTACGGCGTCGAGGAGCACAAGTCACTCGGGACGCAGATCCTCGACGCGGCGACGGTGCTGGGCGCCATCGCCCTCGCCGTCGTGACCGCAGTCGTCGTGGGCGGCGTCGTGCCCGCGATGGAACTGCTCCCGCCCGTGCTGGCGCCCCTGCCGCTCATCGCCACGCTCACGGTCGCCTTCTTCCCGATGTTCTACGTGTTCCCCGACGTGGACGTGGGCGTGGGCGAGGTGCTCCCGGGGACCGCGTTCGCGGCGGTCGGATGGACCGCGCTCACGGCAGCCTTCGGCGTCTACGCGAGCACCGTGGGGGGATTCGCCCTGTACGGCATCCTCGGGGCGGCCCTGCTGTTGGTGACGTGGCTGTATCTCGCCAGCATCATTATCATCCTCGGGGGGGTACTCAACGCCGTGTTGGCCGGACGAACTGACGACGCGGACACAGCAGAGGAGACAGAGCGCGAGGCCGACGGCCCGGCGCCGGACATCACCGCCCTCGAACGGGAGGTAGAGCGCCTGCGGACCCGCCTCGACGAGAAGACCGTGGACCGATCCGATCTGGAGTCCGACCTGCGACGCTACGTGCGAAAGCGGATGCGGCGGGGCCACGCCCGCGGGTGGGGCCCCTACCTCGTGTTGGCCTACGGCACCGCGATGACCGTCGGGGCCTTCTACTACCTCGACGGCGCGTGGGCGGTGCTCGCGATGCTCGTCGTGTGGCTCTCGACGCTGGGGCTGTACGCGCTGATGGTCCTCGTCGGCGCGGGAATCGCGGCGACGGGCGTTCCGGGGCGCATCCTGGACTGGGTGCGCGCCCGGCGCTCATGAGAGGCGTCGGCGCCCTCGACGGCGTGCTGGGGGTGGTCCCCGACGCCGTGACCCCGCTGGTCGTCGCGCTGACCCACCTCGGGGACCCCCTCGTGGTCCTCGTCGCACTGGTGGCGGTGTACTGGCTGGGCCCCCGTGCGGGCCTGCTCCCCCCGCAGCGCGCGGCGGCGCTACTCGCGGCCGGATTCGCGACGCTGGCCCTGGCGCTCCTGCTGAAGGGCGCCATCGCCCTGCCGCGGCCGCCCACCGAACTCCATCGGATCCCAGAGGACGGGCGCGGGTTCCCCAGCGGACACGCCACCGCGGCGGCCACGCTGTACGGCGGCCTCGCGCTGACCGTGGACCGGTGGACGCCGCGCGGTCGGGCCGCAGCGGCCGCAGCCCTGATCGGGCTGGTGGCGCTGACGCGCCTCGCCCTCGGCGTGCACTACCTCGTGGACGTGCTGGCGGGCGCCGCGGTGGGCCTCGCCGCGGTCTGGACGGTCCTGTGGGTCGCGCGCCCGGACCCGGCCCGGGGGTTCGCGGTGGCGGCCGCCACGGGCGTCGCCGCGGTGGCCGTCGCGGGCGCGACGACGGAGACGACGATGGCGGCCGCCGGCGCCGCGGGCGCCACGGCGGCGTGGGTCGCGCTCGACGACCCGGGCAGCGCGACGCCGTCGCTGCCGGTCGTGGGCGTCGGCGGCGTCGGCTTCGTCGCCGTCGCGGTGACGACGCTCGCGGCGGCGCCGCCGCTTCCGGTGACGGTCGCGATAAATGGACTGCTCGGGGCGGGCGTGGTGGGACTGCCCGCGCTCAGAAGGTCTCGAGGTACTGCTCCTTCTCCCACTCGCTGACCTGCACGCGGTACTCCGTGTGCTCGGTCTCCTTCGCTTCGACGAACTTGGGGTAGACGTGCTCGCCGAGGGCGTCCTGGATCACGTCGTCCTCGCCGAGCGCCTCGACGGCCTCGCCGAGGTTGCCGGGGAGCGTCTCGATGCCGTACTCCTCGCGCTTCTCCTCGTCGAACTCGTAGATGTTCTCCCGAATCGGGTCGGGGCACTCGAGGTCGCGCTCGATGCCGTCGAGACCGGCGGAGATGAGCGCCGCAAAGGCGAGGTACGGGTTACACGACGGGTCGGGGAAGCGGGCCTCGATGCGGGAGGCCGCCGGGACGCGCGCGGCGGGCTTGCGGATGAGCGCCGAGCGGTTCCGGTCGGACCACGCCACGAACACCGGCGCCTCGTAGCCGGGGACCAGGCGCTTGTAGGAGTTCACGGTCGGGTTGGAGACGGCCGCGATGGCGGGCGCGTGGTCGAGGATGCCCGCGAGGAACGCGTGGGCCGTGTCCGAGAGGTCGAACTCGTCGTCGCCGTCGTGGAACGCGTTCTCGCCGTCCTTGAACAGCGAGAGGTGCGTGTGCATGCCGGAGCCGTTGATCTTCGCGATGGGCTTGGGCATGAACGTCGCGTGGAGGTCGTGCTCGGCCGCGATGGCCCGCACGACGGTGCGGAAGGTGGCGACGTTGTCGGCCGTCGCGAGGGCGTCGTCGTACTCGAAGTTGATCTCGTGCTGGCCCTCGGCGACCTCGTGGTGGCTGGCCTCGATGTCGAAGCCCATGTCCTCTAGGCCGTAGATGATGTCGCGGCGCACGTCCTGCGCGAGGTCCTTGGGCGCGAGGTCGAAGTAGCCACCGGCGTCGTTGGTCTTCGTCGTCGCGCGGCCCTCCTCGTCCTCCTCGAAGAGGAAGAACTCGGGTTCGGGGGCGGCGTTGACGGTGTAGCCCATCTCCTCGGCGCGGTCGAGGACGTTCTTCAGGACGCGCCGGGGGTCGCCCTCGAAGGGTTCGCCCGTCGACGTGTTGATCACGTCGCAGATCAGGCGCGCGGAGGCGGACTCCTCGCTCTGGCGCCACGGGAGGATGGCGAACGTCTCGGGGTCGGGCTTCAGACGCATGTCGGACTCCTGAATGCGGACGAAGCCCTCGATGGAGGAGCCGTCGAAGTAGATGCCCTCGGTGAACGCCTTCTCCGCCTGATCGGCGGGGATGGCGACGTTCTTCACGGTGCCGAGGATGTCGGTGAACTGCAGGCGGAGGAAGTCGACGTCCTCCTCCTCGATCTGGTCGAGCACGTCCTGTTCCGTTTCGCTGAGACCGCCGTCAGTGCGTGGACTGCCGTTTGTCATCGGACACCCCTGATTTTAGTTCCGGGGGATATAGTGATGACGGTTCGCGCAAACAGGAGTGCAACAACGCCAGTCTTGGACATTCGTTAGATTCTAATGCCCGGGGGACGGTTGTGAGTGTAATGACGTACGAGAACCTCGACGCCAAGCTCATCAACGCACTGCTCGGCGACGGCCGCGCCAGCCTGCGCAGCCTCGCCGAAGAACTGGACGTGTCGGTCACCACCGTCTCGAATCACCTCAACGACCTCGAAGAGGAGGGCGTGATCACGGGCTACTCGCCCATCCTCGACTACGACAAGGCCGGCTACGACGTGACCGCCATCCTCCAGTTGAAAGTCGAGGGGTCCTCGCTCCCCTCGGTCACGAGCCGCCTCGAAGACCAGAAGCAGATGGTCAGCGTGTACGAGGTGACCGGCGACTACGACGTGATCGCGATCGGGAAGTTCACGGACACCGACGATATGAACGACCTGATCAAGACGCTGCTCTCGGACGCGGACATCCGCGAGTCCAACACCTCGGTCGTGCTGAGCGCCGCCGTCGAGAACAAGCAGTTCGAACTCGAAGTCGACGAGGAGTAACGGTCCGCCGCGAACCGTCGGTCGCAGTCTCTTCCTGAGCGGTCAGTCGCGGATGCGTGACGGGGCCGGGCGCGCGTCGGCGTCGCGGCTCGCGCGCCGGCCGCTGAACTCGCTGTTCCCGGGCGTCACATCGCGCCGCCCATGCCACCCATGCCGCCCATGCCGCCCATGCCGCCGGCGCCACCGGGTCCGCCCTCGTCGTCTTCGCCCTCGGTGGACAGGTCGCCCGCCGAGATGATGTCGTCGATTTTCAGCACGAGGTTGGCGGCCTCCTGCGCGGAGGCGACGCCCTGCTCTTTCGCGTGGGCCGGCTCGACGACGCCCGCCTCGTACGTGTCGACGATGTCGCCCGTCTCCACGTCGAGCCCGGCGTGTTCGTCGCCGTCCTCGTGGGCCGCGCGGAGGTCGACGAGCGTGTCGATCGGGTCGAGCCCGGCGTTCTCCGCGAGGACGCGGGGCACGAGCTCCAGCGAGTCCGCGAACGCCTCGACGGCGAGCTGCTCGCGACCCTCGACGGAGTCGGCGTAGTCGCGCAGGCGGTCGGCGACCTCGATCTCGGTGGCGCCGCCGCCGGGCAGGACGCGACCGTCCGTGACCGTCTGGGCGACGACGTCGAGCGCGTCGCCGATGCCGCGTTCGAGTTCGTCGATGACGTGGCCGGTGGAGCCACGGAGCAGGATGGTGACGCCGTGGGCGTCGTCGTCCGTGCTCTCGACGTAGAACAGCTCTTCCTCGTCGTCCCACGTCACGTCGCCGCGACCGAGGTTCTCGGGCGTGACGGCGTCCAGGTCCGTCACGATGTCCGCGCCGAGGAGCGAGCTGAGGAACTTCACGTCGCTCTTCGTGACGCGGCTGAGCGCGAGGATGTCCTCCTGCGCGAGGTAGTGCTCGATCATGTCGTCGGTGCCCTTCTGACAGAAGACCACGTCGGCACCGGACTCCTTGATCGTCTCGACCTTCTGCCGAAGCTGGGCCTCCTCTTTGTCGAGGAACTGCTGAAGCTGGTCGGGGTCGTCGACGCTGACGGTGGCGTCGACCTCCGCCTCCTCGACCTCGAGGGCCTCGTTGAGGAGGAGAATGTCGGCGCCCTCGAAGTTGCGGGGCATCGCCTCGCTGACGGGGTCCTTGTTGACGACCGCGCCGTTCAGAAGCTCGGACTCGCCGACCGAGCGCCCCTCCTGGGTCTCGGTCTCGATGGAGTCGGTGTCGGCCGTGCGGGAGCCGTCCTCGTGCTCCACGGTGACGCCGCGGACGGCGTCGACGATGATCTGGCTCAGGAGTTCCTTGTCGAGTTCGGCGCCCTTGCCGGTCATGCTGGTCTCCGCGACCTTGCGGAGCAGCGCCTCGTCGTCGGGGTCGACGTCCTCGGCGACGTTGTTGATCTCCGTGCGGGCCTGCGTGCTGGCCTGATCGAAGCCGCGGATGATCGCCGTCGGGTGGATGTCCTGCTCGAGGAGGTCCTCGGCGTTCTTCAGGAGTTCGCCCGCGATGGCGACGGCGGTGGTCGTGCCGTCACCGGCCTCTTCCTCCTGTGTCTCGGCGACTTCGACGATCATCTCGGCGGTGGGGTTGTCGATCTCCATCTCCTGGAGGATCGTGACCCCGTCGTTGGTGATCGTCACGTCGCCCATGTTGTCCACGAGCATCTTGTCCATCCCCTTCGGGCCCAGTGTCGACCGGACCGCCTCTGCGACCGCTCGGGCCGCGGAGATGTTGTACTCCTGCGCGTCCTGATCCTGCACGCGCTGGGCGTCGTCGCCCATGATGATCATAGGCTGACCGCCCTGCATCTGCTGTGACATCGTAGACGAGGATTGAATGTCCTTCTATATAAAAGTTGGTCATCCGCGACCCTCGACGCCGGCCGCTGTCCCCGATTCCGGGCACGAAACCGCACGATAGGGGCCGCTATGGGGTGGTCGTGTGCCAGTCGTTACCACGAGTCGGGGGCGACGGCGGGCCGCGTTTATGTAGTGTGCGGCCGCGAGCGACGAGTAAAAACGCCGGAACTGGGATTTGAACTCGATGGCGAGACTGCGTCTCGCGTAGTTCAAATCCGCGGCGCTCGCTCCGTGGAGTCGCAGAGACGCCGGAACTGGGATTTGAACCCAGAACCCCTAACGGGGACACGCTTTCCAGGCGTGCGCTTTACCGTTCAGCCATCCCGGCTCGGTTCATCGTATCCGTGTCCGCCGTTTAAACCCTTCTCTTCCGTAGCACGGCCTCGAACACGCCGGCGAGCGCCGCGCCCGCCACGCCGACCACGGCGGCGACGGCGAGCAGAGGGACCAACCCCGGCCCCTCGCCGGTGGCGAGGCGGTAGCCCTGCGCGAGGACCAGGAAGGCCAGCGCCGCGAGGAGGCCGTCGAGCGCGCGACGGCGCCGCCTCACCGCTCGGAGGCGATCGCCTCGATCTCGACGCCGACCCCCTTCGGGAGCGCCTCGACCCCGACGGCGCTCCGGGCGGGCGGGTTGTCGAGGAAGTACTCCTCGTAGGCGTCGTTCATCTGCTCGAAGTCGTCGATGTCGTCGAGGTACACCGTCACCTTCAGCACGTCCTGTGTCGTCAGGCCGGCCTCGTCGAGGATCGCCTCGACGTTCTCCAGACACTGGCGGGTCTGCACGTCGATCGGTTCCTCGTCGAGGAGGTCGCCGTCGGGGGTCATCGGGATCTGCCCGGCCGTGAACACCGTCTCGCCGTCCGAGGTCGCCTGACTGTACGCGCCGACCGCCGCGGGGGCCATGTCGGTGTCGATGATGCGCTTCACGGGCGGAATTCGACCGCCGCGGGCTTAAACCTACACGAGGACCTCGACCTCGTAGCCGGCGTCTTCGAGGGCCGCGATGAGCGTCTCCACGTGCTCGGGCCCGCGGGTTTCGAGGTCCAGTTCCACCTCGGCCGCGTCGAGGCCGATCTGCCGGGAGGTGCGGTCGTGCTGGATCGCGTAGATGTTCGCCTGCTGGACCGAGAGCACGTCGAGGAGGTCCTCCAGCGCCCCGGGGCGATCCTGGAGTACCGTCCGCAGGCGCAGGTAGCGGCCCGTCTCGACGAGGCCGCGCACGAGGACCGTCGTGAGGAGGTTCAGGTCGATGTTGCCCCCCGAGAGGACGGGCACGACCGTCTCGCCGTCCTCGTAGTCGAAGCGCCCCTCCAGCAGCGCCGCCAGCGGCACCGCGCCGGCCCCCTCGGCGAGGGTCTTCCCGCGTTCGAGCAGGCGCATCACCGCGACCGCGATCTCGGAGTCAGAGACCGTCACGACCTCGTCGACGCGCTCCTGGATGATCTCGAAGGTCCGCTCGCCGACCGTCCGCGTGGCGATGCCGTCCGCGATGGTGTCGACGTGGTCGCGGGTGATCCGGGTCCCCTTCTCCAGCGACCGGGCGACGCTGGAGGCGCCTTCGGCCTGCACGCCGACGACGCGCACGTCGGGGTCGTGGGCCTTCACGGCCGTCGCCACGCCGCTGATGAGGCCGCCGCCACCGATGGGGACGACCACGGTGTCCACCTCGGGCAGATCCGCGACGACTTCGAGACCGAGGGTGCCCTGTCCGGCCATGACCATCTCGTCGTCGAAGGCGTGGACGTAGGTCTGCCCCTCCTCCTCGGCGATGTCGTGGGCCAGCCCCGACGCCTCGTCGTAGTCTTCGCCGTGGAGGATCACGTCCGCGCCGTACCCCTCGGTCGCTTGCACCTTCGAGATGGGCGCGAACTCCGGCATCACCACCGTCGACTCGACGCCGGACTGGGTGGCCGCGAGGGCGACGCCCTGCGCGTGATTGCCGGCGCTCGCGGTGACGACGCCCGCCTCGCGCTCGGCGGGCGAGAGCGTGCGGATGCGGTTCGCCGCGCCCCGGATCTTGAACGCGCCGGTGCGCTGGAACACCTCCATCTTCATGTGTACGTCGGCGCCGGTGGCGTCGGAGAAGGTCTGTGACCGGTCGAGCGGGGTGTGACGGGCCACGTCGTCGATGCGGTCCCGGGCCGCTCGCACGGCCTCGATGTCGAGCATGGCCCGAGCTAGGGGCTACGCTGTGGTAAGGATGCGGGAGGTCCGGCGGGGGACGCCGGAAAAGGGGGGGAAACGCGTTCAACCGCAGGCGAATCTATCGGACGGACCCACTTAAAGCCGCGGGAAGCGCAGTGAAAGTGAAAGTGCAGGACGGCGCGGGGTTAGAGCCGGCGTCAGACGGATATACGACGGTGAGACGACGCCCCCGAGGTATAAGAAGGCGTCAGCGCTCGTCGACGGGGACGAACGTCTGGTCCTCCGGGCCGACGTACTTCGCGCGGGGCCGGATGACGCGGTTGTCGCCGTACTGTTCGAGGACGTGGGCGATCCAGCCGCCGACCCGGCTCATCGCGAAGATGGGCGTGAACAGGTCCATCGGGATGCCCAACTGGTAGTACGTCGAGGCCGAGTAGAAGTCGATGTTCGGGGCGAGGCCCTTCTCCTCGGCGAGGTACTCCTCGATCTCGACGCTGTACTCGAACCACTTCTCGTCGCCGGTGGCTTCCCCGAGTTCCTCGGAGCGCTCGCCGAGGATCTTCGCGCGGGGGTCCTTGACCGTGTAGACCGGGTGGCCGAAGCCGGGGACGCGCTCGCCGGCGTCGATGGTGTCCTCGACCCACTCGATCGGCGCGCCGTCCGCGTCGATTTCGAGGAGCATCTCCATCACGTTCTGGTTGGCGCCGCCGTGGAGCGGGCCCGAGAGGGTGCCGACGGCGCTCGTGATGGCGCTGTGGAGGTCCGCGAGAGTGCTCGCGGTCACCATCGAGGAGAACGTCGACGCGTTCAGGCCGTGGTCGGCGTGGAGGACCAGCGCCTGATCGAACACGTCGGCGGCCACCTCGCCGGGCACCTCCCCGTTGAGCATGTAGAGAAAGTTCGCGGCGTGGTCGAGGTCCGGGTCCGGGTCGATCGGCTCCTCGCCCTCGCGCAGGCGGGCGTAGGCCGCGATGACCGTCGGAATCTTCGCCGTGATGCGGCGGCCCTTCCGGAGGTTCGCGGCCTCGTCGTCGGGGTCTTCGTGGAGGTCCGGGTCGTGGGGCGACAGCGACGAGACGGCGGTGCGCAGCGCCGCCATCGGATCGTCGTCGTCGCTCGCGAGCGTCGCCACGAGGTCCAGAACGTCGTCGTCGACGGCGCGCTCCTCGGCCATCGAGGACGTGAAGGAGTCGAGTTCCGCCTGCGTCGGCAGCGAGCCGTGCCAGAGCAGGTACAGGACCTCCTCGAAGGTGGCTCCGCGGGCGAGATCCTCGATCGTGTAGCCGCGGTAGACGAGGCGGCCGGCGTCCCCGTCGATCTTGCTGAGCGACGACTCGGCGGCCACGACGCCTCGTAGCCCTTTCCGTAACTCCTCGGACATAGAGCCGAATTAGCAACCGGCCGGGAAAAGAATTGCCGTTCGGCGCCGCTCGGCACGCCGAGGCCGGCGGGTGTGGGGCGAAAAACTGTGCATCTGTCCACCGACACGGCGCTCACTCGGTGTCCGCGACGCGATACGCGGCGTGGGCGACCAAGATGGCGGTGAACAGCAGTCCGGTCGTGACGGCAAGCACGAAGGCGAGCGCGAGGAACCGGTACGGCGTCGTCGATCCGGGCACGACGACGAAGAACAGGTAGAGGACGACCGCGAGCACCACGCCGGCACCGAATCCGACGGCCGCGCGCCGGCGGACGTCGAGCACCTCGATGAGGTTCTGTACGCCCGAGCGATCGGACATCGACTGACACTGGGGCAGGCCACCCCAAAGTCGCGTCGGTTCCGAGACCGAACCGCTCAAGGCTCCGGGGCGGCCTACTCACGGGTGATGATCTCCCTGGGCTCCGCGAGCGCCGCCCCCGGCGAGACCGACACCGGACGCCTCGACGTGGGCGAGGCCCGCGACGGGTCGGCCGTCGGGCTTCCGGTCGCGGTCGTCAACGGCGCCGCGGACGGCGACACTCTCTACCTTCAGGCCGCGAGCGACGGCGACGAACTCAACGGCGTCGGCGTGATCAGTCGCGTGATCCCGCGTCTCGACCCCGCGGACCTCAGCGGCGCGGTCCTCGCGGTCGGCGTCGTGAACTACCACGCCTTTCAGATCGCGGAGCATCGCAACCCCATCGACGACACGAAGCTCAACCGGGCGTACCCCGGCGATCCCAACGGCTCCTCCAGCGAGCGCATCGCCCACGCCACCTTCGACGCCGCGACGGACGCGGACCTCGTCGTCGACCTCCACCAGGGCTCGACCTCCCGAATGATCGAGGAGGTGCGAGTGCGCTGTGGCCGCCACCACCACCTCCACGGCGACTGCCTGAAGCTCGCGAAGACGTTCGGCGCGGGCCACATCCTCGACCAGAAGGGGCCGGACGGCCAACTCGCCCGGGCGGCGCCCGACGACGGCACGCCCGCCATCGACCCCGAACTCGGCGGGAGCGTCGGCTGGGACGAACAGAGCATCCAGGTGGGCGTCGAGGGCGTGTTCAACGTCCTCCGGGGCTACGACTTCCTCGACGGCGACGCGCCCCGCGAGCCACAGACCCGGGCGCGGGACTTCAACCGTCACGGGGCGCCCGCGGGCGGCGTCGTCTCGTTCAGCGCCGACCTCGGGTCGCGGGTGTCCCGCGGCGACGACCTCTTCGAGGTGACCGACGTGTTCGGCCGCCACCGCTCGACGGTCACCGCCGACGCGGACGGCATCCTCTGGCGCACCCGACGGCTCCCGCAGGTCGCCACCGGCGAGTACGTCTGCTCGGTCGCGACGGGCCTCGACGAGTACTGACCGACACGCTCTTTCCGGTGGCGGGCACCGCTCCGGTGTGTCAGACCCCACCGCCCACCACGTCGGTATCACCGTCCGCGAGCTAGACCGCGCCGTCGACTTCTACCGCGACACCTTCGGCTTCGAGGTGCTGAGCCGCTTCGAGGTGTCCGGCGAGGCCTTCGCCACCGGCGTCGGCGTCGACGGCGCGACGGGGCAGTTCGCCCACCTCGACGCCGACGGCGTCCGCGTCGAACTGATCGAGTACGACCCGGAGGGCGCGGACGCGACCCCCGAGTCCGTGAACCAGCCCGGCGCGACCCATCTGGGCTTCTCCGTCGACGACCTCGATGCGTTCTACGGGGGCCTCGACGTCGAGACGCTGAGCGACCCGCAGGTCACGTCGAGTGGCACGAAAATCCTCTTTCTCCGGGACCCCGAGGACAACCTCATCGAGGTCATCGAGGCCTAGCGCTCCGGGTGCGTCGGCGCGTCGAAGCCGCCGCGGACGAGCGGTTTCGCGACGTGCCGGCGCGCGACGGGCGGCACCTCGTACCAGCCGCGTTCGAGGTCGCGCTCGACCGCTCGCTCGACTTTTCCCGGCGTCTCGGCGCCGCAGTCCCGACAGCGGTAGCCCTGCCCGGCGCCGGCGCTCTCCATCCGCCGGCCGCAGTCGCAGGTCGGCACGACGCGCTCGGTCCGGTCCAGCGACCGGACGGCGAACTTCTCCAGTTTGAGGGTGCCCCGCGCCACCTCGCCGCAGGCGGTGATGCGGTCGCCGGGGCGGAGCGCCCGCACCCGGTCCCGGAAGCGCTTCGTCGGCTCGAAGGCCGCACAGGGCAGGTCGGCGTCGCCGTCGGCCAGCGTCACGAAGACGTGGCCGCCCTCGCGCGTCTCGGGCGCGTCGGCGACGGTGCCGGTCACCCGGTAGGCGTAGCCGTCGCGCACGTCACCGAGCGCGGCGTCCCGGAGGTGCGCGTCGGTCCCCTGGTTCGTGTGGAACAGGCGGACGCGCTCGGCCGGTTCGGCGTCGATGCCGGCCGCCACGTCGCGGACGGCCGCCGGGTCGTCGCCCCGGATCCCGTAGAGCAGAGGGCCGGGTGTGTGCGGCACGCAGACCGGGTCGCCCGTCTCGCGGTCGACGGTGTCCCACGCGGTGGGGTAGGCGCGTTCGGCGGCCGCGAACACGGAGTCGACATCCACGTCGCGGTCTGTGCCCCGGCGCTCGGGCGGGCGGTACGCGATGCGCTCGTAGGTCCACTCCCCGAAGGCCGCCCACGCGCCGAGGGCCGCGAGCGCGCCGATTTGCCCCCGTCCGTTTCCCCACCCGGCGGTCCGGTAGCCCGCGTCGGCGGCCAGCGCGGCCGCGTCCTCGATCCGGTGGTAGTCTCGGACGGCCTCGCGCGCGAAGTCGGCGACGGCCTCGGGCGCCGCGGCGGGGTCGCCCGGGGCCGCGACGAGGCCCGGGTTGGTGTCGTCGCCGGCGGCCGCGCCGTCCTCGATTTCCGCGCGGGCGAGTGCGACGGCCGTCTCGACGTCGGCGTCGGTGTGGACCGCGAGGGCGGCATTTCCGCGCGTCTTGTGTTCGACGGCGGGGTTCAGCCGCACGAGGAGCGTGCGCGGGACGCAGTGGCCCCGCTCTTCGAGGGCGTCGGCGACGCGCGCGGCGACGTAGGTGGTACACATCCCCGCGCGGGAGTCGGTGTCGTCGATGGCGACGACGGTCACGCGCGCCCGTAGTCGCCGGGCACGGTAACGCCTTTCGTCCGGCAGAAATCGGGCACAGGCGGCGGTCTGCGCCCCACAACGCCTAAATAGCGCGAGGGGCGTACCTACCACCATGTCGCGGTCGGCGCTCGTCGAAAACGTGACTGCCATGCTCTCGGACGCCGGGTTCGTCGTGAGCGATCAGTGCGCCATCCGGCCCAAGAGCTTCGACGTCGCCGCTCGGCGCGGGGAGGACCTCATCCTCGCGAAGATTCTCGGCAACATCGACGCCTTCGACGCCGAGAGCGGTGCGGAGATGCGGCGGCTGGGGGCGTACCTCGACGCCACGCCGCTGCTCATCGGCCTGCGGACCCGAGACGAGGAACTGGAGCGCGAGGTCGTCTACTTCCGGCACGGCGTCCCGGTCCTGAGCCCCGACACGGCGATGGACCTGTTCGTCGAGGGCGTCCCCCCGATGATCTACGCCGCGCCGGGCGGCCTCTACATCAACATCGACGGCGAACTGCTCTCGGACGAGCGCGAGGAGCGGGGCTGGAGTCTGGGGCGACTGGCCTCGGAACTGGGCGTCTCCCGCCGCACCGTCTCGAAGTACGAGGACGGGATGAACGCCAGCGTCGAGGTGGCGATCCAACTGGAGGACCTGTTCGAGGCGCCCCTCACCGGCCCGGTCGACGTGCTCGACGGCGCCGACGAGGTCCGAGACCGGGACCCGACCCCGGAGGACCCCGACGCCGAACCGGCCGACCGGCCCATCGTGGCGGTGCTCCGCCGGGCCGGCTTCGAGGTCCACCCGACGGTGCGCGCGCCCTTCAGCGCCGTGAGCGAGGACGAGGGCGGCGCGGAGACCCTGCTCACGGGTCACTCCGAACTCACCGAGAGCGCGGTGAAGCGCGCCCGCCTGATGAGTTCGCTGGGACAGGTCACGGGCACGCGCTCGGTGTACTTCGTGGAGAAGACCCGTCGCGAGTCCATCGGGGGCACGGCGCTCATCGAGCGCGACGAGGCCGAGGACATCGACGACCGGGACGAACTCCGCAACCTCCTGCGGGAGCGCGCGGAGGCCTGAGACGCCGAGAGCGGAACTGACGGGGCCGGGGGGGTTTCTGCAGGGGCTTTTATCAGTGTGGGTCACGGCGGAGGTGTATGAGCCAGCGAGAGCCGGGCGACGGGGAGGGGGCCCGAACGGGCGCGCCTCGGCCGGCGCCTCCGTGCGGTACTCGGGGGCCACCGGCTGTACGACGCCGAGGAGGACCCGTTCGCGGATCAACGGGACAACGTCGAGCGGCCGGTCCTCCACCTGTTCACTGACTTCGGGCGGCCACACTGGCCCTCGCTGGGGCTGGGACTGTCGGCCGGCTTCCTCAGCCGGTTCATCGAGTTGCTCCCGCCGCTGTTTCTGGGCCTCGCCATCGACGCCGTCTTTCTTGAGACGCGGGACTTCAGCCTGCCACTCCTGCCGACCGGGTGGATCCCGGGGAGCCAGGAGGGGCAGTTCTGGGCCGCGTCGGGGCTGATCGTCGTCGCCTTCCTGCTCGCGGCGGTGTTCAACTGGCTGCGGATCCGCGGGCTCAACGCCTTCGCGCAGGACGTGCAAAACGACCTCCGGATCGAGACCTACGTCCGGATCCAGCGCCTGAAACTCTCCTTCTTCGACGACCGGCAGACCGGCGAACTGATGAGCATCCTCTCAAGCGACGTGAACAACCTCGACGCGTTCCTGAAGGGGGGCCTCGACCGGATCATCCAGTTGCTGGTCGCGGTCGGGGGCACCGGTGCGATCCTGTTCGCGCTGAACTGGCAGTTGGCGCTGGTCACCCTCGCGGTCGTCCCGTTCATCGCCGTCTTCACGTACGTTTACGTGCAGGCGGTCAAGCCCCGATACAAGCTCGCCCGCGAGAGCCTGGCGGACCTGTTCTCGCGGCTGGAGAACAACCTCACCGGCATCCAGGTCATCAAGACCTCGAACACCGAGTCCTTCGAGCGCGAGCGGGTGGCGGACGCGTCCCGGACCTACCGGGACCGCAACTGGTCCGCGATCCGGCTGTCGGCGATCTTCAACCCCTCACAGCAGGCGCTTGCCGCGGTGTCGTTCGTCGTCACGTTCGTCGTCGGCGGCTACTGGGTATTCCAGGGGCCACCGCCGCTGTTCTCCGGGGCGCTCACGGTCGGGGAGTTCGTGGCCGTCATCCTGCTCTCCCAGCGGTTCATCAACCCGATGACCCAGTTCGGGGAGATGCTCGACCTGTACCAGCGCGCGAACGTGTCGGCCGCCCGCGTGTTCGGGCTGATGGCCGAGGAGGAGATCACGGAGTCCGACGACCCCGACGCGCGGCCGCTGGGCGACGTGGCCGGGCGAGTCGAGTTCGACGACGTGACCTTCGGCTACGACGACGCCACGGTCCTCGACGGCGTGAGCTTCACCGCGGCGGCGGCCGAGACGGTCGCGCTGGTCGGCCCCAGCGGCTCGGGCAAATCGACCGTCCTCAAGCTCCTCCCGCGGCTGAACGAGCCCGACGGCGGCACCATCGAACTGGACGGGACGCCGGTCGAGGACGTGACGCGGGACAGCCTCCGGGGGGCGATCGGCTACGTGAGCCAGGACCCGTTCCTCTTCTTCGGCACGATCCGGGAGAACATCGCCTACGGGACCGCCGACCCGGGCGACGAGGCGGTCGTCGAGGCGGCGCAGGCCGCGAACGCCCACCGATTCATCCAGAACCTCCCCGAGGGGTACGACACGCAGGTCGGCCAGCGCGGCGGGAAGCTCTCGGGCGGGCAGCGCCAGCGGCTGAGCATCGCTCGCGCGATCCTCCGGGACCCGGAGATTTTGATCCTCGACGAGGCGACCAGCGCGGTCGACACCGAGACGGAACTGCTCATCCAGAAGGCGCTCGAACGGGTGACGGAGGGTCGGACGACGTTCGCCATCGCCCACCGCCTCTCCACGATCCGGGACGCCGATCAGATCTTCGTCTTCGAAGACGGGCAGATCGTCGAGCGCGGCGGCCACGAGGCGCTGCTCGCCGAGGACGGGCTGTACGCCCACCTCTGGCAGGTGCAGGCCGAACTGCTCGACGAACTGCCGGCGGCGTTCATCGAGCGGGCGGCCGACCGGGCCGCCCGGACGGAGCGAGAGGGGACCTGAGCGGGCCGGGCCTTACTGCCCGTACGTCTTTTCGAGGTACGCCACGATGTCAGTCCCACCTTTTTCGCTCGAAGCGAGCGAAAAAGCTGGACCAAAAAACCGCCTTCTCCGCTCCGACCGCCTTACTGCCCGTACGTCTTCTCCAGGTACGCCACGATGTCGTCGCTCTCGGGCATCCCCTCGACGCCGTTGTCGGGGTCGACGAGGACCGGGACGCCCGTCTGGCCGCTGACCGCCTCGACCTCGGTGCGCTCGGAGTGCGAGCGGGGGACCTCGTGGGACTCGTAGTCCAGATCGAGTTCGTTCAGCTTGTCGATGACCTTCGCACAGTAGGGACAGCCCGGCAGTTCGTACAGTTCGAGGTTCGTCATGTGTCCCTAGAGGGGCGAAGGGCGGAAGAAAGCGCCGGTCGCGGCGACGCGTACCTCAGATCGAGGTGAGCAGGCCGCTGGTCCGGACGTAGAAGTAGACGACGAAGGCCGCCGCGAGGAGCCAGTGTGCGGGGTGGGTGTCATCGAGTTCGCCCGCGCCGAGTTTCACCAGCGGGTAGGAGATGATGCCGGCCGCGATGCCGTAGCCGATGTTGTACGTGAACGGCATCACGAGAATCGTCATCCCGGCGGGGATGGCGTACGTGATGTCGTCCCAGAGGATGTCGCCGACGTTCCGGAGCATGATGACGCCGACGACGACCAGCGCGATGTGCGAGGCGTACAGCGGCACGGCGGCCGCGAGGGGGACGAACGCCAGCGAGAGCAAGAACAGGCCCGCCACCGTCAGCGCCGTCATCCCCGTTCGGCCGCCCTCCTCGACGCCCGTCGCGGACTCGATGTACGTGGTCACCGTGGAGGTGCCGAGCGCGCCGCCGACGGTGGTGCCGATGCCGTCCGCGAGCAGCGGCTTCTCCATCTCGGGGAGGTTGCCGTCCTCGTCCAGCAGGTCGGCGGCCTGCCCGACGCCGGTGAGCGTCCCCGCGGTGTCGAAGAAGTCGACGAAGAAGAACGTAAAGACGACGAGTGCGAACGCCGCGGCCTCGATGTCCTGCAGGCCGCCGACGAACGCGCCCGCGAGCGGCGAGACGTCGTACGTGGCCTGGGGGATGTCCCCCGGAGTCAGCGTGCCGGACGCGACGACGTTGGCGGCTTCGAGGCCGTAGGCGGCCAGCGTCGTCGTGACGATGCCGACCACGATTGACCCGGGAATCCCCCGGGCGTACAACATTAGCGTCAGGAACAGCCCCGCGAGCGCCAGCAGCGCCACCGGGTCCTGCGCCACGTCCGCGAGACCGACGATGGTGCCGGTGCTCCCGGTCACCACGTGCATCTCGGTGAGGCCGATGAGCGCGAGGAACAGGCCGATCCCCGTCCCGACGGCGACTTTCACCGGTTCGGGGAACAGTTCGATGACGTAGCTTCGAACGCCGACGACGGTGAGGAGGATGAAGATGACCCCCTCGACGACGACCGCCGCGAGCGCCGTCTGCCACGAGATGCCCATCGCGCCGACGACGGTGTACGCGAAGAAGGCGTTGAGGCCGAGGCCGGGCGCCTGCCCGAACGGCCGGTTCGCGTACAGCGCCATCACCGTCGTCGCCACCACCGCGGAGACGATTGTGACGATGGCGACCATCTGGAACACCTCGCCCGGCGAGTAGCCCGCCGGGGAGATGGCCGGCTGCATCCCCTCCTGTGCGAAGTTGACGTCGGTCTGCGCCAGCACCCCGGGGTTGACGACGACGATGTACGACATCGCCAGAAACGTCGTCAGCCCGGCCAACAGCTCCGTCCGGAGATCTGTGTCGTGTTCCTCGAACGCGAAATATTCCGCGAGTGTGTCACTTAGTGCCATAGCCCTGTCTCGGGCGTCGTGAGGCACCTACAAAACGGTTTATATGTCCGCAACGGGCCTACGCGAGGAAGTCCGGGTCGATCCGCTTCTCCCCGCGTTCGGTGCGGAGGTGCTCGAAGAAGGCCTCGGGGTCGACCCCGCCCTCCTGTCGCTCCTGTCGGTCCCGCACGGAGATGGTCTCGGACTCGGCCTCGTCCTCGCCGACGATGATCATGTAGGGGACGCGGTCGTCGTGGGCGTCGCGGATGCGGCGGCCCAGCGTCTCCGAGGAGTCGTCGACGGTGACGCGGAAGTCGTCGATCTCGTTTCGGGTCTGGTAGGCGTAGCCCAGCACCTCGTCCGTGATGGGGAGGATGCGGACCTGCTCGGGGGCGAGCCACAGGGGGAAGTTGCCCGCGAAGTGCTCGATGAGCATCATGAAGAAGCGCTCGTAACTGCCGTAGAGCGCGCGGTGGATCATCACCGGGCGGTGGGCCTCGTTGTCCTCGCCCGTGTAGGTGAGGTCGAAGCGCTCGGGCATGTTGAAGTCGAGTTGGACCGTCGGGCCGTCCCACGACCGGCCGAGCGCGTCCTCGAAGGAGAAGTCGATCTTCGGGCCGTAGAAGGCGCCGTCGCCGGGTTCGACGCCGTAGTCGTAGCCGCCGCGGTCGAGCACCGAGCGCAGTTGCTCCTCGGCCTGCTCCCAGATCTCGTCGCTCCCGACGGACTTCTCCGGGCGGGTGGCGAGGTCGACCGTGACTTCGAGGCCGAAGGTCTCGATGACCTCGAAGATCATGTCGATGGTCGTCTCCACCTCGCTCTCGATCTGATCGGGGCGGACGAACAGGTGGCCGTCGTCGATGGTGAACGCCCACGTCCGCGAGAGTCCGGAGAGTTCGCCGCGCTGCTCCTTGCGGTACACCTTGCCGTGCTCGGAGTAGCGGACCGGGAGGTCCCGATACGACCACGAGGAGTCGTCGAAGATGGTGGCGTGCCCGGGGCAGTTCATCGGCTTCAGCCCGAACTCGTCGTCGTCGAGTTCGAACAGGAACATGTCGTCCCGGTAGTTCTCGTAGTGGCCGGACTTCTTCCAGAGGTCCGTCTTGAACAGGTGGGGCGTCTCGACGTGGTCGTAGCCGCTGTCGTCGTTGAGCGCGTCGACGTAGGCCTCAAGCTCGTTCAGGATCGTCTTGCCGTTGGGGTGATACAGCGGCAGGCCCGGGCCGGCGGTCGCGTCGATGGAGAACAGGTCCATCTCGCGGCCGATCTTGCGGTGGTCGCGCTTCTCGGCCTCCTCGCGGCGCTCCTCGAAGGCTTCGAGGGCGGCCTCGGACTCGAAGGCCGTGCCGTAGATCCGGGTGAGTTGCTCGTTGTCCTCGTCGCCGCGCCAGTACGCCGAGGCGATGTTGAGCAGTTTGAACGCGCCGATGTCGCCGGTGGACTCGACGTGAGGACCCTTGCAGAGGTCCTCCCAGTCGTCCTGCCGGTAGAAGGTGACCGGGTCCTCGCCAGCGGCCTCCTCGGCGAGGATCTCGCGCTTGAATCGGTTGTCGTCGTACGCCTCGACGGCGGCCTCGCGGTCGCGTTCGATCCGCTCGACGTCGTAGTCGGCCTCGACGATGGCCGCCATCTCGTCCTCGATCTCGCCGAGGTCGTCCTCGTCGACGTCGACGTTCGCCACGTCGTAGTAGAAGCCCTCGTCGGTGTAGGGGCCGATCGCGAGTTTCGCGTCGGGGTAGAGACGCTGGAGGGCCTGCGCGAAGACGTGGGCGGCGGTGTGGCGCAGCAGGTCGAGGTACTCCTCGGACTGGTCGGTGACGATTTCGAGGGTGGCGTCGCTCGTGATCGTGTGCTCGGGCGGGACGAGGTCGCCGTCGACCGTGCCTGCGAGGGTGTCGTCGCCGAGACCCGGACCGATCTCGTAGGCGACCTCCTCGACCGTCGGCGGGTGGTCGAAGTCGAGCACGGAGCCGTCGGGGAGCGTTACCGAGACGTGGGATTGCTGGGACATGAGTGGATCACCTCGGGTACCGACCGCGAGAACGTGAGCAGTAGATGACGGGAAGTGGGTTAGCGGGGGCGGGGCCCGCGTGTAAAGCAGTCACCTACTGGCATATCCGAGGCGTCGCCGGGCGCGGATAAAAAGGTGTTGTTACGGGGGCGATCAGGCGCCGACAGCGGCCGCCTCACGCGGCCTCGCGGCGGTCTACGCCTCGGCGTCGAGCAGGTCGCCCGCCGTGACGAGCGATTCGAGTTCGACGCCGTGGTCGGCGAGCAGGTCGCTCGCGCCCTCCTGCCTGTCGACGACGACGACGACGCGGTCGACCACGGCGCCGGCCTCCCGAAGCGCCTCGACGGCCGAGAGCGCACTCTTGCCGGTCGTCGCCACGTCTTCAAGGACCACGACCCGCTGGCCCTCGTCGAGCGTGCCCTCGATGCGGTTGCCGGTGCCGTACTCCTTGGCCTCCTTGCGGACGATGACGTAGGGCCGCTCGGCGGCCACGCTCGTCGCCGCGACGAGGGGGACCGCGCCCAGCGCCACGCCAGCGGGCGTGTCCTCGCCCAGTCGCGCCGCGAAGGCGTCGGCGATCAGCGAGAGACAGCGGGGGTCGGTCTCGAAGAGGTACTTGTCGACGTAGTAGTCGCTCGTGCCGCCGTGGGACAGTTCGAACTCGCCGTACTTCACCGCGTCCGCGTCGCGAAGCGCCGTGATGAGAGCGTCGTCGGCCATACCGACACGGGGGCCGGGAGGGGGTTAAAAGGCCCGTTCGCCATCGCTGGCGGGTCGTTCCTCCCCGCTCGCTGTGCCGAGGCTATCGCTACGCTCTGGGCTCGCTTCTCGCGGGTCGTTCCTCCCCGCTCGATGTGCCGAGGCCGTCGCTGTGCTCCGGCCTCGCTCACCACGGCTCGTCTTTCAGCCCCAGCGCGTACGCGATGCCGTTCGTTGCGAGGTGCAACACCGGCGTCACGACGACGACGGCGGCGACGACGGGCGGCGTGAACGCCTGCCCGAACCACACCGGGTCGACGACGGCCGTCAGCGCGAGCGACCCGACGACGAAGTCGAGTTGATCCACCAGCGGCACCGCCGCGCCGCGCTCTCGCCCGGTGCGGCGCTTGAGGAAGGAGCCGAGAATGTCGCCGAGCAGCGCGCCGGCGGCCAGCGACAGGGCCACCGGGAGCGGGAACGTCGGCACGTCGACCCCGACGGCCGATCCCACGTCGGCGGCGACGGCGGAGAGCGCCAGCGCCAGCGCCGCCCCGGCCGCGACGCCCGCGACCGTGCCGCGCCACGTCTTGCCGTCGCCGAGCAGCCGCTTCCCGCGCCACGTCCGCCCGCCGTCGATGGGCGGACCGCCGCCGAACAGGACGGCGGCGTTGTTCGGGACGTACGCGGGGAGCATCGCCCAGAGCGCGGTCACGAGGACGACGCGCAGATCCATGGCCCGCTCTGGGGCCGGGATCGGCCTGTGTCTTCCGGTTCGGCAGCGAGCTATAAGGCGCGGCGGGCCGTAGCATCGGTGTGATACCGCCCGTCGCGGACCGCTTCGTCGCCGGCGAGACCGCCGCCGAGGCCATCGAGCGCGCCGAGCGCCTCGACGACCGCGGAGTCGGGACGATCCTGAACCGCCTCGGCGAGCACTACGACGACCGGACGGACGCGGCGGCCGACGCCGCGGCGTACCGCGACCTGATCGACGACATCGAGACGACCGACGCGCGGGCCTGCATCTCGGTGAAGCCCTCGCAACTCGGCCTCGACGTGAGCGAGGCGCTGTTCCGCGAGTTGGCCGAGGAGGTGGTGGCCCACGCCGCCGCCGAGGGCGTCTTCGTCTGGTTCGACATGGAAGACCGCACGACGACGGACGCGACGCTCGACGTCCACGAGGCGCTCGCCCGCGAGTACGGCGGCGTCGGCGTCTGCGTGCAGGCGAACCTCAGGCGCACGCCCGACGACCTCGCGCGCCTCGCGGACGTGCCGGGGAAGGTCCGCCTCGTGAAGGGCGCCTACGACGAACCGGCGGCCGTCGCCCACACCGACGCCGCGGCCGTCGACGAGGCGTACGCGGCGTGTCTGGAGACGATGTTCCGGGAGTTCGACGGCGGCGTGGCCGTGGGGAGCCACGACCCGGCCATGATCGACCGGGCGGCCACCCTCCACGCGGAGTACGGCACCGAGTACGAGGTGCAGATGCTGATGGGCGTCCGCGAGGCGGCCCAGTTCGACCTCGCCGACGCCGTCGACGTGTGGCAGTACGTCCCCTACGGCGGGACGTGGCTCTCCTACTTCTGGCGCCGCGTGGCCGAGCGCCGGGCGAACCTCCGCTTCGCGCTCCGGGCGATCCTGAGCGGTTGACTGAAGGTCCCCCCGGCCGACTGGACGCGTAATGTCAACGTGGAAGCGGGACGCCGCGAGCGGCCTCGCGATCCTGGCGCCCATCGCCGTCACCCTGTTCGTCGTGTACTGGCTCTACCGCCGGATCGCGAGCCTGCCGCTGTTCACCGAGGTCATCCCGAACCCCGCGACGCGGGTCGTGGTGACCATCGCGGTGTTCATCCTCCTCGTGTTCGCCGTGGGCTACCTGATGCGGACGGCGCTGGGGTCGCTCGTGGAGCGGGGCATCGACAGCGCGGCGAACCGGCTCCCGGGCCTGCGGGTCGTCTACAACGCCTCGAAGATGGCCGTCGAGACGGCCGTGGCCGGCACCGACGAGCTTCAGGAGCCGGTGAAGCTCGAACCGTGGTCGGGGATGCGGATGACCGCGTTCAAGACCGGGAAGGTGACCGCCGACGGCCGGGAGGTGGTCTTCCTGCCGACGGCGCCGAACATCACCACAGGGTTCGTAATAGAGGTCGAGTCAGAGAACTTCGAGGAGACCGACGAACGCGTGGAAGAGGCGCTCACACGCATCCTCAGCGCCGGGTTCGGGGAGCAAGGCGACGTGGGTGCGCCCCCCGGAACGGACATCGACGTGAGCGACGCCGACGATCAGACCTCGGTGAACCAGTCGTCGTAGCCGTCGGCGCGGCCCTCCACCACGTCGAAGAACGTCTGCTGGATCTCCTCGGTGATCGGGCCGCGGGTGCCCGCACCGATCTCGTTGTCGTCGACGGAGCGGATCGGCGTGACCTCGGCCGCCGTCCCCGTGAAGAACAGTTCGTCGGCGGTGTACAGTTCGCCCCGGGAGATGGTGGCCTGATCGTGGACCGTGTAGCCCAGATCCCGAGCGACCTCGATCACGGACTTGCGGGTGATGCCGTCGAGGATGCTCTCCGCGAGGCCCGTAGTGTAGATCTCGCCGTCGCGGACGAGAAAGAGGTTCTCGCCGGGACCCTCGGCGACGTTGCCCTCGCCGTTGAGGACGATGGCCTCGGTGTAGTCGTTCTCGTCGGCTTCGAGGCTGGCGAGGACGCTGTTGACGTAGGGGCCGGTCGTCTTCGCGTTCGTCGGGATCTGGTCGGAGCCGTACTTGCGCCACGAGGAGATGGTCACGTCAGCGCCCTCCTCGATGACCTCCTCGCCGAGGTAGGCGCCCCACGGCCACGCCGCGACGGCGACCTGCACCGGGATCTCGGAGGGCTTCTTCGGGTTCAGGCCCAGCCGGTCGTAGCCGTAGAAGGCGATGGGGCGGATGTAACAGGACTCCAGGTCCTGCCGCCGGATGAGTTCGACCGTGGCTTCGGTGAGTTCCGCCTTCTCGAAGGGGATCTCCATGTCGTAGGGCTTGGCCGACTCGTAGAGACGGTCGAGGTGGTCCTCCCAGCGGAAGATGGCCGGGCCGTCGGCGGTGTCGTAGCAGCGGACGCCCTCGAAGACGCCCGTCCCGTAGTGAAGCCCGTGTGTGAGGACGTGGACGTTCGCGTCGTCCCAGTCCACGAACTCCCCGTCGAGCCAGATAGTGTCGACGTCCATCTCGTCGAATCCCATGTGCCGGCCAAAGCCCCCCGCCCTAAAGAGTGTTCACGGTTCTACGCCAGCGCCGCCACGAGGTCCGCGCCCTCCACGAACGCGAGGCCGTGGCGCTCGGCGTAGGCGCGGGCGTCGTCGACCGACAGCTCCCGGCCCGTCTCGTCGTCGAGCATCTCGCAGACGACCGCCGCGGGCGGGCAGTCGGCGGCGCGGGCCAGCGCCACCCCGAGTTCGGTGTGGCCGCGCCGCTCCGAGAGCAGTCCCGGCGCGGCGCGAAGGACGTGGACGTGGCCGGGCGCCCGGAACTCGGTGGCGAAGTCCGTGCCCGCGGGGTCGGCCGCCGCGTCGCCCAGCGCCGCCACCGTCCGCGCGCGGTCCTCGTCGGTGACCCCGGTGTACGTGTCGCGGTGGTTCACCGTGAGCGAGAACGAGGAGCGCTCGTCGTAGCCCAGATGGGAGGACTCCGCGGCGGGGTGGTCGAGTTCGTCCGCGAGGAGGGGGAGGTCGAAGGCGTCGGCCACGTCGTGGCCGAGGGCGACGCAGACGAGGCCGCCGGCGTCGTTGCGCATCTGGGCCACCGCGTCCGGGCCGACCGCCCGCGGCGGGAAGACGAGGTCCACCTCGCCCTCGCGGTCGCTGAAGTCGTGGATCAACACCGGCTCGCCCGCCCGGAACGCGGCCACGGCGGCCGCGACGGCGCGGGAGCGGCTATCGCCCGTCGACATGTGCGAGAACCTCGTCGCCGTCTTCGAGGCCGAGTTCGTCCCGGAGCTTGTCGGGTGCGATGACCTCGATCTGATCCTCGTCGTGGTGGGTCCGGTCGGGGACGATGATGTGGGCGCCCTCGTAGGTCGCGCCGTCGGTCGTCTCGACCGTCGTCGGGTAGCAGGTGGCGGGCCCGTACGTGCGGTCCTCGCCCTCCCACCCGTCGATCGGGACCGCGTCGACCGAGTCGAGGGCGGAGCGCTGGCGCCGCGTCCGCTCGGAGAGCGCGACGTTCAGCGTGCCCGGGAACGGCTCGTAGCCGAGGCGGTCGCGGAACTGCGCCATGTAGCCCGAGAGGGAGATGTAGTGGCGGCCCTCGCCCATGCCGCTGGTGACCGTGCCCCGCAGGTCGAGAGCGGCGCGCTCCTCGAAGATGCGCCGGTAGTCCTCGTACTCGCTCTTGAGGGCGCGCTCGCCCGCGTCGGTGATCGACACCCACTGCCCGTCGCTGACGTGCTCGCGCTCGACGTAGTCGGCGCCGTCGAGGGCCTGCAGGCGTCGGGACGCCGTCTGGGTGGAGGCGTCGAGGCGGTCCGCGAGGTCCGCGCAGGACACCTTCACCTCGCGGGTGCGCGCGCCTTCGAGGCCGAGGGCCTTCAGCGCGCTCAGTTCGTCGGGCCCGACCGCCGCCCGGGCGATGCCGTCTGACATGCGTGAAGCTACCGGCGCGTCGGGCATAAGTGTACCGAATGTGAGATGCGTTCCAGAAGCGTTACGCGCCGTCCCAGAACGAGGAGTCGGGGTCGAGTTTCGGGACCCACGTGTCCTCGTCGCGCGCGAGCAGCGCCACCCGGGAGGCGGGGTGCTCCCGCACCACGTCGTGGTCGGGCATGTGATCGGCCACGCGCTCCGCGAAGTCGCCGACGCCGTCGTGTTCGGGCATCGCGCCCCGGTCGAGGCGGTCGCGGGAGGGGCCGACGTGCATGTACGCTTTCAGTTCCACGAAGTCGGGGTCGGCGCGGCGGTAGAGCGCCGCGTACCAGTCGGGTGTGCGCATGTTCTCGCCGTCGACGAGGGTGGTGCGGAGGACGGTGCGGGCCTCGTGGTCGGCAAGCACGTCGAGCGTGTCGATCAGGCGCTCCCACGCGGCCTCCTCGGTGGCGCCGACGACCTCGTCGAAGGTGGCCCGCTCGGGGGCGTCGACGCTGACGTACAGTTGGGTGGGGTGGCAGTCGGCCAGCACCTCGGGCCGGGTGCCGTTCGAGACGAGGAAGGTCGTCAGGCCGCGGTCGTGGAACGCCTCGATGAGTTCCGGGAGGTGGGGGTAGAGCGTCGGCTCCCCGTCGAGGCTGATGGCGACGTGCTGTGGCTCCATCGCCTCGTCGAAGACGCCCTCGGGCACCTCGTCGTTGCCGCCGAAGCCCGAGAGGAGTTCGCGCTGCAGGTCGATGGAGGCGTCGACGACGGCCTCGGGGTCGTCCCACTCGACGCCGTCGAGTTCGTACGTATGGCCCGCGTGGTCGCGCCAGCAGAAGACACAGCGCTCGTTGCAGCGGACGACCGGGGTCATCTGGATGCAGCGGTGGGACTCGATGCCGTAGAACACCTTCTTGTAGCACTTCCCCTCCCCGCGCATCGCGTTGGCCGTCCAGCCACAGGTCTGGGCGGCGGTGTGGTTCCGGCTGTGGTAGTCCGGATCGCTGACCTGCTTGAGGCCGTCCGACTCCGACATTCACCCGTGCTTTGGCGGCCACCCACCTCCGTCTTTCGGAGTTACTGCTCGACGGGCGCCTCGAGTTTGACGTTGCTGACGATGACCTCGTTCGTGGACTCGTCGACGGCCTCGATCTGTCCGGCGAGGACCAGCCGCGACACCGGCGTCGGCCCGACCGCGATGGCGTCGCCGGCCTCGTAGTCGCCGATGGCCTCCTGAAAGTGGAGGCGGGCCTTGCACTTCTCGGGGTGGTGAACGTTGAACAGCGAAATCTCGTCGACCGTGACCGCGACGCGCTGGAACTCGCGGGACAGTGTCAGCTCCTCGGGCTCCTCGATCTGCTCGCGGTCGAGCACGTCGTAGGCGTTCGAGGTCGGGCGATAGCCCCCCTTCGGCCCGCGGATGCTCTCCGCGAGGTTCAGGGCCGTGAGGTTCCCCATCTGCTTCCGGATGGTCCCCTCGTGCAGATCGACCGCCTCCGCGAGGTCCTTCCCCTTCACCGGCGACTCGGACTGCTGGTACTTGTTGACCAGCACGCTCAGGATCTGGCGCTGAACGTTGGTCAGGTCGATGTCCATGCGAGCCGTTCGACCCGAGTGCACTTAGCCCCACGGCCATGGGCGCCGTCTTCGGGTTCCCATCTGTCTCGCCACAGACCCTGTACGCGTCCGGCGGGCAGACGCTGTTCGCCATCGACGTGACCGCCGGGGAAATCAACTGGGAGCGCGAGTTCGAGAACGGGATCGGCGCCCCGATCGCGGACGACGGCACGCTGTTCCTCGAAATGGCCACCGAGGGGTCTCGGACCAACGTCCTCTCCGCACTCGACGTCGAGCGGTGACGGTCGGCCCCGGCTTTGATGTGTCGTGGCGTCCCACACCAGTACGTGCTCGCCGATCCGTCGAGCCTCGTCGCGGACCTCCGCGCCATGGCGGACGGAGGTCTCCGGGTCGTGGCCACGTACGACCGCGACGGCTACGACCTCGTGTACGCGCGCGAGAACGTACAGGAGCGGACGGCCGAGCGCGCTCCGAGCATTCATCAGGACCTGATCCTCGAAGGCATCGGCGTCCAGCACCTCGAAGACCTCTTCGACGCGGGGCGGCTCCAGTGCTCGATGCACCGCTTCGCGGAGGTGACGGCGTTTCACTTCGTCGCCGGATCGTACACGGGGCTGTTCGTCAGCGTCGATTCCGACGCCGACGTGCCCCTCGCGTCCTTCGCCGACCGCTGCGAGGCGGCGCTGAGCGACGGGGAGTGAAAATCCCTTTATCCGCGCCTCGAAAACGGAGGGTATGTTCATCGCCTTCCGCGACGAGGTCGAGGACGCCGTCGAGGCGGCGCTCGCCGCGCTCGACCTCCCGACGGCCGACCTCGGCATCGAGGACCCCCCGGAGGACGTGGACGCGGTGCTGGCCTCCAGCGTCGCGTTCCGCCTCGCCGGGGAGATGGAGTTGCCCCCGCCGCAGGTCGCCGAGGAACTCGCCGACGCCGTCGACCTCTCGGGCCTCGACTACGTGGCCGAGGTGTCGACGCAGGGGCCCTACCTCAACTTCGCCCCCAGCGACGCCTACTACGACGACACGCTGGCCGCCGCGCCCGCGGAGGGGTTCGGTCGCCTCCCCGACACCGGTGAATCGGTCGTCGTCGAGCACACCAGCGCGAACCCGACCGGCCCGGTCCACGTCGGCCGCGCGCGCAACCCCATCGTCGGGGACGCGGTCGCCCGGATCCTCGACTACGCCGGGCACGACGTGGACGTGCACTACTACGTCAACGACGCGGGCCGTCAGATCGCCGTGTTCACGTGGGCCTACGAGACGTTCGACGAGTCCGACCTGCCGGAGCCCGAGCGCGACCGCTCGGACTACGAACTCGTCCGCTACTACCGGAAGGGGAACACCGTCCTCGACGACGGCGACGAGGAGACGGTCGAGGCCGCCGAGGACGAGATTCAGGCCATCATGCAGGGCCTCGAAGACGGCGACGAGGAGACCTACGAGCGCGTGAGCGCGGTCGTCGACCAGGTACTCTCGGGGATGCAGACCTCGCTCTCGCGGCTCCCGGCGGCGTTCGACGAGTTCGTGAAGGAGACGCGGTTCATGCGCGGCCCCGACGCCGGCGGCGAGGAACCGAGCGACGGCTTCGCCACCGACGCCGAGTCGTGGACCGACGACGTGGTGGCCCGCCTGCGCGACACCGACCTCGCCGTCTACGAGGAGGGCGCGTGGCAACTCGACCTCTCCGAGCGGGGGATCGACAAGAACCTCGTCTTCCTGCGCTCGGACGGCACCAGCCTCTACCCGACCCGGGACCTGGCCCACCACGAGTGGAAACTCGACAACTACGACCGCGCGGTCGCCGTCTTCGGCGAGGACCACGAACTCCAGTCCCGGCAGGTGCAGGCCACGCTCGACGTGCTGGGCAACGACGTGGACCGCATCGACACCATCCTCCACTCGTGGGTGAACCTCCCCGGCGGCGAGGGGATGAGCACACGTGCCGGCACCGGCATCGACCTCGACGACCTCCTCGACGAGGCCGAATCTCGCGCCCGCGACGAGGTCGAGGACCGCATCGAGGACCGCCTGCGCGGCGACGAACTCGACGAGACAGACGTGGACCGCATCGCAGAGCAGGTCGGCGTCGGCGCGGTGCGCTACGACGTCGTCGCCAAGCAGACGACGAAGTCGATCACGTTCCGCTGGGAGGAGGCGCTGGACTTCGAGGCCCAGAGCGCGCCGTACGTCCAGTACGCCCACGCGCGGACGTGTGGCATCCTCGACGAGGCCGGCGTCCCCGACGCCGCCGACGCCGACGCGCTCACCGAACCCGAGGCGCGGGCGCTGCTGCGCGACGTGGCGCGGTTCCCGGCCGTGGTCGAGGAGGCCGCCGAGGACCTCCAGCCACACGTCGTCGCCACCTACGTCCGCGAACTCGCGGACACGTTCAACGACTTCTACCGGGCGTGCCCGGTGCTCGACGCCGAGGGCGAGACGCGGGCGGCGCGGCTCAGAACCGTTGCGGCCGCGCGGCGGGCGCTCGCGAACGGACTCGGCGTCCTCGGCATCGCGGCGCCCGAGTCGATGTAGTCAGAAGGGGATCGCCAGCAGGCCCGCGGCGCCAATCAGGTTCCCGCCGACGAAGAGGACCGCCGCGGCCAGCGCCCCCAACACGACGACGGCGAACAGCAGTACCCACCGGAGCGGAACGGTTACGTCCTCGGCCATACGGAATCGATTTCGTGCGCGACGTTTAGTTATTGTCGTTTCCGCCGATGAGCCCCCCGCTCAGTCGGTTGACGAGCGAGCGGCCGCCGCTCTCCGCCTCCTCGTCCACCCCGGCCGCCTCGATGGGGAACGCGTCGTCGTCGGTCTCCGGAACGTTGGGGGGCGCCGTCGCGCCCGTGGTGGCCTCGGGGAGGTCCAGCGACGTGACCGGCACTTCGAGGACGCTCGCGACGAACTCCGCGTACGCGCGGGCGGCGGGGCTCTCCGGCGCGTGGACCGTGATCGGCACCCCGGCGTCGGACGCGGCGACGATGGCCTTGTCGCGCGGGATGGTGCCGAGGACGGGCGCGTCGACGCGGTCCCGGACCGTCGCCACGTCGCCCGTGGCGCTGGTGACGAGGACCCCGCGCACGTCTGCGCCGAGGCGGGCCGCCACCTCCCTCGTCGTCGCGGTGTTGGCGACGGCGATGTCGGCCGCGGTCGTGACGAGGAGTACCTCGTCGGCGAGGCCGAGCGGGAGGACCGTGTCGTGGCTCAGCCCCGCGCCGGTGTCGAGGACCACGAGGTCGTACCGGGACCGAAGCGCCTCGACCACGTCCCGCAGGCCGGCGGGGTCGGCCTCCGCGTACTCGTCGAGGGCGGTGCTCCCGGGGAGCACGTCGAACCCCCCGGGCGCCTCGTGGACGGCGTCGTCCACGTCGGCCGCGCCGGCGAGCACGTCGTGGACTGTCGGGTGGGCGTCCGCGAGTCCGACCATGGTCCCGAGGTTCCCCATCCCGAGGTCGGTGTCGACGACGACGGCCGAGCGCCCCGCGGCCGCGGCGCAGGCGCCGAGGGCCACGGCCGTCGTGGTCTTCCCCACGCCGCCCTTTCCGCTCGCGACCGCGAGCACGCGAGAGTCGCTCATGTGTCCTTTCACCCCCGGCCTGCACTTAAAGGGATATTGATGGGGAGCCGACACGACCCGGGCGCAACCCCCGGTCAAAGCTTTCATACCGACTGGAGCGGCTAGACAGAGCAATGAGTGAGCAGCAGGAGAGCTCCGACGACCGGAACAAGTACGAGTTCCGGAAGCTCATCGAGGAGCTCCGGGAGCACGAGGGGTCGGGCACACAGCTCGTCACCATCTACATCCCGCCCGACAAGCAGATCAGCGACGTCGTCGCCCACGTGACCCAGGAACACAGCGAGGCGTCCAACATCAAGTCGAAGCAGACGCGGACGAACGTGCAGGACGCGCTGTCCTCGATCAAGTCGCGGCTGCGCTACTACGACACCTTTCCGCCGGACAACGGCCTCGTCATCTTCTCGGGGGCCATCGACTCCGGCGGCGGCCAGACGGACATGCTGACCCGCGTGCTCGAGAGCCCGCCCCAGCCGATCCAGTCCTTTCGCTACCACTGCGACTCCGAGTTCCTGACCGAACCCCTCGAAGGCATGCTCGCGGACAAGGGCCTCTACGGGCTCATCGTCCTCGACCGGCGGGAGGCCAACGTCGGCTGGCTGCAGGGGAAACGCGTCGAGCCGGTGAAGTCGGCGTCCTCGCTGGTCCCCGGGAAGCAGCGGAAGGGGGGTCAGTCCGCACAGCGGTTCGCCCGCCTGCGGCTGGAGGCCATCGACAAGTTCTACCAGGAGGTCGCGGGCATGGCCGACGACCTGTTCGTGCCGCGCCGGGAGGAAATCGACGGCATCCTCGTCGGCGGGCCGTCGCCGACGAAGGACGAATTCCTCGACGGCGACTACCTCCACCACGAACTCCAGGATCAGGTCCTCGGGAAGTTCGACGTGGCCTACACCGACGAGTCGGGCCTCTACGACCTCGTCGACAGCGCACAGGACGTGCTGGCCGACGCGGAGCTGATGGAGGACAAGCGGGAGATGGAGACCTTCTTCGAGGAACTCCACGGCGGGGACCTGGCCACCTACGGCTTCGAGCCGACCCGCCGCAACCTCATGATGGGGTCGGTCGACCGCCTGCTCATCAGCGAGGACCTCCGACAGGACGTCATCACCTACGAGTGCCCCAACGGCCACGAGGAGCGCGAGGTCGTCGAGAGCCCGGCGGACACGCCCGACCACGACTGCACGGACTGCGGTGAGCCCGCCGAGGAGCAGGAGCGCGAGGACGTGATCGACCACCTCATCAACATCGCCGACCAGCGGGGGACCGAGACGAAGTTCATCTCCACGGACTTCGAGAAGGGCGAACAGCTCATGACCGCGTTCGGCGGCGTCGGCGGCATCCTGCGCTACTCCACGGGCGTCTAACGGAGCAACTGCTCCAGTTGGTGCGCGCGCTTTTCCAGGTCGAAGTGAGGAGCGACGCCGTCGTCCGCGCGGAGGCGGTCGAGGACCAACATCACGTCGGTCCCCTCGTCCTCGGCGCGGTCGACGAGCGCCTCGACGTCGGCGCGGTACAGCGCGATGGAGTCCAGCAGCGCGAGGACGCAGACCACCGTGCGGGCGTGGGCTGGCGTCGGCGGGAAGGCGTCGCTGACGGCCGTGAAGTCGGGGCAGTCGGCGGGCGGGTCGTCGATCGGATCGACGCGGAGACAGCGCCGACAGACGGCCGCGCCGGGCGCGTCGTGGGGCAGGCGCTCGCGGTCGGCGGCAGAGAGCGGAAACGGGAGCGTCGGCGCGTCGCAGTCGGGGCAGTCCATGGAAGAACCTCGAGCGGCACCCCGTTAAACCCCGTCACCGGAAGGCGGCGAGGCGGTCGACCGCAGCGGCCCGGTACCGCCGCGCGAGCGTGCGTGCCACGAACCGGTCACGCGGATCGACCCCGAGGGCCGCGAGCGTCGCGACGAACACGAGGAGGCCGGCCGCCGTACCGACCGGGACCGTCGCGGGCCCCGAGACCGCAGTTCGCAGCGCCGCCATCGTCCCGACCATCGCCGTGCCGGCCGCGAGGGGCTTCAGGAACGACACGTCGAAGGGGTAGAGGCCCTCCAGTCGCCGGAGGATGGCGACCTGAATCAGGTTCTGCACGGCCAGCGAGGCGCTGGTGCCAAGCGCCGCGCCGACGAGGCCGAACTCGAGGACGAACAGGTAGCTCAGGACGAGATTCAGCGCGCCCAGGAGCCAGTCCAGTCCGAGGCGGACGTACTGGTGGTTGGTCATGAGGAGGAGCCACCCCGTCGCGCCGACGGCGTTCCCGACGAGGCGCCCGCCGAGGAAGACGACGAGCGTGAGGTAGCCCCGCCCGAAGGAGTCGCCGAAGAGCAAGAGGAGTTCGCGGCCGAAGACGAGTTGGACCGCGACGATGGGCACCGTCGTCGTGACGATGAGCCGTGTCACGGCGGTGTACACCGCGTCGAGCGTCTCGACGTCGCCGTCGCTGTACAACCCCGAGGCCACGGGGGGAAGCAGTTGGTTGAACGCGACCAGCGGAATCGCGCCGATGGCGATGAACAGGAGGACCACGTTGTAGACGCCCGCGGCGGTAGCCGTCAGCAGGGCGCCGACGAGGAGCACGTCGACGCGGGACTGGAGGAGCTTTCCGACCCCACTCAGCGCGTTCGGCACCGCGTGGTCGTAGAAGGCGCGTGCCTCGGCCCCGGCGCCCCGGAGCGTCGGCCGGATTCCGGTGCGGTCGAAGACGGCGGGCGCGGAGAGGACGACGAGGACCGCCGTCCCCAGAGCGAGACCGGCGACGACCCCCGCCACCGAGTAGCCCGCGGCAAGCGCCCCGGCGGCGGTGACGAACCGGACGCCGGGCCGTAACACCCGGTTCAGGAAGACGGCCGGCCCCGCCAACCCCACCGCCCGAAGGAGCGCGACGTGGATGCGGAGGACGCCGAGGCAGAGCACGACCGCACCGAACAGTCGGATCGCGAGCGGGAACGCGGGGTGAGCCACAGTCGCCGCGTTGAGCCAGTCGGCCCCGACGACCATGCCGGCGCCGATGAGTGCACCGGCGACGAGCGTCGTGGCGTACGCCAGCCCCGCGACGCGGCGGCGCCGGGCCGGTTCCGCCGAGAACGCGGGCACGTCGCGCTGGAGCGTGCCCATCGTGCCCAGCGTGACGAAGCGCAACAGCAGGCCGACGATCCGCCAGCCGAAGGCGTAGACGCCGTACAGCACCGGGCCGAGGCCGCGCGCGAGGACGAACTCCGTCAGGGCCGAGAGCGCCTGCCGCAGCGTCGCGCCGCCACCGGTGACGACGGCGCCGTGGGCGATCGAGAGCAGGGCGTCCCGTTCGGCCTCGGGAACGCGCTCGGATGGAGTCTCGTCCACGCTCGCCCCACCGGGCCGCTGGAGAAATAGACTGCGGAACTCAGTCGTCGGCGGGTGCGGCCTCGGCGGCCTCGGCCTCGGCGCGGGCCTCGGCGGCTTCCTGCTGTTCTTTCTTGTCCTTGATCTTCTTCATGCGGAAGATCTCCTCCCGCTCCTGCTCTTCGAGTTTCTGCTCGATGTAGTCGCGGTTCGTGCGGAGTTCGGGCAGGAGTTTGAACTCGAGGGCGTTGACGCGGCGCTTGGTCTGCTCGATCTCGTCGAGCATCTTCTTCATCGCCGTCTCCACCTCGGCGGCGAGGATGACCTGGTCGAGGAGTTCCTCGTAGGCCGCCGCCGCCTCGTCGATGCGCGCGCTGGTGCCGAGGACGCCGTAGCCGCGCTGGTCGAGGGACTTCTTCACCTTCGTCGACTCGATCTGGGGGACCACGACGCCCATGATGTTGTTGGACTGGGTGGTGATCTCGGGGTGCTCCTTCAGCGCCGCGGCCGCGCCCCGCACCGCCACGTCGCCCTCCATGGCCCGCGCCATGTTGATGCTCTTCTGGGCGTCGTCGTAGGCGTCCTCCAAGCCGGTTCGGACGTCCCGGGACTGATCGAGGATGTCCATGAACTCCATGATGAGCGCGTCCCGCTTCTGCTCGAGCGTGTCGTGCCCGCGCTCGGAGAAGTCGATGCGCTCCTTGATCTCCATCAGGTTCTTGCGCGTGGGCTTGACGTCCTCGGCCATCTTGGGAGAAGAATTGTGGGGCGAGGCGGTTAACGTTTTGTTTTCCGCGTCGACCGAGTGTCGAATGTTGCCGATTGGCGTCGCATTAAACCGCGGGCGTTCGACGCCGCGGCACGGACGGCGCTCGACGGCGCCGCCGGCACTCACATGTCACGCGACGAGATCCCCGCGCCCGGTCCAGACGATCGCTTCGAGTACCTGATCGAGCACCTACAAGACGCCATCGTGGAGTTCGACATGGCGGGCGGCGACCCGATCGTCCGCTCCGTGAACCCCGCGTTCATCGACGTGTTCGGCTACGAACCGACGGACATCGTCGGGGAGAGTCTGAACGACGTCATCGTCCCGCCGTGGCTCTCCGAGCAGGCCGAGTCGCTCGACGAACGGACCGCCTCCGGCGAGATCAACTACCGGCGCGTCCGCCGCCAGACGACCGACGGACTTCGCGAGTTCCTCTACCGCGGCATCCCGTACCGCACCGACGTGGGCGATCGGGCCGGCTTCGCAGTGTACACGGACCTCACGGATCGCTCGCGCCACGAGCAGCGCCTCGAAGTCGTGGGCCGGATCCTCCGACACAACCTCCGGAACCGGGTGACGGTGCTCGACGGCGCCGTGCAGAAACTCCGCGCCGAACTCGACGATCCCACCGCGTCGGCGCGGGAGGAACTGGACCGCATCGAGGGCGCCGTGACCGCGCTGGAGGCGCTGTCCGGCGAGGCCAACGAGATCCACCACCTGCTCGACTCCTCGCCTGCGACGAACCCGCGGATCGACGCCGCCCCGCTGGTCCGCGACGTCGTCGGCGACTACCGGGACGACTACCCGGCGGCCACGGTCGAAACCGACCTCCCGGACACGCTCCCGGTCGCGGCGACGGAGCGCCTCGAGAGCGCGGTGGGGGCGCTGATCGAGAACGCCATCGAGCACAACCCGGAGCCCTCGCCGTGGCTCCGGGTCGCCGCGGCGGACGCGGGCGACGGCTGGGTGGATCTGGTGGTCGCCGACGACGCCCCGCCGATCCCGGCGATGGAGCGCGACGTCGTCACGGGAGATCGCCGCATCTCGCAGACGTACCACGGGAGCGGACTCGGTCTCTGGCTCGCGGCCTGGACCGCCGAGCGCTTCGGCGGCGACATCGCCTTCGGCAAGAGCGACGCCGGCGGCAACCGGGTTCGACTCCGCCTCCAGCGAGTGTCCTGAGTTCCCGATCGGCTCCAGCCGCCCCCATCGGCGTCCAGCCAGCCGACGGCGGTGGGGGCGCGCGAGCGGCACGCGATTCGCGCCTCAGTTGACGGCGACGCGACTACGAAGACGAGCGCGCCGAGAAGAACGTCAAAGGGGAACCGGGGCATCGACCGCGGCGACGCCCGGGGAACTGCGACGCGTCGTCAGTCGGCGGCCTCGACGGCCACGTCCTCGCGGTAGTACTCCTCGATGAGGTCCTCGCCGATGCGGTTGAGTTCCTCGGTGGGGAGCATCGAGAGGAGCTCCCAGCCGATGTCGAGGGTCTCCTCGATCTCGCGGTTCTCGTCGAAGCCCTGCTGGACGAACTCCTCCTCGAAGCGGTCGGCGAAGTCGAGGTAGATGTTCTCGACGTCGCCCAGCGCTTCGCGCCCGACGATCTGTTCGAGGTCGCGGAGTTCCTTGCCCTCCGCGTACGCGGCGAACAGCTGGTCGGAGACGTCGCCGTGGTCCTCGCGGGTGAGGCCCTCGCCGATCCCCTCGTCCATCAGCCGGGAGAGCGAGGGAGACACGTCGATGGGGGGCTCGACGCCCTGCGAGTTCAGGCCCCGATCCACGTAGATCTGACCCTCGGTAATGTAGCCGGTGAGGTCGGGGATCGGGTGGGTGTCGTCGTCGCCGGGCATCGTGAGGATGGGCATCTGCGTGATGGAGCCCTCCTGCCCCTCGATGCGGCCAGCGCGCTCGTACAGCTGCGCGAGGTCGGTGTACATGTACCCGGGGTAGCCACGGCGACCCGGGACCTCCTCGCGCGCGGCACCGATCTCGCGAAGCGCCTCGCAGTAGTTGGTCATGTCCGTGAGGATGACCAGCACGTGGTAGTTCTCCTCGAAGGCGAGGTACTCCGCGGTGGTGAGCGCCAGCCGCGGCGTGATGGTCCGCTCGACGGCCGGGTCGTCGGCGAGGTTCATGAAGACGACCGAGCGTTCGAGCGCGCCGGTGCGCTCGAAGTCGTCCATGAACTCGTTTGCCTCCTCGGCCGTGATGCCCATGGCGCCGAAGACGACGACGAACTCCGTCTCCTCCTCGTCTTCGTCCTCGGCGGCGGCCTCGGCCTCTTCCGGCACGGACGCCTGTCGGGCGACCTGCAGCGCGAGTTCGTTGTGCGGCAGGCCGGACCCCGAGAAGATGGGGAGCTTCTGGCCGCGCACGAGCGTGTTCATGCCGTCGATGGCGGAGACGCCGGTCTGGATGAACTCCGCGGGGAACTCGCGGGCCGTCGGGTTGATCGCGGCGCCGACGATCTCGCGGCGCTCGTCCGGGACGATCTCCGGGCCACCGTCGATGGGGTTGCCGGAGCCGTCAAGCACCCGCCCGAGGAGGTCCTCGGTGACGGGCATCTTCAGCGTCTCGCCGAGGAAGCGGACGGACGCGTTGCGGTCGATGCCCGAGGTTCCCTCGAACACCTGGATGGCGACGAGGTCGGTCTCGGATTCGAGCACCTGCCCGCGGCGCGTCTCGCCGTTCTCGAGTTCGATCTCGACGATCTCGTCGTAGCCGATGGGCTCGTCCGTCTCGACGAACACCAGCGGGCCGCTGATCTCGGTAATCGTCTGGTACTCTTTCATGTGTAGAGGTCCTCCAGTTGGCTGGCGATGTCGTCCTCCAGGTCAGCGACGAACTCGTCGGCCTCGTCGTCGGGGGTCGTCCCGATGCGGTTCAGCCGCGGCACGGCGTCGATGTTCTGGATCTCGTCGACCGGAACGCCCCGGTCGAGGGCCTCGAAGGCCTCGTCGTGGAACGTCCGGATCGCCTGCAGGATCAGGTACGTCTTCTCCGGGGGACAGTACGTGTCCACGTCGTGGAGCGCGTTCTGCTGGAGGAACGCCTCCCGGATGTACCGGGACACCTCGAGGGTGAGCTGCTGGTCCTCCGGCAGCGCGTCCTTACCGACGAGCTGGACGATCTCCTGCAGTTCGCTCTCCTCGTCGAGGACGTCCACGGCCCACTGACGCAGGTCCGGGAAGTCCTCCTCGACGTTGTCGGTCCACCACGGGTCGAGTTGCTCCTTGTACAGCGAGTAGGACTCGTCCCAGTTGATGGAGGGGAAGTGACGCCGTTCGGCGAGGTCGGCGTCGAGCGCCCAGAACGTCTTCACGATGCGCAGGGTGTTCTGCGTGACCGGCTCCGAGAAGTCGCCGCCGGGCGGGCTGACCGCGCCGACGACGGAGATGGAGCCCTCCTCGCCGTTGAGGAGCTCGAACAGGCCCGCGCGCTCGTAGAACTCCGAGAGGCGCGCGGCGAGGTAGGCGGGGTAGCCCTCCTCGCCGGGCATCTCCTCGAGCCGCGAGGAGATTTCGCGCATGGCCTCCGCCCACCGCGAGGTGGAGTCGGCCATCAGCGCCACGTCGTAGCCCATGTCGCGGTAGTGCTCCGCGATGGTGATGCCCGTGTAGATGCAGGACTCGCGGGCCGCGACCGGCATGTTCGACGTGTTCGCGATAAGACACGTCCGGGACATCAGGGGCTTCCCGGTCTTGGGGTCGTCCAGTTCCGGGAAGTCCTCGATGACTTCCGTCATCTCGTTGCCGCGCTCGCCACAGCCGATGTAGATGACGATGTCGGCGTCGGACCACTTGGCGAGTTGCTGCTGGGTGACCGTCTTCCCCGAGCCGAACGGGCCGGGGATGGCCGCGGTCCCACCCTTCGCGAGCGGGAAGAGGCCGTCCTGCACGCGCTGGCCCGTGACCAGCGGTTCGGTCGGCGTCTGCTTCTCGACGGTCGGCCGGGCCTCGCGGACCGGCCACTCCTGGTGCATCGTGACCTCCTCGCCGGAGTCGAGTTCGACGACGGGGTCCGTGACCGTGTAGGAGCCGGCCTTCACGTCGACGACCTCGCCGCCCTCGTAGCCCGGGGGCACGAGGACGTGGTGCTCGATGCTCGCCGTCTCCTGGACGGAGCCGACGCGGTCGCCGGACTCGACCTCGTCGCCCTCCTCGACGGCGGGCTCGAAGTCCCACTCCTTCTCCATGTCGATGCCGGGCGCGTCGACACCGCGGTCGAGGAACGCCCCCATCTCCTCTTCGAGGACGTCGAGGGGGCGCTGGGTGCCGTCGTAGATGGAGTCCAGCATGCCGGGACCGAGGTCGACCGAGAGGGGCTCGCCGGTGTTCTCGACCGGTTCGCCCGGGCCGACGCCCGAGGTCTCCTCGTACACCTGGATCGTCGTCACGTCGCCCTCGATCTCGATGACCTCGCCCATCAGCCCTTCGTCGCCGACGTAGACGACGTCGTTCATTTTGGCGTCGAGGCCGGTCGCGGTGACGACCGGGCCACTGACGCTCTCGATAACGCCTTCAGCCGTATCTTCTGATGTGGTTGCCTGACTCATAGTTACTCGTCCATGAGGTCGATGCCGATCGCGCGCCGGATCTGCTCGCGCAGGCCGCTCGACCCGGTGCCGCCGACGGTGACGACCACCGGTTCGACGCTCGTTTCGACCCGCTCGCGGACGTCCCGCGAGAGGTGCTCGAGGTCGGTCTCGTGCATCACGAGGATGCCAACGTCGGCGTCGTCGAGCAGCCCCGAGACCGCGTCGTCGAGGCGGTCGGACTTCTCGTCGGCCGGTACGTTCGCGAACTTCCGGACGCCGGCGAGTCGGAACCCGGTGGTGAACTCCGGACTGCCGGCGACGGCGATCTCCTGGCTCATAGCATCACCAGTTCGGCCTCGATCTCGTCCTCGCTCAGCCCCGCCTCGCGGCCGCGTGCGATGGCGCGGACGTTGTCGACCTCCCGCTCCTTGGCGAGCACGAAGGCCAGCACCGGACACACCGAGAGGGGGAACTGGTAGGAGAGGTGCTCCGAGTACTCCAGAAGCGCCTCCTCCAGCGCCCGCTCGAACCCGATGAGACTCTCCGCCTCGGAGAGGGCGTCGAGCGCCCCGGAGAGGTCGTCGCCGTACGTGCTCTCGTGGAGGTGGTCGACGAGTTCGTCCTCGTTCGTCGCCAGCTGTCGGAGCTCGGCGGCGTCGAACAGCTGTCCGCCCTCGATGTAGTACTCCGCCGGATCGATGTCCGCCCCGCTGCGGGCGAGCCGCAGGGCGTTGCGGACGTTCCGGAAGTCGATCTCGGCTTCGAGGAACTCGACGTACAGCTGCGTGGCGCGGTTCGAGGACTTCTCGACGCCCGCCAGCAGGCCCTCGTAGTACGCGCGGTCGACGGCGTTCTCGAGGGGGACGAGGAGGCCGCTCTCCTCGTAGTCCTCGAAGGCGTCGGCCAGCGCGTCGCCGAACTGCGTGTCGGCGAGGAGGTCGACGGCCTCCTCGACGTCCTGTGCCTGCAGGAGGCGGTCGAGCAGGTCGTCGCCCAGTTCGCCCGCGCGGATGAGGTCGTCCTCGACGGCCTCCGGTTCGGCGCCGGAGTAGATGCCACGGAGGACGGTCTTCACGTTCCACGCGTCGAACTTCCGGAGGTAGCGGGCGATCTGCTCGTACAGCACGCCCTGACTCCAGCGCAGCAGATCGTCGAAGTGCCGCGCGAGGTTGCGGTTCAGCGCGTACTCGACGAGGTCGACGCCCGAGTGGCGGGACCCGAGGGCGTTGATCTCGTCCTCGTACTCCGTCTCCTCCATGAAGCGGGCGATTTCGCCCGGCCCCATGCGGAGGAGTTTCCGGTAGTCCTCGGGGGCGAACAGCGACGCGCGGCGGTGCCGGACCCGCGCGTTCACGTACTCGTAGTTCGCGGCCTCGTCGGATTTCGCGCTCATTGCTCTTCGAACAGGATGCCGCTCACGTCCTTGAGTTCGTCCTCCCAGACGTCCTCGAGGACTGAGTCGAAGGTGTTGTTCACGCGAACGCGGGAGGCGTCGCTCTCCGCGACGACGCCGCCGAGGCAGTCACGCTCGCCCGCGACCTCGTAGCCGTCGTAGTCGTCGAGGATGTCGGCGACGAGGTCGGTGTCGTCGGGGCGAGTGTACACCCGCACGTCGTCGCCCTCGTCGAACTCCTCGGCGGTCGCGGCGACGAGTTCGCGGGTGAGTTCCTCGCGCTCCTCGCCTTCGAGGGCCGCCACGCGGTCCTCGATCTCCGAGCGAGTCTGCGAGAGGGCCTCGCGTCGCGCCTCGAGGCGCTCCTGTTTGGCCTCGAGTTTGGCGCTCGACAGGCGCTGCTCGCGCTCCTGCTCGATGTCGCTCTCGACGGCCGCCTCGGCCTGGGCGACGATCTCCTCGGCCTCGTCCTCGGCCTCGGCGACGATCTCCTCGGCCTCCGCCTCCGCGGAGTCGAGTATGTCGTCGCGTCGCGCGCGCGCCTGATCCCGGATGTCTTCGACTACCGTTTCCAAACTCATGGTAGAATAGGAGTTAGACGACGAAGACGAGCACCAGCGCCAGGATGACGAGTGTCTCGGGCAGGACCGTCAGGACCAGACCCACACCGAACAGGTCCGAGTCCTCAGCGATGGCACCGACGGCGGCGCTACCGATGCCGCGCTCCGCGTAGCCCGCGCCGAGCGCGGCGAGACCCACGGCGAGCGCCGCCGCGGCGAGCTTGTAGCCGTTCGCGAGGTTGGTCGCGGTCTCGGGGCTCATCGAGGCGTTGCTTGCGAGGAGTGTTGCGTCGGACAGCGCGCTTGCGATTTCGTACATAGGTTGTGATATGGATTTGATCTGGCTCCGTACCGGATCGTTCGTAACCGAGCGGTTGGTAATTCACCCTACTGCGTTCATAAAGCTTCCTAAAGCAATCCGCCCGAGGCGCCCGCTACGCGGTGGGTCGGGCCGCGAGACGGCGGTGGGCGGTGTCAGTCCTCGGTCGTGAACGACCGGGAGTGACCGAAGGGTTCGTACGCGTCGCCGCCGCCGTCGTAGAACTTGTTGAAGAACTCGACGTACTCGAGGCGCAGGGCCTGCAGGCCCGCGCTCGTGACGCCGAGGACGAACACCAGTGCGTGGCCGAGCACGAGGACGAGGATGCCCCCGAGGAGGCCGACGGCCCCCATGTGGGCGAGGCCGGGGAACATCAGCGCCTCCGAGCCGTACTCCGCGCGGACGTGGTCGGGCCCGTAGTTGAGCATGAAGTGAACCCCGTGGTGCTCGTACGCGCCGAACACGAGGAGGTTCACGACGAACGCCATCCCGGCCTTCGCGAGCAGCACCGCCGCAATCCGGGTGTAGGACACCACGTTGACGAGCGCGTACGTCGGCGTCTCGAGGAGGCCGACGATGCCCTCCGCGGCGATGAGCATCACGAACCCGAGGCCGGCGGCGCCGAGCGCCGCCAGCCCCACGGTCGCGGGGAACTCGACCAGGTCGAGCATGAACGGCGGGCGCGGGCCGCCACCGCTCTGCATGTGGGCGCTGAACAGCCAGATGCCCACGCCGCCCATCAGCATGAGCTTCGAGGCGTCCTCCATGACGGCCTCCTTGATGCCGTGGGCGTTCCAGTCGTTGACGAAGGCGAAGATGTAGCCCACGCCGAGGTGGACCATCCCGACGAGCAGCGCGGCGGCCAGCCACATCGAGGCGATGGAGCCGGTGTGCAGGCCCTTCTCGATGGGCGGGTGGCCGCCCCAGACCCACTCCCCGAGCAGGTGCAGGCCGAAGATCTCGCCGTACAGCAGGCCGAACAGCGCCGTGAACCCGCCGGCCCAGATGGCGACGCCGCCGAGGCTCTTGAACGTGCCCGAGTCGAACTTGGTGTACAGCAGGACGCCGCCGAGCGTGTAGAAGGTCCCGTAGCCGAAGTCCCCGATCATGTAGCCGAAGAGCGCGGGGAAGGTCAGCATCAACACGACCGTCGGGTCGAGTTCGTGGTAGTTCGGCCGGTTGATCATCCGGACGAGGAGTTCGAACGGCCGGGCCGGGCCGGGGTTGTCCTGGACGACCGGCGGCTCGTCGGCGACCTCGTGGCCGCCGTCGGCGACCGCCTCCTCGTCGGCGTCGGCGCCGGGTTCGTGGCTGTGGCCGTGCGAGGGCGTGTAGGTCGCCCGCTCGAGTTCCTCGATCTCGACGCGGTCGCCGACCGCGCCGCGGATCGTCTCCACGAAGTCAGTGTACTCCTCGCTGGGGAGCCACCCCTCCGCGACGAACGCGTGTTCGGTCGTCGCGAAGGAGAGTGGCGCCTCGTGCTTCTCGACTTCGATGGTGAGCGTCTCCTCCGCCGCGAGCAGGAAGCCGGCGTGTTCGAGCCGGAGGTCCTCGAGTTCGGACTCGACGCTCTCGAGGCGCGATTCCAGCGTCTCGCGCTCGTGTTCGAGTTCGGCGACGATGTCCTCGGGGTCGCCGTCGGCGTCGGGCACGTCGAGGCGCGTGAAGTCGACGCTGACCAGCGCCTCGTCGAGCGCCGAGTCGGCGTGCTCGGAGGGGCGTGCGAACGCGGCGACGACGTCGCCCCCGCTGAACACCTCCGAGGCGGCGATGTCGTCGGCGTGCGCGAGCGCCGTCTCGACCGCGCCGGGGTTCGCGTGCCCCACCGCGACCTCCAGCGAGTCGTAGCCGCGGAGGTAGTCGAGGTCGATGCCCAGTTCCGCGAATGGTTCGAGGGCGTCGATGCGCTCCTCGATCCCGCGGAGTTCGTCGGCGATCTCCTCGCGACGGTCGTCGAGGTCGTTCGCGGCCTGCCGGACATCCTCGAGGTCCTCGTCGAGGGCGTCCTCGGTGACGATGCGCGTCGGGCCGGCGTCGTCCTCGGAAACCCCGAGGATGGACTGGAGCGAGCGGATGGTGACCAGTTTCTCCGACGCGTCCTCGGCCCCCTCCACGGGTGAGCCGGCGTCGAAGCCCTCGTACCCTCCGTCGTAGTCGCTGAGGTGGAGGAGGTTGGTCCCGTGGGCGGCCTCGATGACGTCGCCCATCACGGCCTTGGTCCCGGTCACCGAGACCTTGCTCATCCTGCTAGGTCTGAGCATGCACCGCCTCCGTGAACGCGTCGAGGACGTAGTCGGCTGCCGATTCTCGGTTGGACTCGGCGCGCTCGACGAGGCGCTCGCGGTCGGCGCGCCCCTCCGAGAGGATGCGGTCCCGCTCGGCCTCGATGTCCGCGCGGGCCTCCTCGAGGCGCTCCTCCCGGAGCCGCTCGGCCTCCTCCTCGGCCTCGCGACGGATCTCGGCCGCGCGCTCGCGGGCCTCCTCGATCCGTTCCTCGGCGTCGGCCTCCGCCTCGGCGACGATTTCGTCGGCCTCTGCCTCGGCGTCCTTGATCTCTTGTAGAACTTCCGGCCTCGCCATTCTCGATCAGGAGGACGTTTGCAAGGGCCGTATAAGGGCGTTGCGAAAGGGTCGCCCGGCCGTACCGGGGGAACTATGGGCTGGGCAGTCCAAGCCTGAGGGGATGGGAGTCCTCGAAGACAAGCGGCGTGCGCGGATCTTCTATCGCTACCTCTCGACGGTGTACGACCGCGTGAACCCGTTCATCTGGAACGAGGAGATGCGCGACGAGGCCATCGGGATGCTCGATCTGTCCCCCGGCGACCGGGTGCTCGACGTGGGCTGTGGCACCGGGTTCGCGACGGAGGCGCTCCTCGAGGTGACCGAGCGGGTCCACGGGCTCGACCAGAGCGAGCACCAACTCGAGCAGGCGTGGGCGAAACTGGGCAAGCACGATCAGGTCGCGTTCGTCCGGGGCGACGCCGAACGGCTCCCCTACGCCGACGACAGCTTCGACGTGGTGTGGTCCTCGGGGTCGATCGAGTACTGGCCCAACCCCGTCACCGCGCTGCGGGAACTCCGCCGGGTCGCGCGGCCCGGCGGGGAGGTGCTGGTCGTCGGTCCGGACGCCCCGAAGAACACGCTGTTCCGGAAGGTGGCCGACGCCATCATGTTGTTCTACGACGAGGACGAGGCCGATCGGATGTTCCGCGAGGCGGGCTACGAGTCCGTCGAGCACCGCGTGCTGCAGGCCCGGCCCGGATCGCCACGAGCCATCGTCACGCGCGCCGACATCCCCGACTGAGTGTCAGACAGGCGTCACCTGAGACGCCGACGGAGGTCGATGCGACGGAATTAGAACACCCGAGACAGTTCATAGCAGGCGCTAACGTTTTATTCAGTCATGGAAAGGGTTTTCAACCGCGCTTCCGACCCACACGACAATGCGGGTCGCCGTCGTCGCCGCCGTGGCCGTCGTGGTGCTGCTCAGCGCGACGCCACCGGTCGCCCACGCACAGAGCGACGGGCTCTCGACGGACGGCGTGACAATCGACGTGTACGTGGAGCAGTCCGGCGACGCGACGTGGAACGTCTCGACGGCGTTCGCGCTGGAGAGCGCCGAGGATCGGACGGCGTTCCGGCGGCTGGCCGACGACGTGGAGAACGGCTCGAACCCGCCCGGGTTCGACGCCGACACCGCGGCGGCGCTGGTCGCGGCCGCCGACGAGCGCACGGGCCGGCCGATGTCGCTGGGGACGGTCCAGCAGAGCGCCCGAATCGTCGACAACGGGTCGCTGGGAGTCGTGACGCTCTCATTCTCGTGGAGCGGGTTCGCCACGACCGACGGTGACACGGTGGCGGTCGGGGACGCCTTCGGCGAGTGGACGCTCTCCGAGGACCAGCGGCTGCGGATCCATCCGCCGCCGAACTTCGGCCTGCTGAACGTCGACCCCGACGCCGACGGCTTCGAGAACGGGACGCTGACGTGGACCGGCGAGCGGGCGTTCGGAGCGAGCGAGCCGTCGGTGACCTACGCCCGGTCCGTCGTCCCGCCGACCGAGGACACGACCACGGCCACCGAAACCACGTCCGCGACCACGCCCACGGCGGGCAACGGCGGTTCGGGCGGCCCGGACCTCTGGTTCGTGGCGGCCCTGACCGGCGCGCTGCTGCTGGGCGGCGTCCTCGCCTACGCCGCGGTGCGTCGCGACCAACTGTTCGGCGACGGGGAGGAGGCGGGCGACGACCCCGACGCCGGGGCGGCCGCGGCCGCCGAGGACGAGCCGGCGGACGCCGAGCCCGAGCCGTCGGAGCCGGACCCCGCGGGCGGCGTCGATCCGGAGCTGCTGAGCGACGAGGAGCGGGTCGAGCGCCTGCTCGCGGAGCGGGGCGGTCGGATGAAGCAGGCCGCCATCGTCTCGGAGACCGGCTGGTCGAACGCGAAGGTGTCCCAGCTCCTATCGAGCATGGAGGAGGAAGACCGCATCGAGAAGCTCCGGATCGGCCGGGAGAACCTCATCTCGCTCCCGGACGCCGACGGCGAGGAGTGAGGCGTCACGTATTTCCACCGCGCCCTCTGAGTTCCGGTAATGGCGCTCGCCGACGTGGACCGGCGCCGCGACGCGGTCGAGGAGCGACTCGTCGAGCTCATCGAGCGCGTCGACCCGCCGGAACTCGCCGCGGAGATGGAGGACGTACTCCTCGCGGGCGGGAAGCGCGTGCGACCGACGGTGACCCTGCTGGTCTGTGAGGCCGTCGGGGACCTCCCGGCCACCGGGCACCCGAAGCGCGCGCTCGACTTCGCCGTCGGCGTCGAGTTGGTCCACAACGCCTCGCTCGTCGTCGACGACATCATCGACCGCTCGGAGCTTCGCCGGGGCCACCCCTCGGCGTGGGCGGCGTACGGCCACGGCCCGGCCATCGTCACGAGCGACGGGCTCCTCGGGGAGGCCTTCGCGCTGTTCTCCGCGGACCCGCGCGCGACGGAGGCCGTCGCCGACGCGATGGTCGAACTCGGAGAGGGCGAGGCGACGGAGCTGGTGGCCGAGCCGACCGACGAGGAGGAGTACATGGAACTCGCGCGGCGCAAGACCGGCGCGCTGTTCCGCGCCGCGGCCCAACTCGGCGTCATCGCGGTCGACGGCGACGAGGAGGCCATCCGGACCGCGGGCGAGTACGCCGAACACGTCGGCGTGGCGTTCCAGATCCGCGACGACGTGCTCGACGCGACCGCCGACGCGGCCGAACTCGGGAAGCCGACCGGGCAGGACGCCGAACTCGACCGGCCCTCGATCCTGCAGGTGACCGACCTCACGCCCGCGGAGGCCGACGCGCTGGCCCGTGAGCGGGCCGCCGCGGCGGAGGACGCGCTCGACCGGTTGGACCTGCCGAGTTCCGACGCCCGGAGCTACCTCGCGGAACTCGCGCGCTACGTCGTCGAGCGGGAGCGCTAGGCGGGCGCCCGCCAGGACTCCACGACGGCGAAGGCGAGCGTGCTCATCACGCCCAGCAGCGTGCCCGCCGTCAGCATCGCGGCGAGGTAGCTCAGCGACGCTCGGCCGAGGAAGTAGCCCGAGACGGCGTGCAGCACCGCGGCGATGGCGAGGATGTAGAAGGGGGCGTTGAGGTGGCGCCACTCGAAGCGGCCCGCGAGGTACTCGTCGGTGATCTGGCCGAGACTCGACGTGAGCCCCGCCGCCGCGAACCACGTCACGGCGCCGAACACGAGCGCCGCCAGCACTTCCGCCCCGGAGGGGTCGCCGGTCGCCTGCAGGGCTTCGAGTTCGGCGACCGCCTCGACGCCGCCGATGACGAGGAGCGCGGTCGCGACGACGTAGGTGAGCAGCGTGACTCGGCCCGCATAGAGCGCGTTGCGGAGCCGACCGACGGCGCCGTCGAGTGCCGTTTCGAGGCCCAACCCCCGGAACAGCGCGTACAGGCCCAGCAGCGCGGACGTGAGGCCGACGACCGCGCTCCCGCGCACCCCGATCACGTCGGCGAGGAGCGCGAGCGGATACACGAGCAGGAGGATGCCCAGCGGCACCAGAATCGTCCCGCGAGTCTCGGGGTCGTCGAGCACCTGCTTGATCGTGTAGTACATCGACTCGAGGTTCTCGGCCTGCCGGACGACGACGCGGCGGACCCCGTCGACGTCCATCCGCGAGCGGATGACCGGCAGCACGCTCTCGTCCTGCGCGCCGTCGGAGACGACCAGCGCCCGGACCGGGTCGTCGGGTTCCAGCCCCGCGAGCACCTGATCGATCTCCTCGCCGACGCGGCGGTTCGCGGCCACGCCCCCGCTCTCGACGCCCGAGACGGCCGCGACCGCGACGGCCTCGTCCGTGATGTCGTCGTAGATGTGGACGCCCTCGAACAGCACGTTCACGTCGCTGTCCTCCGGGTCGACGGTGGCGAGGGACACCGCCGCCTCCTCGACGGGGTCGCGGCCGACGACCGGCGTCTCGACGTCGGCCTTCCGGCCGATGTCGTCGTCGAGGTCGACACAGAGGACCAGCAGCATCGCCGGAACGTAGCCCGGGCCGCCTTATCTGTCTTCGGGGGCCGGGCCCGAAGCGCCCGGGCGCGATGGCGGAGAGGCGGGGAGGCGCAAGCGTTTAGACGGCCGGAGCGCTACTGGACGCATGGCCGAGTGCCCGATCGCCGACGACTGTCCCAGTTTCACCGAGCGGATCGAGGGCATGGGGTGTCAGTACTACGGCGACCGCGGGGGGAAGGAGTGGTGCAACCACTACAAGCAGCCGATCGAGGAGCTAAAGACCGCGCCCGTGGTCCCGGGCGAGGAGGTCGAGGTCGACATCACCGACCTCCACGAGAGCGGCGCCGGCATCGGACACACCGAGGACGGCTTCGTCGTGATGGTCGACGGCGTCCTGCCCGAGGCGCGGGCCCGCGTCAAGGTTGAGACGGTGAAGCCCAACTACGCCCGCGGCGACGTGGTGGAGCGCCTCCCGATGGAAGACGAGGAGGACGAGGAGACGGACGACGAGCGCGCCGAGGGCGACGCGGACGAAGACGCCGACGAGGAGACGACGGAGAGCGACTCCTCCGACGGGCCGGAGCGCCCGCCGGAACTGGGCAGTCGCGACAACTTCTGGGGCAGCTAAGCCCCGCGGCGGTCGGGCGTCAGGTTTAGGCGGCGGCGAGGGCATTCCTCACGCATGGACACGGGACTCGACGGCGAGACGGCCGTCGTACTGGCGAGTTCGAGCGGCCTCGGGAAGGCGAGCGCCGAGTCGCTGGCCGCGGAGGGCGCGAACGTCGTGATCTGCGGGCGCGACCCCGACCGCCTCGCCGACGGGGTGGCCGACGTGCGCGCGGTCGCCGAGGGCGCGGTCCGGGGCGTCGAAGCCGACGTGACCGACCGGGACGACGTGGCCGCACTGATCGAGGCCGCCGTCTCCGAGTTCGGCGGGCTGGACCACCTCGTCACCTCCGCTGGCGGTCCGCCGCCGGGGTCCGTGCTCGACGCCGACCCCGAGGACTGGCAGGACGCCCACGACCTGCTCGTGATGAGCGTCGTGTACGCGCTCCACGAGAGCCACGAGCACCTCGTCGAGAGCGACGCGGGGACCGTGACCGCCATCACCTCCACGAGCGTCAAAGAGCCCATCGACGGCATCGCGCTCTCGAACTCGGTGCGCCGGGGCGTCGTCGGGACGATGAAGACCATCGCCCGGGAGTGGGCGCCGGACGTGCGGGCCAACGTCGTCCTGCCCGGCCCCCACGAGACGGGCCGCCTCGCGGACATCATCGAGGACGACGTGGCGAGCGGCCGCTACGAGGACTACGCCGCGGGGCTGGCTGCGAAGGGCGAGAGCGTCCCCCTCGGTCGGGTGGGCGACCCCCGGGAGTTGGGCGACGTGGTGGCGTTCCTCGCCAGCGAGCGGGCGAGTTTCGTCACCGGCACCGCGATTCCCGTGGACGGCGGCCGGACGCGGTCGTAATCGCCCGGCGGCGGTGGCCCGGTACTTTAAATACCGAGGCGACCAAATTCTCTCTGTCTCCCACCGGAAAAACGAGCGGAGACAGCACACGCATGAGCGACACAGACCTGCGTACCCACGCCGAAGAGGTACACGATCAGTTTTCGGACCACCTCGACGTCACCGTCGAGGAGATACTCGACCGCCTCGAAACCCTCGTCGGGGAGTACAGCGTGCCCGTCGACGAGGCGCGCCGCTCCGTCGTCAGCCACTACCTCGACGAGGCGGGCCTCGAACGCGACGAACTCGGGGGCCGCGGCGGCAACGACACGGTCCAGATCGAAGACATCGACTCGGCCGAACGGTGGGTCGACCTGACCGCGAAGGTCGTCGACCTCTGGGAGGCCAGAAGCGACGCCGTCGGGCAGGTCGGCCTGCTCGGCGACCCCACGGGGACGATCAAGTTCACCGCGTGGGCGAAGTCGGACCTGCCCGACCTCGCGGAGGGGGAGGTGTACCGCCTCCAGAACGTCGTCACCGACGAGTACGAGGGCCGGTTCTCGGTGAAGCTGAACCGGACCACCACCGTCGAGGCGGTGGAGGAAGACCTCGTCGTCGGCGACAACGACGAGGAGATCGAGGGCGCCCTCGTGGACATCCAATCGGGAAGCGGCCTCATCAAGCGCTGCCCCGAGGAGGACTGCACGCGCGTCCTCCAGAACGGGCGCTGCTCCGAGCACGGCGAGGTCGAGGGCGAGTTCGACCTCCGGATCAAGGGCGTCGTCGACGACGGCACCGAGGTCCACGAGGTCATCTTCGACCGCGAGGCCACCGAGGACCTGACCGGCATCACCCTCGAGGAGGCCAAGGACATGGCGATGGACGCCCTCGACACGACCGTCGTGGCCGACGAGATGGCCGCGGACACGCTGGGGCGCTACTACCGCGTCTCCGGCCCGACGATGGGGCGCTACCTGCTCGCGAACGACACCGAACTGCTCGACGAACCCGCGGACGCCGAGAGCGTCCTCATCACGGCGAGGTCGATCCAATGAGTTCCACACCCACCCGCGAGGTCGCCCGGCGCGCCTTCGCGGACGAGTTCAACGACGCACACTACACGTTCAAGGAGTCCGACGACGAGCGCGCGCCGCTGTACGTCCTGCTCCCGACGGGCGAACAGGCCAACCGCGTCTTCGTCGTCGGCACCTTGACCGAGACCGAGGACGTCGGCGATGACAGCGAGTACTGGCAGGGTCGCGTCGTCGACCCCACCGGCACGTTCTACATGTACGCCGGCCAGTACCAGCCCGACGCGGCGGGCTTCCTCCGCGAGGCCGAACCGCCACACTACGTCGCCATCGTCGGCAAGCCCCGGACCTACGAGACCGACGAGGGCGAGGTGAACGTCTCGCTCCGCCCGGAGTCCATCACGGAGGTCGACGCGGCGACGCGTGACCGCTGGGTCGTGGAGACGGCCGAGCGCACCCTCGACCGCATCGAGGCCTTCGACGACGAGGCCAACGAGTACGCCCGGATGGTCGAGGAGGAGTACGACCTCCCCCTCGACCGCTACCGGGAGGCGGTCGTGGACGCCCTGGAGAGCCTCGACGAGGAGTCGGCGGCAGAGCCCGCGGACGGCGTCTGACGAATCCTTAAGGCTCTCCGCCCCGATCTCCCGCGCAATGGGAAGCAAGAACAAGACCGTCTCGTTCCGCGTGGACGAGGACTCCTTCGAGGCGCTGCGCGACATCGCCGAGGAGCGCGACCTGTCGCTGTCGGCGGTGTTCCGCGACTACGTGGACAGCCTCGTCGCCCACGAGGGGCGGGTCGAGGTCGTCCCGGAGGGCGACGACGCGGCGGACCACGAGTTCCCGCCGACCGTCGAGGTGCCACAGAGCTTCGTGCGCGAGCACGAGCGTCTCGAACTGGAGGCCGAGCACCTCCGGGAGCAACTCGACGAGCACAAGGCGTACATCGCCCACCTCCAGGATCGGCTGGAGGCGACCGGCGACGCCGAAGACGTTGTTCACCTCGACGACCTGGACGCCGACGCCGAGGAGGAGCGCATCTTCGATCAGATCGAGTTCGAGCCCTAGAGCAGCGAGCGGCGGCGCCGATCGGCCCGGTCGGCCACGTCGTCGTGGCCCTCGACGCCCGCCAGCGCCTCGACGGCGTCGAGGGTCCGCACGGCGTCGTCGAGGAAGGAGAGCAGGTCGCCGCTGTACGCGTACACCATGTAGTCGTCGGTCATCACGTCGACCATCGCCTCGGGGTCGAGGCCCTGCGCGCGGAGTTCCAGCAGGTAGCGGATGAACTTCTCCTCGGGATGGCCACAGTAGGGGTTCGCGTCGCAGTCACAGTCGAGGAAGTCCTCCGCGAAGTCGAGCACCCGGTCGCGGGTGGCGCTGTCGAGTTCGGCGAGGTTCTCGCCCTGAAACAGCAGGTCGAGGGTGGCGCCACTGAACGCGCTCCGGGGGATGTTGGTGTCGAGTTGGGCGCTCAACTGCCGGTGGTTCTTCACGTAGATCTTGTCCGTGATCGCCACGTTGCTCCGGCGTAGGCGGCCGGCGCGCAAAAGCGTAACGTAACCGTTTTACCCACAACCGGCCAAGCGAGGGTTGCGTGTCCGGGTTAGGGTAGTGGACTATCCTCCAGCCTTGTGGAGGCTGGGACGCGGGTTCAATTCTCGCACCCGGACCTTTCTGGCGACGAACTCTCGTGAGGTGGTGACCGGCCAGCACGAGAATTGAACCACGCGGGACGAGCGCCGCGAGTCCCGCAGTCGGGTTCAATTCTCGCACCCGGTCCTTTCTGGCGACGAACTCTCGTGAGGAGCCGATTGGCCGACGTGAGAGCCTCAGCAGCACCGCTCCTGTGGAGCCGAGCGGCCACCTCCTGACTACCGAGACCCGTGTAGCGCCCCGGAGCCGTACAGATGGCTATTTTTCCGGCAAATATCGCTGCCCGATCTGACATTCACGAACTATCACGCCGGGAAAGGTTGAAGAGGCGTGACTTCCTAGGCGGAGGTAAGTGATCGCATAACATGGTCGCGAAAGTCGAACTCCGAACGGTCGAATCGGTCCCCGAAGACGCGCGCGTCGGCCACTACGACGAACTCGGCGAGGAGGCGAAGGCAGAAGTACCGGCGCTGGCGACGGCGGACGGTGCGACGGACGTGACGGGCGAGGCGGAGGCGTCGCTGTCGGACTACGACCTCGTGAAGTTCACGGACTACTACCGCGTCCAGCGGGTCAGTTAGGGGTCCCGTTCCAGACGGTCGGCCCGTACGCGTAGGCCAACACGACCAGCGTCAGGAACAGCGCGAGCTGTGGCGCGGGACCGAGCGTGAGCAGGCCGGCGACGATGGCGACGGCGGTCGCCAGCGCCCCGATGCCGACGCGAGTGCGGAAGTCCATGCCCCACCTCACGCGGGGGGAGGGGTTTTCGTTTACGGTTTCTCGCGGGTCTCGCCGTGGCGCTCCCAGAAGCGGTCCAGGCCGAGACCGAGCATGTCCGGGCTGACCGTGCGGTACTCCGCGCGCTCCTCGGGGGGCAGGTACTCGCGGACGCTGTCCCAGCCGTCGCGGGCGTAGCGGGCGTCGACGAGGACGCGGACGCCCACCTCCTCCGGCCCGCGGATGACGCGCCCGAGCGCCTGCCGGGCCTTTCGCACGGCCGGCACGGTGAGCGCCGTCTCGAAGCCGTCGCCGAACGCGTCGTCGTAGGCCGTCCGCAAAGCGCGCGTCCGTGGGCTGGCGGTGTTGATGAGCGGCACCCCACAGATCACGGCGGCGCCGAGGCGGTCCCCGCGGTAGTCGACGCCCTCCGTGAGCGTCCCCCGGAGGCTGGTGACGAGGACCTTCGCGTCGCCGGCAAAGAACGACTCCTTCAGACGCTCGGTGGCGCCGTCGTCGCTGGCCTCGTCGAGCAGCACCGGCTTCCCGAGCGCGTCGTCGAGTTCGCCCGCCATCCACTCGGCCTCGCGGTAACTCGGCATCCCCACGAGGACGTTGCCGGGGCTCCGCGCCACCTCGCGGACCGCGTCGACGTGCGCGCGCCGAGTCGGGTTCGACTCGCCGGGCGCGCCGCGGTTGTCGTACGTGAACTTCGGCGCGTCGACGGCGAAGGACGCACGCCGCTCCGCGGGGAAGGAGAGCCCGTAGCGTCGCTCGGCGACCGGCCGGTCGTCGGGCAGGTCGTCCAGCCCCGTCACGGACTCGAACACGTCGAGGGGCGCGAGCGTTGCGCTCATCAGGACGCCGCCGCCGAACTCCGCGAGGCGCTCCCCGATGGCGTCGCCGGGGAGGCAGTTCTGGAGGTCGAGGCGGGCGTTGTACGCGCGGCGCCACGTCCCGTCGGGTTCGGTGGTGTCCCACGTCCGGTCGAGGGTGATCTCCCGGAAGTAGCGCTCGTGGTCGCAGCGCCCCCACGCCGCGAGCGCCCGCCCCGCGGCGAGACAGGCCCGCTCTCGCTCCTCGTCCTCGGCGGCGTCGAGGACCTGCGCGGCCTTCGCGCCGACGGCCTCGGCGCGGACCCACTCGTCGGCGTACCCCGCCTCGATTGCCCACTCGGTGAGGGCATCGGGTTCGGGCGTCTCGGGGTCGCGAAGGGGAATCTCGTCGTCGGGGAGATTCCGGAGGTCACCGCGCCAGCCGTCGCGCTCGCGGTCGAGGTGGGCCGTCACGCGCCGGTCGAGTTCCTCGCGGAGGTCCCGGAGGAACTCGCGGGTGCGGGCGAAGTCGTCGGCGCCGAGGTCCGCGTCGGCGAGTTCGCCGCGAACGATCGCCGGATCGGCGGGGCCGGTCACCTCGCCGGCGGCGCGCGCGGCCTGCACGACGCGGGTGAGTTCGGCGACGGCGTCCCGGAGCGTGCGGTCGCCCACGCCGTCGCTCACGAGGTCCCGGACCCGCGGTTCGAGCATGTGGGCCTCGTCGCAGACCACGAACGTCGAGTCGTCCAGCAGGCCGCCGGTCATCGTCGAGGTCGTCCGCGGGTCGAAGGCGTGGTAGTAGTTGCCGACGACGACCTCGACGCCCCCGAGCGCCGCGCCCATCACGGAGTGGGGGCAGGTGCCGTGTTCGACCGACCGGGCGACGAGGTCCTCGGCGTCGAGGTGGCCCGCCGCGGAGAGGTCGATGGGGACGGCTTCGCGCGGGTCGCCGTCCTCCGGCAGGTCGTCGAGGTACTGCGCGTAGAAGGGGCAGAACTCGGTGTTCTCGTACTCGGGCATCCCCGGCGGGTAGGGTGCGGGCTCGTCGGCGGTTTCGAGGTAGGCGGCGTCGCTCTGCAGGCCGACCTGCTGGCGGCGCGCGTCCGAGGCGAGCGCCGCGGCCGTCGTCGACCCGCCGTCGCCGGTGAGCGTGCGGGTGCGGTCCCGCAGGGAGTCACAGCGCTCGTAGACGTTCTCGTCGGTGATGCCGCCCGCCCCCTCGCGGTTGTAGGGGCAGAGGTCGGCCTTCCCGACGAGGGTGAGCCCCGAGACGGGCTGCCAGTCGTCGGGGAGATTCGCGTTGATCGTGTCGAGGTCGGCCTCGAACTGGCGGAGCTGCTGTTTCACGCTCGTCAGCACGAGGACGCGCTCGAATCGGGTGTCGGGGTCGCGCACGAGCGAGACGCCGGCGGTCAGCGCCAGCATCGTCTTGCCCGTGCCACACGCTCCCTCGACGACGGTGAAGCCGCCGTCGCGGGCGGTGTCGACGGCCGTCTCGATGCCGTCCACCTGATCGTCGTAGGGGGCGTCGTGTCCGAAGACGTCTCGCCACCCGGCCATATCCGGGGCAGGGGCCGGGGTCGGATAGGGGTATCGACAACGCCCGGAGAAGATAAGTCAATCCGCCGAGAGGGTGCCGACATGAAGTCCCGGACGGACCTCGGTCCCGGCTGCCCCGTCTGTGGATCAGGCGAGTGGCGACTCGCCGACCCCCACGGCGACTTCCACGACGACGGCGTGCCCCTCCCCGACGTGACCGCGGACGCGGTCTGCACCGACTGCGACGCGCCGTTCCGCGTCTCGCTCGCCATCAGCGACGACAGCATCTGGCGGAGTTCGGCGGTCCCGCGAAGCATGGGCCCCCTCGAAGCGTTCGGCTGGCTCGACGACGTGCTGTACGCCGCGGGCCGGACGCTCAAGGGCGACGGCGCCCACTACCACGAGGAGTACCGCCTGCGCGAGGTGTGGGTCCCCGACGCCGAGGCGTGACTACGCCTCGAAAACCTCGGCGCGGAGGTCGGCGACGACGCGGTCCAGAAGCGTGGCGAGGTTCGCGGTGTCTGCGCGGTTGTACTCGATCAGCGTGTCCAGCGCCGCCGGATCGCCGGCCTCGTACTCCCGCCAGAGGCGCACCGCGTCCTCGCCGGAGAGGTCGGGCATGTCCCGGTCGATCCCGATTTCGCGCTCGATGGCCTTCAGGCCGCCCGTGAGGCCCAGCCGGCGGCACGGGTACATCAGGTCGACGTGGGGAAGCGAGACGTCCACGTCGAGGTTGGCCTCGAGAAAGGGGACGTCGAAGCGGCGGCCGTTGAACGTCACCAGAAACGCGGCGTCGTCGAGTTCCTCGCGGAGGGCCGCCGCCGAGAGGTCCTGGCCCTGCACGAGGGTCGTCGTGTCGCCGGCCCGGTGGACGGACACCGTCGTCACCTCGTTGTGACTGTGGTCGAGGCCGGTCGTCTCGATGTCGAGATAGCAGGCCCGGTCGCCGAAGGTCCCGTGGAGTCGCCAGAGAGCGTCGTCGGGGAAGCGCCGGCCGAAGAAGTCGGCGTCGCCGTCCGCGACCGCCGCCCGCCCGGCGTCGATGAACGACTCGATGCGCTGGGCGCGGGTGTCGCCGACGCCCGGCACCGACCGGTCGAAGTCGTCCCAGTGGGTGACGCCGTGCTCCCACAGCGTCCGCTCGGTTCGCTCGCCGACCCCCTCGACACCGATGAAGCTGTTCTCGACGCGCACGGGACAGCGGAGGCGCCCGGACCGCTTCAACCCCGCGGTTACGGCTTGTGGGTGAACAGCACCACGTCGCCGTCGTGGACCGTCGTGCAGAGGTCCAGCGCGACGCTCAGGTCGAGTTCGTTGAACTCGTCCCGGCAGACGATCATGTCGTCGAAGGGGTCCTCGCAGGCGGGACAGGCGATGGCGACGGTGTTCTGGTAGACGCTGACCGAATCCGTGTCCTCGCGGGGGGTGAGCGAGGAGACGAGTTGCTCGAAGTCCTCCATGCCCGAAACTGGGCGAGCGGCGTCAATAAATGGCTCGCCGCTCAGGGCCCCGAGGGCACGTCCTCGCCCTCCCGGCGGACCGAGGGGGCCGCGCTGAACGCGCCGGCGTCGCGGATGATGCTCAGCGCGGTCATCACGTCCGTCCGGGTGAGCAGGCCGACGAGGTCGCCGTCGTCGACGACGAGGACGCGGCCGACCCCGTGCTCCTGCATCGTGTCGAAGGCGTCCATCACGCTGCTGTCGGCGCTGACGGTGAGCAGGTCTTGGCTCATCACGTCCTCGACGAGGTACGCCTCGCGCTCGACCTCCGGCACCTCTCGGGCGTCGTCGAGCGTGACGAGTCCGACGAGGTCGCCGTCCGCCAGCACGGGGTAGCCGGTGTGGCGCTCCCGGAACATCCGACCGAGCAGGTCGGCGACGGTGGCGTCCGGCGAGACGGTCCGCAGATCCTCGGCCGGGGTCATGATGTCCCGGACCGACACGTCCGCGAACGCGGCGTTCATCGTGGTGCGCTGGGCCTCGCCCGAGGCGCCCACGTAGATGAACAGGGCGATCAGGATGAGGAAGAAGTTCGCGAACAGGCCGACGATGCCGAGCAGGATCGCAAACAGCTTCCCCACCTCGGCGGCGGTCTGCGTGGCCTGCGCGTACGGGCGATTGCGGGCGAGCAGCGCCCGGAGGACCCGGCCGCCGTCCATCGGGAAGCCGGGGAGCATGTTGAACGCCGCGAGCGCGAAGTTCATCAGCGCGAGGTAGCCCACGACGAACCGGACGGTGTCCAGCGACGCCGGCAGGGCGACCAGCGCGCCGTACGACACCGCCCCGAGGACGACGCTGACGAGCGGACCGGCGATGGCGATGTTGAACTCGTGTTTCCAGTCCTCGGGCTGGTCCGTGAACTGCGCGATGCCGCCGAGGATCCAGAGCGTGATGGAGTCGATGGGGTAGCCGTAGCGCATGGCGACCACCGAGTGCCCGAGTTCGTGGAGCAACACGCCCAGAAAGAGGCCGACGGCGGCCGCGCTGCCGAGGTAGAGGGGCGTCTGCCCGCTGGTCAGCGGGTCGGCGTCGAGGTTTGCCCCGATGACGTTGAGGTTGTCGACCCAGAGGTCGACCTGCCCGCCGATGAGCCACGCGAGCAGGGGCAAGATGAGGAGGAGCGTCAGGTCGATCCGTATCGGGATGCCGTAGATGCGCCCGACGGTGAAGCTTCGCATGGGAACAGGTGCGGTCCGAGAACACAAAAACGTGGGCATGGGTGGGGTGAGGGGCGGCGATTCGGTCGGCGACCGGTCCGACGTGTGCGCCACTACCGGAATTTCTTAACCGTCACCTGTCCAATATATCCCCGTGAACGGCTTCGGCCCGTCTATCGCCCGGCAGACGAAACAAGGGGTCTCGACGGCGGTGCTGATTCTCGGAACGGGACTCACAGTGCTACTCGCGGGACTCTCGACGGGCGGGATCGGGCTACTCGCCGGCGCGATAGCGGTCCACGCCGCCGTACTCGTGCGCAAGCGGACCGAACTGACGCGGCGACAGTGGGTCGGCGGGGCCGTCAGCCTCCTCGGCCTCTGTCTCGTGACGGCCGCGTTCGTTGACGGCTACACCGTCAGCAACATCGCCAGCGAGCGAACCGGCGCGATCTGGTCGTGGGTGTGGGCGACGACCATCGACCGGGGCGGTCGGACGGTCGGCGCGCTGGCGTTCGAGCGAACTAGCGGCACGTTCTACCTCCCGCTCCGAAACCTTCTCGCGGGCCTCCTGCTGTACGCCGCGGGCGCGGTCCCGTGGCTCCTGCTCGGGAACCGATCCGAGGCGAACCGCTGAAATACCGCCGTGGCCTATCCGATCGCGTGGCGACGCAGGCCCAGCAGGTCGGCACGCTGTTCCTCCACGAGTCCAGCGGCGACTACCGCGCCGTCGTCTGCCGCGAGGGGGAGCGCGTGTTCGGCGGCATCCTCGAACTGAAAGAAACCGACGCGGGCCCCCGGCCCGGAAAGTTCCGGGTCCTGAAGGGCGACCGCGAGGAGCCACGGCCCCCCGAGGAGTTCGTCGAGATCGCGCGACGCGCCTCGCGCATCCGCATCTCCGAGCAGACCTCGACCGGCGGCCGCGCGGAACTCCGCGAGATGCTCGACGGCTACCAACTGGAGGCCGCCGTCGTGCGGACCTGCCGGTACTGCGCGACGAGCGGCGACTACTCGCCGCTCACCGAGGACACCGCGATCAAGGCCGACGACGAGTACATCTGCCCGGACTGCGCGGTGGCGGAACTCGAACGGGAACTCGCCTTCCACGGCGAGGTGAGCGGGAGCGCCGTCGAGCGCCTCGAAGAACTGCTCTTCGAGGTGCAGGACCTCGAACGCGTGGTCAATCTGCTCTCGGGCGACCTCGACCCCGACCTCACGAAGTTCGACGAGATCAGCGCGACGACCGACGACGTGGACCCGGTTCCCGTCTCGGATCTCGACCTCCACCCGAACCTCCAGTCCCTGCTGGAGGACCGCTTCGACACGCTCCTCCCGGTCCAGAGTCTGGCCGTCGAGAACGGCCTGCTGGAGGGGCAGGATCAGATGGTCGTCTCCGCGACGGCGACCGGGAAGACCCTCGTCGGCGAGATGGCGGGCCTCGACCGGATGTGCCGCGGCGAGGGGAAACTGCTCTTCCTCGTGCCGCTGGTGGCGCTCGCGAACCAGAAACACGAGGACTTCCGCGACGAGTACGGCCACCTCGGCGAGGTGAGCATCCGCGTCGGGTCGAGTCGCATCCGCGACGAGGGCGAGCGGTTCGAACCCGACGCCGACGTGATCGTGGGCACCTACGAGGGCATCGACCACGCGCTCCGGACGGGCCGGGATCTGGGCGACATCGGCACGGTGGTCATCGACGAGGTCCACAACTTGCAGGCCGAGGACCGGGGCCACCGCCTCGACGGCCTCATCTCGCGGCTCAAGCACTACTGCGAGACGCGGGCCGACGAGCGGGCGTCCTACGACGGCGCGCAGTGGGTCTACCTCTCCGCGACGGTGGGCAACCCCGAGTGGCTGGCCCGCCGCCTCGAAGCCACCCTGATCGAGTTCGAGGAGCGGCCGGTCCCCGTCGAGCGACACGTCACGTTCGCCGACGGCGGCGAGAAACCCCGGATCGCCAACCGCCTCGTGAAGCGGGAGTTCGACCGAGAGTCCTCGAAGGGGTATCGCGGGCAGACGATTATCTTCACGAACTCGCGGCGGCGCTGTCACGAGATTTCGCGCAAACTGGAGTACGACGCCGCGCCCTACCACGCGGGGCTGGACTACGGCCGCCGGAAGAAAGTCGAGCGGCAGTTCCTGAATCAGGACCTCGCGGCCGTCGTGACGACCGCGGCGCTGGCGGCTGGCGTGGACTTCCCCGCGTCGCAGGTCGTCTTCGACTCGCTGGCGATGGGCATCGAATGGCTCACCGTCCAGGAGTTCCACCAGATGCTCGGCCGGGCGGGCCGCCCGGACTACCACGACCGCGGGGTCGTCTACCTGCTCGTCGAGCCGGACTGCTCCTACCACGGTTCGATGGAGATGACCGAGGACGAGGCGGCGTTCAAGCTCCTCAAAGGCGACATGGAGGACGTGGTGGCCCGCTACGGCGCCGACGAGGCGGTCGCGGAGACGCTCGCAAACGTCGTCGTCGGCGGGTCCGCCGCCAAGCGTCTCAACGAGCGGATGGTGGGCGAGATCGACACGACGTGGGCCGTCGGCAAACTGCTGGACTACGAGTTCATCGACGGGCTGGAGCCGACGGCGCTGGGCCGGGCGGTCACGCGCCACTTCCTGTCGCCCGACGAGTCCTTCCAGATCCTCGACGGCGTGCGCAAGGGGCGGGACCCCTTCGACATCGTCGCGGACCTCGAACTCGACGACGACAGGCAGTAGCGCCCCGAGAAAGACCTTTGCCGGTCGACCGCCAACACTCGACACAGGCATGGTCGACGCGGTCACCGCCGGCGTCGCGGTCGGGGGACTCCTGCTGGCCGGGACCGGCGTCGCGGTTTTCCGCGCGGCCGCCCAGCTGTTTGGCTTCGTCGTCGGTGCGGGGCTGACCCTCGCCGCGGCCCCGGACGCCGGCCCCTCGGCGCTCCTGCTCGCGCCGTTCGCGGGCGTCATCGGCGCGATGTTCGTCTGGCAGTTGATCCTCTTTCTCGCGTGGCTCCCCGGCGCGGTCGGGGGCGCCATCCTCGGGACGATGGCGCTGGGCGTCCACGGCGGCGTCGACGCGGTCCTGAGCGCGAGCACGCCGGAGACCATCGGCGTCGCGGTCGCGGCGTTCGTCGGCGGCGGGATCACGGTCGCGCTGTATCTCGTCTTCGTGGCCGTCGGCTCCGCCGCACTCGGCGCGCTCCTGTTCTCGGTCGTCGTCACCGGCCAGTTCGGGACGTTCCGGACCGCGACCTCCTTCGAGGCGGCCGTCTCGGACGTCCGGGTGCTGACGGTGTGGTTCGTCCTCGTGTTCGTCCTCGGCCTGATTTCGCAGACGGTGCTGGCGCTCTCGGACGCGTAGGAGCGAAACGCTTACCCCCGACTCGGGAGTGTGTTCGACCAGAGGCGCCACGGCCGGCGCCGCGGGACCGTGGGTTAGTGGTATACTTCGGGCCTTGGGTGCCCGCGACCCCGGTTCGAATCCGGGCGGTCCCATGCTGCCGCGAACACCGTGAGCGGCGCATGGGACCCCGATTCGAAGCAGCGAACGGAGCGAAGCGGAGTGAGTGAGGTTCGAATCCGGGCGGTCCCATTCCACTTTTTCGCACGGGGAGCGGCGCACACCGCGCCGCTCGCCGGCGAAAAACGTGGGGCAAATGCGCGCGGCCTCCCGCTCGTCGGCCGCGCTCCTGCTCGCTCGCTTCGCTCGCTCGCAGTCGGTGAACTCACCCGCACCGCACCACGCCGCATTCGTCGAGTGCGGCGATTCAACGGGGGTCCCATCCCGCTTTTCGCGAGCGAGGTCGCTCCGCGACCGAGCGAAGCAAAAAGCACGGAAAAAGACCGCACGCAGAGATTCGATGCAGAGCGATCAGGAAGTGCCCGCTAAGGACCGAGAATCAGCCGCTCACTCCACCGCGTAGACTGTCGTGTCGTCCGCACCGTAGTAGACGGTGCCGTCGACGACCGTGGGGCTGGTCCCGACGCCCTCGCCACCGATGACCTCGATGCCCCAGAGTCGGTCGGAGAAGTGGCTGACCGCGTAGATGCCGCCGTCGCCCTCGCTGTGGTGCGTGCCGACGTACACCGCGTCGCTGGTCGCGACTGGACTGCTCCCCATCTGGCGGGCGCCGGGAATCTCGTGTGTCCAGCGCTTCTCGCCGTCGAAGGTGAGCGAGAACAGCACCGGATTGTTCGAGGTCTGTGCGAACTCGTTGCCGGACACCGGGACGTAGAGGCCGTGCTCGGAGACCGCCGTCGAGCCCCTGATCTCGCCGGTGCCGACGTCGAAGGTCCACTCTTTCTCGCCGCCGTCGGCCGTGACGGCGTAGACGAAGCCGTCGTACCCCGCGGCGTAGACGGACCCCTCCCACACCGACGGGCTGGCGAGCACGGCCGATTCGGTCTCGTACTCCCACTCCGTACTCCCGTCTTCGGTCGCGAGCGAGACGACCAGCGGGCGGTTGGGCTCGCCGTCCGTGAGCCCGATGTAGACCGAGGAGTCGACGACCGCGGGACTGCTGCTGAGATATCGCGTCGGAAAGCGGCGCCAGCGACGCTCCCCCGTGTCGGCGTCCAGCGCGTACACGCCGCCGCCGGACTGCTCGATGCCGCTCTCCTCGAGGAACGCGCGGACCTCCTGGAACGGGAGCGTGCCGGCGCCCACGTACACCGTGCCGTCGCTGACCGCCGGGCTACTGTGGACGATGCCCGCGGTCTCGGTCGCCCACTCCCGGTCCCCCGTCTCGGCGTCGACGCAGTGGACGTGTTTGTCGAAAGACCCCACGTAGACGCGCCCGTCGGCGACGGCCGGCGTCGACTGCACGGGGCCGCCGGTCTCGTAGGTCCAGTCGGCGTCGCCCGTCTCCGCGTCGAGGCCGTAGAGGGTGCCGTCCATGGACCCGATGTAGACGCGGCCGTCGACCACCGTCGGACTGCTCCAGACGCCGCCCTCGGTCTCCGTCGACCACGCCTGCTCGGGGTAGTCGACGGGACCACCCTCCTCGGGCGCGTAGCCGGTGTTCCGGTTGTCGCCGCGGAAGGTCGGCCAGTCGGCGCCGTCGCCCGCCGACCCGTCGCTGGTCGGGGTCGCGGTGTCGGTCGACGATTCCTCGCCCGGGGACGGCGCCGAACAGCCCGCCAGTGCGCCCGCCCCGGCGGCGAGGGCGCCGAGCAATTCCCGTCGCGTCCGCGTCCGTCGGGATGCCATTAGCGCGACTCTTCGACGGTTCGAGGATAAACCTGTCCACTGGCCGGCGCGAAAGCGCCCCGCGTCGCCGCCTCGCAAAGACGTATCCGCGGCGCACGCCAATCCCGGCCGATGACCGACACCACGCCGCGCGCGGCCGCCGACGTCACCCACGCCGGCGGTATGCGCGCCGAGCGACTGTTCCCCGCGGAGGGGCGCCGGCACCTCGACCCGTTCGTCGTCTTCGAGCGGTTCCACATCGAGCCGACGCAGGGCTTCGAGACCCACCCCCACCGCGGCTTCGAGATCGTCTCCTACATGCTCGACGGCGCGATGGCCCACGCGGACTCGATGGGCCACGAGAGCGTCGCCGAGGCGGGCGACGCGATGCGGATCACGACCGGGCGCGGGATGGAACACTCCGAGATGCCCGGCGGCGACGGCCCCTGTTCCGGGCTCCAACTGTGGATCAATCTCCCGAGCGAGGAGAAGGAGGTCGCCCCCGACTACGAGGAGGTGGCCGCCGCCGACCTCCCGACGACTGAGACCGACGGCGCGACGGTGACGACCGTCGTCGGCGAGGGGTCCCCGATCGACCTCCACACGCCCGTCGAGTACCGGGACGCCCGGGTCGGCGAGTCGTGGACGTGGACCGTCCCGGCGGGCTGGAACGGCGCGCTCTTCGCGATTTCCGGCGCGGGGCAGATCGGCGACGACCCGATCGCGGCCGGCGAGTACGCGCTCGTCGAAGACGGCGGGGAGGTGCCGCTGACGACCGCGGACGGTCTCCGGGTCGCCGCCGTCGCGGGCGAACCCCACGGCGAGCCGATCCGACAGCGCGGGCCGTTCGTCGAGTGACTACCGGCGGGCCGCGATCCGCGCCCGCAGGTCAGCGGCCGTCGCGGCCCTGACCGCGGCGAGGCCGATCAGCAGCCCCGCGCCCCAGACGCCCGGTTGAAGCGCGATCGAGAGCAGGGCGCCCACGTCGCCGTACAGCACCGGGACCGACGCGTGGGGATGGGGGAGCGTCCCGTACACCCAGTCGACGGCGACCTTCAGCCCGTAGGAGTGGACGTGGAGGAGCAACAGCGCCACGACGGGGATCACCGGCCGACCGTCGCGGTCGAGTTCGACGGCGAGCAACACCAGCACGGCCGGCACGAGCGCCGTGAGGTAGTAGTTGTACGCCGTCGGCGCGATGATCGGGATGGCGCCGACGCCGAGCGCGAACAGTTCCCGGTCGGCGTCCGCGGACCGGGCCGCGAGCGCCAGCGTCGCGAGCGCGGCGCTGAGGAGGAGGCGCACCGGCAGCGCCACGGGCGTCAACGGATACAGCGGGTGGTAGTAGGTGCGCATCCAGAGCCACGGCGGCGACGGCGCGCCGCCTTTCCCCCACCGGAGCACGTCGTAGTAGCCGAGGTGGGCGTCGACGCCGAAGACCGCGAGCGAGAGCGCCGCCACCGCGACCCCGCCCACGACGGCCCCGGCGAAGCGGTCGCGGTCGGCGAGCAGGTGGGTCCCGACGGCGCCGTACACCAGTTTCGTCGTGCCGACCAGTGCCGTGCAGGCGCCGCTGGCGTAGCGGGCCAGCCGACCGCCCGGCCGCTCAGCGTCGCCGCGGCCCCGGAGCAGGCCGTACAGCGACAGGGAGATCAGCGCCGCGAGGAACGCCGAGATCTGGCCCTGCTTCACCGAGAACAACAGCGGGTGGAAGCCCACGAGGAGCCAGAGGAGGAGGCCGCGCTCCCAGACGCGCAGCGTGTGGCCAAGCGCCCGGCTCACCGGCTGGAGGGAGAGCCAGAGAAAGAGGACGGAGAACACCTGCCAGAGGCGCGCGGCGCGGCCGAACTCGAACAGTTCCTGGAACGGCCAGATCACGAGGACGAAAAACGGCGGGTAGAGGTAGGTGCCGAAGTAGCCGCCCTGGTCGTTGGTGACGTACATCGACTCGCCGGAGAGCCACCGGTCGAGCGCGCTGGTGTAGGCGCTGAAGTCCCAGTAGCCGAAGGGCGGCGCCGTCTCCGCCGCGCGCATCACGGCGTCGACGAAGGGGTACACGAACAGGACCGTCGCCACGGCCACCGTGAGGACGACGAAGGCCGGGCGCTCGGGCCCGAGGCGGCCCAGACGCCGCACGGCGGACTCGCCCGGCGGGTCGAGGCGGCGGGGGAGCGCCACGCCCGCCCGGGAGAGGCCCTCGACGACGGCGCCGAAGGCGGCGACCAGCAGGGCGATCGTCCCCATCGTCTCGACGAACATGCCCGATCTGTTCTGGATGGCCCCGTTTAACTCTTCTCGAAGTCGCGGACGCGAACGTTGAAATACCGGGCGAGGGAGAGGGGACCCATGCCCGACGATCAGCCGAACGTGCTCCTCGTGATGACGGACCAGCAGCGCTTCGACACGATCAACGCGCTGGGCCACGAGCACGTCCACACGCCGAACCTCGACCGCCTCGCCGACCGCGGCGTCTCCTACACGAACGCCTACTCGCCGGCCCCCATCTGCGTCCCCGCGCGCCACGTCGTCCGCACCGGCTCGGACCCCTGCCGCACGGGCTACCTCGGCAACGACAAGCGCGACGCCCACCACCTCGAAGAGGAGTGTGGCCCGTTCCTCGCCCGCGCGATGCGGGAGCGCGGCTACGAGACCTTCGGCGTCGGGAAGTACCACGCCCACCCCGGCGACATCGACCTGGGCTACGACCTGCAACTCGACGGCGGCGACTACGCCGCGGAGGTCGACGCCGACACGTCGTGGGACGGCGGCAAGGTCGGCGCGATGAACATGCTCCCACAGTCCTGCCCGCTCGACCCCGAGGACCGGAAGTCGGCGTGGATCGCCGACCGCGCCACGACCGAGATCGAGGACCGCGAGGGCCCCTTCTTCGGCTTCGTCTCCTTCTCGAACCCCCACCCCCGGTTCAACCCCTCGCCGCCGTTCGACGAACTGTACGACCCCGACGCCGTCCCCGATCCGATCCGGGAGAACCAGGCCCTCGACATGATGGACGAGAAGATCCCGGCCCAGAACCACCACTGGTGGAAGGACCGGACCGACGACACGGGCCTGCACACGGCGCGGGTGGCCCGAGCCTACTACTACGGCCTCGTCACCCAACTCGACCGCGAGATCGGCCGCGTCCTCGACGCGGTCGAGGCCCGCGAGGACAGCGAGAACACGCTCATCGTGTTCACGTCCGACCACGGCGAGATGCTCGGCGACCACCACGGCTGGGGGAAGACCTCGATGTTCGAGCAGTCCGCCCGGGTGCCCTTCCTCGTCAGTTGGCCCGAGGAACTGCCGGCGGGCGAGCGCCGCGACGACCTCGTGTCGCTCGCCGACATCCTCGGCATCTGCACGACGGCCGCGGGCGACCAGGACCTCCGGGACGGCGTCGACGTCCTCGCCGGCGAGGAGCGCGAGCGCCTGTTCGCCGTCCACCAGACGCCGCGCAAGACGAGTCACTTCTCCATCGGTCCGAACTTCACGATGATGGTCCGCGAGGACGACTGGAAGTACGTCTGGATGGCCAACGGGGGCCGCGAGCAACTGTTCGACGTGGCTCGGGACCCCCGCGAGACCGAGAACCTCGTCGACGAGCACCCCGACGTGGCCGCGCGACTCCGAGAGGCCTGCGTCGCGCACCTCCAGCGACACGACTCCCCGCACGTCGAGAACGACGCGCTACGGGAGTTCCCCTACCGCGAACTCGACATGGGGCGCTATCTGCCCGACACGTACCCGACGGACGTGGGCGCGGCCCTCGAGGACCGCTGACGCTAGGTTCATAGGGGAGGCCGCGCTACCTACGCCGGAATGGCGCGCGCCGAAAATCAAGAACTCGTCGAGCAGTTCGAGCAGTTCTACCGACGCTACTACAGCGACGAAATCGGGGAGTTGGCGCGCCGCTACCCGCGGGAGCAGAAGTCCCTCAACGTCGACTGGAACGACCTCTACCAGTTCGACGCCGACGTTGCGGAGGACTTCGTGGCCCAACCGGACCAGCTACAGGAGTACGCCGAGGAGGCGCTGCGCCTCTACGACCTGCCGGTCGACGTGAGTCTCGGGCAGGCCCACGTCCGCCTCGCCGGGGTCGAGAGCACCGAGATTCGGGCGCTCCGCTCCGAGCACGTCTCGACGATGGTCGCGGTGAAGGGGATGGTGCGCAAGGCGACCGACGTGCGCCCGAAGGTCCAGCAGGCCGCCTTCGAGTGCCAGCGCTGTGGGACCCTCACCTACGTCCCCCAGTCGAGTGGCACCTACCAGGAACCCCACGAGTGTGAAGGCTGCGAGCGGCAGGGTCCCTTCCAGTTGAACGTCGACCAGTCGGAGTTCGTCGACTCCCAGAAGCTCCGGATCCAGGAGAGCCCGGAGGGCCTGCGCGGCGGCGAGACGCCCCAGTCCATCGACGTCAACGTCGAGGACGATCTGACCGGGGTCGTCTCGCCGGGCGATCACGTCACCGTCACGGGCGTGTTGCGCCTCGACGAGCAGGGCGGCGGCCAGGAGGACAGCCCCGTCTTCGACATCTACATGGACGGCCGCTCGGTGTCCGTGGAGGACGAAGAGTACGAGGACATGGACATCGACGACGAGGACCAGGCCGACATCGTCGAACTGTCCGGCTCCGACGACATCTACGAGAAGATGGTCGACTCCATCGCCCCCGCCATCTACGGCCACCGCCAGGCGAAGCTTGCAATGGCGCTCCAGCTATTCTCGGGCGTGACGAAGCATCTCCCCGACGGCTCCCGGACGCGGGGCGACCTGCACATGCTCCTGATCGGGGACCCTGGGACGGGCAAGAGCCAGCTCCTGCAATATATCCGACATATCAGCCCACGGTCAGTTTATACCTCCGGCAAGGGGTCGTCGAGCGCGGGGCTCACGGCCGCCGCCGTGCGCGACGACTTCGGCGACGGCCAGCAGTGGACGCTCGAAGCCGGCGCGGTCGTGCTCGCGGACAAGGGCATCGCGGCGGTGGACGAACTCGACAAGATGGAGGCCGGCGACCGCTCGGCGCTCCACGAGGCGCTCGAACAGCAGACCGTCTCCATCTCGAAGGCGGGCATCAACGCGACGCTAAAGGCCCGCTGCTCGCTTCTGGGAGCGGCGAACCCCAAGCACGGCCGCTTCGACCAGTACGAGGGGATCGGCGAGCAGATCGACCTCGAACCTGCGCTCATCTCGCGGTTCGACCTGATCTTCACCGTCACCGACCAGCCAGACGAGGAGCGGGACGCCGAACTCGCGGACCACATCCTCAAGACGAACTACGCCGGGGAACTCAACACCCACCGCACGGAGATGACCCAGTCGAACGTCTCCGAGTCGGAGGTCGAGAGCGTCACCGACGACGTGGCGCCGGCCATCGAGCCAGAACTCCTCCGGAAGTACGTCGCCTACTCGCGGCGCAACATCTTCCCGACGATGACCGAGGACGCGATGGAGCGGATCCGGGAGTTCTACGTCGACCTCCGCTCGCAGGGGACCGGCGAGGACGCCCCCGTCCCGGTGACGGCCCGGAAACTGGAGGCGCTGGTCCGCCTCGCGGAGGCGTCCGCGCGGGTCCGCCTCGCGGACGAGGTGACCGCCGCCGACGCCGAGCGGGTCATCGAGATCGTGCGCGCCACGATGGAGGACGTGGGGATGGACCCCGAGACGGGCGAGTTCGACGCCGACGTGATCGAGACGGGCACCTCGAAGAGCCAGCGCGACCGCATCCGGGGCATCAAGGACCTCATCGACGACTTGCAGGACGAGTACGACGAGGGCGCGCCCCTCGAAGAGGTGCTCGACGCCGCCGAGTCCGAGGGGATGGAGCGCTCGAAGGCCGAAAGCGAGATCGAGAATCTCAAGCAGAAAGGCGAGATCTACCAGCCCTCCCCGGATCACTTCCGCACGCTCTAGGCCGCCGCGCGCTCGTCCATCATCTCCGTCGCCGTCTCGACCCAGCCACCGTAGCGAAAGCCAGAGAGGACGACCAGCGCCGCCCAGACGTGGAACAGGACGATGCCGGCGTAGGCGCCGGTGGGGCCCCAGCCGAGGAGGAGGCCGGTCAGCGCCGAGAAGCCCAGCATGAAGCCGAACAGGCCCGTGGTCCGCGCGACGAAGGGCGTCCGGGTGTCGCTGCCCCCCTGGAGGGCGCCCGAGAGTACGACGAAGACGACGAGGAAGGGCGCGGAGACCCCATAGACCCGCGCGAAGTCGACGGCCGGGCCGACGATTTCGGGGTCGTCGGTGAACAGGTGGACGAACGCCTCGGCGCCGACGACGAGCGCGAGGCCGACGGTCCCGACGGTCACGAGGCCCAGCGCGGCGGTCGCCCACCCCTCGGAGCGGGCCCGGTCCGGGTCGCCGTCCCCGAGCGCCTGCCCGACGAGGACGCTCGCGGCGACGTTGTAGCCCCGGGAGAGTGGCCCCGTCACCTGCTGGTACATCCGCCGGCCGACCTGATAGCCCGCGTTGACCGGGGTCCCGAAGACGAGGAGGAGGCTGTTGAACGGGAACGCGGCGACCGTGGCGACCAGTCCCTCGCCGACGCGGGGCGCGCTCACGGCGAGGAGTTGTCGGGTGACGACCGCGTTCGTCGGGCGCACGAAGGAGGCCTCCGTCCAGTCTCCGGCGATCGCCAGCAGGAGCGCCGCCGCGGTGAGGACGTTGCCCGCGGCGGTGGCGAGGCCGACGCCCACGATGCCGAGCCGCGGCGCGCCGTACAGGCCCAGGCCGAAGATCACGGAGCCGGCGATGTTGAGGGCGTTCGAGACGACGTTGACGTACATCGGCGTGCGCGTGTCGCCGGTCCCCTGCAGTGAGCGCGCGCCGATCAGCGCGACGTGGCGAGCGGGCGCGGTCAGCAGGATGATGGCGAGGTAGGTGCCGCCCATCCCGGCCACGGTCGCGGAGGCGCCGAGAACCGCGATTGCCGCCTCGCCGAGGACGACGCCGAAGACCATGAACGGCAGGCCCACCAGGGCGCCGACGAGGAGCGCCTGCGTGACGGCCTCGTCGCGGTCCGCCGCCGCATCCCGGCCGGTGTCCTGACTGGAGAGCGCGATGGCGCCCCCGCCCAACCCGAGGCCGATCCGGAGCGGCAGGCGGGCGTACAGGTCCGCGAGGCCGATGGCCGTGACCGCCGCGGGCGAGAACGTCGCCGTCACGATCACGTCGGTCGTCCGCATCAGGGTCCGGAGGGTCTGCTCGGCCATGATCGGCCACGAGAGGCCGAGGACGCGGCGCCAGACCGCGAGGACCCGGTCGCGTTGCACGGCTTGCGGAAGGGGCAGGGGGCGTTTCACGCTACCGGAACCTGACCGTCATCTTCTTTTGGCGCTCCGGCGTCTCTCCGGCGATGGACCGAATCGCCGCCCTCCGCAACGTCGAGGACGCGCTCTCGGACCTCGAAGCGGGCGAGGTGGACCTCGCCACCGCCGAGCGGCGCGTGATCGGGGTGCTCCGGACCTACGTCACCGAGTACGACGACGCCGACGGGAAGAGCGCCTACCGCGCCGCGCGGCCGGACCCGGCCGACGACCTCGTCGTGGTCGCGGCGAGTGCGACCGAGGCCACCGAGCGGGCGCGGGCGCTCGTCGACGGCGACCCGGAGTTCGAGGTCGAGCGGATCGACTGAGGCGCCGTCGGGTGGTTTTTAGTGGTCGGAATTCCGAGGGTTCGCCGTGCTGCTCGTCGCGTGCTACTCGCAGGACGCCCGGCAGGCGCTCCGGAACGCCTGCAACGGCCACGAGGGGAGCGTCGTGCGGCGGTTCGGGCGGGCCGCGCTGCTCCGCGAGACGGAGTTTGGCGCCTTTCTCGCGCTCCGCCTGCGGGCCGCGCACGGCGCCGACGTGCAGATCGAGCGCACCGAACCGCTCAACGAGTACGCCGCGGTGCCCGACTCGGTGCGGCGCGCGGCACGGGCCTACGCCGACCGCGACGCGCCGAGTACCCCCTACGCGGCGTTCGCGGCGAACACGGATCACCCCGACCCCGAGGCGATGCGCGACCGCGACCTATGAGAGTCGCGGTCGCCGGGATCCAGCGGTCGGGGGCGGCGATCGACCTGCGGGACGCCGCCGCGTCGCCGTCGGTCGTTGTCGCCGCGGTCCGTGACCCCGAGGACGAGCGGGTGCGCTGTCCCGACGCGGGGCCGCTCCACGAGCGGGTGGGCCACGTCCACGCCGAGATGACGACGGCGGTGCGCGCGGCCGTGGCCGCGGCGGCGCGGTCCCGGGGCGCCAGCGCGCCCGAGGACGAGCGGGCGGCCGCCCTCGACGCGAAGCGAGCGTCGATCGAGATCCCGGAGGTCGACGTGGCCGCGGCTCGGCGGCGCGTCGCGGAGGCGGGCGACGAGGTCGACGACCTGCGCGAGGAGGCCGCGCGCCTCCGGGGCCAGATCGAGGCGCGCCGCGAGATGGGCGCCGACGCGTCCGACGCCGAGGCGGCGCTCGCGGACGTGACGCGCCGGCTCTCCGAGGCCGAGACCGACGCCATCGCGGCCGAGCAGGCCCTCGACAGGGCGCGGCAGGTCGCCCGCGACGCCCGCGACGCGCGGGAGCGCCGCCTCGAACTGGCCGACAGGGCCGCGAACCGGCGCCGCGAGGCGCGCGATCGGTTGGCCCGCGAGTACTACGACGCGTTCTGCGACGCTGTCGCGGCGGTTCCGGGGGAGGCCGCTCCCGGCGACGGCCCCGACGCGTACGAGGGGGACGCCGTGACCGCGGCGCTCGCGGCGCTCCGGATGGGCGACGTCGAGGCGCCCGCCGTCCTCGCGTGCGACCGGTTCGCCTCGGCCGCGGCGGCCCGAGACCGCCTCGACGGGCCGGTCGTGCTGGTCTGAGGGCCGTCAGTTGCTTGGCCCCGCGGCTCGTATGGATGATCGATGGAACGGTCGCCTCTCCTCGCCGGCGCGGGCGTCGCGGTGCTGGGGCTCGCGCTGGCGGGGTTCGGTCTCCGGGACGGCGGCCCCGCGCTCGGTCCGCTGGCCGTCAGCGGCGCCCTCGTCGTGACCGGTGCTGCGGTCGCAGTCGGCGGCGTGCTGGACGCGGCCGGCGTCCGGCGGGCGCTCGCGGGGGCGGCGACCGGCGCGGTCGCGGTCGGACTCGTCGGGCTCTGGGCCGCGAGTCGCTTCGCCGGTGGAGACGAGGACGTGGCGCTGGTCGTCGCGACCTGCGCGGGGGTCGGCGCGCTCCTCGGCCTCGCTGCGGGCGCGGTCGAGAGTCGCGGCGAGCGGCGCCGGCGGCGGCTCCTCGACGAGCAGGCGCGCGCGGAGCAGAGCATCCGGATCAACGCCACGCTCCGGCAGATCCACTCCGCGCTGGTCCGCGCGGACGACCGCGACGAACTCGAAGCGGCCGTCGTGGAGGGACTCGCGGAGTCCGAACCCTACGACGCCGCCTGGATCGGCCGGTACGATCCGCTCGCCGAGCGGGTCGAACCGGCGGCGTGGTCGGGGCGCGAGGACGAGTACTTCGAGGGCATCGAGGTTCGAACCGACGACTCCGACCTCGGGCGCGGTCCGGGCGGTCGCGTGATCAAGACGCGGGAGCCACAATTCGTCGACGACGTGTTCGCCGAGCCGTCGCTGGAGCCGTGGTACGACGAGTTCGAGCGCTTCGAGGTGGTCGCGCTGGCCGCGATCCCGGTGCTGGACGACGACGACATCCACGGCTTCATCAGCGTCTACGCCAGCCGCCCGGACCTCTTCGACGAGCGCGAGCGGGCGATGCTGACCGAACTCGGCCGGACGCTGGGCCGGGCGATCCAGCGCAACGAACTCCGCGACCAACTGGAGCGCCGGGAACGGGAGCTCGACCGGCAGAACCGGCGGCTGGAGGAGTTCGCGTCGGCCGTGAGCCATGACCTCCGGAACCCGCTGAACGTCGCGCTGGGCAACGCCGAGCGGGTCCGGAACGGCGAGACGGAGGCCATCGAGCCGGTCGAGGACGCGCTCCGCCGCATGGAGACGCTGGTCGGCGACCTGCTGACGCTGGCCCGGCAGGGGCAGGCGGTGGGCGAGACCGAGCGGGCGTCGCTCTCGACGCTCGCCGAGGACGCGTGGGCGACGGTCGACACGGGCGAGGCGACCCTCGACACGGAGGCCGTCGGCACCATCGAGTGCGACGTGAGTCGGGTGCGGCAGTTGCTGGAGAACCTGTTTCGCAATGCGATCGACCACGCCGGGGCGGACGCGACCGTCACCGTCGGCTCCCTCGACGACGGCTTCTACGTGGCCGACGACGGTCCCGGGCTTCCGGAGGAGACCGACGTGTTCGAGCGCGGCGTGTCGACGGCGGGCGGGACCGGCTTCGGGTTGAGCATCGTCCGCGGCATCGCCGAGGCCCACGGCTGGACCGTCACCGCGACGGAGAGCGCGTCGGGTGGCGCCCGCTTCGAGTTCCGCGGTGTCGAAGTTTAAATCGCAGCGGGCGGCCAGCCGGGGCCATGCACGTCGACGCGACGACCCGCCGACGGGGCGGGGTGACGCTGGTGGAGGTGCAGGTCCGAAGCGACGACGACGCGCCGCAGCCGGTGCGCGTGGAGAACCGCCTCGACGGGCCGGTCTGGTACCCCCGGCGCCACGGCGAGGCCGCGCCGGGATGGGACGACGCGGGCTACGAGGGGACTGTCCCGGCCGAGGGCCGCCTCGCCGTCGGCTACGCGACGCCCGCGGCGCCCGCCGAGTCGCCCGTCGAGGTGACGCGCGTCGACGATGCCGACGGCGAGGAGTGGTCGGGAGCGGCGGTCGTGGCGGAACTCGGTGACCCGCGGCCGCCACGCGACGCAGTCGCCGGGTCCGAGGCCAACACGAGGGGGGATTCGGTGCCTGCGCCGGTCGCGTCGTGGCTGGACGACGTGGCGACGGGAGAGCGCGATCCCGAGACGGCCGCGGCGCTCGACGCGGTCGCGGCGCGGATCGAACGCCTCCGGCGGCCGGCGGAGCGATGATCGTCACCGTCGCGGGCGGGAAGGGCGGCGTCGGGAAGTCAACGACCGCGCTGAACCTCGCCGCGGCCCTCGACGCCGTGGTGGTCGACGCGGACCTCACGATGGCGGATCTGCCGACGGCGCGAGGCCCGGACCTTCACGACGTGCTGGCCGACCGGGCCGCACCCGTCGAGGCGGTGCGGGAAGGCGGCGCAGTCGACATCCTCCCCTGCGGCCGGTCGCTCGCCGGGGCGCGCGCCGCGGATCCAGTCGCGCTGACGGAGACGCTCGACGCCGTCGCGGCGCGCTACGGCACCGTGGTCGTCGACAGCCCCGCGGGACTGAGCGCCGACGCGGGACTGCCGCTCTTCGCGGCGGACGCCTGCGTCGCGGTGACGACGCGCGACCGGGCGGCGCTGGCGGACGGCCTGCGGACGCGGGCGCTGGCGCGGGAGTTCGACACCGGTCTGCTCCGGGTCGTCCTCAACCGCGTGACGGGGACGGCTTCGACGGCACAGGTGGCCGAGGCGTTCGGCGCTCCGGTGATCGCGATCCCGGAGTCCGAGGCCGTGGCCGAGGCCGGGGGCGCGCCGGTGACCGCGGCGGCGCCGAGAAGTGAGGCGGCAGCGCGGTTCGGGGACCTCGCGGACGCGGTTCAGTCCTGCAAGTCGGTGTAGGTGGAGCGGAGCGTCGCCGGCGACACGTCGGCTTCGTCCGCCGCACGGGCCTGCGTCAGGTCGTCGCCGACGCGGCCGGCGGCGGTGTAGAGACAGGCCGCGGCGACCCCGCGGGGGTTGCGGCCCACGTCGATCCCGCGGTCGCGCGCCGTCTCGGCGAGGTCGATGGCGACGCGCTCGGTCGCGTCGGAGACGTCGAGGGCCGTCGCGAAGCGGGGGACGTACTCCCGCGGGTCGATGAAACCGGTCGGCAGGCCCAGTTCGCGGTTCATCGCGTCGTAGGCGGCCGTGAGTTCCCCCTCGTCGGCGCGGGCCGGGTCGAGGATCTCGTTCATGCCGCGCGAGATGGAGCGGGTGCGACAGGTGGCGTAGACCGCTGCCGCCGCGAAGCCCTCGATGGAGCGACCGTGGAGCAGATCCTCGGTCTGCGCGGACTCGAAGAGCACGCAGGCCTGCTCGCGTACGTCGCGGGGCAGCGACAGCGCCCCGACCAGCCGCCGGATCTCGGTGAAGCCGTACACCTTGTTCCGTTCGGCCTTCGAGGAGATCTGGGCCCGGTTGTGCTCGCGGCGCATCCGCGCGAGGCGGCGGCGCTTGCGGCCTTTCAATCGCGTGTCGCGACCGATCTCGGTCGAGAGGCCCCGATCGTGGCGCGAGCGCGTGAGGGGCGCGCCGGTCCGCTCGCGGTTCGTGTCCTCATCCGAGAAGGACCGCCACTCCGGCCCGTGGTCGATGCGATTCTCCTCGACGACGAGGCCACACTCCGCACAGACGGTCTCGTCGCGCGCAGTCTTGAGGGGGCCGCTGCACTCCGGACAGGACGAACGTGCCTGACTCATCACACCTGGAGGTTGGGCCGGAAGGAGTATTTAAACACCGCCGATACCCCGGGTTTGGGCGCCGAACTGCCGCGAATTACCGACCGGTAACCGGTCGGTGGTCTTGGGCCGAGGGCGGGGTCTTCTATCATCGGGGCGAGGGTTTGAAGTGTCAGCCGACACGAGGGGTCGACAATGGGCCTGTCGGACATCGCGGCCGGCATCGAGACGACCACGGAACAGCGGACCCGCGGCGTGGCGTCCGTGGACCGGACCGACCGCTCGCTGGTCGAGCGCCTGCGCGGCGTGGCCGAGGACCTGCCGTGCACGCCCGAGGCCGCAGCGACGGTCGCACGAGCCTACGCGGGCGGCGCGAGCGTCGGCGAGAGCGCCGACGAGGCCGGCGTCGTGCCCGTGACGGCGGCGAAGGCGCTGCATCTGCTCGGCGTCGAGGGCGTCACGCCCCTGTCGCCGACCGCGCGCGACGTGGTGCGGGACTGGCTCGTGGCCGAAGTCTCCCGGAGCGACGCGCTGGCGCTCACGGGCGCGAGCGAGACGGAGTTCGCGCTGGCGACGTTCGTGGAGACCCACGAGCCGATCCCAGAGGCCCGCGAGGCGGTGAACGAGACGCTCGCGCCCGCGTCGTCGATGGCGACGAAGCGGGACCGACTCGCCGACGCGGTGGGCGATCCGAGCGACGCGCTATAGGCGGCGCCGCGCCGA
>Ga0207733_100059_pt1 | contig 121780 bp, 122 predicted proteins | sample A23P3SouthBayCA_FD_187735 | JGI IMG/M metagenome (GOLD analysis project Ga0207733, IMG submission 187735) | Aerobic enrichment media microbial communities from Eden Landing Ponds, California, USA - A23 P3 (SPAdes) | ecosystem: Environmental > Aquatic > Marine > Unclassified | place: Emeryville... | reverse complement strand
TCGATACCGCTCGGGCAGCGTTCGAGGCGACCGGCGGATGGCTCGGACCAGGACCGAGCCCGCGAGCACCCGAAGCGAACGGTCGAGTGCTGCGAGGAACGGACAGGTGCCTCTCCGCCAGGCTCGGGGAATGCAGCGCGGCGCCAGGCCCATTTAGCGAACCCACGCTTCGAGGTGAATCTCCAACGTCGGCAGCTCCACTACCAACCTCCCACTCGGCTACGAGATCGCGTGCACGGATTACTGACAGTGTGACTCCTGCCCCCGGCCGCCGGAGCCAACCAGTTACAGAAGCGGATCCGTCACGAGACAGCAGCTGTCGGGACGCAGAATTGAAGTCCCCTTCATATATTAAAGTGTATGCCACTATACGAAATGCATGGAGTGTATCCTCACTACGCCAGATGCGATGTCTGCGAACGTCGTCAGAAACGGCGAGTTCGTGTCTCTGCAGGTGGGCATCGTCGCAGAAGGGAGCACGCGCTGCAGTAACAGGTTCGGGGCTCGATGCGGCCGGCGGGGCCCTCAGAGGGCACTGCGAACGATGTCGCAGACGTCGTCAGTGCGTTCCCACGTCGGGAGGTGGCCGCAATCTTCGAGGAGAGTAAGCGAGGCGTCCGGTATCCGGTCTGCCGCACGTTTCGACCAGTGTGTCGGGAAGACGTCGTCGTCCCGCCCGTGGACGAGTCGCGTGGGGACCGACAGGTCGGAGAGCCGGTCCGCGTAGTTCGTGCGGTAGCCGCCCCACGTGACCTCGCTCGCCCGGAGGCTCCGAAAGGCTGCACCGGCCCCAGGTCTCTGGACCTCCGCGTGGACGAGGTCGACGAGCGGTTCGGGGACCGGGTTCGCGTCGGCGACGAGCTGCTCCAGGCCGAACCGGACGTAGCCGCGACTGCGACGCATGAGTTCGACCGAGAGGTTGTTCGTGACCTGGACCTTCGCGAGGAGCCACGTGAGCGGCCCGCTCGCCAGGTCGTCGCCGAGTGCCATGGCGTCGAGGGCGACGAGTCCGTCGACGCGGTCGGGATAGGTCAGACCGAGGCCGATCCCGATACCCCCGCCCATGGAGAGACCGGCGACGACCGGGTCTGTGAGGTCCAGTTCGTCGAGCAGCGCGGCCGTGGATTCGACGTGTCGACCGATGCTCAAGGGGGCGTCGGGCAGCGGACTCGGCCCGTATCCGGGGAGGTGGGGCGCGACGACGGTCGCGTCCTCGGCCAGGGACTCCAGTACCGGGCGCCAGGTGACGTGTGCGGCGTCGATGATGCCGCCGTGTAGCAAGACGATTGCCCGATCGGCGCCGGATTTGGCCCCGACGAGGTAGTGAATCCGGTCGCCCATCGCCCGCACCGTCTCCTCGCTAAACCCATCGAGGCCGGCCGCCGTGGTGGAGGTCTGAGCCATGGCGAAGTACTCGGCCGGTATACGGAAGAATCCCGGCGATCATTCGGGTCCGGTCAGCCGTCGAAGTCCGGGGCTGGGGCGGGAACGCCGTCGTCCTCGTCGGCGCCGCCGAGGTCGAATTCCTCGCGCAGGTCCAGAATGCGGTCGCGGATGTCCGCCGCGAGTTCGAACTCGAGGTTGTCCGCGGCCGCCCCCATGCGGTCTTCGAGGTCCTCGACCAGCCGGGCGGCCTCGTCGGCGTCGTCTGGTTCGAGGCCGGCCGTGCCGCCGGTGTCGGTCTTGCTCCCCGGGAGATTCGTCTCGCCGACCTCCTTCTCGATGGTCGTCGGTTCGTGGCCGTGCTCCTCGTTGAACTGCTGCTGGATGCGGCGACGCCGCTGTGTCTCCTCGATGGCGGAGCGCATCGCCTCACTGGGGTCGTCGGCGTAGAGGACCACTTTGCCGTTGACGTTCCGGGCGGCGCGGCCCATCGTCTGGACAAGCGTCGTCTCCGACCGGAGAAAGCCCTCCTGGTCGGCGTCCAGGATGGCCACGAGCGAGACCTCGGGGATGTCCAGGCCCTCCCGAAGGAGGTTGATGCCCACGAGGACGTCGAACTCGCCGAGGCGGAGACCGCGCACGAGTTCGTGGCGCTCCAGCGTGTCCGTCTCGTCGTGCATGTACTCGACGGCGACGCCGGCCTCCTCGAGGAACTCCGTCAGGTCCTCGGCCATGCGCTTGGTCAGCGTCGTCACGAGGACGCGCTCGTCGTCGGGCAGCTGTTCGATCCGCTCCATGAGGTCGTCGACCTGGCCTTCGGCGGGCGAGACCTCGATCTCGGGGTCGACGAGGTAGGTGGGACGGACGATCTGTTCTGCGATCTGGCCGGAGACCTCCCGCTCGTAGTCACCGGGCGTCGCGGAGACGTACAGCGTCTGGTCGGTCTTCGCCTCGAACTCCTCGAAGGTGAGGGGCCGGTTGTCGAAGGCCGTCGGGAGGCGAAAGCCGTTCTCGACGAGGGACTCCTTGCGGCTTCGGTCGCCCTCGAACTGGCCCTTGATCTGGGGAATGGTCTGGTGGGACTCGTCGACGACCGTCAGGAAGTCCTCGGGGAAGTAATCGAGCAGGCAGTAGGGCGGATCGCCCGACTCGCGGTCAGAGAGGTGCACCGAGTAGTTCTCGATGCCCGAGCAGTAGCCCGTCTCCTTCATCATCTCGAGGTCGAAGGTCGTCCGCTCCTCGATGCGCTGCGCGGCGACGAGGTCGCCCTTGCGCTCGAAGTAGCGCACGCGGTCTTCCATGCGCTCCTCGATCTCCTCGATGGCGCGCTGGAGGCGCTCGTCGGGGATCGAGTAGTGCTCGGCGGGGTGAAACAGGACGGCAGGCTCCTCGCTTTTGACCTCGCCATCCAGGGGATCGAGCTTCCGGAGACGTTCGACCTCGTCGCCCCAGAACTCCACGCGCACGGCGTACCGACCGTACATGGGGAACACCTCGACGGTGTCGCCCCGGACGCGGAAGGTGCCCTGCGTGAAGTCGACGTCGTTGCGTTCGTAGTTGAGGTCGACCAGTCGCCCCAGGAGTTCGTCACGGTCGATGGTCTGGCCCTGTTCCAGCCGGAGGGACATGTCCACGTAGTTGCGCGGGTCCCCGAGCCCGTAGATGGCAGACACCGACGCCACGACGATCACGTCGTCCCGGGTCAGGAGCGACCGCGTCGCCGAGTGGCGCAGGCGGTCGATCTCGTCGTTGATCGAGGCGTCCTTGTCGATGTAGGTGTCCGTCTGCTCGACGTAGGCCTCGGGCTGGTAGTAGTCGTAGTACGAGACGAAGTACTCGACGGCGTTTTCGGGGAAGAGGGTCCGGAACTCCTCGTATAGCTGTGCCGCGAGCGTCTTGTTGTGGGCGATGACGAGCGTCGGCTGCTGAATCTCCTCTATGACCCAGGAGACGGTGTTCGTCTTCCCCGATCCCGTCACGCCGAGCAGCGTCTGGCGGTCGAGCCCTTGCTGGAAACCCGACGCGAGTTGATCGATGGCGTCGGGCTGGTCGCCGGCTGGCTCGAATGGTGCCTCCACCCGGAAGTCCCGGTCGACGTCCGGTCGGTCCGGTGAGAGTGGGCCACCGCTCTGACTCATTAGCGGGACGTGGGGGTTCGACACCCTTGAGACGTGCGCTTGGGCGGCACCGACGGTATTCGATATCGCGACATACGATATATGTCGTCCTTGTTCCGGCATATTTTGGTGGGTCGGGCCCTCGTCAACCGGGCTCAAACCCAATTACGCAAAGCGGGTGCCCAGACGGACAATTGATGCCCGCATTCCCAAAGCCACCAAAATCCGGACGTTAACGGCCTGAAGCGACGTGGTGTGAAGAAAGCAGGATCGCCAGGAGGTGGCCAGCGACCCCTGCCAGGCTGGTCGTCGTGCACTCTCCCGTGTCACAACGGACCCAACATGAGAACGGCGTGGACAGGATGGGTCTGGCCCAACGGCGCGAACACGTGCGGTATCAATGACGTGGGAGCTGGCACGGTCGAAGGAAACGCATCGATCGAACCACGCTGGCTAACGCCGTTGTCATGGTTGGCCAAGCGACGTAATACAAACTGCGTTGCCCGTGACGTCGGGTGGTAGAATCACCAAGAGGTCGTAGGCTCCGATGGCGCCACCTACGCAAACATCTCGACACGCGCCATCTCAGCTCAGTCGCTCATTCCGAGCGCCAGTAGGACGTCGACAAAGTGACTATCCAGGATACCCCGATAAAGTGTACAACGTTCGGGGATACGGCGATTTTCCCACATAGGCACCATATTCATTCCCTACTGAAGGAAAAGCTTGCCACGGACCATGGTACCGACGTATGTCGATTTCGAGTGCGATTTAGTGGGCGTCGGAGACAAACTAGTAGCAATGACCACCGAGAGATCCGCAGGCTTCTCAAATATTCCTACTCACAACGGAAATTTATAGTTCCACAGATTGGTGTTTCCACCGAGACGATCCACGGTCAACAACGGAGAATTGTACGCGGCAACGATGGAGACCAGGTAGCGCCGCCGGTCTCGGTCACCGAGCCCAGAAGCGTTGCTGGCGGTTGGGGGATTCTGGAACACAGTAACTCACGGATGGCTAATCGAAACTTCGAACACTGACGGCCTCGACACGGCGGTCGATCCCAAACGACGACGCGGCACAGAGCACTGCGCCGCGGTGACGCGGCTGAGGGTCCAGAACGTGGATCGATGGTCGTCGCGGACGTGGCGTATAACGCGCCCGCTGGCCCACGGCGAATCCGGACCGTGATCGACGTTCCCCCCCTCCAGCAACTCTGCTCGTCCGTCCACCGGGGCCGGTATCCCCCGTCGGCGACACGCCGCTGTGTCACTACCAGTTCGAGGTTATCCACCCGTGCCGCGACTATAACGACCGGCGCGGGCCGACTTCTGCTGATGTTCCAGCTCTACGAGGCCGGCCTGTTACCGGGCCCGTTCCCGCTACTTCTCGGTGTGCTTTCGGGGAGAACACCTGGGAGTACCGAAAACGACTGCTCGCAGTCATCCAGGAGAGAGCCCGGGCGGAGTTGCCCACCTTCGTTCTCGACGCATAGCCGAGCGGGTCCTCGTTGCCACGACTGTGGAGTCGAACTGACCGACCTGCGCGAGAGGATTACCGCTCGCGAATCAGTCCTCGCCCGTCGCCCCCGAACTGGTGATTACAGCTTCGAGCAGGCCGATCTGACCGGGTCGCGGGCCGTCGATGCGACCGGCGATCGACGCCGGCAGTCCGATGTCGCCGAGTGGCCAAAGCGGCTTCGACGGCCGGCGTTATTTATATGCTATATCGTATGTCACTATATCAAATCTGGATGGCTGGGCCTGTGAAGGGGTGGTAGAGCGGTGGACGACGATGAGTACTCCCGTATAGCCGGCTCGGCGACCGGGAATGCAGAAAGAAGGCGGACAGACAGTCGCCGGCTCAGTCCTCGGTCAACAGCCGACGGAGCACGGAGACGAGGATGCCACAGTGTCCGACGTGATCGGCGGCGCGCATTTCGGTCAGGAAGGTGACCGAGTACTCGACAGGCTCACAGTCCTTACCGTCTACGTGGTCGCCGTCAGCCAGCGGCTTTCGCCAGTAGTCGATCCCACGGTCGGCATCCGCCCCTCAGCAGACGGGCTTGGGGTTGACGCCCTGGGCCTTCAGGCGCTCGACGTACTCGTCGTACGCGGCACCGACGACCTGCTCGGCGGCGCTCCGGACCTCGGCGAGCGCGTCGTCGTCTCCGGCCGCCTCGTCCAGCGCGTCGAATACCGCGCCCTGGAGCTCCTCGTACTCGCCCCGGAAGTCGCGGAAGCGGCCTGCCGTGTTGGGGTCCGCCTGACCGGTGAAGAAGCCGGTGGCCTGGGAGGCCTTCTCGTCGGCGACGAGCGTCCAGCCGAGGAGGCCGCCGAGGCGGGCCAGCGGGTCGTCGAAGCCGCGAAGGACCGCCAGTGCGGCCGGTCGCTCGCCGGGGTCGTGGGCGTCGAGTTCGCCGACGATGGCGTCGTACTGCGCGCGGACCGTCTCGGCGACCGTGGCGTAGAGGTCGGCGTAGCCGTCGTCGGCCTCGGCCCAGCCCTCGGCCGTCTCGGCAGCGTAGAAGGCCGAGTCGGCCATCGCCGCGAGTACGGCGTCCGGTTCCATCTCCCCGTCCGTGTCGGCGTAGAGTGACTTCGACGAGCCGAGCCGGGAGAGCTCGGTGTTCAGCTCGTCGCGCACGTCCTCGAGGAGGTCGGTGACGGTCATGTCCGGGTCTGCGGTTGCCGCAGGCTTGTATGCATCGCACGCGCGTGGGACGCCAGGTGTCGAGCGACGTGGACGTCTTCGGTCCTGCAACACGACCTGCCGGTCGTCCGCGACTATCTCGAATCAGTGCGAGTACGGCTCCACGAGCCCGGTACGTGGAGCTACGACGGTTGTCACTGCACGCCAGCGAAAAACAGAGGAAGCGTTCGCTCTAGTTGCCCTGCTCCACGGCTCGCGCTTCGCGCTCGCCGTTCCGCTTCGAGGCCTCGTTCAGAGCGTTCACTCGGCCTCGCCCTGCTCGCGGGCCTTCGGCCCGCTCGCTCTCCCCGAGGCTTCGTTCGCGTTGCTCACTCGGCCTCGCCCTTCTCGATGGGCGCTCCGACCAGGTTGCCCCACTCGGTCCACGAGCCGTCGTAGTTGATGGCGTCGTCGTAGCCCAGCAGTTCGTGCAGGGCGAACCAGGCGACCGAGGAGCGCTCGCCGATGCGGCAGTAGGCGACGACGGTGCTGTCACCGTCGATGCCCTCGTCGGCGTAGAGGTCGCGAATCTCGTCGGCGTCCTTGAAGCGGCCGTCGTCGTTCGTGACGTCGGCCCACGAGATGTTCGAGGCGCCCGGGATGTGGCCGCCCCGCTGGGCGGTCTCCTGGAGTCCCGGCGGGGCGAGGACCTCGCCGCTGAACTCCTCGGGCGAGCGCACGTCGACCAGCGGGAGGCCGCGGTCGATGGCGTTCTCGACGTCCTCGCGGTACGCGCGGATGCTCTCGCGGGGGCCGGAGGCCTCGTAGTCGACTTCGGAGAAGTCCGGTACCTCGTCGGTGAGCGGGTAGTCGTTTTCGACCCAGTAGTCGCGGCCGCCGTCGAGCAGGCGCACGTCGTCGTGGCCGTAGTACTTGAACTGCCAGTAGGTGTAGGCCGCGAACCAGTTCGCGTTGTCGCCGTACAGCACGACCGTCGAGTCCTCGCTGATGCCGTGGCTACCCAGCAGGTCCTCGAAGTCCTCCTTCGTGAGGATGTCGCGGGTCGTCTGGTCTTGCAGTTGGGTCTCCCAGTTGAAGCCGATCGCGCCGGGCGCGTGGCTCTCGTCGTAGAGTTCCGTGTCGACGTCGACCTCGACCAGTCGGTAGTCGGAGTCGTCGGACTGGAACTCGTCCAGGTGGTCCTCGGCCCAGTCGGGCGAGACGAGGACGTCCTTGGCGTAGCCGGATGTACTCATGGTGCACTACGGGGTACGGCTACCACCCATAAAGCCGTGGTTCTCACGGCATGACCGACCACTCCTCCCCCGTTCCGGCAGAAATAACCGGGAACTGCCGGCCGTCGTCGGAGTGCCGGTCGGGCTACTGTCACGCGGCGGGCCACCCTGCCCAGCGGTCTCCGGTGCGACCTCGATGTATCGGCAATCATTTCCTATGTCTTCGAGCCACGGCGCTGCCGTCGCCGGCAGTCAGCTTGAAATCGGGGCGACGCCAACGGCCGCCAATGAGCGAACTGGTGGTCTCCGCCGACTGGGTCGCCGAACACGCTGCCGAGGTCTGCATCGTCGACGTCCGCGAGGCCTGGGAGTACGACGGCATCGGACATCTCCCGGGGGCAGTCAACGTCCCCTACGACAGCTACCGCGCGGACGAACACGTCACGGAGCGCGACGACGCCGACGACCCGGCGGGCGACGGGCAGGGGATGTTACCGGGCGCGGACGTCTTCGCCGACCTGCTCGGATCGGTCGGGATCACGCGCGAGGACGAGGTCGTCGCCTACGACGACCACCACGGAAGCTTCGCCGCCAGGTTCCTCGTGACCGCGGAACGCTACGGGCACCCGACCGAGCGGTTACACCTGCTCGACGGCGACTTCTCGGCCTGGCAGCGGGGTCACGAGACGACGACGGACCCACCGGACGTCGAGCCGACGACCTACGAGGTGGTCGAGCCGGCCGAGACGCCACTGGTCGGCCTCGACGCCGTCGCGGCAGCCGTCGACGACCCGGACACCGTCGTCGTGGACACGCGCGAGGCCTGGGAGTACGAGGAAGGCCGCATCCCCGGGGCCATCCGGCTGGACTGGCGGGAACTCGTCGACGACGAGACGCGGGGGCTCAAGCCCGAGTCGGAGCTGCGAGCGGTCCTGACGGAGCGAGGCGTCGAGCCCGACCGTCGCGTCCTCCTGTACTGCAATACGGCGCGACGCATCAGCCACACGTACCTCGTCCTGCGCCACCTCGGCTACCCGGACCTGGCCTTCTACGAGGGGAGTCTGACGGAGTGGAAGGCCGCCGGGCGACCCCTCGAGACCGGACGCGAGTGAGGGCTCAGTCGAGTCGCTGCTGGTGAGCGTGGTTGGCCGACGCGAGGAGGTCGACCGTCTCGGAGACGAAAGCGACCACGAGCGGGCCCGCGATCACGCCGACGACGCCGACGGTGAGGACGCCCCCGACGAAGCCGACGAAGTACAGGCTCGCGGGCATCCCGGTCGTCAGCCTGGCGAGACGAGGGCGGATGAGCGCGTCCGGGGCGAACCCCACGAGGACCAGGCCCAGCACCGCCACCAGGACGGCACGGGTCACCTCGTCGGCGACGAACTCCACGGCGGCGAGGCCCACCACGAGGACGCTCGGGCCGAGGACGGGGATGAACTGGAGGAGCCCGGCGAGCGCGGCGAGGGTAAAGGCCTGCGGGTAGCCGAGCGCGGCAAAGAGGCCCCAGGCGACGGCGAAGGTCCCGAGGGCCGTCGCCGCCTGAAGGACGTACAGGGCATAGAGCGTCTCGCGCGTGCGCTCGTGGTACCGGATGACGACGTCGTGGTAGCCGGGCGGAACGGGCCGGAGGACGGCACCGCGGAGGCGGTCGGGCCAGACGAGGAGGCCGTAGAGGAGGAGGACGAACAGGAAGACCTGGAGGGCGATGACCGGCGCGGCCGTCGCGAGGTCCACGGCGAAGGTCGTTAGTTCGTCCCGGGCCGTCGCCAGGCCGTCGTAGACGTCGATCGTGAACGCGAATTCGCCCACCTCCAGGGCGATCTCGGGGGGAAGCTGTCGGAAGAAGGCAAACAGGTCGCCGCGGCGCAGGTAGAGGACGGCCGCGAGCGGGGTGACGAGGGCGAAGACCACGAGCATCGCCAGGGCGGTGCAGACCCCCGCTGCGACCCGCGGCGGAAGGCCCCGGCGGCCGAGCCACTGCCGGAGCGGATAGAGAACGTAGGCGACCGTGACGGCGAAGAAGGCCGTCGCGAGCACCCGGTGGAGGAGAAGCGCCGCGAGGAGGCTCACGGTGACGAGCAGTCCTGCCAGCACGTGACGGCGCTGAAGCACGTCAGGCCCCTCTCGGGCCAGGTGGTAAACTGTTCCGGGGCGGCCGACCGATGGATCGGCCGGCAGTGGCGCGCAGGAAGTGGCAGGGCCCGCAGGCTTAAGGGCGCGCCCGCCGCGCGTTGGAGTATATGGAGTACGCGCTGGGTATCGAGGGGGCGCCGGAGACCGTCCCGGGGGGCAGCGGGATCCTCGTCGTGCACCCGAGCACTGCGGCGGCAGACGACGTCGACACGGCGTTTCTCGAGGGCAGCGACGAGCCGGTCCTCGTCGTCTCGACGCACTCGGCGGCCCGCGAAGTCGGACAGAAACTCGATCACTGGGGCATCGACCGGGACCGCGTCGAGATCCTCGACGCCATTTCAGTCGAGCGTGGGTACACCCGACGGCCGAAGGACGGCGTCGCCTACCTGACCGCGCCGGACGACCTGGCGGGGCTCGTCGCACACGTCGAGGATTTTCTGGCTCGCCAGGACGGGCCGGCCCGGGTCACGCTCGACACGATCACGGAACTGATCTACTACGCCGACGCCGAGCAGGTCGGTGAGGCGGTCGGGGACGTCCTCGACCTACTGGAGACACACGACGCGGTCGGCCTCTTTCACCTCGCGAGCGGCGTCCACGACGACGCCATCGACGACCTCCGGTCGGCGTTCGTCGGCGTGGTAGAACTCGACGACGACGGGAGCGTCGACGCCGACTTCTGATGGGGCGCCGGACCCGGCTCCGGTAGCGAGTCGTTTCGGCGAATTGAGTGGTTTGGCGACCGACCGGTCGACCGCCCCGCCGAAGCGGGTCGCGTTCGGGTCGGAGGCGCGCTCACGCCCCGTTCTGTGGTCGCCGTGGTGGTGACGATGTACTACCACACCACCAACCATTAAGACCGGTGGGTTCCTTCTCCGACGTGTATGCCGGAATGCCAGAACTGCGGCGCATTCGTTACGGCTGACTACGCGCGGGTATTCACGCCGAACGGGGTCGAGAAACCGCGGGTCTGTCCCCGCTGTGAGGACAAGATCCGCGACGGTGCCGACGTGCGCCAGGCTCGCTCGACGCGCCGCGGCTAGACGCTGCCGGACCGACGGACAGACGGAGTCGACGCACTCTTCTCGCTCGCCTGGGCCACCGGGCCCGTGGGTTAGCTGCTGCCGGATCGGTCGACTGACGAGTTCGTTCCGTGGGCCTCCCGCGCCGCCTCGACGTACGATCGGGCCGTCTCGAAGACGTCGTCGGCGCGAGCTTCGTCGCGGGCTTCGGCAGTAATGCGGACGAGCGGCTGGGTGCCGGAGGCCCGGACCAGAAACCAGGCGTCGCCGAGGTCGACCCGCAGGCCGTCCAGTGTCGAGACGTCGTCGTGCGCGGCGCGGACGCGCTCGCCGACGCGATCGAGGACGGCGGTCTTGTCGTCGCACTCGACGCTGGTCCGCCGGATGGGGTAGGCCGCGAAGTCGGCGGCGCGGGCTGCCAGCGGGCGCTCGGCGGCGAGTTCGACCAGTTTGCAGGCCGCCAGCGGGCCGTCCGGGCAGAGCGTCTCCCCGGGCCAGATCCACGCGCCGCTGGGCTCGCCGCCGAAGGCGACGCCCGGCGCTGCGGCGGCCTCGGCCACGTAGACGTCACCCACGGGCGTCCGGGTCACGTCGACGTCCTGCTCGGCGAGGGCGTCGGCCACGGCGAGGCTCGTGTCGACCGGGAGCGCGACCTGGTCGCCCGCCCCCGCGGCCGCACCGGCGAAGATGGCCAGGAGGGCGTCGCCGGAGAGGAACTGGCCGTCGGCAGTCACGGCCCGGAGTCGGTCGGCGTCCCCGTCGTGAGCGATGCCGAGGTCGGCGTCGGAGGTGCCCACGAGGGTCGCGAGTGATTCGCAGTGCTCGGCCGTCGGCTCGCTCGGCCGACCCGGGAACGCGCCGTCGGGCTGGGCGTTGAGCGTCTCGACCGAACAGCCCAGGTCGGCGAGGGCGTCGGCGGTCACGCCGCCGGCGCCGTTGCCTACGTCGACGACGACGTCGAGGGGGTCCGCGACCGTCACGGCGTCGACCACGGCCGCACGGTGACGGTCGGTCGCCGACGCGGCCTCGCGGTCGCCGAGGGCATCCCAGGCGACGAGGACGGACGCTCCCTCGCGGACGCGCTCGGCGATGGTGGTGCGGCGGTCGGCGTCGAAGGCCTGGCCGGAGGGCTGCCAGAGCTTGATGCCGTTGTCCTGCGGGGGGTTGTGCGAGGCGGTGATCGAGGCGCCGGCGTCGGCGCCCTCCCAGGCGACGGCGCGGGCGACGGTCGGCGTCGCCGCGAGGCCGAGGTCCACGACGTCGGTACCGGACTCCCGGAGGCCGGCGGCGAGGGCGTCGGTCAGCAGGTCGCCGCTCTCGCGCGGGTCGCGGCCGACGACGACGCGGTCGGCGTCGACGCCCAGCGCGCGCCCGACGGACAGCGCCAGGTCCGCGGTGACCGTCTCACCCACCGGGCCCCGGATGCCGCTCGTTCCGAACATGGGCCTACCGACCGAGGGAGGCCCCTTGGTTATGTCGTCTCTCCGGGCTCCCAGGCGGGGGCTGCACCCCGGGGGGCAGCCGCGCCGTCCTCGGACACGGCGATCGATTCGTGGGTGTCGACGTCCGCACCACGGGAGGGGCGCGATCGGATCCCGCGGCCCGTGGCCGCCGCGCAGAACACGTGTGGGAAGGCTTTTGCCGGGGCGTGCGGAGGTGCTCGACATGGACGACGGGGCGATCGAGGCCGCGAAGCGCCGGGCGGGCGAGCGGGCCGCCGAGGCCGTCTCGAACGGTGACGTCGTCGGCCTCGGGACGGGGAGTACGGCCGCCTTCGCGATCCGAGCGATCGGCGACCGCGTCGACGCCGGCCTGGACGTCCGGGGGATCCCGACCTCCTACCAGGCGGCGGACCTGGCACGGGAGGCGGGGATTCCGCGCTGTACCCTGGCCGACGCGACGCCGGACGTCGCCATCGACGGGGCCGACCAGGTGGCCGAGGGAGTCCTCCTCAAGGGCGGCGGCGCTGCGCACGCACGGGAGAAGGTCGTCGACGCCGCAGCCGACCGGTTCCTGGTCGTCGCCGACGAGCGCAAGGCGGTGCCCGTCCTCGACGGCCCCGTCCCGGTCGAGGTCCTCCCCGACGCCGTCCCGACGGTCCGTGAGGCCGTCGAGAACCTCGGTGGCGAATCGGTCCGCCGCGACGCCGAGCGCAAGGACGGCCCGGTCGTCACCGACAACGGGAACCTCGTCCTCGACTGTGGCTTCGGTGCGATCGAGGAGCCAGCGGGGCTCGCAGCCGACCTGGACGGCGTTCCCGGCGTCGTCGCCCACGGCATCTTCGTGGACCTGGCCGACGTCGTCTACGTCGGCACGGGAGACGGCGTCGAGGAACGGACGGTCTGAGGGGGCGGCGCCGAGAAGGAAGCGGCCTGCGGAGACGCCGCTGGTCGGTCGGGTCGAAGAGAAGTGAGGTCGCGACGCTTACAGGTCGCGCGGCTGGACGGTCTTCCGGTCGTTCGACTCGGCGCGGTCGGCGGCGTCCTCGAGCAGCTCCGCAACCTCGTCGTCGAGGGCTCCGTAGAAGTCGGAGGCCACGTTCATGTCATCGAGCGCTTCCTTCACGGCGGCTTTGACGATCAGGTCTGCCATACAGGGGGTCGTTTCCAGAGGGGAGTTTATAAGCTTTCCCGTTCCCACGTGCTCTCGCCGGAATTCACGGGGGTTTCAGCGGTTCTCGGGGGGTCGGACGCGACCGGAGTGGGGGCCGGCGGGTGCAGAACCGACAGGAACAGGTATCCGGCGGCCCAGGAACGGGCATGCGCGACATCCTGGACGCGGTCGCGGCGGGTGACCTCAGCCCGGCCGCGGCCGAGGCGGAACTCCGGGGGTACGCCACCGGCGACGCCGGCCGCTTCGACGCCGCCCGGGTAAACCGGAGCGGCGTGCCCGAGGCCGTGCTGGCCGCCGGGAAGACGACCGCGGAGGTCGCCGACCTCGCGACGACCAGCCTGGAGACCACCGGCCGGGCCATCGTGACGCGTCTCGACGACCACGACCGGGCGGCACTTCGACAGGCAATCGACGAGGCCCACCCGGCGGCCGACCTGCGGGTCGACGACCGGGCGGGACTCCTCGTGGCCCAGGCGCCGGACTTCGAGGGCCCGTCGCTGGACGCGAGGGTTGGCGTCGTCACGGCCGGGACCGCTGACGCAGTGCCGGCCCGCGAGGCGGCGGTCGTCGCCGAGGAGATGGGCGCGACCGTCGAGCGCCTCGAGGACGTCGGCGTGGCCGCGCTCGTACGGCTGACCGACCGGCTCGACGAACTGCGCGACCAGGACGTCCTGATCGTGGCGGCGGGGCGCGAGGGGGCGCTCCCGACCGTCGTCGCGGGCCTCGTCGACGTCCCGGTCATCGGCCTCCCGGTGAGCACGGGGTACGGCCAGGGCGGCGAGGGCGAGGCCGCCCTCCTCGGCATGCTCCAGTCCTGCACCGCGCTGAGCGTGGTGAACGTCGACGCCGGCTTCACGGCGGGGGCACAGGCCGGCCTCCACTCGCGGCGACTGGACGAGGCCCGGTCCGGTGCCGGGGGCGACTGACGACCTACCCCAAGAGTTTGGCACAAGAGCGGTACCCGCGTGGGACGGACTCCCACGTGCCGGTGGTCTCCCGCCGGCGAGATCCAATGCCAACCTGCGACAACTGCGACGCGCACGTCTCGCAACGGTTCGAGCGCGTCTTCGCCGACGCGAGCGGTGACATCCGCGCCTGCCCGACCTGCGCGGCGAACGCCGGCATCTCGGAGGCCGCGAGACAGCGCGCCCGAAACGCCTAACGCCCCCGCGAGCGGAGTCGGCCTGTGACCACCGGCGGACCCCACTTCGTCTACGTGCTCCGGTGTGCCGACGACACGCTCTACACCGGCTACACCACCGACATCGAGCGGCGCGTGGCTGAGCATGACGCGGGCGAGGGCGCCGCGTACACCCGCGGCCGGACGCCCGTCGAACTGGTCCACGTCGAGTCCTACGAGACCCGGTCGGCGGCGATGTCCCGGGAGTACGAGGTCAAGTCCCTCGAGAAGGACGCGAAAGAGCGGCTGGTCGGGGGCGAGAAAATTGACGCGTGACCGGAACGCGACGGAGGGTCAGGCGTCGGTGGTGCGCGACGGTGTGGTGACGTCGAGCGTCTCGAAGACGATCTTGGTCATCGCCAGGGCGATGGGGCCGTAGAAGACGCCCAGGACGCCGAAGAAGGCGAGCCCGGCGAAGACGCCGACGACGAAGAGCGGGGGGTCGAGACCGACTTCCGGCGAGCCGAGAAACGGGCGAACGACGTTGTCGACCGACCCGACGACGGCGGCACCGTAGACGAACAGGCCGACGCCGGGTACGACGTTCCCGGTGACGACGAGGGACGCCGACGCCGGGATCCAGACCACCGTCGTACCGATGTGGGGAATGAACGCGAAGAAGACGCACATCACCGTCCAGAAGAGAACGTCCGAGAATCCGACGACGAACAGGCCGAGGCCGACCAGGAGACCGTCGACGACGGCGATGGCGACGTTCCCGACCACGACGGCGTACATGAGGTCGTCGGCCCGCGCCAGCAGGTCCCGCTGGGTGGAGCGGGGAAGGGGGGAGACTGCCCCGAGCCAGCTCAGTAGGTCGTCCCCGTCCCGGAGGAAGTAGTAGACCAGGAACAGCAGGACCGTCAGGTGCACGAGGGCCTGGCCCAGTCCGCCAACCGCGTCGAGGAGCGCCTGGAGTAGGTCCCCGACCGTGCCGTTCTCCACGAGCGTGCGCAGCGACGTGCCCACGTCGACGTCGGTCCGGAAGACGGCCCGCAGCAGCGCCCGGACACCACCGCCACCGTCTGCCTCGACGACGGTGTAGAGGGCGCGCACCCCCCGGACCGCGGCGCTGGCCAGGAGGACGAAGGGGACGACGAGGACGACGACGGTCGCGACCACGAGCGACAGCGCCGCCGGACGGTCGCCGATCCGCGGGGCCAGCACGCGGTACGGACGCTGGAGGAGGTACGCGAGCAGAATCGCGCCGAGGATCGCCGAGCGGAATGGGAGCAGGAGAAGGGCGGTCAAGAGACCTGCCGCCACGAGAAGCAACAGTGTAGCGCCTCGCTCGGTGTCCATGCGTGCGCCGTCACGGAGACCGGCGGCAAAAGTGTTCGCGCCCCGCCGACATCTGCGAGGCGGCTCCCGACACGCCCGTCAGGTGTCTTTTTGGTCGCCCCGCCGGAGCGTCCGGTATGGACGAAGCCGACGCGTCGGCGATCAGCTTCGGAACCGACGGCTGGCGCGCGACGCTTGCCGAGTTCACGGAGCCCCGGGTTCGGATGGTGGGTCAGGCGGTCGCGAGCTACCTCGACGACGAGGGAATCGACGGCCCCGTCGCGGTGGGCTACGACGCCCGCGAGACCTCGCCTGACTTCGCGAGTGCGATCGCCGACGTCCTCGCCGCGAACGGCCGCGACGTGGTCCTCCCCGAGCGCGACTGCCCGACGCCGGTGCTGGCCTGGACGGTCGCCGCCGGCGACTACGCCGGCGGGGTGATGCTCACCGCCTCGCACAATCCGCCCGAGTACAACGGCGTGAAGTTCCTCCCCGGCGACGGCGCACCCGCCCTGCCCGCGGTGACCGACGCGGTCGTCTCCCGCCTCGCAGAGCCCGAGGGTGACGACGCCGATGCGGGGGCGATCGAGGAACGAGACCTCATCGGGCCGTACCTCGACCACGCGCTCTCGCACGTGGACGCCTCGCTCGACGGGGTGACCGTGGCCTACGACGCCATGCACGGCAGCGGTCGCGGCGTCACGGACGAACTCCTGGAGCGGGCCGGCGCCGACGTGGTCCGCCTGCGCTGCGAGCGCGATCCCGACTTCGGCGGTGGGGCGCCCGAACCCGAGGCCGAGCGCGTCCCCGACCTGATCGAGCGCGTCACCGAGGGCGAGGCGGACCTGGGCGTCGTCAACGACGGCGACGCCGACCGCATCGGCGTCGTGACGCCCGATCGGGGCTACCTCGACCCGAACCACTTCCTGGCGGCGACCTACGAGTACCTGCTGGACGACCGGGGCCGGGCCGTCGGCGACGCGGACAGAGCCCGGGGCGGCGACGTCGTCCGCACCGTCTCCACCAGCAGCCTGGTCGACCGCGTCGCCGAGGCTCACGGAAATGCGGTCCACGAGACCGCGGTCGGGTTCAAGTGGGTCGCGCGGGCGATGGCCGAGTACGACGCACTGCTCGGCGGCGAGGAGAGCGGCGGGTTCGGCCTCGGGGGCCACCTCCGGAACAAGGACGGCGTCCTCTTCGCGCTGGTCGCGGCCGCCGCCGACGCCGAGCGGGCCTTCGACGAGCGCGTCGACGCACTCGCTACCCAGCACGGCGAGATCCACCAGGACCGGGTCAGCGTCGACTGTCCCGACGACCGGAAGCAACCAGTCCTGGACGCGCTGGCGGACGAACTCCCCGAGACCGTGGCCGGCGTCGCGGTCGCCCGGGTCAACGACGTCGACGGCTTCAAGGTCATCCTGGCGGACGACACCTGGCTCCTGATGCGACCCTCGGGCACCGAGCCGAAGCTCCGCATCTACGCCGAGGCGCTGTCGGGCGACCGCGTCGACGACCTGCTCGAAGCCGGTGAGAACCTGGTCGAGCCGCTGGTCTGAGCGGGCGCCTCAGCGGACGCCAACGTACCGGCCGGACTCGTCCGCCGACTCGATTGCGAACTCCAGCGAGTCCCAGAAGGGACGGACGCTCTCCTCGCACTCCGCGACGAGGCGGTCCCGGCGCTCTGCGGCAGCCGTGACGAGTCGCGTCCCGATGCCCTGCCCGCGGCGATTGGGCCGGACTGCCACGGCGAGAATCCGGACGCCGTCGAGGACCAGCGCACCGAGGACGCGGTCGTCCTCTCCCGTGACTGCGACCAGGGCCGACTCCGTTTCGATTGCTGCCCGGAGGACGTCGTCTGCCAGTTCCAGTGCCGCGCCGTCGATGACGTTGGCAACGGCCGCGTGTTCGGATTCCGTTGCCGGCCGAACGCGAACGTCCTCGGGCACGGGTCAGCCTCCCTGGACGAGTCGGACCACGCGGACGGCGTCGACGTCGTCGGCGATGGGCTGGTCCTCCGGGACGGTCCGCCCGTCGACCAGCATCGACACCTCGTGGACGCTCAGCGGGAGGGGATCCAGCAAGTCGGCGTAGGTGGCCCCCGCCGGAACGGTGACGGTCAGGGTCTCGTCCCCCGCCACGTCCACGGTGATTTGCATGGTCGTGGGTGGGTCTGGGGCGGCCTTCAGGATGTCGCTCGGGGGATGCGGGATGTGGAATTCCGAACGGCAAGAAAGCCCCGCCCAGCCAGATTGGTCAGCCGGCACGGGCGGGACTGAAAGGGGCCGAGCGTTCGACCCCTCTCGGGCGAAGTAAGCACCGCAGGGAGAGCGGAGAGAACGACCGAGAAGCGCAGCGAGCCCCGGAGGGCCGACCGTCCAGGGGCTTTCTTGCAGGTCCACTCTCGCCGACGGTGTCGAAATCCGCTCTAGATGACCGTTCATGCGTACCCGGCGGTCAATACAGACCCACTATAGCACGACCCACGGCAGGCCATATCCCTGGGAGGATCCCAGTAATCCCCGGACCTGAATTTAGAGAGCAACGATCGAAGGTATTGGAACGGGATGGATTCACCTGCCAGATATGCGGTGAGTCAAAGGATGAGGGGCGTAGCAACACGGAATTGCACGTTCACCACCTCGATGAAGATTACAGTAACCACGACATTGAAAACTTGATTAGCCTTTGCGTCGGCTGCCACAACCGGTTGCATCAAGGGCTCGTCGACGATCCCCGCGATTGAACGAACACGCTCCGAATCGGGCCGCGATCGTCGTTGCAACGGCGCTATACTTATTCGGGCTACTCTACGCGCTTTCGCTCGTCACGACTGCGTCCAGTATGTCCATCGACGGCGCCTTCTTCGGCCTGTCCATCCTGATCGCTGCTGGCTACGTCGAGGTCAGGTGGTACCGCGTCGCCACGGAGCGGTGGTGACCCTCTACCGGTCCGGGGCCTCGACGTCGTCTCGCAGCTCCTGGCGCCGCCGGAGTGTCGCCCCGTTGAGTTCGTACAGCTTGCGGGCGACGTCCGAGTCAGTGTTGTAGGAATAGCGCTTGCCCTGCGAAACCTCTCGCTCCCGGACGACTCCCAGCTCTGCGAGGTCGTCGATGTGGTCGTAGGCTGTCTTTCGCGAGATCCCTGCCTGACGGGCGAGCTCCGCCACGTTAAACTCCCGATCTCGTTGGGTTGCGAATACCGAGAGCATCTTCGCCCTGGCTCCGTCGCCGAATAGGTCGACCAACGGAGTCCCCTCGGCATACGCCTCGTCCTGGGCATCCAATTCCACCATGTACGTAATTACGTACATCACGGGGGACACATAAGGGTTCTTTGCTCCCCGGAAGTGTATATTGGACGAAACGGTTATTTATTACCCGAACTGACGATTAGACCACAATGGGTGACCAAGATATCAAGAACGCCATTGTCAACACGATGCTTCAGAACGGCATCGTGGGCGGTCACAAAGCCCAGCGCCAGTCTGTTGCGGGGTGGGCTGTTGCGTCGCACAACGAGGGTCGAGCGAAAGACCTGATCGACGACCTGATTCAAGAAGGCGTGATCGAGTCCTACGGCGGTGGCCACCGGGACAATATCCGACTGGCCAGCGTCGATCGAGCCGTAGACTACCTCAAAGCGAACGGTGGAGACCTGCCCTGGGGATATGACTAATTCTCCATCGAGACCAACGGTGAGTCCTCTCACGGGGATCTCTCGCTTGCTATCTATACTCCGAGGGACGCTTATCGGGGTCCTCGTCGCGATTGCAATAATCGTGGCTGGTCTCGTCGCTCTGGCGCTATCTCTACTCCTCTGGATGGGGCTCTGGATCCTGAATCTTCCAAATCGAGTCGGGAAGAGATGGGGATTCGAGACCTGGTTTCGAGCCGGTCTGTATCGAGTCGTCGACCGAGAGTCCCTGATTAGCCTAAGAGAGGAATTTCTGGAGGTGATGCATCCAAAAAAGAGCTATCCAGAAGAGTTGGACGAGTGTGGACTGCGACGGGAAATCGATCGTAACCGCCGAGAAGCAATTGAAGATCTCCGTGATGGTGAGCAATTGATTGCGGTTATTGGCGGAGTTACAGCGATCGTTACCGGGACCGTTCTTGGACTGGCAGGCGCCGGAGTTGTCGTCACCTTGGTCGTCCTTTTTTACACGTTTGCTGTTACCCTCCGAATTCTCGTTGTGGACTCGTTGGCCTACTCGGGTACCGAGCGCCCCGGTGCATCAGTGCGGCAGCTCGGCAAGATGGCGACCTGGAACCATGGTCCCCTCCGAGGAAAAGGCGGTATAGCTGTCGTTTTTGGTAGTATTATTTCTCCGCTCAGTCCGCCGGGTCAGCAACTGGGCATGGAGTTGTTCGACCGCATTTCGAGCCACAGATTCGATTATAATACAGATAAATGGCGGTCCGACTCAAAATGAAGTAACTCGGTACTCAGGACTACCTCTGGGGAGTGAAGATTGCTCACCCTGCGGCCCTATTCAGGCTAGTCTGTTCCGTTAATACTCTCAATATTTTCCCCAATTGGACAGTCGTGAGCGAGCCCCAACCGGCTCCCATCCGGTAATCTTTCTGCAACCCTACCGAACGGGTGTTTCAGCGGGAGTGACACCGGACCGATGTCATTTCTGCAAAGTCATCTCGCAAGTACATCCACCACACCCCGATTCGGTCTCGGGGAGTTTATACACGGACGGACCCACCCACGCACCATGAGCGAGACCGAGGGGTCGCGGGCCGGACGGGAGGAGGTCTGGATCGAGAAGTACCGCCCGCGCCGGCTCGACGACATCGTCGGCCAGGACGCCATCACCGAGCGCCTGACGAGCTACGTCGAGCGCAACGACCTGCCCCACCTCCTCTTCTCGGGCAGGGCCGGAATCGGGAAGACCACCGCCGCCCAGGCCGTCGCCCGGGAACTCTACGGCGAGGACTGGGCCGAGCACTTCCTCGAACTCAACGCCTCGGACGAGCGCGGCATCGACGTGGTCCGGGACCGCATCAAGAGCTTCGCGCGGACCTCCTTCGGCGGCGTCAACTACCGCATCATCTTCCTCGACGAGGCCGACGCCCTCACGTCGGACGCCCAGTCCGCCCTCCGCCGGACGATGGAGCAGTTCTCGAACAACGTCCGGTTCATCCTCTCGTGTAACTACTCCAGCCAGATCATCGACCCCATCCAGTCCCGCTGTGCGGTCTTCCGGTTCGCGCCGCTGGCCGACGAGGCCGTCGAGGAGCAGATCCGCATCATCGCTGGCGAGGAGGGCATCGAACTGACCGACGACGGCGTCGACGCGCTCGTCTACGCGGCTGACGGCGACATGCGCAAGGCGATCAACGGGCTCCAGGCCGCCTCGGTGACGGGGAGCGTCGTGGACGAGGAGGCGGTCTTCGAGATCACGAGCACGGCCAGGCCCGAGGAGATCAAGGAGATGGTCACGCGTGCGCTGGACGGCGACTTCACGGCGGCGCGGTCACAACTCGACACCCTCCTGACCGACGAGGGGATCGCCGGCGGGGACGTCCTCGACCAGCTCCACCGGTCGGTCTGGGAGTTCGACCTCGAGGACGAGGCGGCGGTGCGGGTGCTGGACCGCGTCGGCGAGGCCGACTACCGGATCACCGAGGGGGCCAGCGAGCGCATCCAGCTGGAAGCGCTGCTCGCGTCGCTGGCGCTGGAAGGGGACTGAAAGCGCGGGCGAGCGGCCGGCGATTCGCCCGACGGTCGTCCCGCCGCCGCACCGCGATCGCGCGACGTGAGGCCCTTCGGAAGGGTTTTACCCGCTGCTCGGCCACACATAGCCAACAGATGAGCGATCTCGCCGAGGAGTACCAGCTCGCGTACTTCGAGGAGGAGGGGTTCACCAGGCGCGAGTGCGTGGAGTGTGGGGACGCGTTCTGGACCCGCGACGCGGACCGCGAGACGTGCGGCGAGCCACCCTGCGAGACGTACAGCTTCATCGACGACCCCGGATTCGACGAGGAGTACACCCTGGAGGAGATGCGCGAGGCCTTCCTCTCCTTTTTCGAAGAACGTGACCACGAGCGCATCGAGCCCTATCCCGTCGCCGCCAACCGCTGGCGCGACGACGTCCTGCTGACCCAGGCCTCGATCTACGACTTCCAGCCCCTCGTCACCTCGGGTGAGACGCCGCCGCCGGCCAACCCCCTGACCATCAGCCAGCCCTGCATCCGGATGCAGGACATCGACAACGTGGGCAAGACGGGGCGGCACACGATGGCCTTCGAGATGATGGCCCACCACGCCTTCAACGCCAGGGAGGAGGCCGACGGCGAGTACGCCTACGAGGGCGAGGTCTACTGGAAGGACCAGACGGTGCGGTACTGCGACGAACTCCTGGGCGAACTCGGCGCCGACCTTGATCGTGTCACCTACATCGAGGACCCGTGGGTCGGCGGGGGCAACGCCGGTCCGGCCTTCGAAGTCATCTACGAGGGCGCGGAACTGGCGACGCTGGTCTTCATGTCCCTCGAACAGGACCCCGAGGGCGAGTACGAACTCAAGGACGGGAATCGGTACTCGGAGATGGACACGTACGTCGTCGACACGGGCTACGGCCTGGAGCGCTGGACCTGGATGTCCCAGGGCACGGCGACGGTCTACGAGGCGGTCTACCCGGAGATGATCGATTTCCTGACGGACAACGCCGGGATCGACTACACCGAGGAGGAGCAGTCCATCGTCCACGAGGCCGCGAAGCTCTCGGGGAACCTCGACATCGACGACGTCGACGACGTGGAGGCGGCGCGGGGCGACATCGCCGACGAAATCGGCGTCGACGTAGCGGAACTGCGGGACCTCGTCGAACCCCTGGAGACGGTCTACGCCATCGCGGACCACAGTCGGACGCTCGCGTACATGCTCGGCGACGGCATCGTCCCCTCGAACGTCGGCACGGGCTACCTCGCGCGGATGGTCCTCCGGCGGACCAAGCGCCTGTGTGACACCGTCGGCGTCGACGCACCGCTGGACGAACTCGTCGACATGCAGGCCGACCGCCTCGGCTACCGGAACCGCGACACCATCCGCGACGTGGTCCGGACGGAGGTCGAGAAGTACCGCGAGACCCTCGAACGCGGGACGCGGCGGGTCGAACAACTCGCCGAGGAGTACGCCCGCGAGGGCGAGGCCATCCCGACGCGAGAGCTCATCGAACTGTACGACTCCCACGGCATCCAGCCCGACATGGTGCGCGAGATCGCCGCGGAAGAGGGGGTCGACGTCGACGTCCCCGACGACTTCTACGCCCTCGTCGCGGAGCGCCACGGCGGCGGCGAGGCCGGAACCGAGGGGGAGACGAGCCCCGACCTCGAGCGCGTGGCGGACCTGCCCGAGACCGACCGCCTGTACTACGACGACCAGGAGCGCACCGACTTCGAGGCGGTCGTCCTGGAGGTCTTCGAGCGCGAGGGGGAGGACGGGGAGGCGGCCTACGACGTCGTCCTCGACCAGACGATGTTCTACCCCGAGGGCGGTGGCCAGCCCGCCGACCGGGGGACGCTCTCGACGGACGACACGACCGTCGAGGTACGGGACGTGCAGTCCCACGACGGCGTCGTCGTCCATCGCACCGACGGCGATCCGGGGACCGGCGAGTTCGTGCGGGGGCAGGTCGACACGGCCCGGCGGCGGAAACTCATGCGTCACCACACGGCGACACACGTCGTCGGTCACGCGGCGCGGCAGGTACTGGGCGAGCACGTTCGCCAGGCCGGCGCGCAGAAACACACCGACACCGCCCGACTGGACGTGCGCCACTACGAGTCCATCACGCGCGAACAGGTCGCAGAGATCGAACGCATCGCCAACGAGTTCGTCATGGAGAACCTCCCCGTGAGCCAGGAGTGGCCCGACCGCCACGAGGCCGAAGCCGACCACGGCTTCGACATCTACCAGGGCGGCATCCCCGCGGGCGAGCAGATCCGACTGATCCAGGTCGGCGAGGACGTCCAGGCCTGCGCCGGGACCCACGTCTCCCGGACGGGGGACATCGGCGCCATCAAGGTACTCGGCACCGAGCGCATCCAGGACGGCGTCGTCCGGTTGACCTACGCCGCCGGCGAGGCAGCCATCGAGGCGACCCAGGCGACCGAGGACGCCCTCTCCGAGGCCGCCAGAATCCTGGACGTCGATCCCGAGGCCGTCCCCGAGACGGCCGAGCGGTTCTTCGAGGAGTGGAAGGCGCGCGGGAAGCAGATCGAAGAGCTGAAAGAGGAACTCGCGGCCATCCGCGCCAGCGGTGGCGAGAGCGGCGAGGAGGTGGACCTCGACGGGACGACCGCGGTCGTCCAGCGCCTCGACGGCGACATGGACGAACTGCGCGCGACCGCGAACGCCGTCGTCGAGGACGGCAAGGTCGCCGTCCTGGGTGGCGTTCCGCCCGGCGGAACGGACAGTGCGAGCGGGACGGAGGACCGCGAGCAGGACGGGGCCGACGGGGCCCAGTTCGTCGTCGGGGTTCCGGACGGCGTTGGCGTCGACGCCGGCGAGGTCGTGGGCGAACTCGCGCGGCGCGTCGGCGGCGGTGGCGGCGGCCCGCCGGACTTCGCGCAGGGCGGCGGTCCCGACGCCGGCGCGCTCGACGACGCGCTCGACGACGCGCCGGGCGTGCTCCGGAACGTCCTGAACGCGTAGGGGTCGTCACGGGTCCCCGACGCTCGGTCAGTTTTGTCGCCAGGCAGGCGTCCGTCTCGCGTCTCCCGTGACCGGAACGGGGACAGCTTAAGGGACTGTCCCAGATAGCAACGAGTAACGGATGGCCCCGCAGGAACTCATCGCCGCCGTCGTCCTCATCGTGGGGATCGGCGTCGGGGCGCAAGTGCTGGCCGACCGCCTGCGCGTCCCGAGCGTCATGTTCCTCATCTTCGCGGGAGTCGCCGTGGGGCCGGAGGGGCTGGGACTGGTCACGCCGGACGTCTTCGGGAGCGGCGAGTCGATGGCGCCACTATCCGCCATCGTCGGGCTCTCCGTCGCCGTCATCGTCTTCGAGGGGGCCTTCCACCTCAAGCTCGATCGGCTGCGCGAGACGCCACGCGAGAGCCTCCGGCTGGTGACGCTCGGGGCGGCCATCTCGCTGGTGGGGACCGCCGTCGTCGTCCACTTCGCGCTGGGCGCCTCCTGGCGGATGTCGGCGCTGATCGGGTCGCTGCTCATCGCCACCGGGCCGACGGTCATCACGCCGATCGTCAAGGTCGTCCCGGTCCGCGAGCCCGTCGCGGCGGCACTCGAGACCGAGGGGATCATCAACGACGTGACCGCCGCGATCCTCGCCTTCGCCACCTTCGAGTTCCTCGTGCTCGACGAATCGGGGGTCCTGGCACTGGTGCTGTCGTTCGCGACGCGCCTGGGCGCGGGGGTGCTTGTCGGCGTGGTCGTCGCCCTCGCGGTCGCGTACCTGCTCCGGCGGACGGAGCTCTCGCCGGACAACGCGCCCCAGAACGCACGCCTCATCGTCCTGATCGCGGCGCTCGGCGCCTACGGCATCGCCGAAACCGTGCTGGGCATCCAGGAGTCGGGCATCGCGGCCGTGGCGACCGCGGGGCTGGTGCTTGGCAACGCGGACCTGCCCTACGAGGACCGCATCGAGGAGTTCAAGGGCGACATCACCCTGGTCGTCCTCTCGTTTGTCTTCGTGACGCTGGCAACCCTGCTGTCGCTGGAGGACCTCCTCGCCCTGGGGCTTGGCGGCGTCGTGGTCGTGATCGCCGTCGCGGGCGTGATCCGCCCGCTCGGCGTCTACCTGTCGACGGCGGGCGACCGGTTCACCCGCAACGAACGGGCGTTCATGAGCGCCATCGGGCCGCGCGGGATCATCCCGGCCGCAGTCGCGACGCTGTTCGCCCTGGAGTTGCGGGCCACGGACGCCGTCCCGGCGACGGCGCAGGGCGTGTCGGCGGCGACGCTGCTCGTCGGGACGGTCTTCCTGGTCATCCTCGCGACCGTGGTGTTTCAAGGGGGGCTGGCCCGTCACATCGCGCAAGGACTGGACGTCATTCCCATGCGAGTCGTCATCGTCGGCGCCGGCCGCGTCGGCACGGAACTGGCCGCCCGCCTCGAGGAGCGCGGCGAAGAGGTCGTCCTGCTCGACAAGGACGACGAGGCGGTCGAGCGCGCCAAGGAGCGGGGCTTCACCGTCAAAAACGGCGATGGAACGAACGCCGACGCCCTCGATGCCGCGGGGGCGGACAACGCGAAGGTCGTCGTGGCGGCGACGCCCGACGACGACGTCAACCTCCTCGTCGCACAGCTCGCGCGGACGAACTTCGGCGTCGACGAGGTCGTCGGGCGGGCGAACCAGCCCGCGAACCTCGAGGCCTTCCGGGACCTCGACGTCCAGTCGATCTCCGCCGGCCACGCAGTCGCCGCGGCGATGGACAACCAGATCGAGCGCCCGGGCATCACGGAGTGGATGACCGAAGTGGACCGCGAGGGCGACGTCCAGGAGGTCGAGGTGACCGACAGCGACGTCGACGGCGTCACCGTCCAGGACCTCACCGGCCGGCTGCCGGACGGCTGTATCGTCGCCATGGTCGGGCGGAACGGGGAGCACACGGTCCCCGACGGTGACTTCCAGCTCCAACTGGGTGACCACCTCACGATCATCGGCGAGGACCGCGACTCCGTCCACGAGGCCCTCCGCAAAGTCCACCCCGACGTGACCCTCTAGACCGGAAGGATTCTGTGGCGAGCGCGACTACCGGGGAGCGTGCCGACCGCATCGAACGACGGCGTCGCCCTCCACTACGAGACCGACGGCGGCGGCGAGTGCGTCGCCTTCGTCGGCGACGTGGGGTACGGCGCCTGGACCTGGAGCGTGCAGGTCGACGCCATCGCCGGGCCCCGAGCGACACTCGTCTGGGACCTCCGCGGCACGGGGCGCTCCGACGCGCCGCCTGGCCCGTACGACGTCGACGCGCTGGCTGCGGACCTCGATGCGGTCCTGGCAGACGCCAGGGTCGCCAGTGCACACCTCGTCGGGGCCGGCCTCGGCGGCGCGGTCGCCCTGCGATACGCCCGGACGTACAGCCGGGCCCGGAGTCTCGCGCTGCTCTCGACGACCGCGAGCGGCCAGGAGGTGGACGAGACGGCGTTGCGAGCGCTCCACCCCGAAGCGCGGACCGACGACCGACGCCGCGAGTCACTCGCCGGCGCGTTCACGGACGGCTTCCTGGCGGCCAATCCCGAGTTCGTCGCCCAGATCACCGCCTGGCGGGCCGAGGACGACGCAGACCCCGCGGCTGTCGACGCCCAGGTCGCCGCCTGGCAAGGCTACGAATCGGGACCGCTCCACGAGGTGACCCTGCCCGCGCTGGTCGGACACGGGACCGACGATCCGGTGGTTCCGCGAGCAGCGGGCGAGCGACTCGCCGAGGGGCTTCCGCGAGGTGAGTTCGAGGCGATCGAGGGGCGTCACCTGGCCTTCGTGGAGTCGGGACGGGCGGTGACGGACTGGCTGGTCGAGTTCTTCGAACGGGTGGAGTCGAAGCGAGAATAGAGCCGCAGTCGGTCAGTCCAGCCCGTCCAGCCGCAGTTCGAACGCCGCAACCGGTACTTCCAGGTCGTGTTCGACGATGACCGAGGGGTGGATCTCGCCGATCACGCCGACGGTCTCGCCGTCGAGGACGATAGCAGCGGCCCGGCCGCCGATGAACGTCGGGTGGTCGGTGGGGGGCGTCTCCAGCGTCTTGCCGAAGGCCTCGGCGAGCGCCTGGAGGCGCGCCTTGGCGTCCTCGTAGGAGGCGTCGGCGCGCGCGACGGCGGCCGCGAGCGTCCGGTGCTCGGCGACGCCGGTGTTCTGGCTCTCGTCGAGTTCCGCAGCCAGGCCGATCTCCGCGAGGTCCTGGGGGTAGGCGCGGTGGGTGTTGTTCTCCAGGACCATCAGCAGGGAGGGCAGCGCCCAGGTCCGGAGCATCGTGTAGTCCTCGCTGTAGGGCTCGCGGATGGTGACGGCCTCTCCGCCACCGAGGACGTCACTTTCGGGATCGACGCCGAGTCGCTCGTAGTTCTCCTCCGCGTTGATCATGTGGAAGTTGAGCAGATCCTCGAAGCCGAGGCCGACGAGGGCGTCGCGGGCCGCGTCCTCCAGGCGAGATCGTGCGTGGCGACCGCCGACCGTCGAGACGTCGGGGTACCGCGGTTCGAGGTCGTTGAAGCCGTAGGCCCGCCCGACGTCGTCGATCACGTCCAGCGGGTGGAGCACGTCGACGCGATATGGCGGGATCTCGACGTCGTAGGCCATCTCCTCCTCGCCCTCCGTCTGCGTCGCGTCGAGGCCGGCACGCTCCGCGCAGTCGACGACCGTCTCCGGGTCGAGGTCGACGCCGATGATCGACTCGATCCGGTCGTGTGTGACGGACTTCTCTTTCACGCCGAAGTCCGGTCGCGAGAGGGTCTGTCCGGCGTACTCGCCGGGTGCGTCGTCTGCGTAGCTGACGTCGACGCGCTCGACGCGCCCGCCGCGGGCCGACAGCGAGTACAGGACGATGTTGAGCATGTGGTCGACCGTCCACTGGTCGGTCCCCGTCATCTCGATCAGGAGGTCCCGCGAGTTCTCGGTGACCTCCGTGCGCTTGCCGTTGATGACCGGCGGGAACGAGAACAGGCCGACGTCGTCGTAGATGGCCGGATAGCGGTCCATCTCCGCGACGAGGTCGGCGTACTGCGAGCCCATGTGGTGGGACTCGGTGACCTCGCGGGGGGTCATCCCCACGTCGCTCTCCAGGGGGACGAACGGCTCGCCGTCGGGGTCCATCGAGGTGTAGGTGATGGTCTTCGCGCCGGCGTCCCCGCCGGCACCCGGGGCGCCCTTGAGCATAGTCAGATCGTGGACCCCGATGGCGCCCTTCGCCCGGCCGCGGCCCATCGTGGCGTGGAGTTTCTCCTGGAGCTGGATCAGGGAGTCGAACGCGGTCGCGTCCATGTCCAGCCCGCGGACGACGGCGCCCGTGACGTACGGCCGCTCCGGGGGCGTGTCCGTGACCTCGATCGTCCAGTCGGCGTCGTTCGTACTTGGAACGTAGACGCCGTGGTCGTCGCCGTAGTGGTAGCGCAAGGAGCGCGCGACGCCCTCGACGGAGAGGCGGTCGAGGCGGTCCGGCGCGAACTCGAGTTGGAACTCGTCGTCCTCCGTCCAGCCTTCGAACTCCAGACCGAGCGCGAAGAGGTCCTCGCGGAGTTCGTCGTTGCCCTTCTCCTCGTGGCCGGTCAGGTCTCGCAGTTCGTCGGGGTCGACGTCGACGACGGGCATCAGTGAACCGCCTCCACGGACCGCAGGAGGTCGAGGTCACAGAGCGTCCCGTGGACGTCCCGGATGTCCTCGAAGCCGTACATGAGCATGAGGAGGCGCTCCAGCGAGAGGCCCCAGGCCATCACGTCGGCGTCGACGCCCAGCGGCCGGAGGACCTCGTCGCGGAAGATGCCGGAGTTGCCGACTTCCACGACCTCGCCCGTCTCCGGGTGGGTGCCGAACAGCTCGAAGCTCGGCTCCGTGTAGGGGTTGTAGTGGGGCTTGAACTCCAGGTCGGTGATGCCGAACTGCTCGTAGAACTCGGTGAAGGTCCCCATCAGGTCCCGCGCGGAGAGGTCCTCGGCCATCACCCAGCCCTCGATCTGGAAGAACTCCAGCAGGTGGGTCGGGTCCAGCGTGTCGTTCCGGTAGACCTTCTCGACGCTGAAGAAGCGCTTCGGGGGTTCCAGGTCCCCGATCTGGTGGCCCGAAAGGTACCGCATCGACAGCGAGGTCGTGTGGCCCCGGAGGTCCAGGCTCCGGGCGACCTCCTCGGTCCAGGGCGAGTGGTACCCCTCGCCGTCCTCGCCGACGCCCTCCAGGTGGGCCGACTTCACGCGCTCGACGAGGTCGTCGGGGAGGTCCCCGATCTCGTCGGGCGTCTCGAGGTCGAACTGGTCCCAGTGGGTCCGCGCCGGGTGGTCCTGGGGCATGAACAGGCAGTCGTTGATCCAGAACTGCGCGTCGACGTGGGGGCCTTCCATCTCCTCGAAGCCCATGCCGACCAGCACGTCCTTGACGCGGTTTGCGGTCTGGCGCAGGATGTGCTCCCGGCCGCCCTGGTAGGGCTCGGCGTCGGCGGCGACGTTGTACTCGGCGAACTCCACGTCGCGCCACTCGCCGGAGGTCAGGAGGTCGGGCGTCACCGCGCCGACGGTCTCGGCGGTCTCGACCCCCATCATCAGTTCCGTGACGGCGTCGTCGGTCAGGCGGACGAACCGCGCGGTCGTCTCCTCGATGGCGACGAGGCCGCGCCGTTCGAGCTGGTCCAGGGCGTCGGGATCGACGTCGGTCTCTCCCTCGGCGAGGGCGGCGAGTGCGGCGGCCTCGGCGTCGTCGGCGGGGTCGGCGTCGGGGTCGACCGAGACGGCGCCCGAATCGACCGCGCCGTAACCCTTCCGGGCGAAGTTGGCGAGGGCGATGTCGACGGCCTCGCCGTCGAGGTCGGCCGCGCCGAGGACCTCGCCCATGGAGACGGGGTCGGTCTCGGCGCCGGCGTCGCGGGCGGCCTCGAAGAGGCGGACCTCGGGGAGGCCGGCATCGACGTACTCGTGGCCCTCCTCGGTGAGCGTGACGGACTCGGCCGTCTCCTCGGTGACCGAGAGCAGGCCCTCGTCTGCGAGTTCGAAGGCCGCCCGGGTGGCCGCCTCGGGCTTGAGGTCGGCCGCCTCGGCGACGGCGGTGAGCGAGCGATCCTCGTCGGCGGTCGCGGCCTCGAGGACTGCGACCTGTGCGCGTGGCAGCTTCATTCGTTGTCGGATGGGTGTGTGGCGGACGGTTAACGGTTCGTAAAGCCGACGGTCGAGACGACCGCCGGACGCGTGACGATACGTGCCCGACCGACCGGTTTCGTCCCCGCGGGCGACCAGACCCGCCGGGGAGTCCGCCGGTCGATCAGGCGAAAAAGACGCCGAACCCCGTCGCTACGAGCGGTTCGTGGGCGATCGCGCTGCCGTGGGGATCGGCTGGCATGTGTGAGCTCTCCGCACGGCCGGAGAAAAGCGTTCCGGGTTCGCACCCGGACACGGCCACATTCGACCGTCTCGCCCGGGCCGTCGACGCCTCCGACCTCGTCGACTTCTGGAATAACCCGGCACGGGCCGTCCCGGAGTGGCACCGTTTGCCTCAGTGACGGCGATGCCGTTTGCCACACCGCCCGACACCGCCGGGCATCCGGGCTCGTTTTACAGGCGTCGCTAATCGGACGAATACGCACCGTTAGAAGGTGAGGGGCTACGACCAGTCGGTGGAATTTTATTCGATCCCTCAGACCCACACCAATATCGCAGAAACTATTATAATCGTGGGAAAATATGTGTGATGCGAGTACGAACGTATGGCAGTGAAAGACAATGGCACCCGGATGTCACGCCACGGCACCCTCGAATCGGCCCACCAGCACGTCGTCGGCTTCACCTGCGAGGGGTGTGCGGCGACGCTCACCGTCGACTCGCCGACATACGAGGACATCCTCGCCAACGGCTGCGTCGTCTGCGGAACGGCCGCGGAGGCGACAGCGTTCAGCCCGCGGAAGTCGGCCTGACGTCGGGCCCAGCAGCGGCGACCGGGTCCCACCTCAGCGCCGGTCGCTCTCCAGGGGCACGTCGAGGTCTTCGATCTTCTCGGCCCACTCCTCGCGCTTCTCCTGGTGGTCCTTCAGGAATTCCTCCATGAGGGTGGCCGCCTGCTCCTTGCAGTCCCCACAGAGACGCTCCCCGCCGACGCACTCCTCGTAGACCTCCGTGGCGAACTCGTCGTCGTCCCCCGCGAGCAGGTAGGCGTAGAGTTCGTAGACGGGGCACTCGTCGGCCTCGCCGCCGAGTTCGCGCTGCTTCTCGGCGGTCTCGCGCCCGCCAGTCGTCGCGGCCTTGACCTTGTCGTAGCCGTCCTCGGGGTCGTCGAGCAGGCTGATGTGACTCGCCGGGACCGAGGAGGACATCTTCCCGCCCGTGAGGCCGGTCATGAAGCGGTGGTAGATCGAGGAGGGGAGCCGGAAGCCGTAGCCGCCGTGGTCGAGTTCGACCTCGCGGGCCAGTTGCTCGGCGTCGGCGCGGTCCAGGTCGAAGGCGTCGACGTGGTTGTCGTAGACACGCTTCTCGCCGTCGACGGCCTCGATCAGCGCCTCGAAGGCCTCGTCGGTCGCCCGCCGATCGAAGATGCGGGTTCGGGGCCGCAGGGGTTCCTTCCCCGCGGCGTTCAGCATCGTGATCGTGCTATCCAACGTCGTCGCCTCGACGTCCGTCGCCCCGGGCTCGCGCTCACCCTCCAGGAAGGTCCCCGCGTCGCTACAGCGGATGGTCTCGTCGTCGCCGTGGCGACTCCGGAGGGTGTCGTAGGCGTAGCGGATCAGCGAGCGCTCCGCCTCGTCGGCCTCGAAGCTGGCGTAGGCCTCGCGCACGCCGAAGTAGCGCATCCGGGTAGCGAGGTCCCGCGACAGCCTGATGTGGGGGTCCTGGTCCGGGCCGACCGGGATGACCGTGGGCTTCGGTTCGTCGAGTTGCGGGTAGAGGATGTCGGCCATCTGCGTGACGACCGACTGCATGTGCGAGACGTCGGTCTCGCCGTCGAAGTCGTAGATCGCCTGGAGTTCCGAGAAGTTCGCCTCGACGCCCAGTTCGAAGGCGAGGTCCTGGACCTCACGATTGGTCGACTGGCGATAGAGCGTCCCCTCGTCGGGGTCGAACCCCAGCGCTAGCAGCGAGAGGAGGTAGTTGCGCGCGTGCTCGTCGATCTCGTCCCAGGACAGCCCGCGAGCGCTGTGGGCCTCGAGGTCGGCGATCAGGGCGTAGGCTTCGCCGCCGCGCTCCTGGTGCCAGATGATCTCGTCGAAGACCAGCTTGTGCCCGATGTGGGGGTCGCCGGTGGGCATGAACCCCGACAGGGCGGCGAAGTCCTCGCCGGCCTGCATCGCGTCCGTGAGTTCCCGGTAGTCACGCTGGCCGAAGATGACCCCCCGGCGCATCAGGTAGTGGGGGTGGGGCACCTCGTCGAGGACGTCCTCGAAGCGCTCGATGCCGAACTGCTCGAAGAGCTTCCGGTAGTCCGAGACCGTCGCCGAGCCCCACGGGTCGAGTGCCACGTCGTCGGCCCCGGCCGCGCCACCGTCGGGGACGCGGGGGTGGCGTTCGTCCGTCGGTTCGTCGTTCGTCTTCGGGTCGGTGTCGGGTTCGTCTGTCATCTGTCGTGTGGGAGAGTGGGTAGTCGGCGGATCGTGCCAGCGAGAAAGCGAAGGGAGCAACGCGCCGTCGGCCGGTCAGGCCCGCCCGGCCGCGCTCGCGAGACTGTCCGCTCTGTGGGTCGAGGGGCGCCACGGCCAGCCCACGCCGGGTGCGGACATTGTTGGGTGAATGAACCGCCACGAGGGGTTTAACGATTTCCCATCCGTGTCGGTCGCCAGTCTGGCGGGATGGGTGAGTCGATAACTCTCGAACGCCCTCGGCCTTTCAGTCCGCCGTGGGAATTGCTCCGCTCGTCCCACGCGCGAGGGTGGCTCGCCGCCTCGCCCGGTCAGGGCTTGGTGGCTCGACAGCACACGCCATAGCCCACGTGGCCGGGAGCGAATTGCTGGCGGCTCGCCCACCAGCATTCGCGACCCGGGAAAAGGGAAGGTCTTCGACTCGGCGACTACCCACGTCCTGGTGGACTGAAAGGGCGAGGCGTGCTCGCGCCGCTTCAGCGACCCCTATCCGAGTGAACGAAGTGAACGAGGATATGTCGCTGAAGCGGCGCGAGCAGGCCGAGGGCTTTCTGGAATCGTATGTGGAGACTGAAACATGGCATCGCCAACGGGTGTGGGTGTTCTAAATACGCGTCACTGACGTTGCTATACCGGATTTTTCACGGCGTCAGTCGCGCGACGGAGAGCCACTCGATGCCGGCGTCGGCGCCGGTCAGCGCGTAGACCATCAGCTTCCGGACGCCGTGGGCCAGCCGCACGTCCAGCGCCAGGTCGATGGGCGAAAACACGGTTCCGGGCGCCAACACGCGCACCAGCAACTCGGAGTGGCCCAGCTCCTCGACGGACGTCACGTCGGCGTAGGTCCGGAAGTCCGCGCCGAACTTGAAGCCGGTCTTGGGCACGACGCCGGCGGTCCGGAGGGCGCTGTAGGCCCGCAGGCGGCGGTCGAAGCGCTCGCCCTCGACCGCACGCCCGCGCTCCGCAAGGGCTTCCTGTCCCCCGTCCACGTCCAGCGTTCCAAGTCCGGCCAGGTACGCGGCCTCGACCAGCGAGAGCTGGAGGTGCGGCGAGCCATCGTCCATCCGCTGGCCGTAGAAGGCCCGCTCGTGGAGAGCGGTCGGCGGGTCGGTGACGAGCACCCGGTCGGCCAGCAGGTCGCCAATCACGCCGTCGGGAATGTCGTGAAAGGACGACCCCGTGATCGCCGGGCGGGACAGTTCCAGGTAGGTGAGCTCGCTCTCCTCGTCGACGACCCCGAGGACGCCCGTCGTCTCTCCGTCGGCGTCGGCGAGGGCGAGCAAGTCGGCGGCAGACACGTCCGCGCGCTCGCTGACGGGGCGAACGCGGTAGGCCACCTGATCGTCCCACGGGCCGGAGCCACGGGGGAACACGGCGAAGGTTTCGGCGTCGCTCGTCGTGGCGTCGCCGCCCGACTCGGGTGCCAGGTAGAAACCGCGATCTCGGAGGTCCTTGTAGACGGAGAAGGCGACCTCGGAGACTGCCGTCGTGGCGAGAAAGCCCCGGAAGTCCAGTTCCTCGCCGTCGGCGTCGGGACGGCCATCGACGACCGAGTCGAGGTCGCCGCGAAAGAGGAGGTGGGCGGCCTCGACGGGGGCGAGTTCGAGCGCGCCGTCGACGGGGGAGCCGTAGCCGCGGCTGTCGTAGAAGCGCTCGCGGGCGCGCTCGTCGGCGCGCACGACCGCGCCGTCGAAGGTCGCGTCCATGCGCGCCCTCGTCGCCGCCGCGTCAAAGCCCCTGCGGTGTGGCCGTCGACGAGGCGCGCTCGCAGGTCGAATCGAGACAGCGCCGCGTCCCGCCGGGCGTCTCGAAGACCGGCAGGCCACAGGGGCACTCGTCGACGACCTCGCCGGCGGGAAACGACAGGCTGGTCTCGCAGGCCGGGTAGGAGGCACAGCCGAGGATGAGGCCGCCGCGACGGAGGACGCGGAGGTCGTCGCCGCAGTCCGGGCAGTCCCAGACGCGGTCGAAGGCCTCGGCGACGCGCTGGTCGAGGCTCTCACAGCGGCGGTCCAGGCAGACGGTGAGGGGTTCGCCGCGCTGGACCCGGAACCGGGGGAGACCACAGTCGGGGCACGGGTCGTCCACGACGGACGCGTCCGCGGGGATGGCGTAGCGGTCCTGGCAGTCCGGACAGGCGACTGCCTCGCTCGTCCGGAGCAGGGTGCCGTCGCAGGCGGGGCAGGTCCCGACGGGGTGGCCAGCGTCGGAGACGGGGAACTGGCCGCCGCCGTAGCGTTCGTGGACCTGGACGTCCAGGGTGGCGTCGCCGTCCCAGGCGGTGACGCGGTCGTCGGCGACGGCGGCACGATCGGCGCGGGTCAGCCACGCCACGGGCTGGTAGCCGGTGGCGTCGTGGACCAGGAGCGTGTCGTCTGGCTTGCAGACCACGACGACGTCGCCCTGCTGCTCGCGGACGTCGTCAGCATCGTCGTAGGTGGTGGTACAGCGGCCGGCGATGACGTGAGTACGGTCGGGCACGGCCCGGGGTGGTCCCGGCTTCGTACCTAAAGCTAGGCCGAGCGGTCAGCGGGAGCGGCAGGTGAGGACCGGCCGGGGGCGGGCCGAGGTGCAAGCGGCCAGCCCGGGTCCGGTCGAGATGTGGCAGGTGGCGTGGGAGGAGACGGGCCCGTCCGGCGCGTCAGCGGTTGTAGCCGCGACCGAGGAGCAGTCCCAGGAGGTTGCCGGCGACGAGGCCGCCGGCGACCGCTGGCTGCTGGGTCGCGTGGCCGGTCGCGACGAGCGCGACGAGCACGAAGGGCAGGACGACGGCCGCCCAGAACCCGACGAACTGGACTGGCGATCGAAAAACGTGCTCGAGGGCTCGTGCTGGAATCCACTGGCGGATCTCGGCAGCGGACTCGGACCGGAATGGGGACGCGCTGGACATTGGGGGTCTCCTCACTTTCCCCTTGGATAGAGACCACCATATAACGAGTCGACGACTAGGGTGATTTCGGCTCGTTTTCGGGTGAAGTCCCCGACTAAACGAGGCGTCCGGACGTTTTACGATCGGGTCCCGGACATTTTACAACGTGTCTAGAGGCAGTTAGACTCTTCAAAATCCATTTTGCACGCGTTTCGTCGTCACACGACGCGAACCGTTCGCGTCCGTTCGACCGGCGGCAGCGGCAGGTCCGGGAAGACGACGGTCACGGCGTAGGTGAGGTCGGTCGCGTCGCCGCCGAAGACGCCCACCGGGACCGTCTCCTCGCCGAGGTACGTCGCCGTCCGGGTCATCGCCCGGCCGTTCACGGTGACGCGGACGCCGGCACGGGCGCTGCCGGCGGTCGTTCGGACCGTCACCTCCCGGAGGTCGTTCTCGCCCGCGGCGATCGAGTCGGGGAAGTCGCCCCAGTCGACCGCGATCACCGGGAGTTCGCGCGCGTTGGCGACGACGCGCTCGGCGACGGACTCGCTGACGCCCGCGGCGACGAGACCGGACGGTCCTGCGTCGAGGACGTCGGCGGGCGTCGTCAGGCCCGCCTTGGCGAGGGTACGAGCGCGGTTCGGGCCGACGCCGTCGATGGCCGTGAGGCCGACCGCTTCCGCCCCGAGGCCGGTCTCGACGCGCGCTTCGACGCGACGAACGAGGTTCGCCGCGCGCGGGCCGCCGAACCGGTCGGCGATGGCCCGGAGCGCAGAGAGGAGGCGCTGGGCGTTCTGGCGGATGACCCAGGCGTCGCTCTTGAGCGAGCGCGGCGTGGTCCCCGAGATGCCCGACTGGAGGATGGCCAGCACCTTGCGCTCGCCGGGTTCGAGGGCCGTCGCCGCACTGCCGAGAACCGCGTCGACGGCGTCCGCCTCGTCGGATCGGGCGTTGACGCTGTCGAACTCGCCGGCGCGTGCGACCGTCCGGAGGACGTCGGTCTGGTCGAGATGATCGTCGCCGGCGCGCTCGCCGAGGTCGGCGAACCGCCGGGCGGTGTCTAGCCGGAGGTAGAACTCCGAGGCGAGGCGGCCCAGCGGCGTCGGCGAGAGGGCGTCGCCGTCGGCCTGCTCGACGAACCCTTCGTCCACGAGGTCCCCGATGGTCTCGCGGACGCGCTCGCGGATCGCCTCGCCGGAGTCGTAGCCGGTCGTCCCCGTGCGCTCCGCCGCCGAGCGCGCGCGGACCCAGTAGAAGGTCGTCTCCAGCCAGTCGAGCGCGTCGGGCACGCTCTCGACGGTCCCCAGCGCGACCTCCGCGTTGAGGTGGGCCGCGAGGTCGTCGGCGAGACGGGACTCGATGGGCTTGCCGTCGCGCAACAGTTTCCGGTACCTGTCGGCGTCCGAGCGGTCACAGACCACCCAGGCGTACCCGCGGTCGTCGTAGCCCGGCCGGCCCGCCCGTCCGAGCATCTGGAGGACGTCCAGGGGGCTCATGTCGACCTCGCCCTCCAGGGGGTCGTGGTACTTCGTGTCGCGGATGACGACGCAGCGCGCGGGGAGGTTGACCCCCCAGGCGAGCGTCGAGGTGGAGAACAGCAGCTGGATCTGGCCCTCGCGGAACCACGCCTCGACGCGGTTCTTGTCGCCCGTCGAGAGGCCCGCGTGGTGGAAGGCGACCCCGTCGATGACGGACTGGCGGAGGGTGTCGTCCTCGATCTCCTGGGCCGCCTGGTGGAGGTCGTAGTCTCCCCGGGCGCCGACGTCGACGTCGCGCTCGGCGAGTTCGTCGCGCGTCTTCTCGGCGGCCTGGACGGTGTCCTGGCGTGATGCGACGAAAGTCAGCACCTGGCCGCCGTCGCGGACGTGGGGTTCGGCGAGGTCGAGCGCCCGGTAGAGCCGTCGGTACTTGTCGGCGAAGGCGTTCTCGCCGTGGCTGTATGTCTTGACGTCCGCTTCGAGCGGGACCGGCCGGGCGTCGTCGCCGAAGGAGAAGGTCGTCTCGGGCGGGGCGTCGAGCCACGCCGCGACGTCGTCGACGTTCTGCATCGTGGCAGAGAGCGCGACGATGCGGGGGTCACAGAGCCGCCGGAAACGGGCGATAGTCACTTCGAGGACGCTCCCGCGGCGGTCGGAGTCGAGCAGGTGGACCTCGTCGACGACCACGCAGTCCACGTCCGTGACGAAGGAGTACCGCCGTGAGTCGTGCTTGCGCGTCGCGGAGTCGGCCTTCTCGGGCGTCATAACGAGCACGTCCGCGCGCGCGGCGCGGTCGGGGTTCAGGTCGCGCTCGCCGGTGACGACGTAGACGGAGTAGCCCATGTCCTCGAATCGCTCCCACTCGCGTTCCTTCTCGTTGGTGAGCGCGCGGAGGGGGGCGAGAAAGAGCGCCGTCCCGCCCGCGCGCAATGTCTCGCAGATGGCCACCTCGGCGACGCCGGTCTTGCCGCTGGCGGTCGGCGCGCTGACGACGACGTTGTCGTCGGACTCACAGAGCGCGGGGAGCGTCGCCGACTGGACGCGGTTGAACCGATCGAAGGAGAATGCGTCCGCGAAGTCGGGGAGAGCGTCCGCGACGGCTACCTCGCGCTGGGCGTCGACCTGGCCTGACACGCGTGGAGGAGCGTCGTCCCCGACTAAAGAGGTTCGGAGAGCGCGGTGAAAGTGGAGGAGGGCACGTGGATCGTGGCGAGGGCGAGGGCGCGTGGCACGGCGACCGCACCCTTTAGTCGTCCCGGGGCGAACGAGTGGGCAATGAGTCGGTCCCGGAAACCGTCGTGGCTGAAGACCCGGCCACCGTCGGGCGAGCGCTTCACGGAGATCAAGTCCACGCTCCGGGACCACGACCTCCACACCGTCTGCGAGGAGGCCAACTGTCCGAACCTCGGGGAATGCTGGAGTGGCCGGAACGGCCCGGGAACGGCGACCTTCATGCTCATGGGCGAGCGCTGCTCGCGGGGCTGTAACTTCTGTGACGTCGAGACGGGCGGCATGGAGCCGCTCGACCCCGAAGAGCCGGCGAACGTCGCCGACGCCGTCGCGGAGATCGGCCTGGACTACGTCGTCCTGACCTCCGTGGACCGCGACGATCTGTCCGACCAGGGCGCGGCGCACTTCGCCGAGACCATCCGGGCGATCAAGGAGCGCGACGCCTCGATCCTCGTCGAGACGCTGATCCCGGACTTCCAGGGCGAGACCGCCCTCGTGGAGAAGATCATCGAGGCGGGCCCGGACGTGATCGCACACAACGTCGAGACCGTCGAGCGCCTCCAGTGGCCGGTCCGGGACCGACGGGCGGGCTACGAGCAGTCGCTGTCGGTCCTGCGGCAGGTGGCCGACGAGTCGGACGCCGTCGCCAAGACCTCCATCATGCTCGGCGTCGGCGAGTACGACCACGAGGTCTACCAGACGCTGGCGGACCTCCGGGCGGTGGGCGTCGACGTCGTGACGCTCGGCCAGTACCTCCAGCCCTCGCGCTCGCACCTCGAGGTCAGCGAGTACGTCCACCCCGACGCCTTCGACACCTGGCAGCGCGTGGCCGAGGACGAACTCGGCTTCGCCTACTGTGCCTCGGGGCCGATGGTCCGGTCCTCCTACCGGGCCGGGGAGCTGTTCGTGGAGCGAGTCCTGCGAGCGGGCGACGACCGCGACGACGCCGCCACAGCCGTCCACGCCGACGGCGACCGGTAACGGGCCGGGGACGGCCGCCTGACGGACGGTCAGTACTCGGCGTGTATCCGGGCCGAATCTGGGCAGATGGCGATAAACCGCCAGAAGGAGTCGGCGGCGGACACGTCCGGCCGGGAAAGTCATAAGCGGCTGCTACGTCAATAGGTACCACATGTCAGTACCAGGCCGGTGGTCGGTCCCGTGAGCATCCTGCAACGCGACCCCGGCGATCGCGTGTCGATCCTCGACGAGCAGGGGCGCGTCCGCGACGGGGCGACGGTCCCTGACCTCTCGGACGACGAACTGGTCGAGTGCTACCGGCTCCTCACGCTCGGGCGGCACTTCGACCGGCGCTGCGTCAGCCTCCAGCGGCAAGGGCGAATGGGAACGTATCCGCCGTCGGCGGGCCAGGAAGCCGCACAGGTGGGCAGCGCGATGGCACTCGACGACGCGGACTGGCTGTTCCCCAGTTACCGCGAGCACGTCAGCGCCTACGTCAAAGGGTGGCCCCTGGAGCAGATCGTCCTCTACTGGATGGGGGCAGAGAAGGGCAACGTCGTGCCGGCGGACGTTAACACGTTCTCGGTGGCGGTCCCCATCGCCACACAGATCCCGCACGCGACCGGGGCGGCCTGGGCCTCGAAGCTGCGCGGCGAGCGCAAGGCGTTCCTCTGTTACTTCGGGGACGGCGCCACCTCTGAGGGGGACTTCCACGAGGGGCTGAACTTCGCCGGCGTCTTCGACGTGCCGGCGGTCTTCGTCTGCAACAACAACCAGTGGGCCATCTCGGTCCCGCGCGAGCGCCAGACCGCGAGCGAGACGCTGGCGGGGAAGGCCGAGGCCTACGGCTTCGAGGGCGTCCAGGTCGACGGCATGGACCCCCTCGCCGTCTACGCCGTGACGCGCGCCGCCGTCGAGAAGGCCAAAGCCGAGGACCCCCGGGCCGTCCACGACGAGACGGCCGACCTCGGCGCTGCACGGCCGACCATGATCGAGGCCGTCCAGTACCGCTTCGGTGCGCACACGACCGCAGACGATCCCTCAGTGTACCGGGCCGACGAGGAAGTCGAGGCCTGGCGGCGCAAGGACCCGATCCCGCGCATGGAAGCCTTCCTGCGCGAGCGTGGCCTGCTCGACGACGATCGTGTCGACGCCATCGAGGCGAGCGTCGAGGCGGAGGTGGCCGAGGCCATCGACGCCGCCGAGGCACACCCGCGACCCGACCCGGAGGCGATGTTCGCCCACGTCTACGCGGACATGCCCAGGCGCCTCGAAGAACAGCGCCGGTACCTCCAAGACCTTCGCGAGAGACACGGCGACGAGGAGGTGCTCGAAGGATGAGCGAACAGGTAGCCGAGGCGGAGAGCCAGCGCCTGACCCTCGTCCAGGCGGTCAGGGACGGGCTCTACGGCGAGATGGAACGCGATGACGACGTCCTGGTCATTGGCGAGGACGTCGGCGAGAACGGCGGCGTCTTCCGCGCGACCCAGGGCCTGATCGAGGAGTTCGGCGAAGACAGGGTCATCGACACGCCCCTCGCGGAGTCCGGCATCGTCGGCACCGCCATCGGCATGGCCGCCTACGGGCTCAGACCGGTCCCCGAGATCCAGTTCCTCGGCTTCATCTACCCCGCCTTCGACCAGATCGTCTCCCACGCGGCACGCATGCGCACGCGATCCAGGGGGCGTCTCACCTGTCCGATGGTGATTCGCGCGCCCTACGGCGGCGGCATCCGCGCGCCGGAGCACCACAGCGAGTCGACGGAGGCCTTCTTCGTCCACCAGCCCGGCCTGAAGGTCGTCGTCCCGTCGACGCCTCACGACACCAAGGGCCTGCTGGCGTCGGCGATCCGCGACCCGGACCCGGTGATCTTCCTGGAGCCGAAGCTGATCTACCGCGCCTTCCGCGAGGCTGTCCCCGACGAGACCTACACTGTCCCCCTGGGCGAGGCGGCGGTCCGCCGCGAGGGAACGGACGTGTCGGTCTACACCTGGGGCGCGATGACCAGGCCGACGCTGGAGGCGGCGGAGAATCTCGCTGAGGAGGGCATCGACTGCGAGGTGGTCGACCTCCGGACGCTCTCGCCGCTCGACGAGGAGACCATCGTCGAGTCGTTCCGCAAGACCGGCCGCGGCGTCGTCGTCCACGAGGCCCCGAAGACCGGCGGGCTGGCGGGCGAGATCACGGCCACCATCCAGGAGGAAGTCCTGCTCCACCAGGAGGCCCCGATCGGTCGCGTCACGGGCTTCGACGTCCCCGTCCCGCTGTACGCGCTGGAGGACTACTACCTCCCCGAACCGGCCAGAATCGAGGACGGCATCAGGGAGACCGTGGAGTTCTGAATGTTCGAGTTCAGGCTGCCAGACGTGGGCGAGGGCGTGGCCGAGGGAGAACTGGTCGCGTGGCACGTCGCGCCGGGCGACGAGGTCGCCGAGGACCAGGTCCTCGCGGAGGTCGAGACCGACAAGGCCGTCGTCGACCTGCCCTCGCCCGTCGCGGGCACGGTCGAGGCGCTCCACGCCGAGGCGGGCGAGGTGGTTCCCGTCGGCGACGTCGTCGTGACCATCGACCCCGACGACGCGGCGGACGCGAACGTCGATACTGAGGACGCCGTGGCGGAAGCGACCGAGGCCGTGGGTGGCGGTGCTGCCGACGGCGAGGGCGGGTCGGAGGCCGGCGACGACGCAGCCACCGCCACGGCCGCCGGCCGGATCTTCGCTCCGCCGAGCGTCCGGCGCCTGGCCCGCGAACGCGACGTCGACCTCTCGAGGGTGGCGGGTTCGGGACCCGGCGGGCGGATTACCGCCGCCGACGTCCAGGAGGCCGCGGGGGCCAGCGGCGCCGCGGACGCCGACGTCGCCGACGCCATCACCGAGGTCGCACCCGAGACCGACGTCGGCGAGGAGGGACGCGAGAGCGGTGTCGGGACAGAGGCGGCCGTCGAGCGCGCCGCCGAGGGGGACGGGACGGACGCGAGCCCCCGAACGTCCGCCGTCCGCCGGGTCGGGAGCGAGGGAGCCGATCCGGCCGACGCGGGCGGGACGACAGCGGCCGCGGACCGCGAGCGGACCGCGGCCGTGCCGGCGACGCGCCGCCTGGCCGACGAACTGGGCGTCGACATCGACGCCGTCCCGACGGACGAGACGCGCGACGGGACCCCGTTCGTCGATCCTGCGGCCGTCGAGGCCTACGCCGAGGCCCAGCAGGCCGCCCAGGCCGCCGACGCGGCTGCCGTCGCTGCCGGCGAGGCAAGAGAGGCCGACCCGGCTCGCGGTTCCACCGCTCGCTCGGACCGAGACGCTCCCGCCGGTCGCGTCTCGCGGGAGCCGTACCGGGGGGTCCGCCGCTCCACGGGCGAACGCATGGCAGAGTCGGCCTACACCGCTCCACACGCCACCCACCACGACCGCGCCGTCGTCACGTCGCTGGTGGAGGCCCGGCAGGCGATGAAACCGCGCACGGAGGCTCGCGGCGTCGACCTCACCTACCTCCCGTTCGTCCTGAAGGCCGTCGTGGCGGGCCTCCAGGAGTATCCCGTGTTGAACACCAGCCTCGACGAGGACAGCGAGGAGGTCGTCTACAAGCACTACTACGATCTGGGCGTGGCGACGGCGACGGACGCAGGGCTGATGGTTCCCGTCGTGCGCGACGTCGATGAGGCGAGCCTGCTCGAGGTGGCCAGCGAGGTGAACGAACTGACGGCGAAGGCCCGGGACCGCTCGATCGACCGCTCGGAGATGCAGGGCGGGACGTTCACCGTCACGAACTTCGGGGCCATCGGCGGCGAGTACGCGACGCCGATCATCAACTACCCCGAGACGGCGATCCTGGGGCTGGGGGCGATCGAGCAACGGCCAGTGGTGGTGGATGGAGACGTGGCGGCCCGGCACACGCTGCCGCTCTCGCTGTCCATCGACCACCGGGTGATCGACGGGGCGGACGCTGCGAGATTTACTAACACCGTGATCGAGTACCTGGAGAATCCGAGTCTGCTGTTGCTGGAGTGACTCAAAAGAGCTTCCAGACGTGCATGTCGACAAATTCGATCATCAGATGCTCGGAAATGGAAATAGGAACCGTTGGTCAACGACGTGGTATGGGCTCCCGTCATTGTACCACACGGGTGCTGTTGCAACGAATTGACGTGGGGCGTATCCGACAAGGCGGCAATTCATCTTTCCAACCCGGCTTGCCAAGACATAGTAATCGGCAGGCAGGGGTTCATGGGCGTCAACTGTCAGTGGAGGACGGCGTCGGTGGCGACCTACAGTCTTGACGTCGATCGTGGTGCCCTGGTATTCAAGGTCGACTCCCCCATCGCCGCCGTCAGTGTATACATCTGTATTGACGCGGTCTTCAATACCGAGATACGATGCCAAACTGAATTCGCCAAGTTTCCCCAAAACGTGGTTCTCGGTCGTTCCAGATGAGGTGTCAGCAATACGTGCGGCCTTTTCTGCGAGGGCGTCGAAACGTGTTTGACGCATTTGCACCGAGTGCATTTGAGATAGTTTCTGATGTTCAGACGAGACCAGTGGAACTGGATTGGAGTCAGTTGGTGAGCGATTCGAGTTGTTCGCGTCGTTGAGCTTGGTTTTCATAGATGTCTCTCGTTGATTTGTCACCGATCTTGTCCAACAATAGAGATCAGTCCGCTTCAGTTGCGTGTGGAGGGTGTCTCTGTATTATGGGATACTCGATGACTTGGGTGCGTACAGTGTGCTCCGTTGGAGTTGTTTCGCGAGCGGAGCATTTTCTCAGCTACTGGTCAGTGAAGTCTTTGCTCTTTGTTGGGGTGTCGAGGTGGTTTCTGCATGGATCAACTTCCTCAGTTTAGACGACGTGTGCCACGATGGAAGGATGGAATAAATCCGTGAGCAGTAAAGGAATTTTGAGAGTCGAGATAATAGGACGATCTGTGAGGTCGATATGGAGTCAAGAGTAGAAGAGATCGATGCCGAAAAAGAGGACTTTGAAATCCTCAAAGTGCACAATATCGAGTGTTACGGTACCGTAAGTCTCTGCTACGGGTCCGTCGAATACGAGGGAATGGCGTTCAAGAGTTTATATATTGTAGAGTCTAGTGGGACAGTGTGGTTGTGGAACTTCAATACATGGCGAGAGAGCTCTTATCCAGATGATTCGGTAGAATATCGAATGAAGTTGATTAGCTCGATTCTCTTAAAAACTGATGACCCACTCTTTGGAATTGATGGCGCAATCCCTGTCGAACTCGTCACTGACGGTATGCCAACAGTCGCTGCATATCTATTTGCAGTGGAAAATCGGAGTTTGAACGATATTGCTAACAAACTAGAATTTTCGGAGGTGGACACTGTTCGAAAGTACCTCCGGCGATATCGGAAAGGTGAGAACGTAGAGTAGCCCTCAACCGCACCGATATCTTGCTATCCGGGACGGTTGGTTCACGCGGAGCCTTGCTCCCTTACCAATCCTCATCCCTCCACCGGTGAAAGCCCCGCCCGTCTCGACTCGGGGGACTCGCTGCGCGCTTCACTCGCTCCGCTCGCTCCAGTGCTTGCATCGCCCACCTTCCTCGAGACGGGCGCCCCTTTCTGTCCCACCCCCACAGCAATCCAGGCCACACGCCTCCCCAACCGACTGCGGTACTCGGCCCTCCGGGCCTGCGTTCCTCGTCCCTCGCGATGAGCCCTCGACGCCTCGCGCGACGTGCGCGAGGCGTCTCCGCCGACCGCGCCAATCTGCAGCAGGGGTGGGCGCTCTGGGAGCGGGGAGGGGTGACTGACCGAGCGGAGCGAGTGAAGGAGTCGTAAGTGAGAGAGGGGCGGCTGCAGTGAGGGTGGGACTGAAAGGGGCGGCGGCCTGGGCGAAGGCGACTGGAACAAGCACCGAGGGCCGGAGGCCGAGGAGCGCAGTGCAGGCCCCGGCCGAGGCCGTCGGGGCGTTCGTGGCGTTTAATTACTGAGCGACAATTGCGGCCCCAACCCATCATCGGCACCACACACTCAAGTCCACGCCGGCCGGACTCCGAGCCAGAACAATGGTCGTCGGAGACGTCACCACAGGGACGGAGGTCCTCGTCATCGGCGGCGGACCGGGAGGCTACGTCGCCACCATCCGCGCCGGTCAGCTCGACCTGGACGTCACGCTCGTCGAGATGGACGCCTACGGAGGTACCTGCCTCAACCACGGATGCATTCCCTCGAAGGCACTCATCTCTGCGTCGGACCTCGCACACCGCGCGGGCCGGGCCGAAGCCATGGGGATCCACGCGGACCCCGCGACGGACCTCTCGGCGATGGTGGGCTGGAAGGATCGCATCACGAAGCGCCTCACGAAGGGCGTCGAGTCCCTCTGCGAGAACGCGGGCGCGAACCTGATCGAGGGGCGCGCGGCGTTCGAGTCCCACGAGACGGCCCGAATCGTCCACGGCGGCGAGGGCCAGGGCAGCGAGACCGTCGAGTTCGAGCACGCCATCGTCGCCACGGGGAGTCGGCCGATCGAGTTGCCGGGCTTCGAGTTCGACGAGGGACCGATCCTTTCCTCGAAGGACGCACTCGCGCTCGAATCGGTCCCGGAGGCCCTGGCCATCGTCGGCGCGGGGTACATCGGCATGGAACTGGCGACGGTGTTTGCCAAGCTCGGCAGCGAGGTGACGATCGTCGAGCAACTCCCCGACGCCCTCCCGGGCTACGAGGACGACGTGACCGAGGTCGTCCGAAGTCGGGCCGAGGACCTCGGCGTCGAGTTCCTGTTCGAGCACGGCGCGGCGGGCTGGGAGGACGACAGCGACGGCATCACCGTCCTCGCGGAGGGCCCGGACGGCGACGAGCGGGCCGTCGACGCCGAGAAGTGTCTCGTCGCGGTCGGGCGCGAGCCCGTCACCGACACCGTCGACCTCGAGGCGGCGGGCGTCGAGACCGACGAGCAGGGCTTCGTCGCGACCGACGACAAGGCACGGTCGAACATGGAGCACGTCTACGCCGTGGGCGACGTCGCTGGCGAGCCCATGCTGGCCCACAAGGGCTTCCGCGAGGGGGAAGTCGCCGCGGAGGTGATCGCCGGCGAGCCAGCGGCGCTGGATTACCAGGCCATCCCCGCGGCGGTCTTCACGGACCCCGAGATCGCGACCGTCGGCATGACGGCGACCGAGGCCGAGGAGGCGGGCTTCGACCCGGTCGTGGGGGAGATGCCGATGCGCGCGTCGGGTCGGGCGCTGACCCTCGACGAGCGCGAGGGGTTCGCCAGGGTCGTCGGCGACGGGGAGGGCGGGTTCGTCCTCGGCGCCCAGATCGTCGCGCCAGAAGCCTCGGAACTGATCGCCGAGGTCGCGCTCGCCGTCGAGATGGGCGCGACGCTGGAGGACCTGGCGGCGACGATCCACGTCCACCCGACGCTGTCCGAGGCGGTCCACGAGGCAGCGATGGCCGCCGACGGCGAGAGCATCCACTACTGAGGCGGGCCGCCGGGGCGGTCACGAGACCTGGTCGAGCCAGTCCTCGACCTCGGTGCGCGGCGCGTCGGTGATGGCGGCCAGGACGGGCACCGAGTACTGGCCGAGGTCGGTGACCGTCTCGATTTCCGCGGTCGCGAGGCGTTCGGCGTACGTCGGTCCGATACCGTCGAGGGCATCGACCGGGGTCCGGCCGCGTCGGGCCGTGGATTCGTCGGCCGACTGAGCCCGGTCGGCGCCAGCCGACTGTTCGACCCCGGCCTCTCGAACGTCCGTCCCGACGCGGCGCGTGGCAACTTTGCCCGCAGCGCGCCGCGCCACCGCGTCGACCGTGCGTTCGGCCAGTTCGCGGTCGTCGGAGTCGGCGGCGTAGTCCACGTCCTGGGGACCCGCTGTTTGTTCGTCCGAGGCCCGGTCGTCGGGTGACACGTCCGCTGGCGCTGTCGCGTCGGCCGACTCCTCCTCCTCGCCTTCGGCGGCGTCGTTCCGTTCGGCGTGCACATCCCGAGTCGCAGACGAAACGCGCTGTGTCGCGAGTTTCCCGGCCGCGCGCCTGGCCACCTCGTCGACGGTCCGCCGGGCCTGCTCGTGGTCGTCGGCCGCCGGCGTCGTCTCCGAGCCACCCGGGCCGTCCTCGGCTGTCGAGGGAGTCTCGGCCAGGGGAGCGCTGCGCTCGCCGAGCCAGTCGGTGACCTCGGGCCAGAGCTCGTCGTGAGCCGACGAGGAGACGGAGATGCCGATGTGTCCGGCCGAGAACTCGATCAGGCGCTGGTCGTCGCTGCCCACGAGGTCCCCGAGCGGTTTGCTCGACGCCGGGGGGACGATGTGGTCGTACTCCCCGACGATCTGACACAGCGGGACCTCGATGGCCGAGAGGTCGACGGGGTCGCCGTCGAGGCTGAACTCGCCGCGTGCGAGGTGATTGTCGCGGTAGACCCCGTCGACGAACTCGTGGAAGGCGCGGCCCGCCACGTCGACGCTGTCCCAGATCCACCGCTCCATCCGGGCGAAGTTCTCGACGAAGGCGTCGTCCTCGAGGTTCTCGTAGAGCCGAACGTACTTCGTGACGAACTGGTCGACGGGGTCCATCATGGCGAACTCCATGGCGAGGAGTTCGCCGGGAACGTTTCCCAGGACGTCGGCGGCCTGGACGGGGTCGAAGTGCTCGGCCCAGCGCTCGAGGATGCCGCCGGTACCGTCGAGGGAAACAGGCGTGGCCATGCACGAGAGGGTACGGATCGGCTCCTGGTTCCGGGTGGCGTACATGAGCGACATCGTCCCGCCCATGCAGTACCCGAGGAGGTGCAGGTCCTCGGCGCCGGCGTGGGCCAGCGTCGCGTCGACGCAGTTGTCCAGGTACCGGCAGACGTAGTCCGCGAGGCCGAGGGTGGCGTCGAGTCGCGAGGGCTCGCCCCAGTCGACCAGGTAGACGGCAAAGCCGGCCTCGAGGAGGCGGCGGATCACGCTCCGGTCGGGCTGGAGGTCGAGGATGTAGGGGCGGTTCACGAGGGCGTAGACGAGCAGGATGGGCGTCTCGTGGCGACGCTCGGCGGGCTCGTACCGGTGGAGTTCGAGGCCGTGCTCCTCGTAGACGACCGTGCTCTCCGTGTGGCCCACCTCGACGGTGAGCATGCGACAGAACTGTTCGGCGGCGAGGTCGCCCTGCTTGACGGCCTCGCTCGCGAGGCGCAGGAGGTGCGTGTGGCCGTCGATGGGGGCGGTGGCGGCGTCAGGGTTCACGAATCAACCCCCCGTAGCGGTCGCTGACGACACGGCTGCCAGGCTCCCGGGCCGGCGGCCGACGCGCTCCGGGCCGTTGCATCGTGCAGTCATTTCCCGAGCGGACCCATAGAAGTATGTGGTCGGTATCGGGACCGGTCCGACTGGGCGTGCGGGGCCAGCCGACTACCGGCCCTCGGCACAGAGGTCCACGAAGTTTCGCAGAATCTGCAGGCCCGTCTCGCCGGACTTCTCGGGGTGGAACTGGGTGCCGAAGACGTTCCCGGCCTCGTTCGCGACGATGCTGGGGAAGTCGAGCCCGTAGTCCGTCGTCGCGACCACGGCCGCCTCGGCGTCGGGGTCCGCGTAGTAGGAGTGGACGAAGTAGGCGTACTCGCCGTCGATTCCCGCGACGAGTGGGTGATCGCGCCGGACGGTTAGCTCGTTCCAGCCCATGTGGGGGACCTTCTGGTCGCCGGCGAAGCGGAGGTTCGTCCCGGGAATCAGATCGAGGCCCTCGACGTCGCCCTGGCCGGCGTGGTCGGCCTCCTCGCTCGTGGTCAGGAGCATCTGCATGCCGAGACAGATGCCGAACAGCGGCGTCTCCGACGCGGCGACCTCTAGCAGCGTCTCGCGGAAGGGCGCTGCGTTCTCCATGCCCTCGCTGAAGGCGCCGACGCCGGGGAGGACGACGCCGTCGGCCGCGGCGATGGCGTCGGGGTCGTCGGTGATCTCGACGCCGGCGTCGGCTCGCTCCAGGCCGCGCGTGACGCTTCTGAGGTTCCCCAGGCCGTAGTCGACCACGACCACGTCGGCGACCGTCTGGCGCGTGGCGCTCATCACGTTCACCTACCCGGGGCTGGAATAAGTCGTTTCGCCTTCCCGCAGCGTCCGACCGTGTCGCGGAAGGGCCCGAAAATGCCGGCCAGGGGCGGGGCCGGTTACGGGGGCGGTGAACAAGCCGACGGGCCGCCCAGGTCTCGGTAGCTGGGAGAGCCGGCCGGGGAGTCACCGATCCGTTCCTCGGAACGCTAGCTGGTCAGTCGCTGGACGGTCGCCGAGAGTGATTCGACGACGGTCCCCTCGGAGATGGCGACCGTGAAGGTCCCGTCCGTCTCGGTCGCCGTGGTCTGGATCTCGACGGAATCGGTCTCGAACTCGTCGGCCGTCACGACCTCGGGGGCCGACACGTCCGTGACCGTTCCGGCGTCGAGGTCGACATCGGCGACGACTGTGTCCTCGGGGGACCCGTCGACGGGCGAGACCCAGACGGAGGCGTCGACTGCGCCGTCCCCGTCTTCGGCCCAGACCTCGAACGACGGCGTGGCGTCGTCGGAAAGTGCAGCCCGGACTTCCTCGTTGGCCCAGGCCGTTTCGATCGCGCGGTCGATCGCTTCGTCGGAGAGATCGCCGTCGGGGTCCACGACGTCTCGTTCGTAGTCGGCTGGCAGTGCGTCGTCGGTGCTCGCGTCTGCCGCCACGGCGCCACCGGTCGCGATGGCGAGGACCGCGGCGAGTGCGAGCGCGAAGGAGACTGTCTTCGAATGCATGTGTTGGTTGTCGAGCGGCCGGCGGCGCCGGGTCGCGACGCCGCCACCGCCCGCCTCGACGGTGTGTGAAAGACCACTTGGAGACCCGTTGAGTCGCCGTTTCGAAACGGTGGAACGGCGGCTTTCAGCGAAGGGGGTCACCGCAGCACCACGACGTTGCCCATGCCCCGGCGCTTGCGCTCGAGGAGCTGTTTGCTCTCCAGCGAGTCGAGCATCCGGCTGACCGTGGCCTTCGAGAGGTCAGTCCGGTCGACGATCTCGGACTGCTGGATCACCCCGTCGGCCGCCAGGACGGTCTCGTAGACGACCCGCTCGTTGTCGGCGAGCCGGTCGGCGGTTTCCTCCCACTCCTGGCGACGCGATTCGAGGAGGTCGTCCGACGGCGGACGGTCAGACGGGTCGTCCTGTGACTCCTCCGGGCGCGGGGCGTCGGTCACGTCGGGAGGTACCCGGTGCGTCGTCGCGGCGGCCGACGGGTCGTCGAAACCACGCAGGAGCGCGACGCTGCTCCCGCCGAGGATCGTCGCGGCCAGGGCGACGACCGCGACGTCGACGTACCGGAAGTAGCCGCCGAGTTCGGCGACCTCGGTCCCGTTCTCGCCGACCGAGACGACGACGGGCGTCGGCGTGATGAGCTGGACTGCCAGGACGAGCGTCGAGGCGAGAAAGAGCACTGCGGCGAGCAGGTGCTTGCGGTGGAGGGCCCGCACGTCCATGCGAGAGACTGCGAGACCACGCCCTCATAGGTGCGTCGGTTCGGTCCGGCCAGACGGGCGAAAACAGGCGTGAAACGACCATGAAACGCGTTTCGGCGGGGTTTCACCGCAGTCCTCTTGAGGGCTTTCGCCCAACGGGTACGCGTGCACCGGGACGTCCTGCGACGGGGAGTGCTCGTCGTCGCCCTGATCGCGGTCGGCGTCGGGCTGGCGCTGACCTGGAGTACCGTCGGGATCGCCGACGGCGACCCGTCGGTCAGTGAGGGGCCGTCGATACAGGTCGACGACGACGTCACGGTCGCGAGCGGCGACGAGGCGGTGACGGTGATCGAGGACGTCTCTTCGGTCGACGCCGTGTCGGTCCGGGCGCGCGAGGACGGCACGATTCACCTCGAATCCACCGAGCGAGGCGGGCTGAACGAGACCCAGCGGACCCGTGCCCTCGCGATCGCCCGCGACAACGAGTCCGTCCGCCGGGCCGTCGGTTCGCTCGAGGAGCCCGCGTTCGCGGTCGAGCCCGTCGTCGAGATCCGGGCGTCGTCGTTCCGGACCGTCGAGATCGACGGCACGGCGAGCGACGTGGACGCCAGCGGGGCGAACGGCGCGGACACCTACGCGTTCACCGTGAACGCCTCGTCTGTCGAGCAGGACGACGGAACCGTCGTCGTCGACAGGACCCAGGAGTACGTGGACGGCGTCGCGTCGGTCAGGCTCAGCGACGAGCGGAGCGGCGAGACACGGTACACGATCCGGGTCGACCTCGCCGCCGGGACCGTGACGGACGTGACCAACTGGGAGATGGCTGAGTCAGCGAGGTGACTCGGTGGTCGCCCACCTTGTTCAGGGCGACAGTGAGACGTGACCGGGGCGTCTCAGAAGTCACCCAGTTGCTGCTGGCCGCCGTCGTCGACGTATTCCGCGGCCGCCCGTATCGTTCGCGCGAAGGTCTCCTCCTGGCTCCGGTCGTACAGCGTCGCGGCCGGGTGGACGCTGACCATCACCAGGCGGGGCTCGCCGCGGATTTCGATCTCGTGCGTGTCGCCGGCCGCCGCGGTCACGCCGACGTCGCGCTCCAGCAGGTGCTCTGCGGGGACCTTGCCGAGCGTGACGATCAGATCCGGGTCGAGACGGTCGAGTTCCAGTTCCAGGTAGCCACGGCAGTTGGCGAGCTCCTCGACGTGGGGATCGCGGTTCTCCGGCGGGCGACAGCGGACGCAGTTGGTGATGCGGACGTCCGCGCGGGACAGGCCCGCGTCCCGGAGCGCGTCGTCGAGGACGCCCCCGCTCCGGCCGACGAACGGCTCGCCCTGCTCGTCCTCGCGCGCGCCGGGGGCCTCGCCGACGAAGACGAGGGCTGCGTCGTCCGGACCGGTGCCGTTGACGATCCGCGAGCGCGACTCGACGAGCGCCTCACAGCGGGTACACTCCGTGACGTCGAGCCCGTCCACGTGTGCAGCGTCGGGATCGCCGCCGTCTGGAAGCGCCCCGTTGTCGTCCGCGCCGGGCGTCTCCTCCATGGGACTCACCGCGGTGCGGTGGGTCTTGAGCCTGACCGTCCTGATCGGGCTCCATCGCGGCCGCCGATCAGGCCTCGGTGTCCGGCCGGTCCGTCCCCAGGAGCGACCGGCGGAGTGCGTCGCCCGCGCGGGCGGCGAGCCTGGCGACGCGGAGGGGCTCCGGTCGACCACCCTCGGGGGTATACGCACGGACCACCTCGGAGGCGCGGTCGGGGTCGACGCCGACCGCCCGGACGTAGATCGTCTCGTCGTCCACGTCGACCGGGTGGCGATCCGGCTGGGCGCGGTAGGTCGCCAGGCGCCGCTCGCGGGCCTCGCCGTCGAAGGCTGCGCCGATGGCGTCGGTCAGGCCGCTGCTCGCCTCGAAACTCACAGAGATGACCGGCCGGTCGGTCGCGTCGGCCAGTTCGTGCAGGTCGACGACGTTGTACCAGGCCGGCGCGATGCCGGCCACGAGGAGAAAGCGCACGTCCGGACGGTCGAGGCGGTGCCACAGGTCCTGGATGGCTGCCGTGGCGTCGGTCCCCCCGACCGAACAGGACGCGAACGCGAGGTCGTCGACGATCCGGTCCGCGCGCGTGACGGCGCCGGCGAGGGTGCTCTCGTCCTCGCGGTAGGACTCGGCGACGCCCAGGGCGCGAACCCCGGGTTTCACGTGTTGTCTTTGATGTCCTCGAGGCGGTCCAGCAGTTCGTCGTTCGAGGCCGTGAACTCGTACTCGACCTCGCCCTCGTGCTCGGACTGGTCGGTGGCTACGCCGTCGTCGTCCTCGAAGTCCGTGTCGTAATCCTGGTTGTCCTGTTCGGACTCGTCGTAGCTCCCGAAGCCCATACGTACGTGAAGCTACGGGACTCTCCCCCAAAAATCGTTCGGGCGTCCTGACCGAAAGCGAGGATCGTCGGGTCCCTGCCTTTGATGCCCTGCGCCTTCGTGCGCCCGGTATGGACGTGTACAACGTGACCGCCGACGCGGAGACGTTCACCTGCAACGCCTACCTGGCGACCGGCGACCGTCCGACCCTGGTCGACGCGGGCGCGATGGACGGCGTGGTCGAGGTGATTCGAGCGCACGTCGACGCGCTCGACGCGGTCGTCCTCACCCACCAGCACGGCGACCACGTCGAACAACTGGATGCCGTACTGGACGCCTTCGACGCCGACTGCTACGCCTACGCAGATCACCCGCGCCGCACGGACGCGCTCGCCGACGGCGACGAGGTTCGGATCGGCGACGAGACCTGCGAGGTCGTCTCCACCCCCGGCCACGCCGACGACCACGTCTCGCTGGTCGGGCCCGAGTCGCTGTTCTCCGGCGACGTCGTGGTCCACGACGACGGCGCCTTCGACTACGGCAGCTTCGGCCGGACCGACCTTCCCGGGCAGTCCCGCGAACGGCTCATCGAAAGCATCCGCGACCTGCTGGACCGCATGCCCGACGGCGTCGAGCACATCTACGCGGGCCACGGGGAGGTGTTCCACGGCGACGTCCGGGACGTCGTCGAGACGGCCCTCTCGCGGGCCGAACGGCGCGAACCGAAATATCCCGACGAGTGAGAACGCGGCGTGGCCGGGGCTCGCCACTGAACGCAAGAAGGGCGGCAGGGCGCGACGATGGCGGTGCAACGGGGAACTAGTGCTGTCTCTCCGCGCAGACGCTCCCGGCCCAGGAAGCACGCGGCCACGCCATCCAGGTGACCGCGAGCCGGGTCGCCCGACCGGCGACGGTGTCAGCGGAAGCGCGCTCGACGGTGGGTCGAGAGCGCCGGTCGGACGGCCGGGTCGTCACGGCTGCGTCGCACACCGGACAGGTGTAGACGACGCCGGACTCGGTCGCCCGGTGCCGCCAGTCGCCGTCCGTGGGGCTCTCGTGGCCACAGTTCGGGCAGAAGAGCCGATTCTTCTGCCCCGTGGCGCGAGCCTCGGACGACGTCTGGGGGGAAAGCGTGGGCATGCACGAGCACGTATGTGTTCGGCGTGGATAAGAGTGTCGTCAAATGGCATCAGTTACCATCAAATGGGAAAATCGGTGGTTTCCGGCCCCCAATAGTTTTCGCCGGTCGGGTCGCCGGACGAACGTGGAGGTCATCGCTCACCGTGGCTTCGTCGCGACGGGCGTCGAGAATGCGCCCTCGACGCTGTTCTCGGCCGGCAGGCAGGCCAACGCAGTCGAGTTCGACGTCCGGCTGTCCCGCGACGGCGAGCCGGTCGTCTTCCACGACGAGCGAGTCGACCGCCTCACGAACGGCGAGGGACGGGTCGATTCGTACCCGGTCGCCGAGTTGACGGCAATGCGCCTCGCCGGGACAGACGAGACGATCCCCCGGCTCGCGGCGGTTCTGGACCGGCTTCGAGGGCCCATCGTTCCCGAACGGAAGGTGGCGGCCGTCCCGGAGCGACTCGTTGCCCTGCTGGACCGCTACGAGGATCGGGTTCTAGTCGCCAGCTTCAGTCAGGACGTCCTCCGGACCCTGCCGCCCCAGGTCGACCGGGCCGTCCTCGTCGCCCCGGCCAAGGCGCCGGCGGGCGTCCCCGGGGACCCGCCGGTCGACATCGAGTCGGGGCTGGACGTCGCTCGGGACGTCGACGCCGTCGCGATCCATCCACACCACTCGCTCTGCACGGCAGAGACTGTCGCGGCGGCCCACGACGCCGGTCTGGCCGTCAACGCGTGGACTGTCCGGTCGCGTGAGGAGGCCGCGCGATTGCGTCGGCTCGGCGTGGACGGCGTGATCGTCGACGATCCGGCCGTCTGCCGGCCAGAAGGGTGACGAGCCGGGGGCTCGGCGGGCGCAACGACCGCGAAAACGGGCCTGCGGTCAGGCGCTACGGCGCTCGCGTGCCTTGGGTCGGAGGTTTCCGTACCCGCACTTCCGACAGCGGTCCGAACGCGCCGCGTTCCGGGCGTTGCAGCGCATACAGATCTGTTTGGAGAAGATGCGGTCGTCTGCCTCCTCGAAACGAGCCATGCTCGCCGGTATCGGGTCGGGCGGGTTAAGCGTTGTTAGTCGCGACGGCGCCCGGGTTTTTGTCCGTCCACCCCGTCGTGGGGACCATGTACGACCGCGTCGCGGACCTGCCCGTCCACGTCGAGCGCGTCGAGGCAGTGCGCCACGAACGCGACACGACGAGCGGGTTCACTCGCGTCTCGACCGAGGTGGTCCTCCACGGCGACGGCGCCACCGGTCGCGGGGAGGACGTCACCTACGACGCCGTCGACCACGACCGCTACGACCCGGCCGACCTCCCGCTTGCCGGCGACTACGCGACCTTCGACGACGTCGCCGCGCACCTCGACACGGTCGACCTGTTCCCGGAGCCCCCGGAGCGCGAGGCCAGCCGCCACTACCGCCGGTGGGCCGTCGAGAGCGCGGCCCTCGACCTCGCGCTGCGGCAGGCCGACACCGACCTGAGCGCCGTCCTGGATCGTGACTACGATCCGGTCCGATTCGTCGTCTCGACCGCCCTCGGTGACGAGGACGACGCACCGTCCGTCGATCCCGTGAGACGCCTGCTCGACCGGGACCCCGATCTCGAGTTCAAACTGGACCCGACGCGAGACTGGAGCGTGGATCTCTTCGACGAACTGGCGGCGACCGACGCCGTCCGCGTCCTCGACCTGAAGAGTTTCTACGAGGGCACCGACGTCGACAATCCCGCCGACCCCGACCTCTACGAGCGTGTCTTCGAGACGTTCCCCGACGCCGTCGTCGAGGACGCCCGCGCGACCGACGAGACCCAAGACCTCCTCGGCGCCAACCGCGAGCGCCTCAGCTGGGACTATCCGATCACGGGCATAGAGTCCATCGAGAACCTCCCGTACGAGCCCCGGTGGCTCAATATCAAGCCCTCCCGGTTCGGGACCGTCGAGTCGCTGCTCGAGACGATCGACTACTGCGAGGAACGCGACGTCTCGCTGTACGGCGGCGGCCAGTTCGAACTCAACGTGGGCCGCGACCAGATCCAGGAACTGGCGGCACTTTTCTATCCCGACGCGCCGAACGACGTGGCGCCCCGGCCGTACAACGATCCGAACCACGAGGGCGACCTGCCCGAAAGTCCGATCGACGTGGCGCCCGACGGGCCCGGGTTCGGGCGAGGGGAGTACCAGGGGTAGAGTGGCGCCGTCTCGGCGGTAGGCGCGGTCGGTCGAACGCCGAGCGGCGCGAGACTCGAATAGTGAGAGGCCGGAGGTCCCTCAGACGACGCGAACGGACGGAACTCGTGAGAGCGAAGCGACCCGTGGGCGCGAGTGCCTGTACTGCCCCGATCCGAACGAAGAGAGGATATGCCGTACAACGCCCGCGAATAGGCTAGGGGCGTTCTAGTGCGGCAAAAACGAGGCACCAGGCACCGACTAGTCCGACTCCTCGACCATGTACTCGTCCTGCACCGCCACGACCTCGGCGGAGTCCGCACACGCCGAATACCGACGTAGCGGCTCCTCGTTCAACTCCAGGAAGGTGTGGCCCCAGGAGAATTCGTCCATAATCGCCTCCGCCTGTGCCATCTCCCCGAGGATCGCCAGCGCCCCGGCGAACGCCTCGGCTGTGTTCAACTGGAACGGCGTTCCGAAGTTCACGGGATTGCCCGACACCAGGAAGGGCAGTGCCCGCTGGGGCCCGTCCAGATCGAAGACCTCGGCCTCCGCGGTCTCCCAGGAGCAGTCGAGCGCCACGAGCCGGTCGCCCGGTGCACGGCTCGCGGGTCGTTCCTCCCCGCTCGCTCGTCCCGAGGCCTCGCCACGCTCGGCCTCGCGGTCGGCCGGGGACAGCGCCTGCTCGGCGTAGGGATTCAAGACGAGCCCCGAGGGGACGTCCCGGACTGACCGATGCAAGGTCGCGTGGCCCTGCTGGGCCAGCCGGCGGGCCGTGCACTTGTCGGGGTCGTCGTCGCCCTCGTAGCGGACGTGGAGGTCCACGAGGACACCTCGGCGCGGACCGCGGAAAAGGAAATCGCCTGCCGTGCGGGCCAACGAGGCGATATCGGGGAAAGAGGTAAGGGGATTTGTAAAAAAGGCCAACCAATGATCGACGAGGGCGAGGGAGCGCCCGTCTTCGAGCTCCCCGCCGTGGTTGCCGGCGAGATCGAGACGGTCGCGCTCGCGGACCACCGCGGCACCGACGTGGTCATCCTCGCGTTCTACCCGGGGGACTTCAACCCGGCCTGCGACGGCGAAGAGACGGATCTCGACGAACTCGACCTGTTCACGATGCAGAAGGACGTGACCGTCCTCGCCGTCTCCGGGGACGGCGTCTTCAGCCACCGCGCCTTCGCCGACGAGTACGATCTCCACATCCCGCTGCTCGCCGACGTCGAGGGGGCGGTCGCCGAGGCCTACGGCGTCGCCGCCGACCCAGCGGACGGGTATCACACGAAGCGAGCGGTCGTGGTCGTCGGCCCGAGCGGCGACGTGGCGTACGTCTGGTCGACCGACGGACTCCGAGAACTCCCGCCCGTCGAGCGGGTCCGCGAGGCCGTCGACGACGTGGGCGGGAGCGAGACGGCGCTGGCTCGGTACCGCGTCGGCCACGCCCACTACGTCGAGGGGCGGCGCGTCTTCACGAGCGCGATGGGAAACTTCGCGGACGAGGAGTGGATGATGGCCCGGAGCGACTTCACGCGGGCCTACGAGGAGTTCGAGGACGCGGCGGCCCAGTTCAACACCGCCGACCGATTCGCCGACGACGAGACGGCGGCGGCCCACTACGAGCGCGCGGAGGACAAGGCCGAGTTGCTCTGGCAGGCCGCCGAGTGGCTGGCGGAGTCGGCCGACGCCTTTTCCAGCGGCGAGGGGGCCGAGGGGCAGGCCATGCGCGGCGACGCCGAGGCACCGCTGGAGGAGGCCCGGCGGTACCCGGAGCCCCTGGCGCCCGGCGACTTCCCGCCGGACGGACCGCCGGCGCCCCTCGCGGCGGTCGAGGGCGAGCGCGACACCTTCCTGCCGGACGACGAGACGGAGATCGACGCGTCCCTCGACGTCGACATCGACGCGGACGCGTACGCCGACGACGACCTGCGGGCGTCCGTCGAGGGACAGGCCAGCGCGGAGTCCGCCGGCACGGCGGGGGCGGCCCCCGGTGGCGAAATTGACGCCGGCGCGACGGCGAGCGCGGCGCTCGAGACCGACGACAAGGCGACGGAGGCGAGCGGGGCGGCCCAGGACGGCGCGGCGGGCGAGGGTACCGACGACCGGGGAGACGGAGAGGGAGGCGAGGATGCGGACGCGATCGACGAGGCGGAACTCGAGGAGATCACGGCCGAACTCGAGGAGCAGACGGAGGCGGCCCAGGCCGCACACGAGAGAGTGGACGAGGACGAGGCAGAGGCCCGGACCGAGGAGTCTGCGTCGGCGGACGAGGACGAGTCGGTCGACGGCGATGACCTCGAGTTGGATCTGACGGATCCCACGGAGGGCGAGGGGCTGGCTCCCCTCGAAGACGAGGACGAGGAGGGCGAGGCCGACCTCGAGGAGGAGTCGGGCGGGGGCGATCACGGCGTGCCGGACTCGCTGTGACCGCCAGGTTCGAGTGGTCGGTCCGCGTGGCGGACGGTATGGAACGCGCTGGCGAGGCGGACGACGGCGGCGGCGAGGCCGGCCAGGGGCTCGACCGGACGCCGGTTGCGCTGGCGCGGGCCTACTACCGGGCGCTCGACGGGCACGACTACGAGCTGTTGGGGAGCGTCCTCACCGCCGACTTCGTCCACGAGCGTCCCGACCGGACGCTCTCCGGGCGCGAGCGCTTCGTCCGGTTCATGCGCGAGGAGCGACCGCAGACGGACACCAGTCACCCCATCGACCGGCTCTACGTTCCCGTCGAGGGGGACGACGGGGCGAGGAGTGACGGGGAACGGGAGGTCGTCGTGCGCGGTCGGCTGCTCGCGGCAGACGGGTCGGAGATCGCCGCGTTCGTCGACGTTTTCGCCGTCGCTGACGGGCGCATACAGTCGCTCACCACCTATACGGCCTGATCGAGAGCGGTGTCGAGTGACTTCGTGGGCGGCTACGGGAGGTAGTCAGCGACCGCGGTCGCGACGGTCTCGACAGTGTTCGTGGCGAGCATCCCGACGCCGCGGTCGATGGCGTCGTGCTTCAGCGTGGTCAGGAACCACGGCGATACGTGACTCTGTCGGGGCAGTCCGCCGACCAGCCAGTCGTCGTCGGTAATCGCAATCGCGTCGTCACGCGGCGTGGTCGTCAGGCCAGTCACGACGTACTCCTGGCCGTGGAACGGGTGGGCGTCGTCGCTCAGGACGAGCCAGGGTCGGCCACTCCCACGGAAGAGGCCGTCGTGCCAGACGACGTGACCGCGCTCGAACGACCCGTCAGACTCACTCCTCGGCATCGTCGACGTCCCGTCCACGGGGATCGACCGCCGTCTCCTCCCAGTCACCCCAGTCGTCGGCCGCTCCCGCGGCGGCTTCGAGTCCGTGCAGCATTGCGCTGTAGGTGGCGAGCCGATCGTCGTCCCCGATCGCCCAGTAGGGTTCCTTGTGGCGGACGAGGTCCCGGTCCAGCAGTCGGGTCAGCGTCGTCCCGACGCTCCCGCGGGGAACGTCGGTGGCCTCGGCGATCTCCTTCGGCGTGAATCCCTGGCCAGGGTTCGACACGAGAAACTGGAGGATCGCGTACGCGTTCGACCCCTCCGTGAGTCGGAGGGGCGTCTCGTCCGAATCGGGGTCGTAGTTTCGGAAGTCGACGGGCACGGTATCTCGTTTGTAACAGAGTGTAAAAGGCGTTCCGGCGCTGGTGGACGGTTGGATCGGCGGCGTCGCGACTCGCCAGCGGGGAGAACGTGCACAGAATCGGCGAGTCAGTCCTTCTCACCGGCACCGACCGCGCTCTCACCGACGGGGTCGTGGCCGTCGATGGTCGCCTGGCCGTCCAGGTACGGGCGCAGCGCCTCGGGGACGGTTACGGTCCCGTCGGGATTCTGGTAGTACTCCAGGATGGCGACCATCACGCGGGGCAGGGCCAGGCCGGAGGCGTTCAGGGTGTGCAGGTACTCCGCCGAGGCGTGGCGCTCGGGGCGGTAGCGCAGCCCTGCGCGGCGGGCCTGGTAGGCCTCGAAGTTCGAGGCGCTGGAGACCTCCAGCCACCGCCCGCCGCGGTCGGGGCCGTAGTCCATGTCGTCGCCGGGCGCCCAGACCTCGACGTCGTAGGTCTTCGCCGACGCGAAGGTGAGATCGCCGCCACAGAGCAGGGAGACGCGGTAGGGCAGGTCGAGCCGGCGCAGGACTTCCTCGGCCTCCGAGACGAGGTCCTCCAGGCGCTCGTCGCTGTCCGTCGGTTCGACGAAGTTGACCAGTTCGACCTTGTTGAACTGGTGGACGCGGACGATGCCGCGGGTCTCGGTGCCGTGCTCGCCGGCCTCACGCCGGAAATTGGGCGTGTAGGCCTGGTGCTTGATGGGGAGGTCGTCGGCCAGCAGGATCTCGTCGCGGTACATGTTGGTGACGGGCACCTCCGCCGTCGGGCACAGCCAGAGGTCGTCGTCGGCGTAATCGGTGTGCTCGCTCCCGCCGACGCGGTAGGCGTCCTCGTTGAACTTCGGGAGCTGGCCGGTCCCGCGCATGGACGTGGAGTTGACGGGAATCGGGGGGAAGACCTCGCTGTAGCCCTGCTCGCGGTGGACGTCGCGCATGAACTGGATGAGGGCGTGCTCCAGGCGTGCGCCGTCGCCCTTCAGGAAGTAGAAGCCGCCGCCGGCCACCTTCGAGCCGCGATCGAAGTCGAGAATCTCCAGGTCCTCGCCGAGGTCGTAGTGGGGTTCGACGTCGTCGGGGAGGTCCCGCGCTGCGTCGAAGCCCCAGCGGCGGACCTCCTCGTTGTCCGTCTCGTCCTCGCCAGGCGGAACATCGTCCTGTGGGACGTTCGGGACCTCGAGGAGGCGAGCCTCGAGTTCGGCCTCCAGGTCGTCGGCGCGTTCCTCGACCGCCGCGAGGTCGGCCTTGAGCTCCTGGGAGCGCTCGATGGCGGCCTCGGCCTCCGCGTCCTCGTCGGCCTGCTTGAGTTCGCCGATCCGCTGGCTGACCTCGTTTCGCTCGTGGCGGAGGTCGTCGCCGCGGGCCTTCAGTTCGCGCCACTCCGCGTCGATGTCGAGAATCTCGTCCAGGTCGACGTCCGTCGTGCCCCGCAGTGCGAGGGACTCGCGGACGGCGTCGGGGTTGTCGCGCAGGAACTGCCGGCCCAGCATGGCCGCGGGTTCGCGTGGGCCCGGGAAAACCGTGTCGCATTCCCGTCGGGCACGCGGTCGAGAGCCGCGTTCCCGCCGGGTCGAACCGTTTAACCACCTGCGAACCGGTCACCCGGTATGGCACGGGGCGACGTCACCGAGGTGACAGCCGGCGACACTGACGACCTCTACTGCATCGACACGGGGATGTACGGCCTCGACGAGTACGGGGCCATCTACGTGATCGCGAGCGACCGGCCGGCCCTCGTGGACACCGGCGTCGGGACGAACTACGAACTGATTCTCGACGGCCTCGCGGACCTGGGCATCGCCCCGACCGACCTCGAGGTCATCGCCCCCACGCACGTCCACCTCGACCACGCCGGCGGGGCGGGGTACCTGGCACGCGAGTGCCCGAACGCGACGGTCTACGTCTACGAGGCCGGCGCCCACCACCTGATCGATCCGTCGCGCCTCTGGGCCGGGACGAAGCAGGCCGTGGGGACCCGGATCGAGCACTACGCCGAGCCAGTGCCCGTCCCCGAGGACCGCCTCGTCGAGCTCGCCGACGGCGATAGCATCGACGTGGGCGATCGGGAGCTCGCCGTCCACCACGCGCCGGGCCACGCCTTCCACCAGGCGGTCTTCGCCGACCCGGCCAGCGACGGGGTCTTCGCGGCCGACGCGGCGGGCATCAACCTCCCCCGCATGGACGGGCCCGGTCCCACGAGTCCGCCGCCGGACTTCGACCTCGAGGGGTGCCTGGCCGACGTCGACTTGCTCCGGGACCTCGATCCGGGCGCACTCTACTACGGCCACTTCGGCGGGTACGAGACCGACGACCTCCTCGACCAGTACGAGCGGGTCCTCACCGACTGGATCGACACGGTCGCCGAGACCCGCGCGGAACTCGGCGACGACGAGGCCGTCACCGAGCGCCTGGCGGCCAGGGCCGAGTCCTACTACGGCGACGACGGCGAGATGACCCGCGCCGAGGTCGTCATGAACGTCACGGGCGCGATCCAGTACCTCGACGAGCGAGAGGACTGACCAGGCGGTCGAGGCCACGAGGAAGGGGAGGCTTTTAGCCCGGGCCCCCGAGGGTCGACCCGGATGGAGGGACGCTCGTGGCCGCCGAGGAACTGATCCTGCTCGTCGCCGGGATCATCGCCATCGGCGTGGTGTCGCAGGTGCTGGCGGCCAGGTTGCAGGTTCCGAGCATCCTCTTTTACCTCGCGGCTGGAATCGTCCTCGGTCCCGAAGGACTGGGTTACGTCACGCCCGCTGCCTTCGGGGACGCACTCCCCGCCATCGTCGGGCTCGCGGTCGCCGTGATCGTCTTCGAGGGTGCCTTCCACCTCAAGCGAGAGCGGCTGCAGGAGGCGCCCGGGGCGGCCATTCGGCTGGTGACGGTCGGCGCGGTGATCGCCTTCGTCGGGACGGCCGTGGCCGTCCGCCTCGCGCTCGGGACGACCTGGCCGCTCGCGTTCCTGATCGGGGCCCTGCTGGTCGCGACCGGTCCGACCGTCATCACGCCGATCCTCGCGGTCGTCCCGGTCCGGGATCGCGTCGCAGCGGCGCTGGAGACCGAGGGGATCGTCAACGACGTGAGCGCGGCCATCACGGCCGTCGTCGTCTTCAAGCTCGTCAATCCCGGGAGCCGGTCCGGGGGCCTCGTCGCGGACTTCTTCGCCCGACTGGGCACGGGCGTCGTCGCCGGCCTGCTCGTCGCTGCGGTCGTCTACTACCTGCTCCGGTACATCGACCTCTCGCCGGGGGCCGCGCCGCGAAACGCCCGCCTGCTCGTCCTGGCCGGCGCGCTGGTGGCGTACGCGGTCGCCAACGCGCAGCAGGCGGAGGCCGGCGTCGCCGCGGCCGCCACGGCCGGAATCGTCCTCGGCAACGCCGACGTCCCCTACGAAGAGGAGATCGAGTCCTTCAAGGGCGATTTGACGCTGCTCGTCCTCGCGTTCGTCTTCATCGCCCTGACGGCCCTGTTGCGCGTGGACGTGCTGCTCGAGTTCTGGCTGGCGAAGGTGGCGGTCGTGCTGGCCGTCGCGCTCCTGATCCGACCGTTGCTGGTGTTCGTCTCGACGATGGGGGACCGCTTCACGGCGGCCGAGCGGGTCTTCATGGGGCTGCTGGGGCCGCGGGGAATCATCCCGGCCTCGGTCGCGACGCTGTTCGCGGTCGAACTCCGGGCGGAGGCGGAGTCGATACGTGCCGCCGCGAGCGGCCCCGAGCAGGCCGAGATGCTGGCCGAAGCGAGCCAGCTCAGCCACCAGGCCGACCTGCTCGTCGGGACCGTCTTCCTGGTGATCCTGGCGACCGTCGTCTTCCAGGGCGGGTTCGCCAGACAGATCGCGGAGTACCTGGACGTGATACCAATGAGAGTCATCATCGTCGGTGGCGGGCAGGTCGGCCGCGCGCTCGCCACCCGCCTGACGGACCGGGGAGAGAACGTCGTCATCGTCGACGATGACGAAGAGGCAGTACAGCGCGCCCGGAGCGAGGGCTTCGGGGTCGAGTGGGGCGACGGGACGGACTCGGACGTGCTCCGCGCCGCGGGTGCGGAGAACGCCCGGATCGTCGTCGCCGCGACGGGGGACGACGACGCGAACCTGCTCGTCGCCCAGCTCGCGGACTCGAAGTTCGACGTCGAGTCGGTCTACGCCCGCGCGAACGACCCCGACAACGTCGAGGCCTTCGAGGACCTCGGCGTGCGGACGATCAGCTCCTCGATGGCGGCGGCCTGGGCCATCGACAACCAGATCGAGCGGCCCGCGCTGGCCGACTGGATGAACGACGTCGACCGCGTCGGCGACGTCCAGGAGGTCGAGGTGACCAACGGGGACCTTGCCGGGAAGCCCATCTCCGAGGTCGGGCCGATGCTTCCCGAGGGCTGTCTGATCGTCCTGCACGAGCGGGAGGGCGAGGTCCGCGTGCCGACGGCCTCGGACACGGTCGAACTGGGCGATCACCTCACCCTGCTCGGGAGCCACGACGGCGTCCGCGAGGGCATGACGCTGGTGAATCCTGACTGAACCGACGGTCGACCAGCGGAGCGAATCCGGCCGTCAGTCCCCGGCGTCGTCGGGAAGCGCGTCCCCGAGTTGATCGAGGTGACCACCGCCCCAGGGGGTCCCCTCGCCGGTGCCGCCGGTCTTGTACACGCCGCGAGCGGTGGCCACGGTGTTGTCGTCGGCGTCGGTCACGAGCACGTCGGCGACGCCGACGTTGCCACCGAGACGGAGGACCTCGGCCTCGGCGTAGATGTCCGTCGTCGCCGGCGAGACGTAGTCGATGCGCATGTCGATCGTCGGAGCGACGTCCAGGGTCCGTGAGATCACGGCCGCGCCGCCGACGGTGTCCGCGAGCGTGTAGGTGACGCCCCCGTGGGCGATCATCTGGCCAGGGATCGAGGAGAGTTCCGCGCGCATCGCCACGGTTCCCTCGGCGTGGCCGTCGGCGGCGTGGGTCACCTCGACGCCGACGAGGTCCGCGAAGGGCATCGTCGAGAAGCGCTCCGGCAGATCCATGTCACAGCCTTCGGCCCGCCGGCTATAAGCCTTCCACACCGCCGCGCCGGTGACCGTTCAGGCTCGCTCGACCGGGTCGGCTGCCGGGGCCGCGTCGGCGTTCGCGAGCGGGAAGCGGACGGTGACGCGCGTGCCGCGAGGGTCCGCGTTCTCGATGGCGACTTCGCCGCCGACCCGGTTGGCGCCCCACTTGACCGCCCAGAGGCCGAGGCCGCTGCCGTGGGCCAGGGGACGTTCGGTCCCGGTCAGGATCGCCTCGCGCTCGGTGTCGGGGATCCCCGGGCCGTCGTCGACGACGGTGACGGCCGCGCGGTCGTCGTCCGTCGTCCGGGTTCGGATCGTCACCGCGGGCGCAGCGCCGTCGTGGTGCTCGACGGCGTTCTCGACGAGGTTCCAGACGACGGGCCAGCAGACCTCCTCGGCGGCAGCGACGCGTGCGCCCTCGCCGAGGTCGACCGTAACGTCGGCGTCGGGGTACTCCGTCCGGGCCTCGCTCGCGACGTACTGGACGAGTCGCGAGAGGTCCGTCACGGCGTCCGCGTCGTCCGAGGCGGCCATGATGCCCTCGATCTCGCGGGCCTTGTCGCCGAGGGCGGTCAACTCGTCGGCCGTCTCGTTGATCCGTTCGACGAACGCATCCGACTCGCCCCGGTCGTCCGCGATCAGGTCCGCGTAGCCCATGACGGTCGTCATGTCGTTCCGGAGGTTGTGACGCAGGACGCGGTTGAGGACCTCCAGGCGCTGGCGACGGGTCTGACGGTCGGTCACGTCGCGCAGGACGATACCGTGGCCGACGACCCGGCCCGCGTCGTCCGAGACGTCCGCGACGCTCGCCTCGTAGACGCGGCGACCGTCCTCGCCGTCGATCTCGACGGTCTCGATCTCCTCGACCGGGACACCGACGTCGAGCAGCGACGACACCGACTGACCGACGACCGCCGGGCCGGACACGTCGAGAGCGACCGCCGCGGCGTCGTTGCAGTCGACGACCCGCTCGTCGCTGTCGACCACGACGACGGGGTCGTCCATGGACGCGACCAGCCGGTCGCGACCGAGGACCTCCGCGATGGGAAGGGACTCGAAGAGGTCGTACCGGACGACGGCGAGCCCGAAGCCCGCGCTGGCGACGAGGGTCGCGGCCGCGAACCCCGGCGCGGCGTTCATGCCGGCGCGGGCTTCGAGGGTGACGGAGACGAGAGGGAGGAGTCCGCCGCCGAGCGCACCGACCGAGAGGGCGACGCTTCGCGCGAGGTCGGCGGAGGCGTAGCGAACGCCCGACCGGAGGAGCGTCAGGACGCTCCCGAGGAAGAGTGCACCGACGAACATCGAGGGAACGAAAAAGAAGGTGACGTAGAACGACCCGCGGGCCGTGGGCTGTCGGGGGATCGGGTCACCGGACAGGTAGAGATAGGCGATCGTCACGACCCCCACCGCTGGGACCACCGCGAGGAGTTTGGCCATGCGCATCGGCGAGTACCCTCCCTGCCCGGTATACGAGGCGACGAACCACAGCCAGCAGGTGACGAAGACCAGGAGGAGCGACGCGACGAGCGCCCAGGAGAGCGACCGCGGGCCGCCGATCCGACCCAGTGCCGCGACCGCCGCCGCGCCGACCGCCAGCGTCAGCGTGGCGGCCGCGAAGGGCGTGGCGCCGGGTTCGTCGCGCCGAGACAGAGCGTCGGTCGCGACCCCCAGCAGGACCGTCGCGGCGAGCACGAGCACCCCCCTCGTCGCGACCGCTACCACCTCCACCATCTATGCGACCTGACGAGTCACCCCTACAAATAGGTTCAGGACGTTCCGGAGCGCGATAGGCCGGACAACCGAGAGACTGCGTCGGTCCGGTGTTCGCGGAAGACCGTGTTATACCCACGAAGGTAGTGTTTCGATCGGAGTTCCTGACAGTTCGTTGCAACTGTCCTACTCGAGGGGGCCGGCCGAACCGATCCGTAGACGTCGCGTCGACCGGTTTCGGGCGGCGCCAGTTGGTGGCGACGGCACCCGCTCGTTCCCGGTGAGAAAGTCGATCGGTCTAGGCGAGTTCGAACTCGATCGCGGCGCCCTGCCCGAAGCCGACGCACTCCGTCGCCAGACCGAGAGCCGCGTCCCGTTTTTGCATCTCGTGGACGAGCGTGACGGGCAGGCGGGCGCCCGTGGCGCCGAGGGGGTGCCCGATGGCGATCGCGCCGCCGTTGACGTTGAATTGCTCGTCGTCGAAGCCGAGTTCCCGCTGGCAGTACAGACACTGGCTGGCAAAGGCCTCGTTGAGTTCGACGAGGTCGTAGTCGTCCGGGTCGCGGCCGGTCCGCTCGCAGAGGCCGCGGACGGCCGGCACCGGCCCGACGCCCATGATCGTCGGGTCGACGCCGGCGACCTCGTGGCTGCCGATCTCCGCGAGGACGTCGAGGCCGTGGTCCTCGGCGTAGGAGCGACTGGTAACGACCAGCCCCGCCGCCCCGTCGGAGATCTGGGAGGCGTTCCCGGGCGTGACGGTGCCGTCGTCCTTGAAGACCGTCGGCAACTCGGCGAGCGAGTCGACGGTCGTGTCGGGGCGGATGCCCTCGTCCTCGCTGACGGTGCCCTCGGGCGTCTCGACGGGGACGATCTCGTCGTCGAAGCGGCCGGATTCCGTGGCCTCGACCGCGCGCTGCTGGCTGCGGGCGGCGTACTCGTCCTGGGCCTCGCGGGAGACGTCGAACTCCGCGGCGACCTTCTCGGCGGTCATGCCCATCATCAGGTCCTCGAGGTCGTACAGTTCGGCGAGGCGCGGGTGGACCGAGCCGTAGTTCTCGCCCATCTCGACGCGGCTCATCGACTCGACACCGCCGGCGAGCAGGACTTCGCGCTGGCCCGCCGCGATGGCGTCGGCCGCCCGCATGAGCGCCTCCGCGGAGGAAGCACACCAGCGGTTGATCGTCGCCGCGGGCACCGATTCGCCGAGGTCCGACAGCACCGAGATCACGCGCGCGACGTTGTTGCCCTGTTCGCTGCGCTGCTGGGCGACCCCCCAGAGCAGGTCGTCGACGTCCTCGCCGGTCAGGCCGGTTTCGGCGAGCAGTTCGTCGACGACGGCGACGGAGAGGTCCTCGCTCCGGACCGCCGCGAGGGCGCCGTCTTCTTTCCCCTGGGGCGTGCGGCGTGCGGCCGCGACGACTGGTGTCGGCATAGGACCTTCTTCGCTCCGGGAGACAATAAACCACGGTCAAACCGCGAGTCCGATGTCGAGCGTTGTCTGGTCGGCGCGCCCCCCGGAAACCGCCGGGCCGTGGCTGGCCGGGTCCCCACGCGGCCTTCGAGTCACTTATACGGACAGACGGTCAACGTCTGTGGGAATGACGGACGCCGAACGCGAGGTGGTGGAGTTCGTACTGACGGCGCTGGTCTACTCCGAGGACGAGTCCCTCGAGCCCGACGACCTGCCGCCGGCCCACCGGCGGGCCTTCTGGGCCGGCGGGGACATCGAGCGGCCGCTGACGCCCACGAGCGAGGGGGCGACGGCCGCGACCGGCATCGAGCGCCCCTGGGAGGTCGTCTCCGGGCTGATGTTCACGGACCGGGACGAGTTCTCCGGGGAGTTCCGGTTCACCGACCGGGACATGGCCGAGGAGTGGTACCTCGGTCGCGTCGAGGAAGCGGACCTCCTCGACAACCCCGTCCTGGCCAGCTACTTCGCCGACGAGGTCGACGGCGCCTCCCTCGAGGCGGCCCGCGAGCACGCCCGCCCGGCCCGGGCCGACCGGGCGTTCATCGACGCCCAGCTCGACGAGTACTTCGACGACGAGGACGAGGAGGAGATGCTCGACCTCGTGGACATCCGCGCGCCCGAGGAGATCGAGATGACCCTCGACGACATCGTCCTCACGGGCGAGCAGGAGGGCGAGGTCCTGAAGATCGTCAAGGCCATCGAGCACCGCCAGTACCTGGCCGACATCGGGCTCCGGGAGATTGGGAAGCTCCTGTTCGTCGGCCCGCCGGGCACCGGGAAGACAAGCGTCGCGCGGGCGCTCGGGCGCAAGCTCGACCTCCCCGTCGTCGAGGTCAAGCTGTCGATGATCACCAGCCAGTACCTCGGCGAGACGGCCAAGAACGTCGAGAAGTCCTTCGAGGTGGCAAAGCGCCTCTCGCCCTGTATCCTGTTCATCGACGAGTTCGACTTCGTCGCCAAGACCCGCTCCAGCGACGAGCACGCGGCGATCAAGCGCGCGGTCAACACGCTGCTCAAGAGCATCGACGAGGTCAGCCTCATCCAGGACGAGGTGCTCCTGATCGGCGCGACCAACCACCCCGACCAGCTCGACGCGGCTGCCTGGCGGCGCTTCGACGAGATCGTCAACTTCCCGAAGCCCGACCGCCAGATGCGCGCGGACATCCTGAAGATCGTCACCCACGAGATGGACATCGCGGACTTCGATCCCGACGCGATGGCCGAGCGGACCGAGGGGCTGACCGGCAGCGACCTCCGCCTCGTCCTCCGCGAGGCCGTCCTCGACGCGCTCACCGAGGAGCGCACGACACTCACCCAGGACGACATGATGCGCGCCGTCGCCGACTTCGAGGAGCGCGACACGCTGAAGAACCTCGACATGATCGACGGCGACCACGACGCCCTCGTCGCCGGCGGGGAGCCAAGCGGCATGAGCGAGGAGGCCGAGGCCGAAGCCGCTTCCGACGGCGGCCACGAGCACGGGAACCACGCCGGCCACGATCACGCCGAACACGAGCACTGACGCCGGCGGATGCAGGTCACCCTCCTCGGGACGGGCGATACGACCGGGACGCCCACCGTCGGGTGTGACTGTGCGACCTGCGAGGCGGCGGTCGAGCGCGGCGTCGAGCGAACCCGCTTTTCCGTCCACGTCCACAACGATCGCACCGACCAGGACCTCCTGGTCGACTTCAGCCCGGACTTCCGCCACCAGTTCCTTCGCGAGGACCTCCCGGCGCCCGACGCCGGCCTCGTCACGCACGTCCACTTCGACCACCTCGACGGCCTGGGCAACTGCTACCGGATCACCGACCACCTGGACGTCTACGCCGCCAGCGAGACCGACCCGGTCACGGGGGAGAGCGTCGCCGAGACGGTGCGGAGCGACTACGACTACCTCGACCACCTGGCTGTCCACGGCCAGGCGCCCCGAGAGCCATTCGAGACCTGCGGCTTCGCGGTGACGCTCGTCCCCGTCGACCACCCGCCGCTCCGCTGTTACGGCGTCGCAATCGAAGACCCCGAAACGGGGGCGAAGCTGTCGATCACCGGGGACACGAGCTACCGCGTCCCCGGGGCGTCCCGCGACGTCCTCCGGGGCGCTGACCTCCTGCTCGCGGACGCCATCGTCCCCGCACACCTCAGCGACTCCCACCCCGAGGGCGGGGCGGACGCCGACGACGGCGGCGTCCCGCGGACGTTCGGGTCGAAACACATGACCCGGGAGGGGGCACTGGCCCTGGCGGAGGAACTCGACGCGAGCGAGACGCGGCTCGTCCACGTCGCCCACTTCTACCCGGTCGACGAGGCGTTCGACAAGCCACTCGCCGTCGACGGCGAGCGGTACGATCTGTCGTAGGGTCGGCCACGAGTTTCGAATGTGATAGTCGGACTGCAAGGTATATTGCGGAGGGTCGGAAACGACCTGACCGTGACGAGGAGCCAAACTAGCGGTCCCGCTGGGTCTCTCCGCTTTCGACGCCGATCGGGGTCCCCGGGAGACGTATGAGTCAGTGGGACGACGATTCGGAGGTGTTCGTCAGCCCCCTCGATACGGGGCGTACCGCACCGAGCGTGTGCTGTCTGGCGGACTCGGAGACGGCGGCCGAGCACACTGCAGATGCGATCGAGCGTCAGGCCGAGGACGAGTTCGACCTGCGCGTGGCGGTAGATCCAGCCAACGTCCTCGATAGCCTCGGAGATGTCGACTGTATCGTCGCCACCTACGATCTGAGAGACAGGACCGGACTGGACCTGCTCGCCGAGGTCCGCGACGAGACTGGGGACCTCCCGGTCGTGTTGCTCGTCGAGGACGGCAACGAGGAGATCGCTGCGGCCGCCGTCAACGCCGGTGTCGACGGCTACGTCAGAACGGGTCCCCACGGTGATCCCGAACCCTACGCCCGGATCGCCGAGCGCGTCGGGACCGTCGTCGACCAGGAACGCTCCAGAAGGGAGGGCGCGGAGGCGAGGCGACTGCTCTCCCAGTTGACCACCTACACGAACGACGCCCTGTGGATGTTCAGTGCCGACTGGTCGGACCTAGTCGTCATCAACTCTGCTTACGAAGACATCTTCGGTGACCCGATGGAGAGCATCATCGGGAACCCCCAGTCCTTCGTGGATGCGGTCCATCCCGACGATCAACAGCGGGTCATGGACTCGATGCAGGCCGTCTCCGAGGGAGAACCCAGACAGATCGAGTTTCGGGTCAACCGGGACGAGGAGTACCACCGGTGGGTGTCCGTCCACGCCGAACCGACCCGCGACGAGGACGGGGCGATCGAGCACGTCGTCGGGTTCACTCGCGACATCACCCGGCGGAAGAAACGCGAGCGGGCACTCGAGGAGTACAAGGACGAACTCGAGCGCTCGAATCGGAGCCTCAAGGAGTTTGCCTACATCGCCTCCCACGACCTCCAGGAGCCCCTCCGGATGGTCTCGAGCTACGTGGACCTGCTCGAAACGGAGTACGGCGACCGCCTCGACGGCGACGCCGAGGAGTACATGAGATACGCGACCGAGGGCGCCCAGCGGATGCAGGAGATGATCAACTCCCTGCTCGAGTACTCGCGCGTCCACTCGGAGGCAGAGGAACCCAGACCCGTCGACGCCTCGTCGGTCTTCGAGGATGCCAGGCAGAACCTGGAACTCCTCATCGAAGAGTACGACGCCGAGGTCGTCGCGACGGACCTGCCCGTCGTCGAGGCCGACCGCGACCAACTCGGACAGGTATTTCAGAATCTCGTCAAGAACGCGATCGAACACGCCGACGAGGACGCGCCGCCACGCGTCGAAGTATCCGCGACTGCTGGCGAAGACTGGCACGAGTTCGCCGTCGCCGATGACGGGCCGGGCATCGAGCCCGGGCAACAGGAGGACATCTTCGAGATATTCGCAAAGGGGTCCCGGCGAGACCGGGGCGAGGGGACGGGGATCGGCCTGGCGATCACCAAGCGGATCGTCGAGCGCCACGGCGGTGACATTTGGGTGGAATCCGAGACCGGAGAGGGAGCGACCTTCCGCTTTACGCTCCCGAGCGCGGCCGACCCACAGGAGCGACAGCCATGACACCGAAACGGGGCGAGCCGGTGGAGATTCTCCTCGCAGAGGACAACCCCGGCGACGTCAAACTGACCGAGAAGGCACTCGAACAGGGCAAGATAGTCAACAACCTCCACGTCGCCGAGGACGGCGTGGAGGCGATGAAGTACCTCAGGCAGGAGGGCGAGTACGAGGACAGCCCCAGGCCCGACTTGATGTTGCTCGACCTGAACATGCCACGGATGGACGGCCAGGAAGTCCTCGAAGAGATGAGCGAGGATCCGATCCTCAGACGGATACCGGTAGTGGTCCTCACGAGTTCCGAGGCGGAGGAGGACATCGTGCAGTCCTACGAACTGAACGCGAACGCCTACCTCACCAAGCCGGTCGACTTCGAGGGGTTCATGGACGTCATCGGGAGCGTCGAGGAGTTCTGGCTCGCAGTGGTGAAGCTGCCGCCCGAGTGAGAGATGGCGGACGACCACTCGTCGCTGGCCGTCCTCCTCGTCGAGGACAACCCAGGTGACGTCCGGCTCATCGAACACTACCTCCAGGCGCCGAACGTCAGCGACGTCCTCGACGAAGTCACGCTCACCCACGTCGAGACGCTGGCGGACGCGCTTGCCAGCCTCGACGACGAGACGTACGACGTCGTCTTCCTCGACCTGGGACTTCAAGAGACGGCGGGCCTCACTACGCTAGAGCGAATTCTCGAGGCGGAGGCTGGCATCCCCATTATCGTCCTCACGGGCCTTGACGACCGTGAAACGGCGGTCGAGGCCATCGGCCACGGCGCCCAGGACTACCTACCGAAGGACGACCTCGACCCGAACCGGCTCTCGCGGGCGCTCCGCTACGCCGTCGAGCGCCACCGCCAGGAGGAGGAACTCAAGCGGCAGAACGAGCGCCTCGAGCGGTTCGCCGGCGTGGTCTCCCACGATCTCCGGAACCCCCTCAGCATCGCGCAGATGTACCTCGAGGAGGTACGCAAGGAGACCGATACCGAGGCGGTCGAGAAGATCGATGCGAACCTTCAGCGGATGGAGGTGATGATCGAGGACGTGCTCAGACTGGCCAAGGAGGGCAAGCCGGTCGCGGACACCGAGAGCATCCAGTTGGGGCACCTGGCCCGCGAGTGCTGGCGAACGGTGGCGACCGATGAGGCCCAGATGGAGGTGGTGGCCGAGACGACGATCGAGGGCGACGAGAACAGACTCCGCCACCTCTTCGAGAACCTGTTCCGGAATGCCATCGAGCACGGGACGGAGGCCGCCGACGGGGATAGCGCCGATGACACCTCGGCGACCGACCTGACCGTCCGGGTCGGGGAACTCGACCGGGGCTTTTTCGTCGAAGACGACGGTCCGGGAATCCCGGCCGGTGATCGGGATAGCGTGTTCGAGGCGGGATTCACGACCGACCGTCGCGGGACGGGCTTTGGGCTCAACATCGTCGCGGAGATCGCGGCCGCCCACGGCTGGACCGTCGACGTGACGGAGAGTGCAGCTGGCGGGGCGCGGTTCGAGTTCCGGGAGCGACCTGGAGCCTGAATCAGCCCGTCGAGAACCGGTCCAGGCCGGCTTGCCGACGGCGGCGGCCGTCCGGATCGGGCGTCCAGGGACTGTCCGCCGCGCGGATCGCGGCGACGTCCACCTCGGGCGGGTCGGCTGGTTCGTGCCCCCCGCAGTCAACCCCGCAGTCGACGCCAGGGTGGACGACACGGTCGGCCCAGGGACAGTAGGGCAGTCCGTCGGCGTCCGGGTCGACGACGGCACAGGCCGGGTACTCGGCGGGCCGCCAGCCCTTGCCGTAGACCCGCTCTGCCAGCCGGCGGCGCTGGCGGGCCTTCTCCCCCGCCGTGGCGACCCGCACGTCGGTCCGGGTCGGTGTCCGCTCGATCACGTCGACGCCCGGTTCCGACGTCGGTAGCGGGTCGGGCTCGCGGACGACCGTGCGCTCGGCCGTCTCCGGGTCGAACTCCCAGACGCCGACGGCGTCGGGGATGCGGTTCAGATGGGCGCCGGTGACGTGGGAGGCGGTCGCGAGCACGACCGCGTCGACGAGCGCCAGTTCGACGTCGGTCAGGAGTTGCGTCTCCAGGTCGCCGGGTCGCCCGAGGTCCGGCTTGTTCTCGATCCCGACGATCCGGCCGAACCAGTCGTCGGGGTAGCGAGCGGTCTGGCGGACGTGGGTCCGGCTGCCGCGGCGCTCTCGCTCGAAGAAGCCGATCTCGACGGCGCGCTCGACGGCGCTCCGGGCGGTCTCCGGGTGGCAGTCGAAGGCGTCCTTCCAGAAGCGCGCCCGGCCGGGGCCCACGTCGCTCTCGACGGCCGCCGCCGGGATGGTTTCGGGGGTGATGGCCGCGCGCTCCTCGAAGGCGGGACCGGGCTCGACGCCGACGACGTCCATCACGCGCCGGCCGTGGACGGCGGTGCCGAGCTGGCGGCCGAGCAGGCGCTCGCCGTCCGCCAGGGCCGCACAGAGCGCCAGTTCGAAGGCGAACTCCCGCACGGTGGTCCCGAGGTGGCGGCGGGTGAAAAGCTCGCCGCCCGCTGGCGTCGGGCTATGTCAGGCCCCGGCGCGGCGCCAGCCGAGGAACAGCCCGATCGACGCCGCCGTCGCCGCGAAGACGGCGAGGACGGCAAAGAGGACCGTCGGGTTCGCGAAGGTCAGGATCCCGCCGGCGATGCCGCCGCCGAGCGCGCCGACGCCGAAGACGGCGAGGTACATGTAGCCGTACGACAGGCCCCGGGCCGCCTGGGGAGTGTAGTCGGCCACGGCCGACTGGTAGAGGGGCTGGACCATGAACAGGAAGACGCCGAGGATGGCGCTGAACAGGAACAGGGGGAGCAGTCCGAGCGAGGTGACGGGGACGAACAGCACCGCGAGGACGGCGAGCACGCCGAAGGCGCCGGCGACGCCGTACTCGACCTGAATCCGGTCGATGAGCTTGCCACCGACGTACTGGCCGACCACGCCGATCAACAGGAGCCCGGAGTACAGGTAGTCCTGTGGCTGCAGGGTCCGGTCGGTGCCCTCGACGCCCAGCGCGGACGCCAGCGAGTCGGGGAGCAAGGCGTCGACCGGAATCGGCTCGAGGCCCGGCAGGCCCTGGAGGAGTTCCGGCATGAACGAGAGCACGCCGCGGTAGTAGAGCCCGGAACAGATCGCGATGGCGAAGATGAGGACGAACGAGCTCGCCAACAGCAGTTTCGAGGTGTCGATGAACTCCCGGAGTGAGTCGACGCCGCGCGACTCGCCCTCGTCGCGGTCGGCCTGGTCGTCTGCAGCGGCCGTTTCGTCGAACCGCGCCCGGAACGCGTAGACGGCACCGACGAGGGCCGGGACGGCGAGGACCATGGCGACGGTCCGCCAGTCGAGGAAGACGAGGAGAATCGCCGCGACGAGCGGACCGAGGCCGATGCCGAGGTTGCCCGCGACGCCGTGGTACGCGAAGCCGGTGCCCCGTTCCTTGATGCCGGTGCTGATGAGCGACAGGCCGGCGGGGTGGTAGACGCTCGCCGCCGCGCCCCAGCAGACGAACGCGAGCGCGATCACCAGCATGTTCGGCGCCAGCCCGAGGAACAGGAAGGAGCCACCCATGCCGAGCAGGCAGGCGGCGATGAGGCGGCGGGAGCCGACGCGGTCGACGAGGACGCCCGACGGGAGCGCCCCGAGGCCGAACAGCCCGTAGCCAACCACGAGCACCACCCCGAGGCTGGCGGTGGTGACCTCGGCGCTGAGAGACCCGAGCCCGATGGTCTGGAACTCCGAGAGCCAGACCACCACGAACAGCGGGACGGTCATCTCGTAGGTGTGGACCATCCCGTGGGCTATCATCACCAACCCGGTGATGTTTCGGTCGTTGCGATCCATTGGGGGTCTTTCCTGGCACGGGCCTAAGTGAATTGCTGTCCCGGCGCGTCGCCCGGTCCGGCAGCCGGCCGCACCCGGCCCGTCGCGGCCGCGGGCCGCCGATCGCCCGGCGGCAAACAGTAGGTTTATCACTCGCAGGTGGCGAATCTCCTGTGAGATTACTCCCGAGATGACAGGGAACAACCAACCGGAGGTGAACATCGGGCTCGTCGGCCACGTGGACCACGGCAAGACCACGCTGGTCCAGGCCCTGAGCGGCCAGTGGACCGACCAGCACTCCGAGGAGATGAAGCGTGGTATCTCCATTCGCCTCGGGTACGCCGACGCGACGTTTCGGGAGTGTCCGGGCGCGGAGGGGCCCGAACGCTACACCGTCGAGGAGGAGTGTCCGGACGGCTCCGAGAGCGAGCCACTCCGGACGGTCTCCTTCGTCGACGCACCGGGCCACGAGACGCTCATGGCCACGATGCTCTCGGGCGCGTCGATCATGGACGGCGCCGTCCTGGTCGTCTCCGCCTCGGAGCCGGTGCCCCAGGCACAGACCGAAGAACACCTGATGGCCCTGGACATCATCGGGATCGACAACATCGTCGTCGCGCAGAACAAGGTCGACCTCGTCGACCGCGAGCGCGCCGAGGAGAACTACGAGCAGATCCAGGAGTTCGTCGCCGGGACGGTGGCCGAGGACGCGCCGATCGTCCCCGTCAGCGCCCAGCAGGGCGTCAACATGGACCTCCTGATCCAGGCCATCGAGGAAGAGATTCCCACGCCCGAGCGCGACCCCGACGCCGACGCGGAGATGCTCGTGGCGCGGAGCTTCGACATCAACCGCCCGGGCACGACCTGGGAGGACCTCGTCGGCGGCGTGCTCGGCGGCTCGCTCGTCTCGGGGCAGTTCCACCCCGACGACGAGATCGAACTGCGACCCGGCCGCGAGGTCGAGGAAGGCGGTCAGACGGAGTGGGAGCCGGTCACGACGACCATCCGGTCGCTCCAGGCCGGCAACCAGACCGTCGACGAGGCGACGCCGGGCGGCCTGCTGGGCGTCGGCACCGGGCTGGACCCCGCGGTCACCAAGGGCGACGCCCTCGCTGGCCAGGTCGCCGGCCCGCCGGGCACGCTCCCGCCGGTCCACGAGCAGTTCACGATGGACGTCGAACTGCTCAACCGCATCGTCGGCGAGGAGGAGGAAGTCGAGGAGATCTCGACCGGCGAACCGCTGATGTTGACCGTCGGCACCGCGACGACGGTCGGCTCGGTTACGAGCGCGCGCAGCGGTGAGTGCGAGGTCGCGCTCCAGCGCCCCGTCTGTGCGCGCGCCGGGGTGAAGATCGCGATCAACCGCCGCGTCGGTGCGCGCTGGCGGCTCATCGGCTACGGGACGCTGCAGTGAGCGTCGTTCTGGACACCAACGCACTCATGATGCCCGTCGAATGTGACGTCCGCCTGTTCGAGGAGGTCGAGCGCCTGCTGGGCGAGGTCGAGTACCTCGTCCCCGAGGCGGTCGTCGCGGAGCTCTCGAAGCTCGCGGGCCAGGGCAGCGAGGAGGCACGGGCAGCGAACGTCGGCCGGGACCTCGCAGCGCGGTGCACCGAGACGGCGACCGAGGTCGAGTACGCGGACGACGCCGTCGTCGAGGTGGCACGGCGGCCCGACGTGACCCACGCGGTGACCAACGACGAGCCGCTCCAGGCGCGCCTGCTCGACGCGGACGTATCAGTAATTAGTTTACGGGGCCAGCACAAACTGGCCGTCAAGCAGCCATAGAGGATACTTTCGCATGTACAAACGTGTGCGGCTACGCGATACGGTCGAGGTACCGCCGGAGCACCTGGCGGAGGTCAGCGACGACCTCGTCAAGCACCTTCTCCAGGACAAGCTGGAGGGCCGACTCGACGAGGAAGTCGGCAGCGTCGTCAGCGTCATCGAGGTCCACGACATCGGCGAGGGTGCCGTCTTGCCCAACGAGCCGGGCGTCTACTACGACGCGGAGTTCGACGCGCTGACCTTCGACCCCCAGATGCAGGAGGTCGTCGACGGCGAGGTCGTCGAGGTCGTCAACTTCGGGGCCTTCGTCGGCATCGGCCCCGTCGACGGCCTGCTTCACGTCTCCCAGATCTCCGACGAGTATCTCGCCTACGACGGCGAGAACCAGCAGCTGGCCTCCCGGGAGTCCAACCGCGCGCTCACGGTCGGTGACTCCGTCCGGACGCGGATCGTCACCAAGAGCATCGACGAGCGCAACCCGCGCGACTCGAAGATCGGCCTGACGGCCAAGCAGGTCGGGCTGGGCAAGCACGGGTGGCTCGACGAGGAGCACAAGTCCCGCGAGGCGCAGGCGGAAGCGGGTGAGACCTGATGGCGGACCGGGTCGTCTGCCGGGAGTGCCACCGCGTCCAGGAGACCGCCGAGACCGGCGCCTGCGAGGTCTGTGGCTCGACGTCGCTGACCGAGGACTGGGCGGGCTACGTGGTGATCTCACACCCCGAGCACAGCGAGATCGCCCAGGAGATGGACGTCACGGAGCCGGGCAAGTACGCACTCAAGGTGCGGTAGCGTGCCAGAGGTCGTCGTCTCTCTCCAGGCCGAGCTACGGCCCGAGCTCAAGGAGCCCCTCGGCGACGTCTACACCGACGCCGACGCGCTGCTCGCCGACGCCGGCGACCCCATTCTCGCGGTCGGCGACATCGTCACGTACCACCTCCTCGAAGCGGGCCGCGTCCCCGACGTCGCCCTCGTCGACGAGCGCACCGAGCGCACCGAGGTAGACGAGGACGTAAAGCAGGCCATCGCGGGCTTCGACCGCGAAGTGACCGTGGACAATCCCCCGGCGACGATCACCGTGGGCATCCTCCAGGCCCTCGTGACGGCCATCGCGTCCGGCGCGTCCACGCTGATCCGCGTGGACGGCGAGGAAGATCTGGCAGCACTCCCGGCCGTCCTCCTGGCGCCGCCTGGTGCGAGCGTGGTCTACGGTCAGCCGGGCGAGGGAATGGTGCTGGTTCAGGTCCCCGGTGCGGCCACGGAACGCGCCCGCGACCTGCTGTCGCAGATGGAGGGGAACACCGAACGGCTGTGGTCGCTGCTCGGCGGTCTCTGAGGGCTGGGAGCCTGTCTGGTTTCAGTCGCGTTCGACCGGTAGCGACGTGGAAGCCAGCCGGTAGGCCGGCGGCTCGACCGACAGCGAGACGGCGTGGGCCGTGACGCCGGCGTCCATCGCAGTCGCGAGTTCGTCCGCGAACTCGGGATGAATCTCCCGGAAGGGGCGGACCACCTCGGCGTCGGGCCGCTGGCAGACGAAGACCACGCTCGCAGGCGTCCCGTCCTCGACCAGCGCTCGGAGGCCCCGGAGGTGGCGGACCGCCCGGTCGCTCGGCGCATCCGGGAACTTCCCGACGCCGTCCTCGACGTGCGTCACGGCCTTGACCTCGACGTAGTGGTCCGCGCCGTCGCGCTCCAGGAGGACGTCGGTGCGGCCGTGGTCGGGCAGGGGTGGCTCCTGGCGCTGGACGGTCGCGCCATCGAAGGCAGGGACGTGCCCGCCCTCCAGCGCGGTCACGAACAGGTCGTTCGCCATCGCGGCGCGGACGCTTATCGTCACGTCGCCGGTGTCGACGGCCACGGCGGTGAAGTCGGTCGACCGGTCCGGGTCGTCGGCGGGCAAGCAGTAGACCGTGGCGTCGTCGACCAGCACGGTCGTCAGGCGGCCGGTCTCGTCCAGGAAGACGTCGCGGTGTTCGCCCTCGATGTCAACGGTCAGGACGAAGCGGTTCTGGCGCTCGACCAGGCGACCGGCGACGAGTTCCTCGTCGTAGCGGTGGAGGACCGATCCCATTGCCGGAACGGGGTGCCGGTCCGGGATAAGCGGTGCCGTTCCAGTCCGGAGTCGGCAATCTGCCGACGGAACGCCGGGCACTCGGAGAGGACGTCAGCACAGACCCGACAATGGTCTGCGACATCGATACAGCGGCGGGTGCCCTCCGTGTCGATAAGTGCGCACCGCGAGGGCAAACGAGCCCAGGGTCGCGCCAGCCGAGATGGCCTGGACGGCCAACCTCGGGTCCGGTAGGGTCGATGTGACGAATATCGCCGCTCCAAACACACCACTGATAGCCGCCTTTCGAGGGTCGACGTCAGCGAGTCCCAGGCGCCACACGGTGCAAATTGTCCCGCCATCTCGGATAAACCGTCGCCGCCCGCGAGGGTCTTGCTGACGCGCTTCACTTCCGCTCCCTGCCCGCGGTTTATTGGAGCAGCCCACTCACCTCCGGACGACACCGATGTCCTCGAACCGGAAGGGCGATCGTCGGGAGCGCGAACTCGTCAACGCGCTGGACGAGGCCGGCTTCGCCGTCATGCGCGCGCCCGCCAGTGGCTCGGCCACCTCGCGGGAACTCCCGGATGTCCTCGCGGGCAACGGCGACGTCTTCTACGCCATCGAGGCGAAGTCCTCCAGTGGCGATCCCATCTACCTCGACAACGAGGAGGTCTACGCGCTCGTCTCCGTCTTCGCGACGAACTTCGGCGCCACGCCACGCATCGCCGTCCGGTTCGACCGCGAGGACTGGTACTTCTTTCACCCCGACGACGTCCACCAGACCGACGGCGGCAACTACCGCGTCAAGAAGGAGCGGATCGAGGCCTCAGAGGCAGAGACCATCGACGACCTGCTCGCACGCGGCGAGGAGCGCGACGACGGTGCGGCCGTCCGGCAGGTCCTCGAGGCGTTCGAAGCGGGCGCGCTAGACATCGACGAGGCGGCGGCGATGCTCGAATAGAGAGTGGGCTCGCCACGATCCCGGGTCGGCGGGGCTCTGACCCCGGCCGGTCGCCTGGCTGACAACGACGGAGACAGCGGCCGCCACCGATGAAAAGTCGGCCAGGCACGGTGCGGGCACCGGAAACTAGGGGCGCAGTGTGAGACGCGGACGTGCGGGCTTCGAAGCGCTTTTGCCCGCCCGAGCGAAATCGACAGATATGCCACTCGACCGGGAGACGATTTTCCAGATTCTCGTCTCCGCCGGGGCCGTCGCCCTGTTCATCGGGGCTGCCATCGTGGTCACGCAGACCTACAGCGTCGACGGACACATCACCGGGCAGGGCGGCATCGCGATGGTCGGCGCCATCGTGGTCTTCATCCTCGCGATGGGCGGCGCCGGACTCTGGCTCGAACGCCAGGACTTCGACGGCGACGGTGCCTGATTGCCTGACCGATCGCACCTCGTTGCTCGCGGCTCACTCCGTTCTCACGGCTCGCTCAGCTCGCCGTTCGAACCGGACGCGGCCTCCCTTCGGTCGGCCGCGCGTTCGCCGCTCGCTACTCCGAGACGCTCCCTTCGTCCTCTCCCGGGCGCTCCCCGCTCGCCCAAACCGAGGCTCTCACTCCGTTCGAGCCTCGCGCCAGTCCACCAGATCGTCCTCCTCCGCCTCGTCGAGCGCGTCCTCGTAGTATGCCATCGGATGCGAGATGGTCTCGCAGCGGTCGTCCATGTTGACGCAGTCGCCGTAGGACTGCATGGTCGCACACGAGGGCGGCGAGTACTCCGTGGGACTCGTATCGCCGCGGATGTGGTCGACCTGGTAGCGAGTCATCTCCTCGCCGAAGCCCGGATTGACGCCGAAGAGGTCGACGATCTCGTCGGTCGTCATGCCGATGCTGGTCAGGAACGAGGCGATGGCGAACCGGGAGTGGTGCTCCAGGTGCTTGCCCTTCTGGACCTGGTCGAGCAGGTGCTTCATGCAGGGCGGAAAGCGTTCCGGGACGACGGTGTCGATGTCGCGGGTCAACTCCAGGTCCGCGAGGCGCTCTCGGATGGCCGCCACCTCGTCGTCGAACAGGTCGGCGACCGCGTCGGGAACGCGAAGCGGGAGCCCGGACTCGACGCGCGAGCGGACGGCCCCGCGCAACAGCGAGAGGAGGTCGTCCTCGGTCAGCGGAACCTCGCCGTCCGTCAGTTCCCGGTTGACCAGCCGCCACTCGTCGCCCCACTGGTCGGCGGCGTGCGTGAGGTAGGCACCGACGCCGACGAGGTAGCCCTCGTCCGTCTCGCGGACGGTGGCCGCGAGGTCGAACTCCGCGAGGAGGTCCGCGAGCGCCAGGCCGTCGCTGTCGACGCTCTTCAGTTCCGTGGTGGATGATAACTCCGTCCGGAACCGGTCGTGGGCCGTCGCCGCCTCGGCGCGGGCGTACTTGCGCGTCAGGACGTGCTCGTCGACGAGCGAGACGAGGACGCGCGCGACGGGATACGACAGGAGTTCTACGCGGGTCCGGCGGTGGGGATCGCCGACGTCGCCGGCCGTGAGTGCACGTTCCACGCGCTCGGTCGCACGCTCGACGACCGTCGGCTCCTCCGCGATGACGGCCGCGAGGTCGACGTCGGCGGCCTCGACGGCCTCCCGCGCGGACTGGAGGAAGGGGTAGCGCGCGTGGAGTGGCTGCATGGCCACCTTCTCGGTCGCCAGTCAGAATAAAGCCGGCGGTGCTGTGCGGAACACGCCGTGTGGCGTGGCTGGGCCGGTACCCTCAATCGTCGAGTTCCCTGATGACGTCGCTCGGATCGCCACCGTCGCTCACGAGGGCGTCGTACTTGTCGCGGCTCACCTGCACGGTCCGGGTCGAACCCTGCTGGACCAGTTCCAGCGTGACGGTGCCGTGGGGGTTGTTGCGGATGTGGGCCGTGGCGACGGCGGTGAAGACGAACCAGAGCGCGATAGCACCCCCGAGGCCGTAGACCATCGCGGTCTCGAAGGCCAGCGAGTCGGCCGTTCGCGTCCACTGACCGGGGTAGGCGTGCCAGAAGAGCGCGACGCCGACCACGTTCAGCGCGGCCCCGACGACGACTCCAATCCGCGCGCGGGTGCTCGCCGGGAGCACGGCGACGACGCCACAGAGCAACGCGGGGATGCCCAGGCCCGCCAGGAGTCCGGCCCAGCGCTTGGCGGCGACCTGGTCGCCCCCGACAGCGACCGCGACGACGGCGACGAACAGGGCGAGCGCCCCGGCGACGACGACCGCCATGCCCCCGTAGACCCGCCGGGGGTCGCGCCCCTCGAACCGGCTCTCGCCGTAGGCGTCGTCGAGACTCGGCATATCCGAACGTGTGCAGCAATCCCACATAACTTCCCGTCAGACGCGCGTCGGACGGAAAGCGAGTGCGCAAAGTAGCCGATACCAGTGGGATAGGAAGTCACTAAACGGCTTCAATCGACGAATACCTAAGCTCCAACGGGTTCCCAGACGGACCGCGGGGGAACGAAACGTGGTTGACAACGTACAACTGGTCGTGTCGTCGTTCGTACTGATCCTCGTTCCGTTCCTCGCCTGTGGGGTCGTCTGGATCCTCGGGCGAGTGATCCTGGGCGACGGGGAAGAGCGGAGCGACCGGGTCGTCCCGGCAGCACACGAGCGGTCGGACCGGGTCATTCCCGGGACGCGGTCCGAAGAACCCGACTAGTCTGCAGGGTGGGGTGGCAACCTGAGTTCGTCGAGGTCCGGGAGGTGTTTGACGTTGAACACCACCCGGAGTTCGTCGGTGAGGGGTTCGCCGACGCAGGACAAGCGCACGTCGCGGTCCAGTATCTCCTCCGGTAACACGTGGTTCACCGGCGTCGACAGTTCGCCCTCCAGCACCGTCACGGCACAGTTCGCACAGGCCCCGCCACGGCAGGAGTAGGGCCACTCGTACCCGTGGCGTTCGGCGGCCGCCAGGAGGGTTTCGTCTTGCTCGACCACGAATCGGCCGTGGTCGGCCGGGTCCAGGTCGAGTGTGGCTGCCTTCTCGAAGAGGTCGCCGTCGGAGAGGTCCCACCCGCGGTCGACGATCACTTCGAAGTCGAGATACTCGACGACCGTCCGCTCGGAGTCGTCCGACGGGTCCGGCTGTCCCCCACTCCAGCGCTGGGCGCCGCCTGCCGGCTCCCGGTGACTGACCGATCGCGGGTCGTCCGGCACCTCGCCCGTCGTGACCTGCTCGTAGGCAGCCTTGACGGCTCGGAACTCCTCGACGGTCCCGCCGAGGTCCGGATGGCTCTCCTTGATGCGACGACGGTAGGCCCGTTCGATCTCGGCCTCGGAGGCGTCGGGGTCGATCTCCAGGACCTCGAACGGGGAATCCACGGTCACTCTAGCGAAATTTTGGTGAAAAGCCTTCCCACTGGCGCGGGCTCAGTTGCTCTGGATGCGCGGCGCGAGCATGTAGGTGACGCGACCCTGACCCTCGGCGACGTCGTAGTGGAGTTTGACGGGGAACTCCTCGCCCAGTTCGACGGTCACCTCGGCGTCGGAGGGAATCGCCTTGTTCATGTCCTTGAGGTAGTCGAGCGAGAACAGCGACGCGGCCTCGCCGGGAACGAGGTCGATCAGGTCCTCGCCGTCGAGTTCGAGGTGCACGTCGTCGGTGTCGCCCTCCGCAGAGACGTAGAAGACGGCCGCGTCCTCGTCGACGCCGAGTTCGATGTGGTCGGAAACCATGTCCGCGGCGGTGACCGCGCGGTCGATGTCGCGGCCCTCGATGACGATGGTCGCCGGGAGGTCGAGATCCGGCAGGTCGGGCTCCTCGCGGATCGACTCGGGGTCGATGAGCGCGAGGGTGTACTCGAGGCCGTCGATGGAGATGTGGAGCTTTCGGGTCTCCTCGTCGAGCTGGAGGTGGACCAGCTGGTCGGTGTCGGCCATGGCCGCGATGTCCTGGAGGCGGACGAGGTTGACGCCGATGAGTCCCCCGTCGGTCTCGTAGGACTCGAAGGCTGCCGCGTCCAGGGTCAGGTCGACCATCCCCACGTTCGCCGGATCCACGGCCCGGATCTCCAGGCCGTCCTCGGTGAGGTGGATCTTGCACTCGTCGACGAGCACGCCGACCGAGCCCAGGGTAGACTGGAGCGTCTGCGCGCTCACGATGGCGTCGAACATCTTGGCGCGGGATTCGGCCCCATCCGGTATAAAGACTTCACTGTCCTGGCGTGACGCTGGTTACCCCGTTTCAAGGCCCCGGACCGCCACGACTCGCGTATGAGCGACACCGAGTCGGCAGACCGCGGCGACACACCCCAGCGGCGAGCCGAAGACCGGGACGAACTCCGGACGATCGGCTTCCGGATGCGGGAGGTCCAGCGACTGCTCGCGGCCCGCGTCGAACAGGAGAACCGACGGCTGGAAGCCGAGGGCCTGGAGCCGGTCGACGAGTCGCGGTTCGTCGGTCACGAGGAACAGGACGAGTGAGTGGGGCGGGACCCGGGTGCGGTCGGACGGACCGGAACAGCGGTCTCAGTCGTCCGCCGTCGCCTCGTCGAGGAGGAGGCTACAGCCCAGCAGCGCGCAGTTCTTCAGGAAGGTGGTCTTGTTGCCCTGGCGCTCCTCGTCGACTCCGCGTAGGCGGGGCGCGGGCCGGTCAATTATGTCCCACCGGCCCCGAACGGAGGCATGCGCGACCTCGTCTTCGCACTGGAGTACGAACCCGGGTGCAACAGGGTGGCCGACGCGCTGGCCGACCACCCGGACGCCCGGATCCGGTCGCTCTCCCTGCACGCCACCAACGAGCGGCTCTGGCGGGTCGACCACGCGACCGGAACGTCCGCGGCGCTGGACGACGTCGAGGGGGCGTTCCTGGCCGGCGACTACTACGCGGACTGCCTCGCGACCGACCACTGCGGCGCCACCCAGACGACGGAGGTTCTCGAGCGGACCGACGACGCACTCGTCCTCTACTCCCGCTGGGAGCGCACGCCGAACTGTGCGTCCGTGCCACACATCGCCCGCGATCACCTGGGCGACGGCGTCCTGTTCGAGACGCGCCACGAGGGACGGCACTACACCTGGCGCGTCGTCCACTCGGGCGAGGGCGACGAGGCGGGGTTCTTCGACGAGGTGGCGCGGGCGGTCGGTGACTGCGCCACGATGGAGATGCTGCGGGCGGGCGACGCGGCCTCGAGCGGTGAGGGGCCGGCCGCGGGGGCGGACGGCCTCTCGCCCGAGCAGGAGGCGGCACTGCGGGCCGCCGTCGAGCACGGCTACTACGAGTCGCCCCGCGAAGTCGACGTCGCGGACCTCGCCGAACACCTCGACGTCCCTCGGTCCACGTTGACCTACCGGCTCCGCCGGGCCGAAGAGTGGCTGGCGAAGCGCCACGTGGCGGGCGACGGTATCGCCGACGGGCCGTCGACGCACCTCTGAGACGGAGGGCAGTTGGAACGTTCCAACCAAGGCTTATCGACGTGACGTTCCTAGGTCGAAGCGATGACCGACGAGGAATCCGACGGTAGCGGACCGCCGGGTGGCGGCCGGGACCAGAAACTGACTGCCCGGTTGGGGGTCCCGGAGATGGACTGCCCGTCCTGTGCGCGGAAGGTCGACACGAGCCTCGAGCGCGTCGACGGCGTCACTGACGTCTCCCTCCAGCCGACAGCCGGGACGGCGAGCGTGACGTACGATCCGGCGCGGACGAGTGAGGGCGACGTGGTCGCGGCCATCGAGGGCGCCGGCTACGAGGTGGTCGGCGGGTCCGACGGAGACGACGGCGGTGGGCCGGACCATAGTGACGGCGTCGACGTGGCGCCGCCGACGGAGGTCTGGACGAGTCCGCGGGCGAAGAAGACCTGGCTCGGTGCCGTGCTGGTCACGCTCGGCCTCCTCTTCGAGTTCCTGCTGACGGGAGCGAACGCCCACGTCGCGAGCGTCTTCGACTATCCCCTCCACCTGGCGGACGTACTCTTCCTGGGCGCGGTCGCTGCCAGCGGGCTCCCCGTCGTCCGCAGCGGGTACTATTCCGCGAGGGCCCGGAGCCTCGACATCGACCTGCTGATGGGGACGGCGATCGTCGCCGCGACGGGCATCGGGTACTTCGTCGAGGCGGCGACCCTGGCGGTCCTGTTCAGCATCGCGGAGTTGCTGGAGGACTACGCGATGGACCGGGCGCGGGACTCCCTCCGGGAGTTGATGGAACTCTCGCCGGACGAAGCAGTCGTGCTCCGGGACGGCGAGGAGGTGACGGTGCCCGCCGACGAGGTCGAGGTTGGCGAGACCGTGGTCGTCCGGCCCGGCGACAAGATCCCGCTGGACGGGACGGTCGCCGAGGGCGAGAGCGCGGTCGACGAGTCGCCGATCACCGGCGAGAGCGTCCCCGTCGACAAGACGGCGGGAGACGAGGTCTTCGCCGGCTCGATCACCGAAGAGGGCTACCTCGAGGTGACAGTCGCGTCGACCGCCGGCGACTCGACGCTCGCGCGGATCATCGAGATGATCCAGGGGGCGGAGGCGGACAAGACCGAGACCGAGCAGTTCGTCGACCGCTTCGCCGGCTACTACACGCCGGTCGTGGTCGTGCTCGCGATCCTGACCGCCGCCCTCCCGCCGCTGCTCATCGCGGATCCCGTCTCGGTGGGGATCGTGGGGTACGCCGTCACCTTCGCCGGCGACTGGGGAACCTGGTTCGTCCGCGGGCTGACGCTGCTGGTGATCGCCTGCCCGTGTGCATTCGTCATCTCGACGCCGGTCTCCGTGGTCTCGGGCATCACGAGCGCCGCGAAGAACGGCGTCCTCATCAAGGGCGGCACCCACCTGGAGACGATGGGCGAGGTCGACGCCGTCGCCATCGACAAAACTGGGACGCTCACCCGCGGCGAACTAGCGGTCACCGACCTGGTCACCGCCGGCGACACCGACGAGTCGACGCTGCTCCGCCACGCCGCCGCCCTGGAGCGACGCAGCGAGCACCCGATCGCCACGGCAATTCTCGCGCGCGCCGAGGAGTCGAACGCGGGTGACCTGCCGGAACCGACGTCCTTCGAGAGCCTGACCGGCAAGGGCGTCCGGGCGGACATCGACGGCGAGACGTACTACGCGGGCAAGCCGGCGCTGTTCGAGGACCTCGGCTTCGACCTCTCGCGAGCGCGCCGTGCCACCGACGGAGGGACCGTCTCCCCGGCGGCCGAGGAGAACCCTGTCGTGGGGGACGACCTCGCCAGACTGGAAGGGGAGGGCAAGACGGTCGTCCTCGTCGGAACGGAGACGGCCCTGCTCGGTGCCATCGCAATCGCCGACGAGGTGCGCCCGGTCTCGAAGCGGGCCGTCGAGCGCCTGCACGAGCTGGGCGTCGAGCGCGTCGTGATGCTGACCGGCGACAACGAGGGGACGGCGCGGGCTATCGCCGAGCAGGTTGGCGTCGACGAGTACCGCGCCGAACTCCTCCCCGAGGAGAAGGTCGACGCCGTCGAGGAACTCCAGGCGACCGACGGCGAGGTCGCGATGGTCGGCGACGGCATCAACGACGCCCCCGCGCTCGCCACCGCAGACGTCGGCGTCGCCATGGGTGCGGCGGGGACCGACACAGCCCTCGAGACCGCCGACGTGGCCCTCATGGGCGACGACGTCGGGAAGCTACCGTACCTCTACTCGCTGTCGCACACGGCCAACGGCGTGATCCGGCAGAACGTCTGGGGGAGTCTCGGCGTGAAGTTCCTGCTCGCGCTGGGCGTGCCCCTCGGGCTGGTGAGCGTCGCCGTCGCCGTCGTCGTCGGTGACATGGGGATGAGCCTGGGCGTCACCGGCAACGCGATGCGGCTGTCCCGGATCGAGCCCGATCGGTTCGATGACGAGGCGCCGAGCGACAGCTCGACTACTCTGTGAAATCCGCGTCTCCCGCCGGTTCGAGGGGGACGCGATTCACTCCATCGACTCCGTCGTACGCCCCGTCGCTAGAGATGATACCGTCGCCGGAGAGTGCGGCGTGGAACGCGTCGAACGTGTTCAGTCCCTCGTCGACGTTCGCGGAGGCCCGATACAGGACGTTCGGGTCGCCGCGATACGACGCCAGTTCGAGTATCGCGGTCACGGCACGTTCGCGGTCGAACTGGAAGCGTTCTTCGACCAGAAAGAGTTCGATGAACGTCACCAGCGAGACTTCGAGGTCGCCTTCGTGGTCCGCCAGGAGGGCTTCCGCACGGTCGCCCAGCCAGTCGTCGTCCTTCAACAGCGCCAGCCAGAAGTCAAGATCAGCGTACATGCTCGCTCGCCCGTTCTCGGGCCGCGTTTGCTGCTGCGTCTTCGAGTTCGTCGAGCGACGCCTCGCGGAGTTCGTCCGACGCCGCTGCGCGAAGGCTGGCCAACGGGTCGTCGGGGATCGGGACGAGTTTGATACCGCTGTCCAGTTCGACCAGTCGGTACTGCTCTCCGTACCGCTCGCGGACTTCCTTGGGGATCGTGACCCTGCCGCGGTCGTCCGCCCGAACTTCGCCAGCCATGTCCGGAGGTACGAAGTGGGAATATATAACTCCTGTTCCCAAAAAGAGAGAGAAGGTGGGTTCGAGGAGTCGCGTCGGTGGCGCAGGGAGTGCGACACAGGCCAAAGTGGGGCGTCCGAGTTGCGCTGGGCCGCGGCTGCCATCCGACGTGTCTTTCCGGTTCGACCGCCTTCGTCCGGACATGAACGAGTCGCGATCGACGTGCCCGACGCCGTGGTCTCACCGACGGGGGAGAAAACGATGACGGGCCGCGACGAGTACTACAACAAGGCCAAACAGCAGGGCTACCGCGCCCGGTCGGCCTACAAGCTCCAGCAGCTCGACGAAACCGCGGGGCTGCTCGGCGACGGCCGCACGGTCGTCGACCTCGGGGCGGCCCCGGGCGGGTGGCTCCAGGTCGCCGCCGAGCGCGTCGGCAGCGACGGGCGCGTGATCGGGGTCGACCGCCAGCGGATCGACGCCCTCGAGGACCCGGAGGCAGCGGTCGAGACGATCCGGGGCGACATCACGGAGGACGAGACGGTCGAGGCGATCGTCGAGACAGTGGGCGGCGACGCGGACGCGCGTCCCGTCGACGTGGTCCTCTCTGACATGGCGCCGAACATGAGCGGCGACTACGACCTCGACCACGCGCGCTCGGTCCACCTCGCCCGCCAGGCCTTCGAGGTGGCGCTCGACGTGCTGGACACCGGCGGCGACCTCGCGGTGAAGGTCTTCGACGGCCGGGACCTGACCGACCTCGAAGCGGACGTCGAAAGCGAGTTCGAGTACGTCCGCCAGGTCCGGCCCGACGCGTCGCGCGACGAGTCCTCCGAACTCTACCTCGTGGCGAAGGGGCGGCTGACGGGGCCGGTCCGTGAGGGCGACGAGTACGAGGTAGAGGTCGTCGACACCGGCAGCGAGGGCGACGGGGTGGCGAAGGTCGAGGACTACACGCTGTTCGTCCCCGGCGCCAGCGAGGGCGAGACGGTCCGCGTCAGGGTCGACGACGTGAAGCCCCGGTTCGGCTTCGCGACCCGGATCGACGAGTGAGGGGAGTCAGTCGGCGGTGATGAGGCCGACGTCCGACCCCCGGCCGCGGACGAGGCCGACGACGAGGTAGACGAAGGGCGTGTCGAGCAGGGCGATCAGGAGTTTGACGACGTACTGGCCGACGAGCAGGCCGGCCGCCTGGTCGAGCGGAACGCCCTGGACGACGACGAAGGCCACGGTGATGAAGATGACCGTGTCGATCAGCTGCGAGGAGGCCGTCGAGGCGACGTTCCGGAGCCAGAGGGCGTCGCCGTCGGTCGCCTCGCGGAGTCGGTGGAAGACGAGGACGTCCCAGTTCTGGCTGACGATGTAGGCGAGCAGGCTCCCGGCGACGATGCCCGTGCTCGGCCCGAGGACGGCGGCGAACTCGCTGCCGCCGACGGGCGAGTTGGCGAAGGCGGGCGCGGCGATGGCCAGCCAGACGAGTGCCAGCAGCACGAAGTTCATCGCGAAGGCGACGTTGACGAGTTCGTGGGCGGCCCGCCTGCCGTACAGTTCGGCGTAGCAGTCCGAAGCGAAGAAGGTCAGGGCGTACGCGAAGACGGCGGCGGGAACGAGGAGGATCGAGCCGGTCACCGGAAGAGAAACCGGCAGTGAGAAGGCCAGTATCTTCGACGCCGTCACCTGACTGGCGACGAGCGCGGTGACGAACAGCGCCGCGAGGGCCAGCCTGGAGCGGGACAGGGATCCGGCGGGATTGTCGCTCGCCGCGTCGGCGCTCACGCGTCCTCGCCCCCGTCGAGTCGTCCCTGCCGCGCGTCGATCTCGTCGAGCTGGTCCAGCGTCTTCCGGATCGACGCCCTGATCGCCTCGCTGCGGTTGACGAACTTGCCCTCTTCGCCGACGTGGTCGTCGAGGTCCGCGAGGAGTTCGGCGGGCACTTCGACGCTGATCTTCGGCATGGATGACTGGAGGGGTACTCGGATAATATATTTGCGGGATCGTCGGCGCCGGTGGCCGGTTCGATCGGCGGCAGCGTTCCTATCGCGGCGGCATCGGAGCTGGACAACCGAACCGCCGCGAAGCCGGAGTCAGTCCCCCTCGGAAGCGACCCGACTCGGCCGCGAGGCGTCCAGTCGGGCCGTCGGCTCGCTCGTGACTCCCGGAGACCGGACGAGGGTCAGTCGGCGGCCGTTTCCGCGCTTCTCGACGCGAAGGACCTGGTCCGCCGCGCCGGCGTAGAAGGCCGCGAAGGCGTCGTCGATCGCGGTCTCGTCGACGACGTTGACCACCGTGTCGCCCGGCTCGAAGACGTCGCCGTCGTTCTCGTACCGGGCGGCGCGGGCCTCGCGTTCCCCGAGGACGGCACACTCGCCGGCGACGTTCCCGACGACGAGGAGCGGCGCGTCTCGTCGGCGGTCCGTCTCGCGGTTGACCTCGCCGAGCGAGCGCGTCCCGAGGTCGAACACGGCCGGGCCCGACTCCCAGGTGTCGAAGGCGTCGAGCACGAAGAGGCGGTCGGCGTCCATCGCCGCCGCCAGGCCGTCGCGGTCGTCGACGGCCGCTGCCAGGGTGGCGCGGTCGAGGGTCGGCGTCGGCGTCAGGGACACGGCCAGACCCGCGTCGAGCGCGGACGCGACCATCGTCGCCACGAGGTCGTCGACGGAGACCCGACCGTCGTAGGTCACGACGCTCTGGCCGCCGGCCACGAGGCCGCCGCCGTGGTCGTCGAGAAGGGCGATGTCCGTCGGGATCTCGCCACTGGCGCCGTCCCGCTCGACCGACGACAGGGCGGTCTCGGCCTCCCGGAGCATGACGGTCTGTTCGCCACGCGCGTCGCGTATCTGGCCGATGCGACGGTCGATGGCGGTGGCCCGCTCGGCGACGTCCTCAGAGCGAGCGGCGATGGTCTCGCTGGACGTGGCCAGTTCGTCGGTCGCCCTCGAGACGTCCTGGACGTCCGACGCGGTGTCCTCGACGGCGGCGGCCACGGCGTCGATCTCCGCCATGGCGGCCGCGATGTGGTCTGCACCCGCCTGAATCTGTTCGGTCGTGGCCTCGAGCTGGGCGACCGTCTCGTCGGCCGCCTGCTGGACCTCGGCGAGCGCGGCGTCGATCGTGTCGGCCTGGTCCTGCGATTCGGCGGCCAGGGCCTTGATCTCCTCTGCGACGACCGCGAATCCGTCTGCGGATCCATTCCCGTCGCCGGCCCGGGCGGCCTCGATGGAGGCGTTCAGCGCGAGCAGATTGGTCTGCTCGGCGATGTCGTCGATGCCCGCGAGCGCCGTCTCGATCGTGTCGATCCGGTCGTTGAGCCGCTCGACCTCCGTCGCCAGGGCCTCGTTCGTCTCCTGGACGTTCTCGACGACGTCGAGGGCCTCCGCCGCAGCGGCACGCCCGTCGACCGACCGCCCGGCGACCTCGTCGCTCCGCGCCGCGACCTGTTGTGCGCTCGCGGCCACCTCCTGGATCGTCGCGCTCAAGTCAGAGACTTCCCGGTCCACGACCGCGATCTCGTCTGCCTGTTCGTCCGCCCGCTCGTCGATGGCGGCGAGTTGCTCGTCGACAGTCTCCGAGGCCGTCCGGACGGCTTCGACGGCGCCCCGGGCGTTCGCGACCGCTCGCCCGGCCTCCGTGCCCTCGTCGGCCATCGCTATCGACCTCTCGTGGCGACGATAGCAACGATACTTCCAGTTTCCCAATTAAAACGTGGTCGTTCGTTCACGTGTAGCCAACCTTAACGACGATACTTCAATCAGTCGGAGGTGGCAACATTGGAGAGACGGGTCGACGGCACGGCTGTGTCAGAGGGTAAGCGTCCCCTCGCAGACGGTCAGTCGGCCGTGTCGCCGCGGAACCGGGCCGGGGTGCGGGAGACGCGGGTGTAGAGCCAGAGCAGGCCGAGGCCGGCCCCGTAGGCCAGCGAGGCGGGGATGGCGACGATGAACATCGTGAACACGCCCTTGGGAGTGAACAGGCCGCCGAGGGCGAAGACGCCGACGACGAACACGCGCCAGCGCCGGTGCATCGTCCCGTAGGAGACGATCCCGCCGCGGTGGAAGAGCAGCATCGTCAGTGGGATCTCGGCGAGGACGCCGATGCCGACGGTCGTCAGGATGACCAGCCAGCCGAAATTGTTGATCCGGTAGGCGATGACCATCGAGGACGACAGCGCGTCGGCGGCCAGCCAGGAGATGATCGCCGGGGCGACGTAGAAGAACCCGACCAGGCTGCCCGCGGCGAGGGTGACCAGGACGGTCCCACCCCAGACGGCGAGGACGTTGCGGTCGCCCCCGACGAGTCCGCGCTCCTCGAGCGACGGCCACGCGAAATAGAGGAGGAGCGGGAGGATGGCGACGGCACCCAGCAACACCGAGAACTTGACCTCGAAGACCAGCGCCTCGACGGGGTGGAGCGTGACGATGGAGACGTCGGGGGCGAGGTTCGGCGGCATGTGCGTCAAAAACGAGTCCCGGATGTCGCCGATCCCGCCAGAGTAGAGGTAGACGAACGTCGCGGCCATGACCACGATGAATGTGCCGACGAGCCAGATGGCCTTCGAGGTCAGCGAGTCGAGGATGAACGCGATGTCGTAGTAGTAGCCGCCGATGTCATCCTCGGTCGTCTCGTCCTCGCTGAAAGCGTCGGCCATCCCGGCGACCGTGGAGGTGACGACGTTCCCACCCTCGTCGTCGGTGGCCGCCTCGCCCTCTTCGCCAGCCTCGTCGTCGGCTTGCTCGGCCTGGGCCTCGTCGAAGCGCTCCAGGATGAGTTCCGCCTTGTCGGGCTGGTCGGCCTCCATCGCCGTCCGGGCGTGCTCGACGGCCTCGGCCTCGGTGAGTTCCGCGAAGGCCTCCGGCGGCGCGGCGCGGACGGCCGCCGCACTCAGGGCGTCGAGGTCGATCTCGGCGGGTTCGCCCGCGCTGGCTGGTGCGGTTCCGGACGTCCCTGCCGCGACGGACCGGGCCTCCAGAGCCTTGATCCGGAAGTAAAAGAGGCCAACGAGGGTGGGAACGGCAGCCAGGAGGAGCGCGTACACCGCGGCGGTCGCCGCCGGCGAGAGGCCGAACAGTTCGAGGTCGCTCGCGGTCGGGAAGCGTCGGGACGACCCGATCACGGCGAGGGTCTCGTTGGCTGCGGCGAGGCCGCCACGCGTCAGCCCGAGGAAGATCGCGCCGCCAGCGAGGACGAACGTTCCCGCGAGGACGTTCCAGTGATCGCGGAGGACGGTCCTGACAGGTACCTGCTCGCCGGCGCGCCGGCCCAGAACGACGAGCTTCGTGATTCCGAGGCTGACGGCGTAGAGGCTGACCAGCGGGAGTGCCCACATGATCTGGGTGAAGGGGTCGGGCGGCGAGAAGACCGCACCGAACCCGAAGATGCCGACCACCGCGTACCGCCACTTGTCCCGGAAGGTCTCGTAGGGGACGATGCCCGCCGTGGCGGTGGCGCTCATCGCGAGGGGCAGCTGGGCGGCGAGCCCGAAGGACAGCAGGAGAAAGACGATGAACTCCGTCCACATCACGATGGAGTAGGTCGGCTTCAGCCCGGCGTTGACCGCGTTGGTCGCCAGGAAGTCGAACATCAGGGGGAAGAACAGCTCGTAGGCGTAGAACAGCCCGCCGACTCCGAGCAAGACGGTGAAGACGGCGACTCCCGAGACCTTCCAGATAGACAGGTGTTCAGTCGGCCAGAAACCGCGCTCGCGCAGGCCGTCCCGGCCGACCCAGATCAGGACCGGCAGGGCGGCCAGGATGCCGACGACCAGGCCGATCTTGATCTGCAGCAGGATGACGTCGAAGGGGGTCACGGCGACGACGGAGGTCTCCTCGATGACTTCCTGGCTCATTTGCTCGTAGAGCAGGTCCCGCTTGAGGGCGTCCCAGACGAACGCCCGGAGGGCCCAGATGGTCACGAGCATCGCGAACACGAAGACGAGAAAGACCTTCTTCAGCTGGGACTGGGCGCTGGAGAGGAGCCCGCCGACCGCGCTCCGCCCGCGCGCGATGGATCTCGCCGCGTCCTCGTCGATCGCCCCAGCCATGGCTTCGCCGGAGGTTACCGGGTGTCTGTTATCAATTTATTCATGCCGCGACGCAGCGGAGCGGGCGGAGACCCGCCGAGCGTGGTCTGTGGGTGCCCACGACCGGGAGCCGAAAAGAAAGCTTACAAGAGGCCACTGTCAAGCCGCGCCCGATGAGCAACGGGGAGGAGGACGTCACCGTCAGCGGCACGCCGACGCCGCCACCGGCGGGTGGGGACCCTGGCGACGTCGACGCCGTCGGCGGCGCCCCCGACGACCAGGAGATGCCGCTCGCGGACCACGTCGAGGAGATGATCCGCCGGCTGGGCGTCGTCATCCTACTGATGGCCGTCGTCAGCGCCATCGTCTTCCCCTTCGCCGACCGCCTGATCAACTTCCTGTGGTACTCGTTCCTGCCGGGGTCCGCGGCGAACTGTCCGCCGCCGGCCCCGACTCTCAGCGTCGCCAGCGGGGGCCCCCAGTCGACTATCGGCGCCGTCTGGAGCGCGGTCGTCCCCGGCGTGCCGATGGACGCGACGATCCCAGCGCCGTCCGAATCGGTCGCCTGTCCCCGGGTGTACCACCCGCTCGCGCTGATCCTGGCGCGCCTCAAGGTCGCCTCGCTCGTGGGCCTGGTCGCGGCCCTGCCCGTCTTCGTCTACCAGACGTACCTGTTCATGCGCCCCGGCCTGTACCCCAACGAGCGCCGGTACTACCTGGCCTCGGTCCCGACGAGTCTCGTCCTGGCCGGGGTCGGCCTGCTCTTTGCGTACTTGCTCGTGCTCCCGCTGATCTTCACGTACTTCCTGGGGTACTCCCAGCCCGTCGCCGAGGTGGCCTTCGGCCTGAGCGAGACCTTCACCCTCATCCTGCTGATGCTCGGGATGTTCGCGGTCATCTTCCAGATCCCCCTGTTCGTCATGCTGGCGATCATGATGGGCGTCACCAGCCGGCGCTGGCTGGAGTCCCGCCGGCTGTACTTCTGGGCGGGCTTCGCCGGGGTCGCCTTCCTCTTCAGCCCGGACCCGACGGGGATGGCGCCGTTCATCGTCGCCGTGACGATGATCGTCCTCTTCGAGGGGACGCTGCTCATGCTGCGCTGGAGCGGCGAGGGGTCGATGGCGCCGGGACCGACCCAGATCGCGAGCCTCCGGCCGATCGTCTGGCTGCTCGCTGCCGTCGCCGGCTACCTCGCGAGCCCCGCCGCCCTCCCGGAGGGGTACTACGACCAGCTCCCCGGTGTGCTCACCGGCCTGCTCGAGAGTGCGGGCATTCCCGGGGCCGCCCCGATCCTGGTTGGCCTGGCGCTGCTCGTCCTCTTCGAGCTATTCGCCTTCCTCCTGCGGCGTACCCGACGGCCGGGACTGCTCCGTGACGTGGTCTCCCGGCTCAGGGTCCCCGTCTGGCTCGTCATCGCAGTCGTCGGCTACCTCGCGAATCCGAACCCGGCCTTGCTGGACGTGGTCGACGTGACGCTCCTGTCGACTGGTGCAGCGGCCGCCCTGGCGGTCGGTCTGATCGTCGCCTACGAGGGGCTGCTCGCGGCCTGGCGCTGGCGTCGGTGACCGGGCCGCCCGTGGCGCGGCGGACTAGTCGGTCGGGTAGTCGGCGTCGAGGACGTCCGCCTCCGACGGGCCGTCAGCCGCGTCTTCGGCCGGGCTGACGCTGCCGGTCCGGTAGCCGTGGAGGTCCAGGGTCACGTGGTCGAAACCGAGGTCGGCGACGTGCTCGCGGACCGTCCGGACGAAGTCGGGATCCAGCGCCGCCTCGAGTTCCGCCTCGCCGACCTCGATTCGGGCGAGGCCCTCGTGGTCCCGGACGCGGAACTGCTCGAAGCCCCAGGTCCGGAGGAGCTGTTCGGCCTTCTCGACGCGGGTGAGGCGCTCCTCGGTCACCTCCAGCCCGGTCGGGATCCGCGAGGAGAGACAGGCCATCGACGGCTTGTCGGCGACCGAGAGGTCGTACTCGCGGGCGATCTCGCGGACCTCGTCCTTCGTAATCCCGTGTTCGAGGAGCGGCGAGTAGGCGTCCAGTTCGTCGACGGCACGGAGGCCCGGCCGGTGGCCCTCGCCCGGGTCGGAGGCGGTGGTCCCGTCACAGACGATCGGGATGCCGAGGTCGGTCGCTTTCTCGAACATCGCGGAGAGACGCATCGTCCGGCAGTGGTAGCAGCGCTCGTCGTCGTTCCGGCGGAAGGCCTCGCTGTCCAGTTCGGAGAAGGTCACCTCCTCGTAGCGGATGCCGATTTCTTCGGCGACGCGGCGGGCGTCGTCGAGTTCCGCGGCGGGGAGGGTCTCGCTCCGGGCGGTGCAGGCGACGGCGTCGTCCCCGAGGGCGTCGTGGGCGATGGCTGCGACGACGCTCGAGTCCACACCGCCGGAGAACGCCACCAGCACGCCCTCGCGGTCGGCGAGGTCGTCGCGGGCGGCGGCCAGTTTCGCCTGGGCTGTCATCGACCCGATTTGGCGGGCGTCGGGCAAAAGCCCGTTGCACCGGCAGAGAGTGCGCCGCATAATCACCCGCTAGATCCCCTATCGTGACATTACTTTAGGTGGTCCCCGGTGTCGGAGAAACCGTCGATGGGGGGAAGCGTCTACGCGTTCGCCGGAGGGAAGGGTGGCGTCGGGAAGACCGCGACGACGACGAACGTGGCGGTCGCGCTCGCCGAGATAGGCTTCGACGTCGCAGCCGTCGACGTCGATCTTGGGATGGCGAACCTCGGGCAGACCCTCGAGGTTCGCCCTGAAGCGGGCATCCACGAAGTGCTCGCCGGCAACGCGACCCTCGCGGACGTGCTGCGAGAGGGGCCCGCCGGCGTCCAGGTCGTCCCCGGCGGGAACAGGCTAGAGGCCACGACGGACGCCGATCCGGCGAACCTCCGGGCTGTCGTCGGCCCGCTTCGCGACGCGGTCGACGTCGTCCTGCTCGACACGGGGGCGGGGATCAGCCACCAGAACCTGGTCGCCTACGGCCTCTCCGACGGCATCCTGCTGTGTACGACGGCAGACCACGTCGCAGTGGGCGACGCCGGCAACACCCGTGATCTGGCGGGGCACGTCGACGCGCCCGTCGTCGGAACCGTCGTCACGCGCGTCGACGGGGAGACGGACGTGGCAGCCCTCGGCGAGCGACTCGGGACGGACGTCGTCGCGGCGGTCCCGACGTACGACCGGCCAGACGCGCCGGAACCGCGCGTCCTCGAGGACCCGGAGAGCCCCGCCGCGGCCGAGTACCGGCGACTGGCGAACACGGTCGCCGTCTGTCACAAGACGGGCGATCTTCAGGCCGCCGCGAGCGAGGCCAGAGAGGAGGTGGCTGTTCCCGCCGGGAAGGACGCGGACGCCGACGAGGAGTCGCGGAGCGTGATCGGGCGGCTCCTGGGGCGACTGCCGGGACGAGACTGAGGAAGCGGTCGGGCCCGCTGGGTTTTTCTCGCCCGGCGCGGACAGGGCGGATAGATGGACATCGAGGCGATCCCGGGCGTGGGGACCAAGACCGCCGACGCCCTCCGGGAACTCGAGGACCCGGAACGGGCCCTCCGGGAGGGCGACGTCGCCACGCTCGCCCGCGCTCCCGGCGTCAGCGACGGGCGGGCGGCCCGCATCGCCCGGGCCGCCATCCGTGAGACCCACGACGATCCCGGCGGGTTCGCCGCGACCGACCGCGCCCGGGAACTCCACGAGGCCGCCCTGGAGCTCCTCAAAGCCCGGACGGTCACCGACTACGCCGCCGCCCGCCTGGAGACGCTCTACCCCAGCGGCTCCGTATCGCGCATCGAGGAGGTCAGGGCCTTCGCCAAGGGCGCGATGGCCCACGACCCCGACCCTGCCGTCCGCGACGCCCTGGCCGAGGTCGAGCCGCTGTCCGAACCGGGCGACGTCAGAGTCCGCGAGCGGGCGCTCGCGACGACGGACGCCGAGACCTACGCCGAGGCGACCGAGGCCGTCCCGGAGGTCAGCGTCGAACTGGTCGACGACGCGCGACAGCTGGCGGAACTCGCGCGGGGCTACGCGACCGTCGTGGCCCTCGACGAGGGGTTCGCGGGCGTCGACGTCGAGGGGGACGTCCGCGTCGAGCCGAACGCCCTGGCCGACCCGGTCGAGGTCGTCCCCGAGCGCGTCCTCGCCTTCTTCGCGACGAACCGGGACGCGATCCGGGCGGCGATTCGCGTCCACCGCGAGGCCGACCTCGATCGGCCGACGGACCTCGATACCCTTGAGGCGGCCCTCGAGCGACTGGATGCTGACGGGACGCCGACCGGCGACGAGGAACTGGACCGACTGACGACCGCGGTCGACGACCTCGATGCGGCGGTGTCGATGGCCGAAAGTGTCGCCAACGACCGGCTGCGCGACGCCATCGAGGAGCGCGACGTGACCATCGAGGGCACGGACCTGCTCTCGCTGGTCGAACAGGGCGCCGGCGTCGACTCGCTCCTCCGGCGCGAACTGGCCGACGAGTACGACGCGGCCATCGCCGACGCGCGGGACCACCTCGTCGACGCGCTGGCGCTCTCGGACCACGCGGACCTCGCCCGGCAGGCCTTCCCGGAGGACCCGAGCTTCCCCGTCGAACACGACGAAGAGACGGTCGCGAGGCTCCGCGAAGAGCTGACCCAGGCCCGGGATCGACGCGCGGCCCGGCTCAAGCGCGAGGTGGCCGGCGACCTCGCCGCCGAGCGCGAGGCCGCGGCGGACCTCGTGGACGCCGCCCTCGAACTCGACGTGGAACTGGCCGTCGCGCGCTTCGCCCGCGACTTCGAGTGTACCATGCCCGATCTCGGCGGCGAGGGCGTCGCCATCGCGGGTGGCCGGTCTCCCCTGCTCGACGTGGGCTTCGAGTCTGTCGAACCCGTCGACTACGAGGTGTCGGGCGTCACGCTGCTCTCCGGGGTGAACAGCGGGGGCAAGACGTCACTACTCGACCTCGTGGGACTCGTGGTGACGCTCGCGCACATGGGCCTGCCCGTCCCCGCCGAGTCGGCCCGCGTCGAACCGATCGAGGAGTTGCACTACCACGACAAAGGCCAGGGGACCCTGGACGCAGGAGCCTTCGAGACCACCCTCCGGGAGTTCGGCGACCTCGTGACGGACGTCAGCGCCGACCGGTCGGTGCTCGTCCTCGTCGACGAACTGGAGAGCATCACCGAACCGGGCGCCAGCGCGACCATCATCGCGGGCATCCTCGAGGCCCTGGCCGAGCGCGAGGCGACGGCTGTCTTCGTCTCCCACCTCGCCAGCGAGATCCGGGCCGCAGCCGGCACCGACCTCGCCGTCGACGGCATCGAGGCCGAGGGGCTCGTGGACGGGGAACTCGTCGTGAACCGGACGCCGGTCAAGGGCCGCCTCGCGCGGTCCACGCCCGAACTCATCGTCGAGAAGCTGGCCGATGAGGACGAAGACGGGTTCTACGCCGGCCTGCTGGAGAAGTTCTAACCGGCGACTCAGCGGCGGCCGCGCGGCTCGGGATTTTTAGGGGGCGCGATCCAACCGACTGGCGAGCGATGCGCTACCTCGAGGTGAGCGTCGAGCAGTCCGCCGACGAGCGAAACCGGATGCACCAGTTCGTCGTCGAGCACGACGCGTACGACGTCACCCGGCTGCTCCACCGCGACCGGTACGCCGACCACGAGCACGCGATAGTCTTCCACGTTGAGGGACCCACCGACCCGTACGAGTCCGCGCTCGCCGCCGCCGACCACCTCCGGGACTACGCGATCAGCGAGTGCACCGATGAGTCGTTCTACCTGTACGTCAGCGCCGACCTGGCCGGCGACGATCGAAGTTTCGCGGACGCCTTCAGCCAGCCAGGGCTCCTCGTCGTCCCGCCGGTCGAGTATCGCGACGACGGGTCCGTTCGCCTGACCGCAGTGGGCCCCGCCGGGGCGGTCCAGTCCGCTGTGGAGAGCGTCCCGGAGACGATGGGCGTCGACGTGCTGACCGTGGGCCAATTCGACGCCGGACGCCTGGATTCCCGTCTGGAACTCTCCCAGCGGCAGTTCGAGGCCGTTGCCGTGGCCGTCGAGGTCGGGTACTACGCCACGCCGCGGACGGCGACGCTCGAGGACGTCGCTGCTCGACTCGACTGTTCGACGGGGACCGCCGGGGAACTGCTGCGCCGCGCCGAGCGGACCGTCATGGCCGGCCTGGTGGCCGGTGGTCCCGACTGAGTTACCGTCGCCCCGTCTGGCCAGACGGCCAGCCACCGCGTAACCGATTGCCGGACCCACAGTGAGGACAGACATTCGTTGCGTCGTCGTAGTATCGGCCGCAGTTCCGACAGCGTGGGCGGGGGGGTGTACGCTCGTCAGCCGGCCGCTCGTCCGGGCCGTCGTCGGGGGTCGCCGGCCCGCGTTCGGTCGCGTCAGTCCGGACCGCACCGAGGACCGTCGAGATGAGTTGCATCACACGTCGTTCTCGGGGCGCCAGCGCATTCGTCGCTCTGCCGCAAATCTGCGGCGGGTTTATCAGACCCCTCCGAAGTCAGGCTGTTTTCGGCCGTTTCGGACGCCACCACGCGGCGGCCCTGCAATACATTCAAGTGTCGTGGACAGCTCGGTGAAAGTAATGAGCGGCGACCCCGGAGACGACATGCTCGGCTGGGACGAGTCGGTGTTCCGCGACGAGCACGTCTTCGAGATCGACTACGTCCCCGAGGTGTTCCTCCACCGCGAGACCCAGATGGAGACGCTGAAGTACGCCCTCCGTCCGGCGGTCCGGGGCTCGCGTCCCCTCAACGTCATGGCCCAGGGGCCCCCGGGGACCGGCAAGACGACTGCCACCCACATCCTCTTCGACGAACTGCGCGCACAGTCCGGCGTCCAGGCCGTGCGCGTAAACTGCCAGGTCAACTCGACGCGCTACTCGGTCTTCTCGCGGCTCTTCGAGGGTGTCTTCGACTACGAACCGCCCTCCTCGGGCATCTCCTTCAAGAAGCTGTTCTCGCAGGTGACGGACAAACTCGTCGAGGACGACGAGGTCCTCGTGGTCGCGCTCGACGACGTCAACTACCTCTTCTACGAGTCCGAGGCCTCCGACACGCTCTACTCGCTCCTCCGCGCCCACGAGGAGCAGGGCGGCGCCCGCATCGGCGTCATCGTCATCTCCTCGGACCTCGAACTCGACATCATCGAGGAACTCGACGGTCGCGTCCAGAGCGTCTTCCGGCCGGAGGACGTCTACTTCCCCAACTACGACGTGCGCGAGATCGCGGAGATCCTCGGCGAGCGCGTCGACCGCGGGTTCCACGAGGGCGTCGTCGACGCGCCCACCCTCGACCGCGTCGCCGAACTGACCGCCGATCAGGGCGGGGACCTCCGGGTCGGCATCGACCTGCTGCGCCGCGCCGGCCTCAACGCCGAGATGCGCGGCAGTCGGTCCGTCGACATGGAAGACGTCGAAGAGGCCTTCGAGACATCGAAGTACGTCCACCTCTCCCGTCGGCTCCAGGAACTGACCGACTCCGAGCGCGCGCTGGTCGAGGTCATCGCCGAGCACGATGGCGAGCAGGCCGGCCACATCTACGACGTCTTCAACGACCGCACCGACCTCGGCTACACCCGCTACTCGGAGATCATCAACAAGCTCGATCAGCTCGACGTCATCGATGCGACCTACACAGACGTCGACGGGCGCGGTCGCTCGCGGGAACTGACGCTCGACTACGATGCCGACGCCGTGCTGGACCGCCTCTAGGTCGTCATCGCCACGTTGGCGGCCAGGAACAGGGCGAGGACGAGCGAGACGGCGACGGTACCGAGGACGATTTTCGTTGGGGTGCTCATAGAGCGCGGTTCTGGGAGCAGGGAGTAATCGGTTGTGGTTTTGGGGCGGTCAGGGAGTAGCTACTAGAATCCCGATACACGGGGCTTCGGTCGGGAAGACGGACGCTGGAACGCTCAAACGGGTGCTAGTGGTGATCGCTGGCTGAATCTGGGAGTAGAGCGATGAATTGGCAAACACCCACACGGTGTCCTCGCCTGTTGAGAAGGGAGTGGGAATGCGACAAACGAGTCCTGCTTGTGAGTCGAACACCCACGCATCCCTGCTGTTTGAAGACGCCGTTCCGACCTTCGAGCACGCAATGCCGATGCATACGGCCATCAGAATCTCGACGTGATTACGGATGCTCGAAGGGCTACCGGAGGGGGAGATAGGCACGTCGGAGTCAGTTGCAACGGTCGATCTGGAAGATGGTGTATGTGGTTGATACGACGGAAGTTGGAGCGCCGGGGGGTACGCCGACGAATCCGGGTTGGGGGTCGGAGATCAGTCGTCAGTGACGTTCGATTCCGAGGTGGAGTAGAAGATGTCTCGGTAGGGGTTTGTTTCGGTTTCGACGAAACCGCCCTCCGCCTGACGGAGATATGCGGACCTATTCACCGGATCGAGATTCGATTCGAGAAGTATGAAGACATCCTGACGATTCATATGAGCCGCATAGTTTTTGTCGTGGTTCGGTCGATCGATATACACGTAGAGGTTTTGTGGGGCCTTGGCCCAGGATCGCCCTACAGTCCGCCAGTAGGCGGTGTAGGCAGTTGCATAGGCACTATCAGTTACTTGTCCGTATTCGTCCATCGACCACTCAAACTCGTGCAGGACTTCATTTGTTCTAGAGTTTATCCGAATGTTGTCCACAGGGAATTTCGAATCGAAACCGCCTTGACTCCAGTTTCTTACTTCTGTGGCATAATCACTGGCCCACAGAGACAGCTCAGACCTGTTGAGATAATCACTTGGTTTTGAGTTGCCTCGGTCGTAAAATTCCTCAGAGTCGTAGGAGGATATCACATCGTTAGCAAACTCTTCTGGTGAGCGTCGGGTTAAACGGTACTCTCTTGCCCGTTTTGGGTCGATTTCGTATGTGCCAAGATATTGGCCATCTGGATCGAGAATGTCAATTCTCACAAGATTTGGTTGGTGAAAACGCTGTATTGAGCCATTCTGTTTAGGGAGCGACTCATTAGCAGAAGTACCGTAAAAAGTAACAGCTGCGACGGCCTGAGCGCCGTCCATCATGGTTCTATACAGAGGAGTCCGGTCTCTGACCTGAATAGTCAGATCAACCGTTTTATTTGCGTGGGCTGTCGCAGATATGTAATCTGTATATCTACGTTGCTCCAATACATGTTGAACTAACGCGGCAAACCCTTCTCCGTGTTCAACATATCTATCTCCTGTCTCAGAGATGTTTCCTGAGGGGGTAGCGGTTGTGGTCCCAGTGAGATTGCTATTCTGATTAAATGTTTCATTCGTGGTGGTCGAGGTATTCCTATCCGGTAATACCGTGTTACAGCCGGATAGTAGGACGCATCCTACCAATGCTACTATGATTGATTTTCTATTCATTAGACATTATCCCCACCGTGAGGTGATTTGAGAAACGTGTTCAGTACCATGACAAATTATTGAATGGTGATTTGTGATTGAATCATGCCATTTCTTCCATGTTATGGTACTGGTGATCCGAACTCATTGTCATTTGCTGGGTTTCTATCCCTTGGGCCTCCATTTCCGCTACTCCCGGTATTATCCCATCCATCGTCCGAATGATCGTTATCAGAATGATCAGATGAGTGTGAATATGTTGAGCTATCGCTGCTACCTGGCTCTTCGTGGAGGGTGATTCCAACAAAAGATTCGACAGTATCGGTGATACCTGCAACAAGGTCGTCCTGTGAATTAGTTACATCATTTTTAGGCTCGCTAGAAGTGGATTCAGACTCGTAATCGGAATACAATCCCATATTCCGCCGCGCTTCCTCGGTTAGTTCCTCGTCGTCGGGTATACTGGTCGTACAGTCGCCCTCGGTCGACTTGCAGGTGCCACCTTCGGAGAGGGAGCGAGACGCCACGTCGCGAAGAATCTCCTTGGACAATCCGACCGCCTGAAAGTAGTCCTTCACGTTCTCGTACGACACGTCACCGTCGGATTCACGCGCCCGCTCGAGCGCTGACGGCCCTATTGTGACCTGACCGAGTGGCGTGTCAAGGGCGAAATCGCTCCCGCGTGCGGTAGAGAGAACGAGCTCGTCGCCGGTGTTTACGATGGCATTCCACGAGCCGAGGCCACCCCCACCACCGCCGAGGCCACCGCCGCCGGTACCGACGCCACCGCCACCCGACGGTGCCGATGGCAACGCGAGCGGCGCGGAGACGGTCACGTAGAGCGTGTCGGACCGACTCAGTCCGTCGGCGCCGCGCACCTGAACCGTCGCGTTGTACTGCCCGGTCTGCTCGGGCACGAAGGTCGTCTTCGCACAGGTCGCGCAGTCGGGCGTCGTCGTGTTCCCGTCGGGTGTCTCGATGATCCACTCGTATTGCTCGATGGACCCGTCGGGATCCACGGAGCCGCCCGCGTCCAGGTAGACGGTCGTGTTCGCACGGGCCTCCTGGTCCAGGCCAGCACTCGCCAGCGGTGGCTGGTCGGCTGCTACGGCCCCGACGCAAGCGAGACAAACCAGTCCAACCCCCACTGCAATCCCCACTCGCATTCGTTGCGTGCCGAGGTTGTACCGGGACCTGATTTAAATCTAAGGATTCGTTTCTGCTGATACGAGCCGGACGGCGGTGGTGCGGCCCGTCGACTCACTCGCGGCCGACGCCGGCCCGCCGTGCGACGGCCTGCCACCGACCCGTCGAGAACCGACTCGTGTTGATCGCGGCCTTGACGTAGAAGTCGCCGAGAAGCGCGAGGAAGATCACTGGCACGCCGAACCCGAGCCCAGGGGAGATCGAGAGGCCCGCGACCGAGATCGAGAACGCGGTGGGGAGGGCGAGCGCTGCGACGGGGATGCGGACGAGGTACGAGCCGACGACGCTGGCGTACAGCGGCCAGCGGGTGTCGCCCGCGCCGCGGAGGCTCCCGCGCATGGTGCGCTCGATGCTGAATCCGGCGGTGGCCAGGCCAAAGACACGAATGAAGTCGACGGTCAGGCCGACGTGCTGGGTGCCGAAGGCGGCGGCGATGGGGCGAGCGGCGAGCACCAGGACGGTGGCGATGCAGAGCTGCGTCGCGAGGCCGATCCGGAGGGCCTGCCAGCCGTAGTCCGTCGCGTCGTCGGTCTCGCTGGCGCCGATGGCCTGGCCGACGAGGGTGCTGGCCGCGGTCGCGTACCCCCACGCGGGCATGAGCGCGAGGAGCATCACCCGGCGGCCGATGGCGTAGGCGGAGACTGTGGGAATCCCGATCTGCCCGAGGATGAACAGGAACGGAAAGCGGGCCGTCGACTGCGCGAGGCGCATCCCCGTGAGTGGCGTCGCGACGCGGACGATCTCCCGGACGAGGCCCCGATCGAACTGCTGGCCCCGAATCGGGAGCGAGATGGCGTAGCGGCCGGAGACCAGGAGAGCCAGAAAGACGACCGCAGCGAGGGTGTTGGCGACGACGGTCCCGAGCGCGGCGCCGACGACGCCGAGGCGCGGGAACGGGCCGAGTCCGAAGACGAGGACGGCGTTGAGGACGACGTTCGTCGGGAGCGTGAGGAGGCGAACGTACATCGGTGTGCGCGTGTCGGCGCTGCCCGCGAGGGCGCGCGCGGCAACCATACTCCAGAAGCGCGGTGCGAGCGAGAGCATGACCACGGCGAGGTAGCCCGCCCCGTGGCGGATCGCTGCCTCGTCGTTCGTCAGGAGGCCCACGAGCGGTTCGGCGTAGACCCAGGAGACGACGGTCAGGGGGAGGGCGATGGCCAGCGAGAGCCACAGCGACTGCTTGACGGCGAGGTCCGCCCGGTCGCGCTGGCCCGCGCCCTGGAGCCGCGAGACGACGCTGATCGTCCCGGAGGTGAGCGCCAGCGCCAGTCCGAAGCCGATGAAGTAGTACTGGAACCCGAACTCGAGGCCGGCGATGGCCGCGTCACCGAGTGCGATGCCGACGAACAGGAAGTCGGCCATCCGCAGGAGGACGCGGAGGCCACCGGTGACCATGACGGGGACCGACAGGTCGAAGGCCTCCGTCGCTTTCTGACGGTCGACGAGGCCGAGCCTGGCCAGCCCGGCGGGGAAGTAATCGAGCGCCCGACGGATCGTCGGCCGGACGTCCATCTATCGGCATTCTCGTGTCCCGCCCCCTCACGCTTTTCGCCTCGCGGGAGGCGTTCGAACCGTCACTCCCCGCCGGAGAGTTCGACGACGTCGGCCGCGGGAGCGTTGCTTCGGACGCTCTCCAGTCCCTTCCGTGCGTTCGCCTTCCGAGTGTATCCCTCACCACTGTTGGCGATCACGTTCCCGTTGTCGTGGACGAGTCGCCACCGCCACTCGCCAGCCCGATCGGTGAACAGTTCGAACTCGGCTGCGCCGCCCGCTTCTCGTTCGACACCCCCGTCTGACTCGTCCCCCGCGGTCGTCTCGTCCGATGCGGCGAAGTCGACAGCGTGGTCGGACTCGGCGGATTCGGGCGACACGCCGACGGATCCGTCGTGGTCGGCATCGCCTTCGATGTCCTCGTCACGGACCTCGGCCTCTGAGTGGACCGCCGGTACCGCGACGCCTCGCCCCTCGCCAGCAACCCAGTTGAGTTCGACCTCCAGTTCCATCGCGACGCCGTCGGGGTTGGCCATACTCTCAAGGTCCACCTCGTAGGCGAGTTCCGGGGGAAGATCGATCTCGTGCTCGTCGCCGTCTACCGCGAGAGTGACCGTCCCCGCGTCGACGCCGCCGGTGAGCTGCCGCAGTAGCGCTGCCACCTCGTCTCGTGGCGCGGTCCCGTCGAGCTGGATCAGGTCGGGCATACCTGACCGGTCGGGATACGGAGTCAAAAAGGACAGCCCGTCGCTGGGGGTGGCGGGACAGGTCAGGGCACCAGTTGTTCGCCATCGTCGTCGTACACCGAAATCGCGTCAACCGGACAGGCGCGCGCGGCGAACTTCGCGTCCAGCTCGGATCCGTCGGGAACCTCCCGTTCGAACAGCCCGTCCTCGACCTCCTCACTGTCGGCGAGCACGGCCTTCCCGGCGTCCTCGTCGCGCTCGAAGGCGTCCCACTCGGCGACGCACTGGAACATCCCGATGCAGGTGTCCCGGTCGAACTCGATTCGCATGGGTTGGATAGGACTGTCCCGGTCAAAGACCTGGCGGGAACAGCCTCTCCGGGAATTTCGGCACGAAAGCCCCCGGCCCCCTTCAGCCCCACCCCCAGCGACCGCACCACGCCACACTCCTCCCCAGCCGACTGCGATGCTCGCTCACTCCGTTCGCTGTGCGTCTCGTCCCTCGCACGGCTATGTTGCGCGGTCCTCGCAGTGCTCGGACACGCGCGACAGCGCGCGCCAGTTGGGTGGGTTACCCGGCGTTGCCTGCCACGTCTCCCGGCCCCGTCCATCGCTACCCATGCACCCCGCGTCCGAGAGTTTAAACCCGGCCACGCCCCAACGACGGCCAATGAACGTCGCGGACCTGCCCGACGTCCCCAAGTGGTTGCCGGACCACCTCCGGGACGACGGGGTCGAGGAACTCTACCCACCCCAGGCCGAGGCCGTCGAGGCCGGGGTCACCGCGGGCCAGAACCTCGTCGCCTCCATCCCCACCGCCAGCGGAAAGACCCTCATCGCGACGCTGGCCATGCTCTCGGCCATCGAACGCGGCGGGAAGGCCCTCTACATCGTCCCGCTCCGGGCGCTCGCCAGCGAGAAGCAGGCCGACTTCGAGGAGTTCGAACAGTACGGGATCGAGGTCGGCGTCTCGACGGGCAACTACGAGTCCGAGGGCGGGTGGCTCGCCGACAAGGACGTGATCGTCGCCACCAGCGAGAAGGTCGATTCCCTCGTGCGAAACAACGCCCCGTGGCTAGACGAACTGACCTGCGTCGTCGCCGACGAGGTCCACCTGGTCGACGACGGTGAGCGGGGCCCGACGCTCGAAGTCACGCTCGCCAAGCTCCGGAAGCTCAACGCGAACCTCCAGACCGTCGCGCTGTCGGCGACCATCGGTAACGCCGAAGAGCTCGCGGACTGGCTCGACGCCGAGTTGATCGACTCTGACTGGCGGCCCATCGAACTCCAGAAGGGCGTCCACTTCGGCGACGCCCTCCACCTGGAGGACGGGAGCCAGTCGCGCGTCCCGGTCTCCGGCGCGGAGGACCAGACGGCCGCCATCGTCGCGGACACGCTGGAGGGCGGGGGCTCTTCGCTCGTTTTCGTCAACTCCCGGCGCAACGCGGAGGCCGCAGCCCGGCGGCTGGGATCCACCACGAAGGACTTCCTCGACGGCGACGAGGTGACGGAACTCGAGGGGATCGCCGCACAGATCCGGGACGTGAGCGACACGGACACGAGCGACGACCTCGCGGACGCCGTCGAGCAGGGCGCAGCCTTCCACCACGCGGGCCTGGCGCGCGAACACCGGTCCCTCGTCGAGGACGCCTTCCGAGAGCGTCTGATCAAGGTCATCTCCGCGACCCCGACACTCGCCGCGGGGGTCAACACCCCGGCCCGGCGCGTCGTGGTCCGGGACTGGCGGCGCTACGACGGCAGCGTCGGCGGGATGGCGCCCCTCTCGGTGTTGGAGGTCCACCAGATGATGGGGCGGGCGGGCCGACCTGGTCTCGACCCCTACGGCGAGGCCGTGTTGCTGGCCAGCAGTCACGACGAACTCGACGAACTGTTCGAGCGGTACGTCTGGGCCGACCCCGAGCCCGTCCGGTCGAAGCTCGCCGCCGAGCCCGCGCTGCGGACCCACGTGCTGGCGACCGTCGCGTCGGGCTTCGCCCGGTCGCGCGACGGCCTGCTGGAGTTCCTCGAGGCGACGCTCTACGCCGAACAGACCGCCGAGCGCGGGCGCCTGGAGGACGTGATGGACCGCGTCATCGACTACCTGATCGTCAACGACTTTCTGCGGCGCGAGGCGCGTAGCGCCTCGAATACGGCGAGCGGCGACGAGCCGCGAGCCCGCGACGGCACCGAACTCGAAGCGACCGCTCTCGGTCACACCGTCTCGCGGCTCTACCTCGACCCGATGAGCGCCGCGGGGATCGTCGACGGGCTCCGGGCGTGCGAGGAGCCGGCGGACGCCGACACCGAGCAGCGCACCGAGAAAGCGGCGGAGGCGGAACCGTCGACCGGCTTCCAGACCGCGAGCGAACTGATGGAAGAAACAGAGAGCGCGACGGCGGGTGCCAGCGGCGGCCCGACCGACGACGGCGAGACCACGATCCGCGAGCCAACGGCCCTCGGCCTGTTCCACCTCGTCTCGCGCACGCCCGACATGTACGAACTCTACCTCCGTTCGGGCGACGAAGAGGAGTACACCGAACTCCACTACGAGCGCGAGGGGGACCTCCTGGGCCGCCCGCCCAGCGAGTACGAGAACGCCTTCGAGGACTGGCTCGCCGCCCTCAAGACCGCACGACTGCTCGAGGACTGGGCCAGCGAAGTCGACGAGGACGAGATCACCGAGCGCTACGGCGTCGGTCCCGGCGACGTCCGCGGCAAGGTCGAGACGGCCAGCTGGCTGCTCGGCGCTGCCGAGTCCCTGGCCGTCGAACTGGGGCTCGACGTCGTCCCGTCGATCCGCGAAGCCCGAAAGCGCGTCGAGGACGGCGTGAAGGAGGAACTGCTCGACCTCGCGGGGATCAGGGGGGTCGGCCGAAAGCGCGCCCGGCGACTGTTCGACGCCGGCATCGAGACCCGCGCGGACCTCCGGGAGGCCGACAAGGCGGTCGTGCTCGGGGCGCTCCGGGGACGCGAGAAGACCGCCGAATCGGTCCTGGAGAACGCGGGCCACCGCGAGCCCTCGATGGACGGCGTGACGCCCGACGACGCCGCGGCGCCAGACACGGAGCCCGTCGGTCGGGAGGTCGACGCCGCCGAGCGCGCGGCGGACGCGGAGGCGGGCGAGGACCAGTCCAGCCTGGGTGACTTCTGATGGAACTCCTGACCGGCCGCGCGACGATCGTGGACCTCGACGACTTCGTCGCCCGTCTGGGCGCCATCGGTGACGAACACGGTGCCACCGTCCAGGCGTTCGATCCCCGGTACGTCGTGGACCGCGAGCACCTGGCACGGGCCACGGACCTCGCGGATCGGGCCATCGGGCGCGGCGAGGCCATCGCCGACGACCGATCAATGGAGATTCTCTGTTACGCCGCGGGGACACGCCAGATTCGCGAGGCGCTGACTATCGGCGTGTCGCGGGGCGAGTCGGTTCCGATTCTCGTACTGATCGACGGCGGCGACGAGTCGGGTGCCCGCGAGAGTGTCGAGCCGCTGCTCGACGAGACTGGCGAAGCGAGCGGGGTGTCCGTCGGTGACTACGACGAGGGCACGGTCCGGGCGTTTTTCGATATCGGTGACGCCGAACTGAACGCGACCGACGCCGGGATTCCGGACCTGGTTCGCGAGCGCGTCGCGCTGCTCGTCGTCGAGCGATGAGTCGCCTCGACGAGCCCTACTCGATCGGCGGGGTCGAACTGCCGAATCGGCTCTACCGGGCCCCGCTGCTGGAGTGTGCCGGCAACGGGCCCGACGCCGTCGACACGCTGATCGACGAGCTCGAACCCGCAGTAGCGTCCGGTGTCGGCCTGGTCTTCCAGGGAGCCAGCATCGTGACGCCGGACGGGGGCTGTGCCGCGCCGAACATGACGCGGTTTCACGACCCCGACTTCGTCGCCGAGTGCGAGCGCCTGACCGACGCCGTCCACGACCACGGGGGCAAGATCTTCGTCCAGCTCGGTCACGGCGGCCTCCGCAGCCTGGAGCTGTGGCACGCCGAACACCGGGCGGCAAATCCCGACGTCGACCAGCTGGCGGTCTCGCGGCCGCCGTGGCACCTCCGGCTGGCCGACCATGCGGGACTGCTCGACCTCCGGCCCCACGTCATGTCGACCGCCGAGGTCCGTGACCTGGCCGAGGCCTTCGGCCGGGCGGCGGGCTACGCCGTAGACGCCGGCTACGACGGGATCCACCTCTCTGGGGCGAACATGAGCGTACTCCAGCAGTTCCTGTCGCCGTACTACAACCACCGGGACGACGAGTTCGGTGACAGCGTCCGGTTCCTGCTGGCGATCCGCGACGCCGTGCGCGAGCACGCCGGGGACGTCCCACTCGTGACGAAGGTACCGGCCGAGACGGGGTCGCCGCCGTTCGTCCGCGAGCGGCTGTCGCGGACGGACGGGGTCGAGATTGCCCGTCGCCTTGCCGCCGGCGGCTTCGACGCGCTGGTCCCGGTCGAGTGTTCGGTCTACTGGGACATGAGCATCGTCCGTGGTGCGTATCCCGCGCGGGCCTGGGCGGCGAGTGACCTCCAGCCGGGCTACGCGGCCGCGTTCGGCGGGCCGGTTCGGGCGCGGATCGTCCGGGCACTGACCCGTCTCCAGGCACGCCGGCACTCGCGGGAGCCGGGCTGGAATGCTGACTACTGTCTGGCCGTGCGGGCGGCCGTCGACGTGCCGGTGCTCTGTGAGGGCGGACTCCGGGAACGGGGGCACTGCGAGGCGATCCTCGGGGAGGTGGGCGAGCCGGCGGCCGACGCGGTCGGCATGGGACGGCCCTTCTACGCGGAGCCGCGCCTGGGAGCCCGGCTGCTCGGGGCAGGAGGTGGCGGGGATGCGAGCGACGGCGGACGGCGGGCCCTCTGTGCGAGTTGCAACAACTGCACGGTTCCCCAGGCGGCAGGCGAGCCGGGACGGTGCCGGACGCCGTCGGTAGTCAGGCGCCGGGCAAAGCTGGAGCGCGACGGGACCTACGACCGACAGGAGGGGCAGAACTAGCGCGTCACTCGGCGTCGTCGGGGAGGTCGTCGACCATGATGACGGCCTCGCCGTCGATGACGACCTCGCCGTCGTCGCGGACCCGGGTCGTGAGGCGGTACTGCTTGTTGCCGAGGTCCTCGACGATCTCGCACGTGGCCGTGACGCGGTCATCGATGCGCACTGGGTTGTGGAACTCGAGGTCCTGGGAGAGGTAGATGACCATTCCGGGCACGCGCGCGAGGGCGGCGCTGATCAGACCGCCGACGAGGGTGCCGTGGGCGATCCGGCCCTTGAAGCGGGTGGTGCGGGCGAACTCCTCGTCGAGGTGGAGGGGGTTGGTGTCCCCGCTGGCGGCGGCGAACCGGCGCACGTCGCCGTCGGTGATCGTCTTGGTGAACTCGAAGCGGTCGCCGACGGCGAGGTCGTCCGGGTCTTCGGCCGTCAGCTCGGCGTGCCACTCGGGGAGGTCGGCGGCCGCCTCGATGCGCTCGGTCGGAGCGACCTGGGTGGCGTCCCGCGCGCCCGGTTCGACACCCATGGCCGCGAAGGCTGCTCGGTTCGCGGCCACCACGCTGTCGAATACGTGCGACGACGTCTCCGTCCACGTGTCCAGCAGCGCGCTCCGATGCGATTCAGAACTCATCGATCCGTCCATTTGTGGCTGCAACTAATAAACCCTGAGGTTGATTGTCGTTCGCGATACTGGCGGTATCGGTCCGTCGTCCGGCGATTTCCCGGCCGATCCCGTCGCGACACCGCCGTTTGCCTGCCGTCGGGGCAGGGCCGAGACTGGCGGGGCCGCCGACGGTCGAACCTGCGGAGTCGTGCATGTGAAGAGAGAACGGCCTCAGCCACTTAGGCCCATCGAGTGGTAACAGATGGTATTCAGCGCAACCTTTATCAGTTCAGCGGGCATACGTGGAAGTGACCGATGTCCGACGAGAGCGACGGGCCCACGTGGCCCCCTTCGATGTTCAAGGCGTTCCAGGAGACGAGCCAGGAGGCCGTCGATCAGCAGGCGGAGATGTTCCGGCAGCTGATGAGCGGTGGGGGCATGCCCGGCGTGGACATGAACCAGTTGGGCGCGATGAGTCAGACGGCGACGTTCAAGACGCGCGTCCAGAGCGGGGGTCGCATCAGCATCCCCGACGCCGAGCGAGAGGCGCTCGACATCGAAGAGGGCGACATCGTCCAGTCCGTCGTGATCCCGGTCAAACGCAACAGGAGTGACTAATACAATGAACTACACAGCACCCATCACCAGCACCTTCAAACTGCAGCGCCAGTCGATCGAACAGACCCAGCAGGCCTTCGAACAGGGCGTCGAGTTCCAGCAGACGATGAACCAGGCGTTCCTCGACGGCCTCGACAGCACCGAGTCGGCACAGCGCCGCACCGTCGAACTCTACCGCTCGGCCGTCCACCAGACGCTCGACGCCGTCGCGGCCAACGTCCCGGGCGCCGAGGGCTCCGTCGAGGAGGCCCGCGAGGCCGTCGACGAGAGCTACGACGTGCTCCTGGAGAACCACGCCGAGGCCTTCGAGGCCCTCGCGACGGAACTCCAGGAAGGCACCGACGCCTACGACGACCTGGCCGACGACTACCTCGTCGCCCTCGAAGAGCAGGTCGACCTGCTGATCGAGGCCCACGAGGAGTTCGAGACCCAGTCCGTCGACGCCGTCGAGCAGGTCGCCGATGGCCTCGAGGACGTCCAGGAGCAGATCGAGGACGTGCAGGCGCAGGTCCAAGAGCAGGTCGAGGACGTCCAGCAGCAGGCCGCCGAAGCCGTCGAGGCCTGAACCCCCCGAGTACCGACCTTTTATCGGCGCGACGACCGACAATACACCCATGAGCGATACGAACCAGATACAAGACGACTGGAACGAGATGGTCGAGCAGATGAACGACGCGGTCGCGGACTCCGTGGAGCAGAACATGAAGGCCCAGGCGGCCTTCGTGGAGTCCTGGAGTGATGCCTTCGAGCGAAACGTTCCCGAAGAGGACGTCGTCAGCGAAGGCATGGAGGGCTACAACCAGGCCTACGAGGTCTGGATGGACGCCGCAGAACAGTTCGCCGAGCGGTCGGCAGCAGCCGCCGAGGGCGAAGACGTCGATCCGTCCGAGTTGCGCGACATCTGGCTCCAGTCGGCCAACCAGGCCTTCAAGGAGGTCATGTCGACGAGCGCCTTCGCCTCCGCGAACGGGCAGCTCGTGAGCACGCTGCTCGAGATGCAACAGGAGGTCGACGAGGTGACCCAGGACACGATCAGCCAGATGGGGCTGCCGACGCGCGACGACGTCGACGAGGTCGGCGCGCGCCTCGTCGAACTGGAGCGTCGCCAGCAGGACGTCGAAAACAAGCTCGACGAGATCCTCGACGCACTCGAGGAGTGAGCATGTCCTTCAACCCATTCAGCGCCGCGATCGACGCGAACACGGAGGCCATGGAGACCTGGGCCGACACGACCCGCCGGGCCAGCTACGCGCCCGAGCGGGGCGTCGAGATGGCCACGATCGAGGTCGGCCAGACCCCCTCGGAGGTCGTCTACGAGGAGAACAAGCTCGAACTGCTGCACTACGAGTCCCGGACCGACGAGCAAAACGAGGTCCCGATCCTCGTGGTGTACGCGCTGATCAACCGCCCGTACATCCTCGACCTCCAGCCGGACCGCAGCGTCATCCGGAAGCTGCTCGACGCGGGCCACGACGTCTACATGATCGACTGGAACGAGCCCTCGCGGCTGGACCAGCACCTCGGCCTCTCGGACTACGTCAACCGCTACATGGACAACTGCGTCGACGAGGTCCGCGAGCGGTCCGGCCAGGAGTCCGTCAACGTGCTGGGCTACTGCATGGGCGGGACCATGAGCGCCATGTACGCCGCTCTCTATCCCGAGAAGGTCAACGGCCTCGGCCTGATGGCCGCCGGCCTGTGTTTCGACGACACCGGCGGCGTCCTCGAAGAGTGGGGCGACGACGAGTACTACGACCCGGAGGACGTCACCGACGCCTTCGGGAACGCACCCGCCGGGATGCTCGACGACGGCTTCGCGCTGATGGACCCGGTCAACAACTACGTTAGCAAGTACGTCACCCTCTTCGAGAACCTCGAGAACGACGGCTTCATCGAGAACTTCGCCCGGATGGAGAAGTGGCTCGGCGACGGCATCGACGTCGCCGGGAAGGCCTACGTCGAGTTCCTCCGGGACATCTACCAGGACAACAAGCTCTACAACAACGAGCTGTACCTCGACGGCGAGCACGTCGACCTCCAGAACATCGACATGCCCGTCCTCCAGATCATCGGGGAGTACGACCACCTCATCCCCGCCAACGCCAGCAAGCCGTTCAACGACGTGATCGGCAGCGACGACACCGAGATCATCGAGTACCCGACCGGCCACATCGGCCTGTCGGTGTCCTCGTCGTCTCACGAGCACGTCTGGTCGCGAGTCTGTGAGTGGTACTGGGAGCAGTCCGAGGACGAGGCGACGGCGGACGACGAGCCAGCAGCCACGTCCACGGAAGACACCGCGTCCGACGACGAGTCGGCCCCCGACGTCCAGACCGTCGACGGCATCGGACCGACCTTCGCCGAGCGCCTCCGCGCCGCGGGCGTCGAGACCACGGCCGACCTCGCCGAGTACGACGCTGCGGAACTGGCGGAGATCGCCGAGACCACGGAGTCACGAGCAAGCGACTGGCTCGCGGACCGCTGAGCAACGATTTACTTCTCACGAAGGTACTGTTTCGGAGACTGAGTTTTCGACCATCGTTGACGTCAAGATACACACCTGATCGAAACCGTATCTGTCTACATTCGATCGTATCTATAACCACACCTGTGTGTTTCGAGGTACGTTTCCGGTGGTTTCGGCCTGAGCTAGTCACCGGTTGACAGGTCACAATGCCGTCGTCTCTCCTACAGTTTTTTCCTGCTCCGAGGTGACGGGTATGGTATGTTGGATGGACAGACCTGCGTGGTGACCGGTTCCTCCCGGGGGATCGGTCGGGGGATCGCTCTGGAACTGGCCGAAAACGGCGCCGACGTCGTGGTGAACTACCGGTCCTCGGAGGGGGCTGCGTACGACGTCGTCGACGAAATCGAGGACATGGGACGGACAGCCGTCGCGGTCCAGGCCGACGTCGCGGACCACGATCAGGTCCAGGCGATGGCCGAGGAGGTCCACGACTCGGTCGGCGAGATCGACGTCCTCGTGAACAACGCCGGGATCACCATCGACAAGGTCTTCGACGAGATGACTCGCGAGGACTGGGACCGCGTGATGGAGGTCAACCTCGGCGGCGTCTACAACTGCACGAAGGCCTTCTGGGACGACCTGAAGGGGGCAGACGAGGGGCGGTTGATCAACATCTCCAGCGTCGTCGGCCAGCAGGGCAACTACGGCCAGGCGAACTACGCGACGACGAAGTCCGGCCTCTTCGGCTTCACGCGGACGATCGCACTCGAACTGGCGAGTACGGGCTCGACGGCGAACTGCGTCGCGCCGGGCTTCGTCGAGACCGACATGCTCGAGGACGTCCCGGATCGCGTGCGCGAGAAGATCCTCCGGCGCATTCCCCTCGACCGCTTCGCGGAGGTCGAGGACATCTCCGGCATCGTCCGCTTCGTCGCCAGCCCGCAGTCGAGTTACATGACAGGGCAGGTCCTGGCCGTCAACGGCGGCATGGAGTGGTAGGCCGGCGAAGTCGCGCCCGAATACGTCACCGGGCGAGTGGTAATGTTTTACGTGGGAAGTATTCGAGTGACGGGTCCGTACGAATCGGACGGTAAACAGTACCAACGGCCGTCGCACAATGCTAAAGGCCGGGCCGAGCGACCGGCGGGTATGCGCGTCAGCGTGATCGGCGGGTCGCGATGTACCGAACGGGAGGCCGAGACCGCGGAGGCGGTCGGCCGGCTCCTGGCCGAGCGCGGATACGAACTCGTCTGTGGCGGCCTCGGCGGCGTCATGGCAGCGGCCTGTCGCGGTGCGAGCGAGGCGGGCGGGCACACCATCGGCATCCTGCCGACCGAAGACAGCGGTGCAGCCAACGCCCACGTCGAGACGGCAATCGCGACCGGGATGGGGAGCGCTCGCAACGTCCTCGTCGTGCTGAACGGCGACGCGGTCGTGGCGATCGACGGGGCGACTGGCACGCTCTCGGAACTCGGCCACGCGCTGGACCAGGGACGACCGGTCGCCGGGATCGGGACTCACCGAATCGACGGCCTCGACGGGATCGAGCACGTCGAGTCGGCGGGGGCGGCCCTCGACTACGTCGAGAGGGCGGTCGGGGCTGCCACGGAGTGAGAATCGTGCAGTGGTCGGGCAACCCCCGACGGGGGGCACCCGTGACGGGGGACCGGCGCGACGACGAGGGGTACGCCGGCCCCACCGTCGACGTCCTCGCCGCGACCGTCGGCCTCGGGTTCGTCACGTACCCGCTCGCGAGGAGTGTCCTGTCGCTCCTCGGCGGGCCCCTGCCGGCGGGGCTGGTGACCGGCGTCGTCGCGGTGGGCGGAGCCTACCCGTTCGTCGCGGGTCCCTGGTCGCTCGCGACGCTCGGCGATTACGTGCTCGTCTGGACGGCGTGGGTGGTGGCCCTGGCAGCGGTGGCGCTTGCTGTCGCGATGCTGGCGGGCGGACTCACGCCGGTGCTGGCGCAGGCGACCCAGGTGCTCCTCTTCTCGCTCGCACATCTGGGTGCCCTCGTGGCAGTCGGGGTCTGTGGCGTGGCGCCGACGGGCCGTTCCTGAGAGGGAGTCTGGCAGTTGGCATCGCGTGAGGAAGACCTCAGGGGTCGGCCAGCCAGTCCGCGAAGCTACCGTGGAGCAGCGTCTCGGCCTGGCGATCGACGTAGTCCGACTGCATCCCCCAGATGGCTTCCGCGAGCGGAACGCCCTCCTCGACCTGGTCCCGGACGTGGTCGTGTTTCCACCGCGCCGGCGTCGTCCGGCGGTCGAGGCGCTCGCGGAGCGGGTGGACGTACTCCCTGGCCTCCTCGGTCGTGAGGCCGGCGAGTTCGAGGCCGTCGCGGGCGAACTCCAGCATCTCGGCGCCGATCTCGTCGACGGAGTCCGTGCGGGTCCCGTCGGTGGTGATCCAGGTCAGGTCCGCCGCGAGGCCGTCGCGGGTGGCAGCGTAGAAGTTCTCCCTGGCGGTCTCCCAGTCCATCCCCCGGACGGGGTGCTCGCGGCGCGGGAGGCTCTCCATGAGGCCCGCGAAGACGGCCTGGAACGCCACCGCGTCGCGGATAGTGGGCTGGCCCGGAAGGGGGCGAAACTCGATGCGGGCGTTGGCCGCGGACCGGGTCGGGCCGTCGAAGACGGGGCGGACCCACCGCCAGTAGCTTCCGTGCTTGTGGCGGAAGTGCGCGAAGGCGTCGTCGAACCGTTCCCCCGCGGCGACGTCCATCGGGACGATGCAGTCGTCCGCGGCGACGTCGTCGATCGCGTCCTCGACGGTCTCGAAGTCGGGCGGGAACCGTACTTTTCCTTCGTGGGTATCAGCCTCCGGTGGATTGAGCACCGACTCGAAGACGCCGATTCGGTGTTCCATGTGGGCCTCCTCGAGGACCTGCTCGTCGGGGACGTCGTCGTAGCAGTCCGGTGGGAAAAATGGCGAGTTGACGCCGAGCGCGAGGAGTGGGCCGGCGACCCGGAGTGCGTACTGGAAGAACTCCGGGAGGTCGGGCGCGTGGGGCACCTGGTAGTGGGGCTGGATGGACGTGATGAGACTCTCCGGCATGACCGTCTCGGCCTCGAGGGTGACGTTGGGTGCGTCGAGCCGACAGCCCGCGGGGTAGTCGGTGTTGGCCATCGCGTGGTACCGGACGGCGTCGCTCATGTTCGTCGCGATGCGGACGCCGTCCTGCTCGACGGAGTCGGTGAGGTACTCGGTGGCCGTCTCGCCCCGCGGCGGCACCGTCCACATGCCGTCGGCGACGAGGCGGATGTTCTCGGCCGCGGTCTTCTCCTGGGCGGGCGCGAGGTTGGCGCGGAGTTCGGCCGCCTGGGCGGTGAGGCCGTAGGATGTCAGCGGCTGTGGGCTGGTCTGCATCTCGGCGTTGTGCAGGCCGAGTTCCTTCTCGAAGCCGATGAGACCGAGGAGCTGGCGGGGCACCCGGCGGAGGGCGTCCGTCCGGTCGTCGACGGCGTACAGTTCCAGCTCCAGGCCGACGATGGCCTGGGAGTTGTCGAAGGTCCCCTCCCGGACCGCGGTCTTGAGCGCCTCGGCCTCTTCGGTCGCCCGCTCCCGGAAGGTCTCGGCGTCGACCGCCAGCGCGTCTCTGACCGCCGCGACGAGTTCCGAGCCCGACATTCACCCGGTGTTCGCAACCCAGCGGTTTGAAGGCGACGCCTTCCGCGCGGCCGGTCGGGCGCAGGCCGGCGAGTCCTCAGGGCGCCGGCGAGGGAAGCACGGTCACCGGCCGGTCGGTCGTGGCAAGGAGCGCCTGGACCGTCGACCCCGGCGGCTCGCCGGCCGCGTCGGGGTCACCGCGGGTCGCCCCGACGACGACGGCGTCGGCGTCGCGCTCGCGAGCAACCGTCAGGATCACCGCGGCGGGGTCGCCCGCCTCGACCACCGTCTCGATGGCCGGCTCGACCAGCCGCGTCCGCGCCACGTTCCCCGCGTCGCCCACGTCGCGGTCGTCCAGCCCGGGTTCGGAAACGCCCAGGACGACCACGGCGTCGTCAGACGCGAGGCGCGGACCGAGGTGATCGCAGGCCGCTGCAGTGGTGTGAACCGACGCGCTGGCGACGAGGACGGTCGTCATCGCTGGCGAAAAGGGGCGCGGCGTCAAACCGGTTGTGCCGAACCTCGGGGACACTCACTCCCGGGCACGCCTGCTCCGAGCGGTCACCACGTCGAGGCCCGGGCTGTAGTAGTACACCGGGTCGGCGTCGGGACGCGCGAAGCCGTGGGCAGCGAGCAGCGTGTTGGTCTCGATGTCCGCGTCGGCCGGGTACAAGGTCCAGGGGTCGTGGGAGACGTCCGTGTACCGAATCGAGCCGTCCTGGGCGGCCGTGTAGAAGCGGTAGCGTTCGGACAGAAAATTCCCGAACGCGTCGTCGGGCGCCGAGAAGGGGTCGCCGCTGGGACGGTAGGTCCCCACGTACCGGGCGGGCCGTGCGCCCGGATGCCGACGGCGGTGGACGAACCGCACCCGGCCGTCGTCGACCGTCAGCGAGATGCGTGCGTAGTAGTACGGCAGGTGGTGGAGCAAGCGGGCACCGAGGACGCTGGCTATTCCCTGCGCGTCGAGACAGAAGAAGTAGACGCTCGGGACGCCGCCGCGCGTGACGTACGTCCGGAGGTTGAGTTCGGGCAGGCGAATCCCCAGGCCTTCGGGGACCCCCCTCGGCCGGACGTCGACGTTCGTGAAGGGGACCACGGAGAGCCACGCCGACCCGTCGAAGACGTCGGGTTCGAGCCACGGCGGGAGGTGGGCGTCCATCACGGCCGGATCGACCGGCCAGTTCTCGAACAGCAGGTGCCGCCATCCCATCGACAGCGGCACGACCATGCCTCGTCTCGGGACCGCTGGAGGAAGTGGCTTCGGGTCGGGTGGCGGTCGCGTGTCTGATCGCGACACGACTCACGGTCCACGATCACGACCCAGGGGCGACAGCTTAAGGCCCGTCGGCCGCCAGACCCAGACATCGTGCGCGTCGAGAACAGCTTCATCGGGGTCGAGGGCGTCGGCGAGCGGAC
>Ga0207733_100057_pt1 | contig 122892 bp, 110 predicted proteins | sample A23P3SouthBayCA_FD_187735 | JGI IMG/M metagenome (GOLD analysis project Ga0207733, IMG submission 187735) | Aerobic enrichment media microbial communities from Eden Landing Ponds, California, USA - A23 P3 (SPAdes) | ecosystem: Environmental > Aquatic > Marine > Unclassified | place: Emeryville... | reverse complement strand
GGGGGTTCGGTAGTGGTAACGTGGTCATATCGGACGATGCTCGCCGTCATCGCCGGCTACCGTGTTCGACGTGGTCGTCGTTCGAAGAAGGCCCGCTTTCGAGACGGATCACTCTAACTGGTATCTATCTGTTCGTAGCCCGGCCCACATATTGGCAAGTTCGAATCAAGCCGAACAGAACTCGAAACTACGCTTAACACAGTATGATTCTCTTACCCGAATGTAATGTGTGACTCACAGTTGGTGGGCGGCGAGACGGCGACAGAACACAGCAGTAATGCTATCTTACGGTGAATATCGATGGTCGAAGACATCAGAGATCACGGTGCAGCGGTGGACGGATCGACGGACGACACGGATGCCATAAACAGTGCGGTGGACGCAGCGGCGCCCGACGGGACGGTGTATCTGCCGGAAGGGGACATCCTCATGGGCTCCAACAGTCGGATGCCCGTGGTCCTCAGCGAGGACGAAGGTGGACTCACAATCGAGGGGGCGGGGCCGGCGAAGACGAACCTGCTGATGGCCGGCGGCAAGACGGACTCCCACTTCGGAATTTACGTGGACCCGTCCAGCGGGTCGTCGATCTCCGGACTGCGGTTCAGGAACTTCACGCTCGACGGGCAGGGTCTCGAGCAGGACTACTCCATCGGCCTCGGGATCAAAGTGACCGACGACGGGAGTGGCCCGCAACCAGTCGAGATTCGGGACTGCGTCGTGAAGGACTGGGCCGTAAACGGCATCGTGTTCGAGGCGCCCGGCGGCCGCGTGTACAACTCTTCGATCGTCAAGAACGGGCGGAAGCGCGAGCAAGAGACCGGGCTAGACGGCCACGGCCTCAACTGTGACGTCGGTGACAGCGGGACGGTCGTCGCCGACGGCTGTCTGTTCCAGGACAACACCGGCGCGGGCGCCGACAACGGTTCAGGGACCCTCCGGATCCGCAACTCGGTCATCGACAGGTGCGGCTACGCGGTGAAGATAAACCAGGATTCGGTCGAGCAGAGCGTCGAGAACACGCTCATCTCGAACATCCAGACCGAGCCGGGAATCTACAACATCCCGGCGAACACCGCGTCCGCGGATCTCGTGCTCAACTCCGTCGTTCTCGACACCGTCGAGATGGCGGGCGTCGACCTGCCGGCCCCGGAGCCGCTCGCGCCCTTCGAGGACCCGGAGCCAGACACCCCCGACGCGCTCGTCCACCTCGCCTCGGACCACGCGTCGGCGGTGCTCGCGGCCGAGGAGGCCCTCCGGGGGGAGCGCGAGACGGTCAACGGCGTCGACGCGGCGCCGCTCCCCGACGCGCTGACGGTGGCCGACCGGCGCACCGGCTTCGTCGGCGCCGGCCTCCCGGCCGAGCACGACGACCCCGACGGCGTGCCCGGCGACGCCGTGCCCGACGAGTCGCCGCTATTCATGGGCTTCAAGTCCGGCTTCAGCGGCAACCAGGCGAGTGAGGACCGCGTGACGATCAGCGAGGGGCCCTTCGCCGGGGGATCGACCCAGCACCTCTCGAAGATCCACCTCGACTTGGAGCAGTGGTACGAGCAGGACGACCGCGAGGACCGCGTGGCGAAGATGTTCTGCCCGGCCCACGCCAGCGAGGGCCGCGTCGAGGGCGTCGGCGACAACCTCGGGAGCGACAGCGGCATGGGCGAGTGCCCGGTCGCACACGACGACGCCCGCGAGGAGGGGACCGTCGGCCACTCCCAGAAGATGACCGACGTGCGCGAGGACGACAGCCCGATCATCCTCCGCCGTGACTTCAACACCACGGGCGACGGCCGGCCCGGCGTCCACTTCCTCTCGCTCCAGCGCGACGTCGGGGACTTCGTGGCGACCCGGGAGGCGATGAACGCGACGGCGCTCGCCGAGGAGACGGGCGTCGGCCAGCGCTCGAACAACGGCATCCTCCAGTACATGACCGTCGAACGGCGGGGGAACTTCCTGCTCCCACCGCGGTCGCTCCGGGCGCTCCCGCCCGCACGGCCATGACCGGGCGCCCGACCCGGCGCGCGTTCCTCGCTGGCGCGGCGGCGGGCGCGGCGGGGCTGGCGGGGTGTGGCGGCCTGATCCAGCGCCGCGGCGGCCAGCCGCCGGTCCTCGACGACCGGCCCGACGCGGTGTACGTCCCCTCCCACGTCGAGGGGATGGAGATGATCGGGATGCCGACGGAGACGGCGACGTACGGCGTCGCGCTGTCCTTCACCTACCCCCACCGGTTCTGGCTCGTGCGCGACGACGAGACCACGCGCGTGACCCCGCGGGACGCGGCCGACGTGCACCTGATGGCGACCGTCTGGGACCGCGAGACCGGCGCCGTGCTGCCGGACCCGGCGCCCCACGTCGAGGTGCGCCGCGACGGCGAGACGGTCGCCGCGACGACCCTGTGGCCGATGCTCTCACAGCCGATGGGCGCGCACTTCGGCGACAACGTGGCCCTCGACGGCGACGGCGGGTACGACCTGCGGGTGACGCTCGGTCCGCCGACGACGCCCCGACTGTCCGGTCCCGCGTACCCGGACCGCCCGGAGACGTTCACGGCGGGCTTCCAGTTCAGCGGGTCGCGACTGGAGACGATCGGCGTGCGAACCCTCGACGGCCGGTCGGGGGACCGCGACGCCGTCGCCCCAATGTCGATGGAGATGCTCCCTGACCTGCGGGCGCCCGCGGCCGACGCGCTCCCGGGGGCCAAGCGGGAAACGGCGACCAGCGGCGACGCGCGCTTCGTCGCCCGGGTGCTCGCACCGGAGCGGGCCGGGACCGACGCGCCGTATCTCGCCGTCTCGGCGCGGACGCCGTACAACCGGTTCGCGCTCCCGGAACTGTCGCTGACCGCGACCGTCGACGGCGACGCGGTCCCGCTCACGCCGGCCGTCGACCCCGCCCTCGGCTACCACTACGGCGCTCCCGTCTCCGGCGTCGAGTCGGCGTCGCTGTCGCTGACCGCGACGGCGCCGCCCCAGATCAGCCGGCACGAGGGCTACGAGACGGCGTTCCTGTCGATGCCGTCGGCGTCACTTCCATAACGGCTATCCCGCCGGCGGCCGGTGCTGTCGTATGCGACGGGGGCTCGGCTTCGCGGCGCTCGCGCTGGCTGCGGCGGCGCTCGTCGGGCGCCGCCTGCTCGCGGACGCGACGCTCGGCACCGTCGGCGGCGTGGCCGTGGCCCCGCGTCTCGGCCCCGCGCTGACCGTGGCGGCCATCGCGCTGGGCGCCTACGGCTGCTACGCCCTCCTCGCGAGCGTGCTCCTCGGGCGGACGACGAACCGGCGGCGCCGGTACAACCTCCAACGGGTGCTGCGCCTCGCTTTCGGCGCGGCCGCGCTGATCGGCGCGTTCGGCGTCGTCACCGAGCAGTGGGTGAGCGTGCTGTTCTCGCTGGGCGTCGTGGGCGTCGCCGTGACGTTCGCGCTCCAGCAGCCGCTGTTCTCGCTGATCGGGTGGGTGTACATCCTCGTGAAACACCCCTACGGCGTCGGCGACCGGGTCGCCATCGAGGGCTCGAAGGGCGACGTGGTCTCGGTGGACCTGTTCGTCACGACGCTGTGGGAGATCAACGGCGACATGGTGTCGACGAACCAGCCCTCCGGGCGCGTCGTCACTGTGCCCAACAGCGTCGTGCTCTCCTCGCACGTCACGAACTTCCACGGCGGCGACACGCCCTACGTCTGGAACGAGCTGTCGGTGCAGGTGGCCTACGAGACGGATCTGGACTTCGCCCGCGAGCGGATGGCCGCGGTGGCCGACGACTACCTCGGCGACGAGATGGCCGCCGGCGTCGCGGCGTACCGCGACCGCCTCGGCGAGACGCCGGTCGAACTCGAAGTGGCCCAGCGCCCGACGGTCAACGTCGTGCAGGAGGAGTCGTGGGTGACCCTGAAGCTCCGGTACCTCGTCCACCCGCGGCGCGGGACGCGGGTGCGAAACGCCCTCTCCGAGCGGGTGCTGGCCGCGTTCGAGGAGCACCCCGAGCGCGTGAAGTTCCCGCTCGGTCGGAACCGCTGATCAGTCGCCGACGCGGACCGTCAGGACGGGGACGCGGGATTTCCGGACGACCTTCTCGGTGACGCTGCCCAGCAGGAGCCGATCCAGCCCCGACCGGCCACGGGTCCCCATGACGATGACGTCGACGCCGTGGTCCGTCGCGTAGTCGAGGATGGCGCCCACCGGGCGGCCGCGCTCGACGGCCGTCTCGGCGTCGACCCCGGCGTCCGCGGCGCGCTTGGCGATGCGGTCCACGGCCTCGCGGCCCCGGTCCGAGAGCGACTCGGTCAGCAGGTCCGAGTCGACGGCGGCCTCGTCGAGGTCGACAAGCGCCGCGGTGTCGACGACGTAGAGCGCGTGGACCGTCGCGCCGTAGGCCGACGCGAGTTCGATGGCGTGGTCGACCGCGCGCTCGGCGCCCTCGCTGCCGTCCGTGGGGACGAGGATCTGATCGTACACGTGGTGACCGTCTCGCGCGCCGGCAATAAGCCCGCGGGTCAGACCGGCCGCGCGCGATTCGCGGCGCGCGCTTGGAGGCGCTCGATGCGCTCGTCGAGAGGTGGATGCGTCGAGAGCAGGCGGGTCAGCGGCCCTTCGTCGTCGCCGTGGACGTAGAGGGGCGAGAGCAGTCCCCACCCCGGTTCGGCGGCGCGACTGATCGTGTCGAGGGCGCTGGCGAGCGCCAGCGGGTCGCTGACGGCCGCGGCCCGGTCGTCGGCGGCGTACTCCCGGCGCCGGGAGTGCGCGAGGACGGCGAGCGTGACGGCGACCAGCAGGAGGAGCGCGGCCTGCCCGAGGCGGCGCTGGAGGCGACCGAGCGGGTTCTCGGGCCACGAGGTCGGACGGCCCCGGAGGAGAGCCACCGCCCGCGCGACGCCGCCGAGAAGCCACACGACCGGCGCCAGCGGCACCAGCGCCAGCGCCGCCAGCGTGCGCCCGAGGCTGTGGACCAGCGACTGGATCAGGCTGTCCCGACCTTCGAGGTGCGCGAGTTCGTGGGCGAACAGCGCCTCCAGTTCAGCGGGCGAGAGGAGGCGGAACAGCGACGCGTCGACGACGAGGGCGCCGTTCCGGCCGCTCCCGACGGCCAGCGCGTTCGGAGCGCCCAATTGGCCGACGAGGAGGCGCGGCCGCGACACGTCCATCCGCTCGACCAGGCCGTCGAGACGGCGGTGGGCCTCCGGCGCTCGCTCGCGGGCCAGCGGCGCCGCGTCGAGCGAGGAGAGGAGCCGCGCCGTCCCGAACCGGTAGCTGACGTAGCCGAAGAGCGCCGACGCGACGACGACGGCCGCGAGCGTCGTGGGGAGGTCGGGCCGGGCGGCCCACAGCGCCACCGCGAGGCGATAGCCGAGCGCGCCGACGCCGAGGTAGAGGACCAGCAGGAGCGCCCCCACCGTCGCCATGGCGAGGCGGCGTCCGAGCCGAGCCATACGCGTCCGTTCGGCCCCGTTCGGCAAACGATTGGCGGTGGGGACGGTTGTTTTAGGCCATCCTAAATCAGAGGCCTTTTGTGTTTTTAGGGCAGCCTAAACCCATGGCACCGAGCAGACGCGACCTGCTGGCAAGCGCATCAGTCCTCGCAACCACCGCCCTCGCCGGCTGTAACAGTTCGAACGGCGGCTCGGACGACCCGACGGCGACAGACGGAACAGACGCGCCCGAGACGGAGGGGCCGAACGGGCCCGCCGAGGGCGCGACCGCGAACGCGGCCGTCGCGGCCGAGTGGAACGCGATGCGCGCTCGGGCGTGGGACGCGGTGAGCGCCGGGGCCGCGGGGGCCGACGGTGCGGGCGCCGACCTCGCGCGACAGACGTTCGAGCGCTTCGAGGGCGCTTCGGGCGCGTACGGCGCCCACGAGATGCTGGAGGGGACGAGCGAGACGGCCTACGCGGAGTTCGAGGAGGCGCTGGGAGAGCTTCGATCGGAGGGGCTCGCGGTCGGGGACGTGGCCCGCGCCCGCGAGGAGGCCGGCATCGCCTCCGCGCAGTTGGCCTCGGCGCAGGCCGATCTCGTCGACGAGGGGACGACGCACGCGCTCGACGTACACCTGCTGGGGACCTCGGTGGGGAACGCCGCGTTCCTCGCCGGCGCGGAGGCGTTCGACGCCGCGCAGACCGTCGCCGAGAACGCGCTGGCCCGCTTCGAGGCGGCGGCCGCCCACGACGCGCTCGAATCCGCCGATGCGGAGGCCTACGAGGCGGTCGAGAGCGGCGTCGAGTCGGTCGTGGCGGCCGCCGAGAGCGGGGACGCCGAGGGAGTGCGGTCGGCGGCGACCGACACCTTCGACGCGGCGGTCGACGGCGGGTACGCGCTCGCGGCCACCGAGCGCGCCGCGGCCGCGAGCCACGTCGCCGCGCTGCAGGCTCGGGGCTGGGACGCCGCGGCGGCCGCCCGACTCGGCGGCCCGTCGACCGACTACGCGCACGCGGTCACGCTGACCACCTACCGCGCCCGGGTGCAGGACGCCCGCCGACTGGCGGCCGCGGGCGAGACTGACCGCGCGGCGACGATGGTCGGCGACGTGTTTGCCCACTTCGAGGGCGCTCGCGCGCACGAGGCGCTGGAGTCCGCCGACTCGGAGGCCTACGAGGGCTTCGAGGCGGGGCTGTCGGCGCTCCAGTCGGCCATCGAGGACGGCGACGGCGCGGCCGCGGACGAGGCGCTGGCCGACGTGGACGCGAACCTCGTGACCGGCGTGGCGGCGCTCGCGGAGGGCGCGGCCCCGCTCCTCGAAGCGGGCTTCTTCCGGGCGCGCCTCGCCGACGCGCGCGAGCAGTACCGGCGAGGCGAGGGCGACGCCGCCGCGGCCGTGGCCGAGCGCGTCTTCGGCCGCTTCGAGCGCGACGAACTCGGCCTCCACGAGGCCATCGAGTCCACGAGCGAAGACCTGTACGTCGCCTTCGAGGAGACGCACCTCTCCGGCCTCCAGACGGCGTTCGCCGAGGGCGACGACGAGGCGGTCGCCACGCACTACGACGGGGCACAGACGGCGCTCCTCGACTACGAGACGGCGGCGGGCGGCGTCGCGGCCGTGAGCGGCGCCGAAGCGAGCTACGTCGCGGCCCGAGGATTCGACGCCGCGACCCTCGCGGCGCTGGACGACCGCGACCGCGCCGCTGCGGTGGCAGAAGAGACCTTCGGCCACTTCGAATCCGGCGCAGGCGGCTACCACGAGGCCATGGAAGAGGCCGACGAGTCGGTGTACGAGACCTTCGAGTCCGAACTGAGCGCCATCGGCGACGCCGCGGAGGCGGGCGAGCCGGTGGACCCGGCCGCGAAGCGCTTCGGGGCCGCTGCGATCGAGTCGGCCTACGCCATCGTCGCGGCCGCGGGCGGATCGAGCGACGGCGCCGCCGAGGCGGTCCTGCAGGACCTCTTCGCGCACTTCGAGTCGGCGCGCGTCCACGACCTCGTGGAGTCGACTGACCGCTCCGCGTACGAGTCCTTCGAGGCGCGCTTGGAGGCGTACCAGAGTGCCCTCGCGGACGGCGGCGACGTGGCCGCGGCCGCGAGCGCCTTCGCGGACGCGTGCCTGTACGTCCAGTTCTCGCTGGTCGACGCCGCGGAGGACGTGCCGCTGAACCTCTCCGTCGCGGGCACGACGGAGGGCGGGGACGACGAGGAGTCGGCCCTGCAGGGCGGCCCGAACGTCGTCGAGGGCGTCCCCGAGGACGCCGACCACGTCGTCGACATGGAGGCCGTCTCCTTCGCGCCGGTGGAACTCACCGTCTCGGCGGGCGACACGGTGGCGTGGACCCACGCCGCGGGCGAGGCCCACACCGTGACTGCCGTCCCCGACGGCATCCCGGAGGACGCGACGTACTGGGCCTCCGGCGGCTTCGAGTCCCGGTCGGCCGCCGAGGACGGGTGGGCGAACGGGGAGGGCGCGGTCCAGTCCGGCCGGTCCTACGTCCACACCTTCGAGACGACGGGCACCCACGAGTACGTCTGCATCCCCCACGAGGGCGCGGGGATGACCGGAACCGTCATCGTGGAGTAGCGGGCGGATTCGAACCACGCGAACGCACCCTGCTTCGAATCACGGCCCCACCGCTCCTCGTGTCCACTCGTCGCAGTGGGGCCTGGCGGATTCGAACACCCCGAACGCTCCCGCTGGTCGCGTTCTGTCGTTCGAATCACGGCCCACACGTCGGGTCGAGCGGCCAAGCCCGCTCGACCGCGAAACGGATGGGGCCTGGCGGATTCGAACCACCGACCACTCGGTTATGAGCCGAGCGCTCTCACCGGACTGAGCTAAGGCCCCGGACAGCCGAAACTGAACCGGGCCGCCCTCTTAAATGCCGCCATCAGGCGGACGCCCGGGCGGCGAGAACGTCGACGGCGCAGGCTCCTCGCCCACGTTGCCGACGCGAAACGGGAGTTCGAGGGTGTGACGACGGGCGGAAAGAGAGGCGCCGAAGCCAGGACTCGAACCTGGGACCACCTCGTTAACAGCGAGGCGCTCTACCAGCTGAGCTACTTCGGCAGGACGCACCCATCGCTACCCGGGAACGCCAAATATGGCTTTCGTTTTGCGCCGCCCGACACCGACATTCTTTCCCCCGCCGCCGAAGTACGCCCGGCCATGACAGAGGGGGCGTTCGAGGCGGCCGTGGCCGCCGCGCGCGAGCGGGTCGACCCGTCGCCGGGCGAGCGCGAGCGCCTGCGCGCCGTCGCCAGCGAGGTCCGCGAGCGCGCCGCCGCGGCCGTCGCCGACCTCCCGGTCGAGGCCGACGTGATGCAGGTCGGCTCGACGGCCCGGGGCACGTGGACCAGCGGCGACCACGACCTCGACGTGTTCGTCCGCTTCGATCCGGCGCTCGATCGCGAGGCCCTCGAACGCTACGGGCTGGCGGTCGGCAACGCCGTGCTCCCGGACGGGCACGAGGAGTACGCCGAGCACCCGTACGTGAAGGGCGTCGTGGACGGCTTCGACGTGGACCTCGTGCCGTGCTACCGCGTCGACGCGGCGACCGAGATCCGGTCGGCCGTCGACCGGACCCCCTTCCACAACGACTACGTCGAGGCCCACCTCGACGCCGAGGCCGCCGGCGAGGTGCGCCTACTCAAGCAGTTCTGCAAGGGCGTCGGCGTCTACGGGAGCGACCTCCGCACCCGGGGCTTCTCGGGCTTTCTCGCGGAGCTACTGATCCTCGAATACGGCGACTTTCGGGGGGTGCTGGAGGCCGCGGCCGACTGGCACCCGCCGGTCCGCCTCGACCCCGAGGACCACGGCACCGTGACGTTCGACGACCCGCTGGTCGTCGTCGACCCGACCGACCCCGAGCGGAACGTGGCCGCCGTCGTGGAGGCCGAGAACGTCGCCCGGTTCCAGCACCACGCCCGGGCCTTCCTCGCGGAGCCCTCGCCCGACGCGTTCACGCCTCGGTCGCCGGAGCCGCTGTCCCCGACCGCGGTCCGCGAGCACGTCGCCCGGCGCGAGACGACGCCGCTGGCCGTCGTCTTCGACACGCCCGACCTCGTCGCGGACCAACTGTACCCGCAGCTCAGACGCTCGGTCGAGGGGCTCGTGCGGGGACTGGAGGACCGCGGGTTCACGGTGCTTCGCCACGCGACGTTCGCGGACGACCGTGCGGTGCTGTTCGTGGACCTCGCCGTCGCGGAGTTGCCGGCGGTCGAGCGCCACGAGGGGCCGCCGGTCCACGTCGCCGCCCACGCGAGCGACTTCTACGACGCGTACGCCGACGGCGACGCGTACGGGCCGTTCGTGGACGGCGACCGCTACGTGGTCGAGCGCGAGCGCGAGGTTACCTCGGCCGCGGCGTTCGCCGCCGAGCACCTCGGGGACGTGGCGCTCGGCGCCCACGTCGAGGGCGTCGTCGAAGACGGCGACTACGAGGTGCTGACGGGCGAGGCGGTGGCGTCGCTCGCCGACGCGTTCGGCGCGGCGTTCGCGCGCTACTACGACCCGAGGCCGTGACGCTCGCGGCAGTCCGCGACGAGGTCGGCCACCGGATCTGAGGGGGCTTCGTCGTCGACGACCGGGTCGTGCCCGTCGAAGACCTCGTGGACCATCCCGACGCCGTCCGAGAGCGTGTCGAGACCGTAGCCCCCTTCGAGGACGAACGCCAGCGCCGCGCCCGCCTCGTCGGCGACGGTCCGGAGCCGCTCCGTGAGGAGACCGTACCCCTCCGTCGAGAGGTGCATCCGCGAGATGGGGTCGTGGCGGTGCGCGTCGAACCCGGCGCTGACCAGCAGGAGGTCCGGGTCGAAGCGCCGCAGCGCCGGCGAGATCGCGTCGTCGAAGACGAGGCGGTAGTCGGCGTCGCCCGCGCCGGCCGGAAGCGGGACGTTCAGCGTCGCGCCCGCACCGTCGCCCGTCCCGGTCTCGTCGGCGTCGCCGGTGCCGGGGTAGAGGCCCTCCTCGTGAGTGGAGGCGTAGAACACGTCGCCGCGGTCGTAGAAGATGTCCTGCGTGCCGTTGCCGTGGTGGACGTCCCAGTCGAGGATGGCCACCGAGTCCGCGCCCCGGTCCAGCGCGGCCTGTGCGGCGACGGCGGCGTTGTTGAAGAAGCAAAAGCCCATCGCGTCCTCGGCGGTGGCGTGGTGCCCCGGCGGGCGGCCGATGCCGAAGGGCGTCTGGCGGCCGTCGGCCCCGTCGAGGGCGGCCTCGGCGGCCCAGACGGCCTGCCCGGCGCTCGCGAGCGCCGCGTCGTAGGTCTCGGAGACGGCGACCGTGTCGGGGTCCCAGTCGCCGCCGCCGTCCGCACAGAAGTCACGGACCGCGGCGACGTGGTCGTCGGTGTGGACCGCGGCGACGGCGTCGGGGTCGGCCGGGTCGCCCTCGACGTACTCGACGCCGTGGCGCTTCGCGAGGGCGCGTCGGATCGACCGAAGCCGGTCGGGGCTCTCGGGATGTCGCTCACCGGGGTCGTGTGCGAGGCACGTCTCGCTGTACCCGAACCTCATTCCACGAGGTGAAAGTACGTCTCGATGTCCTCGGCCTGCACGGTGCGCCGGTCGGCGTGTCGCGCGAGGACGGCCGCGCCGTGGGCGGCCTCGGCCGCGAAGTCCTCGAGGACGTCTGCGAGCGCGATGCGGGCGTCCATCGAAACGCGGTAGGCGTCGTCGATGTCGAGTCGCGCGATGCGGTCGATGGGGGCGATGGGGAGGATCAGGTCGTCTTTCGGGGGGACCTCCTCGACGCCGAAGTCGGCGGCCATCAGCGTTTTTCGGCCGTCCGCGGTGGCCTGCTCCGCCGCCGCTCGCGCTCGCTCGGCGCCGGTCTCCTGAATCCGGCGGGCGAGCTCCTCCGCGGCGCCGGCGCTCACGCGCAGGTCGCCGGCGCTGTGGCGGATCAGCGTGTCCACCGGAGAGAACGGCAACTCGACGCTCATACACTCAGGGGGGAGGACGGCGCCCTTAACCTTTTTGTGAGAGAGTGACGGGGCTGCCTACCGGACCTCGTCGGCGTCGATGCGGCCGTCGCTGTACGTGCCCCGGACCGTGACCTCCTCGCCGAGCGTCACGTCTGCGGCCGCGTCGACGCTCACCGTCTCCTCGCCGTCGTCGAGAATGACCGGGTCGCCCGCCTGCACGACGACGCCCGTGAACTCCGCCTGCTCCCCGTCGGCGCCGCCCGGTGCCTCCGCCGCGTCGTCCGCGCTCGTCGCCGCCGTCTCGGCCGTGCCGCCGTCGCCGAAGGCCGAGAGGCCGGCGTCGTCGGTGGCGTCGGTCGCGCCGGTCTCGCGTGACTCCGCGTCGGGGGTCTCGACGTCGTCGTCGAGTTCGACGACGGTCGACTGCCACCCGGCGGAGGCTTCGAGGTCGTCCTGCCAGCCGTCCTGAATCTCCGCGCCCACGACGAGGACCTGATCGCCCGGCCCCAGATCGAGGTCGGCCTTCTCGCCCCAGAGCGCCACCCGGATGTCACCGGTGTCGTCCTGCACGCGGACGTTCCGGACCTGCCCCTCCGAGCCGTCGTCGCGCTCGAAGGTCCGCTTCTCGTCGACGGAGCGCAGGACGCCCGCGAGGTCGACCGTCGTGCCGATCTCCACGTCGTCGATCGGGATGGCTTCGGGTTCGAACTCGACCGTCTCGTCGATCTCGTCGACGGCCCCGCGGTCGCCGACGTGGAGTTCGAGGTCGCCGTCCCGCTCGCGGACGTAGCCGTCGACGACCTCGACGGTCGCCCCCGCGTCGAGGGCCGTCGCGCGGTCGGCCCGGTCGTCCCACAGCGTCACCCGGATCCGCCCCGTCTCGTCGCCGACGAGGAGGTTCGACACGCGGCCCTCCGAGCCGTCGTCGCGCTCGAACGTGCGGATCGAGTCGGTTTCGAGGACCACCGCCTGCACGGTCACGTCGGAGAGGCCCATCGCGAGGTCCGCAATCGCGTAGTCGTCGCCGGTCTGCACGTCGAGGTCCAGGTCGGGTTCGAGTTCGACCTTGTCGACGTTGACCTCGACGCCGTCGTATCCCTCCTTCGGGCGCCCCGCGAGGCGGATCCCGTCCCCGGGGTCGAGTTCCTCCGCGGCGCCGACGGCGGCCTCGTCCCAGAAGGTGATGCGGACGCTGCCCGTCTCGTCGGCGACCTGCGCGTTGAGCACGCGGCCGTCCTCGGCGTCCCCCTCGTCGCGCTCGAAACTGCGGAGTTCCCCGACCGAGGTGACCTCCGCGACGAACTTCACCTCCTCCATCCCGGCCTCGACGTCGGCGATGCCCTCGACCTCGCCGTCGGACGCCTCGTGAGCCACGAGCATCGCGGCGGTCTCCTCGTCCGCGAGCCCGCCCATCTGCTCGATCTTGGCCTCCACGGCCTCGCGGAATTCCTCGAGTTCCACGTCCGCGTCGAGGTCCTCGTAGATCTCTTCGATGGCGCCCATAATCGTGGTTCAGTTGACGCCCACGCCGCGCATAAGCGTTGTCCTTGCCGGAACGGGGCGCCGCCGTCCTGCGGTCTGCTGGCCCATGCGCGTGGCTCGCGCGCTCCGTGATATGAACCCCCGGACGGCCCCTCGGTCCCTATCGTAACCGCTTTACGTAGTCCGGGGCTACGGTTGAGTGAGTCCGGGTAGGGTAGTGGACTATCCTCTTGGCTTGCGGAGCCAGGGACCGGAGTTCAAATCTCCGTCCGGACGCTTCTCTTCAGCGCCCTTTCGATTGCTTCTAATTACAACAATAGCGTTAGTGAGGACCGGAAGTAAAGTCAAACCGATTCAGTCACATCCAGTCCGATCGTAACGGCGCGATCGGATTACTGTCGGTTAGGCGAGTGATTAGAGAGGGTATGCCGCTCATTCCGAGATTTACGGAAACCTACTGACCTCTTTCAGTTAAACCTCCATTATCAGGAAACAGCGTGGGTAGCTCTTTTCCAACAGACGGAGAAGGGCTTATGTGTCAACATAACCACCGGAGACATGATGACCGATGACCCCAGTATCCTTACTGTTGGTTCTAAGGTAGATCAGGTTGCGGATTCCAGTAACTGGGACGAGAGCTACAACATCAAAGGATACGACTGTGTGTTTCTGGACCTCTATTCGTTGGCCAAACGGTTGGAAGACGAAACCCTGAACGGAAACATTCATGCACCGAATGATTCCGCGGTTCTGAAGTCAATGGCTGCGGGAAACCAGATATACATCCTCCTACCCGATTCGAATCGGGTTAGCTACGGTAGCAGGATTCTACCGATAGATAGGCTTGTACCGGGAAATTTCTCGCTTGTAGAAGAGTCGGGGAAATATGTTGACTTAGATTCCGTAATCGAAAAATGGGAGTGGTATTTTAATGACCACTTCAAATGGAATCTTAGACTGGGTATGGGGTCAGAGTACTTTGAAAGTGGTGGTGAAACTTTTTCTCTCCATCAAACCCCAATTGTTCAGAATAAGTCAGGGGAATCAGTCTCCTGGGGATTTGGATATGGCAGTGTCGTACAAACACATGGCGGGAGCGAGATAGACGAGCATTTTGGCGGAATGGTAGTGTTTCTCCCGGTCAAAGAGGGGGTTTCGCCGGGTGAGCTAACTGAATCCCTGATTGAGAACGAGCTTGGTGTCACACTGTCTGCAGACCAGAAGAACAGCCCAGAATGGGCATCTGACTGGTCGCTTCCCGGGGAAAGTAACGCGAAAACCCAAGCAAACGAAATTAGGAAAGAGATTGCGCGGAAGCAGGAAACGCTGGCAGAACTTGAAGAAGAGATTAGAGGATACGAGCGGTATAAGACGCTTCTCTGGGGTAATGAAGGGACTTTGGAGCAGTTGGTTCCAGAGGTGTTCAGGGAACTGGGGTTCAAGGTTGATGGAGAGACTCCTCATGGGAAGGACGGCATAATTCATCTCGAAGATAGGAGTTTCGTGATGGAGATTACAGGTACTATTAACGATATTTCGGATGACAAATACAGGCAGCTCTTGGACTGGGTAGGAAATGCCGAAACAGACTACCCAAAAACTAGAATTGAGGGGTTGCTGGTCGTGAATCCTCGGCGTGAGGAAGAACCGAATGAACGGAATCCAGATGAATATCTGCCGCCACATTTACGCGGGCGTCTGAATCAACGCAATTTCAAACTGCTCCTCACGCCAACCTTGTATGAGATGCTAAAAGCCTACCGCGCAGAAGAGATTACTACCGAGGATGTCCGGGAAGCGTTACTGACGGATAACCTCAGAGTTGACCTATAGCTTCAAAGACAAGAGTCCGCGGCAGCCCATATAACTCGTTGATTGGTTTGATCCTTCCCAACGAGGCTGGCCGCGTTCGACAGCGAGCGGTCCGCGACTCGGGGCCGTGCCAACCGCTCACGATGACACGAATGATACCTGGTGATACCGGGGTTCGCTTAGGTATATCCGCGTCACGGCCCTCGGTACAGGTGACGACGTTCGCCGACGCGGCGGCGTCACCAACTCACCATGAACGTGCTTCTACTCGGCGCGAGCGGCCGAATCGGACAGCGAATCACCACAGAACTCCTCGACCGCGGGCACAGCGTCACCGGCGTCTCCCGGAGCGGCGACTTCGACGTCGACGACCCCGACTTCACCGGCGTCGCCGGCGACGCCACGGACCCCGAGAGCGTCGCAGCGCTGGCGGCCGGTCACGACGCCGTCGCCTCGGCGCTCGGCCCTGCCAACGACGTCGAGGAGTTCGAACCGATGACCGTGGCCGTCATCGAGGGCCTGCGGAGCGCGGGCGTCCCGCGGCTGGTCTGGACCGGCGGCGCGGGCGGCCTGAGCGTCGGCCCGGAGACGGACCTCATCGAGACCGAGGAGTTCCCCGACGACCTGGTGGACCTCGCGCAGGTCCACATCGACGCGCTCGACCTGATCCGGGACGCCGACGACCTCGAGTGGTCGTACATCGCGCCCCCGGCCGTCATCGAACCCGGCGACCGGCGCGGCGAGTACCGCACCGCTGAAGGGAGCCTCGTCGCCGACGAGGACGGCGAGAGCTACATCTCGATGGCCGACTTCGCCATCGCCTTCGTCGACGAACTCGAGGCCGACGACAACGTCCACACGCAGCTCGGCGTCGGCTACTGAGGAAGTCGACGGCCGTTCGGGAAAGGGTTGTTTTAACCCGAGAATTTTTACTATTTCTCTCTATTGGTGTCCGTGAGGTCACTAAATTAGATGTCTAAACCACAGATACTGGTTTGTGCTGGACCACAGGCCACAATCATGAACTCGCCGCCCCTCGTCACCAGCGAGAAGGCCCGCGAGGAGGGCGAGGACGGGGGCGCGGCGTACGACCACCTCGTCCCGCAGTACCTCCACGAACCGGCGACGGTCAAGATCGAGAAGCACAGCGCACATCCACTGGAGGCCGACGCCGCCGACGCCTACACCGACGACGGCGAGGACTACTACGAGGTGACCCTCGACCCGGAGGACGGCCTCTATCCCCTGCCGTACGTGGCGCGCCGGGACGACGGCACCGAGTCGGGCGAGCCCTTCGACCCGGACGAGCGGGCGGCCCACGAGGGGGAGACGACGCGCCAGACGTTCTATCCGGACCCCGAGCGGATCTTCGAGGAGATCGACCGGGGCATCCACGGCCGGCGGATCGACGGGACGGTGAACCCGCTGGGCGACCTCGCCGAGTTCGAGTTCATCCGACCGCTCCCGCCGGGCGGCTACCGATCCGAAGACGAGACGGTCGGCGAGGACTTCTTCCCCTACGAACCGCACTACGACAACCGGATGCCGCGGGTCCGGGACCTCGCGCAGATCGTGAACGTCCTGCAGCGCCACATCGACGAGGGCGACTACGACGGCGTCCTCTGGCTCGAGGGCAGCCCCCGGCTGGAGGAGACGCTGTACTGGCTCCAGTTGCTCCTCGACACCGAACTGCCGATCACCGGCCACGTCGCCAACCGACCCCACGGCCTGCTGTCCAACGACGGCGACCGGAACATCGTCACCGGCGTCGAGTACATCGTCTCTGGGAAGGGCGAGGGGAAGGGGGCCGTGGCGATCCAGGACCAGCAGGTGTTCGCCTCGCGCGAGTTCAAGAAGGGGGACGCCCGGCCCGGCGCGTTCGACGCCGTCGGCGGGAACGGCGGCGTCCTCGGCACCGTGAAGGCGGACGTGCGGATCCAGTTCGAGCCCACTTACGACCATACGGCCGACAGCAGCGTCAACGTCTCCGAACTGCCCTCGGAGGTGACGTTCGTCGACGAGTACGGCGACGACAGCGAGACCGCGATCCGGATCAAGGACGACGACGGCGACCTGATCGGATCGGAGATTCCGCGCGTCAGCATCGCCAAGGGGATGTCCTACCCGCAGGTGCGAAACGAGGGCGACCCCGAGACGGAGGTGGACATCATGGCGCGCGTCGAGCAGGCCCTCGAAGAGCAGGCCGACGCGGGCGACACGCCGAACCTCCACGGACTCGTCTTCGAGGGGTCCTCGCCGTACGGGACCGGCTCGCAGTCACAGCACGCCGCCATGCGGCGGGCGGCGTACAGCGGCATCCCGGTCGTCAGGGTCGGCCGCGCGGATCCGGGCGGCTTCGTCCCGCCGGACGACGAACTGCCGACGGTCGAGGGGAGCAACCTCGACACCAACAAGGCCGCCATCTTGCTCACGGCGGCGCTCCTGAAGTTCGGCCGCCTGCCGAAGGCCGAGGATCCCGCCGATCCGACGCCCGCGGAGCGGGCGGCGGTCGCGGAGAAACTCGAATCGTATCAGGCCGTCGTCGACAGCCACTAACCGAGGATGGCGGCGTACCCCTCGCGGTAGGTCGGGTACGCCGGCGCCCAGCCGGTCCCCCTGAGGCGCTCGTTCGAGCAGCGCTTGTTCGAGCGCTCCACCGCGTCGACGAGCGTCCCCGGCTCGCGGCCCGTGAACTCCGCGAGCCACCGCGAGAGGTCGTGGCGGTCCACCGGCTCGTCGTCCACGGCGACGTACAGATCCTGATCCGCCTCGGCGGCCGCGACGAGTGCGCTCGCCGCGTCGTCCCGGTGGAGGAGGTTCAGGTAGCCCGCGGGGACGCGGGCGCCGTCGAGGTAGCGGTCGCCGACGAGGCGGTCCGGACCGTACAGCCCCGAGAAGCGAACGACGGTCCCGCCGGCCGCGCGCGCCACGTCCTCCGCGTCGAGGAGGACCCGGCCGCGCTCGGAGGCGGGCTCGATCGGGGTTTCCTCGTCGACCCACGAGCCGTCCTCGACGTCGTAGACGCCGGTGCTCGACGCGTACACGAGGTCGGCGTCGGGGCAGGCCGCGACGGTGTGCTCCAGCCCTTGGACGTACGCCGCGCGGTAGGCGTCTACGTCGCGGGACCCCGCGCCGACGAGGTAGTAGACGCGGTCCGCGTCGGGCAGTTCGAGGTCGGGGTCGGTCACGTCCCGTTCGAGGCTCTCGACGCCGTCGAGGGCGACGCCCGAGCGGGAGACGGCAATCACGTCCTCGCCGGCGGCAGCGCGGGCGCGAGCCAGCGCCGTGCCGACGTAGCCACAGCCGACGACGAGCGACGACATACCCCCAGTTGGCGCCGGCGCGAAATGACGGTGGCGGTCGGGACAGACCGAAGTGGCCGGGGATCGAAGTCGACCCATGACGCTGTACGAGCGCCTCGCCGACCTGCACTTCTCGGTCGAGGACTGGGGGTTCGACCTGCGCGAGGCCGAGACGTCCTCGGGCTTCACCCGGACGACGACGGTCGTCACGCTCGCCGGCGGCGGCGAGCGGGGCCACGGCGAGGACGTGACCTACGAGAGCAACGCGCACTACGCGCTGGTCGACGACCCGCCCGCGCTCGACCTCGCGGGCGAGTGGACGGTCGACGAGTTCGCGGCCCACCTCGACGGGGTCGACCTGTTCCCCGACGACCCGCCCGAGCAGGCGATGGCGCGCAACTACCGGCGCTTCGCGTTCGAGAGCGCCGCGCTCGATCTGGCGCTGCGGACGGCCGACACCGACCTCGCGAGCGCGCTCGGTCGCTCGTACGACCCGCTTCACTTCGTCGCCAGCACCCGGCTGGGCGAACCGCCGAGCCCCGAGCGCGTCCACGCGCTGCGAGAAGCGGTCCCGGGGCTGGAGTTCAAGCTCGATCCCACCTCGGCGTGGACGGAGGGACTCGTCGAGGACCTCGCGGCGACGGGCGCGATCCGGATCGTCGACCTCAAGGGCCAGTACGAGGGCACGGAGGTCGACCAGCCGGCCGACCGCGACCTGTACGACCTCGTGGTCGAGGGGTTCCCGGACGCCGTCGTCGAGGACCCCGCGCTGACGGCGGAGACCCACCCGCTGATCGAGGACCACGCCGACCGGCTGAGCTGGGACTACCCGGTGACGGGCCCGGAGAGCGTCGACGCGCAGGGGCTCAGCCCCGGGTGGATCAACGTCAAGCCCTCGCGCTTCGGCAGCGTCGAGTCCCTGCTCGACACCGTCGAGCACTGTCGAGCGGCGGACATCGGCCTCTACGGCGGCGGGCAGTTCGAACTCGGCGTCGGTCGCGACCACGTGCAGGCGTTCGCGTCGGCGCTGTACCCGGACGGCCCCAACGACGTGGCGCCGCGGGCGTTCAATCGCCCGTCGCCGCCCCCCGACCTGCCGACGAGCCCGCTCGACCCGCCCGAGCGCCCCCGAGGGTTGGCGTGGTCGTGACCGACGCGTCGACGCGGGCGGCGGCGGCGCTCGCGAGCGCGGGCCACGAGGAAGCGGCGCGGGCCGTCCACGACGATCCGCCCGCCGACGGCCCGGACCTCGCGGACCTCGACCTCGACGCGGCGCTCGTCGCGGCCGCACCGCTCGCAGACGCGGTGGGCCTCGATCCCGACCCCGTGGCGACGGCCGTCGAGTACGCGCGGGCCGACCTCGATTCGGGCGATGAGGGGAGCCGCTTCGTCACGTTCGTCTGGGACTTCGTGACCGACGCCGGGGGGCGGGCGCTGATCCACCAGCGCCTGGGCGAGCACGTCGAGCGCCGCGAGATGCGCGAGTCGGACGTGGACGGCCTGTTCTAGCTGTCGTCGCCGAGGCCCCGCAGGGTGCGCTGGATCCACCCGCGGTTGAGGTAGGCGATCACCGAGAAGGCGACGACGGCCGCGAGGATCACGAGCGCCTCGGTGAAGTGGCCCGCCGCGAGATTGCCGCCCGCGTAGTTCGTGGCGAGGTAGGCCGGGAGGCGGCCAAGCGTCATCACGACGAGGAAGACGCCGAGGCCGAACTTCGTGAGGCCCGCGACGAAGCAGACCGCGTCGTCGGGCAGCCCCGGGATGACGACGAAGACGAACAGGCCCGGCAGGCCCGTCTCCTCGACGAAGCCGTCGAAGCGCGCGAGCAGGTCCTCGTGGATGAGTCGCTCGACCGCGGGGCGGCCGTACCACTTCGCGATGGAGAAGGCGACCGCGCTCCCGATCATCACGCCGACCATGCTGTACAGCGTGCCCCACAGCGGGCCGAAGAGGTAGCCGCCGACGACGGCGGTGGCCTGCCCCGGGACGGGCGCGACGACGACCTGCGTGGCCTGCACGAGGATGAAGACGACCGGCGAGAGGACGCCGAAGCTCTCGATCCACGCCTCCAGCGCCTCGGGATCGAAGAGGAACGGCGCGTACCGCCGGACGGCGACGTAGAGGAGCGCGAACAGGACGGCGATGCCGACGAGGCCGGCGATGGTGCGCCGCCGTGACTCGGCCGAGGAGAACAGTTTCACGCGGGCCACCCCGCGCTCGGGACGGCCAGCACTTCCGGGGCGAGGGCGGGCGGGCCGCGGGCGTCGGTGGGACCAGTCATGCAGTCGACTCCGCCGGTGCGGATACGAGAACGGTACGGGACCCGGTATTTTAAGGTTTTACCACAGGCGGCCGAGCGGTCAGGGCTCCACCACGCGCCCCCCGTCATCGAAGTGCGCGCTGTTGTCGTTAAGGCAGACGAGATCCCCCGACCGTCCCAGTGGTGACGCCGGTGGAGACGTCAGTTGGGAGACGCCAGAAACGATAGAGGGAGCTCGCACACATATCTGCTGTTTCACCGCAAAATCCGCAGGTATACCGGCTTCATGCCACCGGAGCGATCGCTTTTTGGTCAGGCCTCTCCAAACTTTACCCTCGATAAAAGAAGCTCGAGCGTGTCATACAAACTTTCGTAAACCCTGTTGTCGTCGTCCGTGGCCGCTCAGCACAAACTGATGATTGACCACGAAAGAAGGAAGCGTCCTCGCCGTAGGACATCTTCTCAAAGAAGGACAAGTCCTCTCAGGTGTCAGGCGGTTCCTGCAATTGGGAGGAGAGCGAACGTCGCGTAGGAGAGTCCGGTAGCGAGAGAGGGACCAATAATCCAGAACGCGACGAACCGAACGACAGTGGATGGATCGAATAATTGCTGGACATCTTCTACGTTCTCCGGGTCTTCTTCCCCGACTGAGAGGACTTCGTCACCGGTCTCAGCGGCGATTGCGTCAACTGAGATTTCGGCTTCGATGTTCCCCTTCACGAGGTCGGCAACTCCCGTTGGGCGGGTCGCTCGTCCCCATCCGAGACCGACGATGCACATGACTGTCGAGAGTGCAAGGCTCATCGGGATGCCGAGGGCTGAGGCAACTGTCGTGATACTGGCAGCAACGACCATCACGATAGTCGCTGCCAGTAATGGCAGGTCTGTGAGATCGTTTCCAACAGACTCCATCGTCCGCCGTGCGATGGTAAACGCACCGATACCGATTGCGACAGTTCCGAGGAGAACGGCGTTATTGACGCCGATCAAGTCCCCACCAACGAGGGGGGCGACCGCATTCGCAACGTTGCTCGCACCGGCACTAAATGACATGTAACAGGCGATAGCGAGTATCACACCCGTACTGACTGCTTCACGAGGGCTGGTTCCAGGGCCCAATTCTGGTCTCGGCACGATTCCTGAGCGGTCAAGGGTGAGAAGCGGGCCGTCGGACTGCTGGAGGGCAAACTTCTGATCGAGGTACGGGTAGAGATGACGACCAATGATAGCACCAAACCAGAACCCGACGATTGGTGCAATAACCCACCACACCATAATCGAACCGAGGACAGCATAATCGAGCTGGCCAGTAGCGAGTCCGAGACCGGCAATCGCACCGACAGCTGTCATCGAGGTTGAAACGGGAACACCGTAGAGGTTTGCGAGCAGCATTCCGAGTCCGATAAACGCCAAGACGACGATGCTTGCTTCGGTCGAGAATAGCGTCTGTGGGACGAGGCCACTACTGAGTGTGTCGATAACGTTCCGTCCAACCGTCCAGCCACCGAGGAAGACAAAAAACGTCATCAGGGCGGCTGCTGCGGTTTTGCTGGTGATGCGTGCTCCGACAGGTGGCCCCCACGCGACACCGGTCGATGACCCACCGATGTTGAATCCGACAAACACAGCCGCCACGAGTGCGATTAGAAATAGAAGTGAAACCATACGGCGGCTTTGTAATGAGATGCTTGTATCTGTTGCGATTCAACTGACCGATTCACCTTCGATGGTCTGACCAGTAGTTTATGGTTCTGGTCGCCGTAAGAGATGCATGATTTCCCGCGTTCTTGTCCCGATGGACGATTCCGGGATGGCTGAACACGCACTTGAATATGCGCTTGAAGCGCATCCAGATGCGGAAATTACGGTCTTACACATCGTCGGTGAACCCTCCCCGATGATGGGGAAAGCGATCGCCCTCACACTCGAAGACGATGTTGAGGCGGCAGCGGAGGAGCATGCATCACAAGTACTTGAGCGAGCGCGTGAGATCGCGAAAACGCATGAGAGAGACATAAACACAGACGTAGCGTGGGGGACTCCAGCGAAAGCGATCATCAATCGAGCAGCCGATTTCGATACTGTCGTGATTGGGAGCCACGGTGGATCACTCGCTGAACGGTTGTTAGTGGGGAACGTTGCTCAGACCGTGTTCCGCCGCTCACCGGTTCCGGTGACTGTTGTTCGATGAGCACTCTCCACCTGCGGCCAATTCACCACCCCCGTAGACGAAATCAATACATCTGATTCTGGTTTGACGAGCGCCAGTATCGAGGCGAATATCGGTATGGCTGTCGCGTGAAGTACTACATATCTACTCGAAATCGGTGGTGGAACATATCTCGTTTTCCCCATCAAAATCGGCTGACCTCGAATCACCGCTCTGTTGGGAGTCCACACGAAACAGACGTCTGTGGATTCGAGAATCGCCACTACAGTATCTCTATTTCTTGCTGTGCCTCCGACCTTCGCGTCATAGTCCTCGCCGTCGTGGCGATACGAGACACTGTAGCTTCGCCGGTCCGTGACGGTCCGCTTCAACTCAGTCTCAACAAACGGTTTTGTGGCCTGATACACTTCTTCGGCTTCTTCGTCTTCAGCATCGGGATGAAGAGCGCCATGTGCCAGATATCCGCCCCTGAGGTCAGATGATACTTGGGACAGTCGAATGGGTAAACGCCCAATATATAGCCCGGCCCTCGCTACAAGCGAGCCGGTAGATGGCGATTGCACTCCGACACGTCGTGTATGACTACAATAGCAGTTTCCGAAAATCGGCACTAACGCCGATTGTTTCTAACGCGCTTAGCGACGCTCAACGACCCGCTCCCCGTCCTCGAAGTGCGCGCTGTTGTCTTTCGGGTCGTAGTCCAGCACCTCGCGGGCCGAGTCCAGCGAGTAGTACTTCCGGTCGTTGTCGGAGATGCCGTAGACGATTTCGAAGCCGTACTCCGCCTGCAGGGAGCGATCGAAGAGGTGCGCGCAGTCCCGGTGGGAGAGCCACATCGCCTGGCCGCGCTCGTAGTCGATGGGCGGGTGGCCCTTCGTGAGGTTCCCGATGCGGACGACGAGGCCCGCAATGCCGTGTTCGTCGTGGTAGTAGCGCGTGAGAATCTCGCCGGTGGCCTTCGAGACGCCGTAGAAGTTGCCCGGGCGGGGGAACTCCGAGCCGTCGAGGATGAAGTCGTCGTCGGTCCGGTAGAGGTCGGGCTTGCGCTCGGTCTCGAAGTGGCCGACGGCGTGGTTCGAGGAGGCGTAGACGAATGTTTCCACGCCGGCGTCCGCGCAGGCGTCGAGGAGCACCTTCGTCCCGTGGATGTTGTTGTCGAGAACGCTCTCCCACGGCGCGTCGCGGCGCGGGTCGCCGGCGAGGTGGACAACGGCCGCGACGCCGTCGACGGCCTCGCGCATCGCGTCCTCGTCCACGAGGTCCCCCACGAGGTAGGGGTGGTCGGGCGTCTCCTCGGGTTCGCTGTGGAACAGGAGTCGCCAGTCGTACTCGTCGGCGATGCCGTCGAGGATGGCCGTCCCGACGCGGCCCCCGGCGCCGGTGAGAAGGACGGGGTCGTTCATCGGAGGAACCTGCGGCGAGCGGAGGTAAGTAAGATGTGGATTCACTACCGCGCCGCGAGTGAACGGCGAGCGACACGACTAACAGCGTCGCGCCGCCGGGGTCGGACGTGAGCCGATTGACCGCCGAGCGCGTCGTGGTCGGCCTGCTCGTCCTCGTCGGGCTAACGCAGGCGGGGGCCGCCGCCCTCGCGTTGCAGACGCCGCCCGACGGAACCGCCGTGCTGGCCCTCCGCGTCGTGGCCGGCGTCGGCGGCCTGGTGACCGTCGGGGTCGCCGTGCTCGTCCGGAGCGGGCGCGTCGACGGGGACTCGGTCGTTCCGGTGGCCGGCGGCGCGGTCGCCGTGTCCGGCGCGGCGTTCTCCGTCGACGCCACGCATCCGGCGTGGCTCCAGTACGGCCTGCTCGCGGCGCTGATGGCACTCTTCGCGGGCCTCGTCGTCCTGACCGCCGGCGTCGCGAGCGACACGCCTTAGCCCCCGCGGCCCGCGTCGGGGCGTATGGTCACCGACGCCGAGCGGGCGTGCTTCGAGGCGGGCGTGAAGTTCGGGACGCTCTACCACCAGTTCGCGGGCGCGCCGGTCAGCCCCGCGAGCGCCGAGAGCCTCGCGGCGGCGATGGAGGAGAGCATCGAGAACCAGCCCTTCTGCGAGTCCGTGACGGTCGACGTGCAAGCAGACGTGCTCGCCGAGGCCGTCGATTCAGGGAGCGCCGACTACGTGGAGTTCACGGGCCGGTTCGTCGAGGTCGAAATCGTCGTCGTCCACGAGGGAGTCGAGGTCGTCGCGGAGATGGCGATGCACGACGGCTACCCGCTGATGGAGCCAGTCTCGGTGTCGGATCGGGGATAAAATCAAATGCAGGGGCCGCGAACGACCTTCCATGAGTCAGAGCACGCTCGACGACGAGGACCTCTTCGGCGAGGCGGCCGACGAGATGAGAGCCGACGTGGAAGCCAGCCTCGCGGCCGCCCGCGACGCGCTCCCCGACCCCGACGAGGTCTGGGAGGTCGAGGCGGACAACGCGCTGGGCGTCCTCAACGGCCTCAAATCCGCGCTCGACGCCAGCGAGGCGCGCGCGGAGTTCCGCGACGCGAAGAAGTGGTACACGATGGGCGAGCGAGCGGGGGCGTTCGACGAGGACGACGAACTCGCCGAGGAGATGGACGACCTCGAAGCCGTCCTCGACGACGTGGAGGCGGCGAGCGAGGACGTGACCGACCTCGTGGAGACGCTGCCGGAACTCCGGAGCGCCCTCGCCGAGGACTAGCGGTGCGGCGGCGGCGTCGGATCGCGCTCGGCCACGGCGGCCAGCAGGTCCGCCAGCGCCGCGCCCGCCTCGGCCAGTAGCTTCTCGCCCCGCTCCGCGTCGCCGTCTCGCGGATCGCCGACCGCGCCGCTCTCGCTGAACGCCGCGCTGTCGTGTGCCAGATTCGTCCCCGAGACCCACTCGCCCCACGTCGCGGCCGCCCCGGCCGCGGCCTCCTCCACGCGGTCCTCGCGCACGAGGTCCGGCGCGACGTGGCGCAACAGCGCCGTCTCGACCGGCCCACCGTGGCCCATGTCGGGCGCCTCGACGGCCTCGAACCACGTGAACGGCAGCGCGTAGGCCACCTCGGCGCGGGTGAGGTCGGCCGCGACCTCCCGGACCGCCTCGGCGTTGCCCCCGTGGCCGTTGACGAGCACGATCCGGTCCCAGCCGTGGCTCGCGAGGCTGGCCGCCGTCTCGCGGACGTACGCCCGGAAGGTGTCCGGCGACACCCACAACGTCCCGGTGAACTGCCGGTGCTCGGCCGCGATGCCGACCGGGACGGTGGGCGCGACGACGACCGCCTCGTCGTGGGCCGCCGCGCCCGCCTCCGCGACGGCCTCGGCGCTCAGTGCGTCCGTTCCCAGCGGCGCGTGGGGGCCGTGCTGTTCTGTGCTGCCGACCGGCAACAGGGCGACGTCCGCGTCGACGGCGTCGGCGTCCGTCCACGTCGCCTCCGAGAGGTGCATGGCCGCGCTTCGGCGCGGACCGACTTGTAGCCGACGCCGCTCAGTCGTCCATCTCCGCCTCGTACTCCCCCTCGTCCACGTCGGCCTCGGCCTGGCGCTGCTGTGCGCGCTCGACGAACTCGTCGGGCAGTTCCTCGATCTCGCCGGCCTGCACGCCCCAGAGGTGCGCGTAGAGGCCGTCCTCGTCGATCAGGTCCTCATGGGTGCCCCGCTCGACGACCTGCCCGCCTTCGAGGACGACGATCTGGTCGGCGTCCTTGATCGTCGAGAGGCGGTGCGCGATGGAGAGGGTGGTCTTCTCGGCGCTCAGTTTGTCGAGCGAGCGCTGGATCAGCATCTCCGTCTCCGTGTCCACGTCGGAGGTGGCCTCGTCGAGGATCAGGATCTCGGGGTCCTTGAGGATGGCCCGCGCGATGGAGATGCGCTGGCGCTGGCCGCCGGAGAGTTTCACGCCGCGCTCCCCGACCATCGTGTCGTAGCCCTCCGGGAGGTTCATGATGAACTCGTGGGCCTCGGCGGCCTTCGCGGCCTCGCGGATCTCCGCCTCCGAGGCGTCGAAGGTGCCGTACTCGATGTTCTCCCGGACCGTGCCGTAGAACAGGAAGGTCTCCTGTGACACGTAGCCGATGGCCTCGCGCAGGCTCGGGATCGTCACCTCGCGGACGTCCTGCCCGTCGACGCGGATCGCACCGTCGTCAACGTCGTACATCCGCAGGAGGAGCTTGAGCACGGTGGATTTGCCCGCGCCCGTCGGCCCGACGAGCGCGAGGGTGTCCCCACCCTCGACCTCGAAGGACACGTCCTCGACGATGGGCTCGTCGTCGTAGCCGAAGGTCACGTCCTCGTACGCGATGTGGCCCTCGTCGACGTCGAGTCCCTCGGCGGCGGGGTCCTCCTCGATGCGGGTCGGTTCGTCCATCAGGCCGAAGATGCGCGCGGCGGAGGCCCGCGCCCGCTGGTACATGTTGATGATCATCCCGAACTGCGCCATCGGCCAGATGAACCGCTGGGTGTAGAGGATGAACGTGACGAACTGCCCCGTGCTGAGGGTGCCGGTGAAGGGGCCGGGACCCTGCTCGTTGAACACCCAGAGGCCCCCGATGATGAACGTCGTCAGGAAGCCTACGCCCGCGATGATCCGCAGCGCCGGGAAGAAGCGGATGCGCAGGGTGATCGCCCCCCAGTTCGCGTCGAAGTAGCCCTCCGAGACGTCCTCGACGCGGTCGTCCTCGAAGTCCTCCGTGTTGGAGGTCTTGATGACCTGAATCCCGCCGAGGTTGTTCTCCAGGCGGGAGTTCATGTCGCCGACGCTCTCCCGGACGTCCTTGTACTTCGGCTGGATGGCCGAGATGAAGCGCCACGTGAACAGTGCGATGAGCGGCACCGGCAGCAACGCGACCAGCGCGAGTTGCCAGTTCATCCAGAACAGGATGGCCGCGATGCCGAGCACCATCATCGTCAGGCGGAAGACCGAGTTCAGCCCGCCGTTGAGGAACCGCTCGAGGCGGTTCACGTCGTTCGAGAGGATGCTCATCAGCTCCCCGGTCTGCTTGTCCGAGAAGAAGTTCATGTTGAGCCGCTGCATCTGCTCGTAGGTGTCGACCCGGACGGCGTGCTGGATGTTCTGCGAGAAAGAGTTCCAGCCCCAGTTGCGCCCCCAGTGGAACATCGCGCCGCCGAAGAAGGAGACGCCGATGAGGGTGACGGTGAACCAGAACTGGCCCTCCTGTGTCCCGGGAATCCAGCCGCTCGGGATCAGCGGGAGGTCGTAGGCCGCGTCCGACCGGAACACGGCGTCGACGGCGACTCCGAGGAGCAGGGGCGGCAGCAGGTCGAGTCCGCGAGCGAACATGCTCCCGACGAGGCCGACGGTGAACTGCCGCCAGTTCTCGCGGCCGTACGTCGCGAACAGCCGGTACATCGGGTTGTCGACCTGCTCCCGTTGCTCCTCGAACGGGTCGTCCTCGTCCTCGGGAACAGCCATTATCGACCGTATCAATCGACGGCCGCGCAAAAGGGTTCCTGAACCGGCCAGCTACCCGGTGTAGTTGATCGCGACGCGGTCGCCGACGCCGACGCCGCGCCGGTCCGTCCAGCCCCGATTCACTTCGAGGACCCACTTCGCGGTCCCGCTGTACCGCGTGAGGTCCGCCTCGCTGGTCCCCGGCGGCGGGACCGGGGCCTCGTGGACGGCCGTGATCGTGTGATTGGCGGCGACGAACACGATGTCGATGGGGAACGCCATGTCCCGCATCACGTAGGCCCGCTCACCCTCCTGGAAATGGACGAAGAGGAGCCCCGCGTTATCGGGGAGCGAGGTCGTGTCGCTGAGGCCGGTGATCCGCTCGCGTCGCGTGTCCGCCACCTGCGCGTCGACGACACCCAGTTCGGTGCCGTTCTCGTCCGCGACGGTGACGGTGGCGCTGCCGTACGTGTCGCCGGTCTCCAGCAGCGTCGCCGGGACGTAGGCCGACGCCACGAGCGCCACGGCGAGGACCACCGCGAGGCCGGCGACTGCGGCGCCGACGTGTCGGGCCTCCATCGCCGGATCGTTGGCGCCCCGCGGCCTAAGCCGTTGTGGGGCGAGAGGGCAAACGTTTAGGGCGCGCACGGGTAGGTTCCGACACCGGGTTCGTGGTCTAGTTGGTTATGACGCGGCCTTTACAAGGCCGAGATCGGTGGTTCAACTCCGCCCGAACCCACTATATTTTGCCGCGAGCAACCCGCGAGCGGGAAATTCGTGCGTGAGTGGCGGAGTTGAACCCGAGAAGACGAGCGTCAGCGAGTCTTCGCTCGGTTCAACTCCGCCCGAACCCATCCACTTTTTGGCACCTCACTTGGGTCGTCGCGGAGCGACGACACCGGCGTTCGGGCCAAAAACGCGGGGAAAATGCGGCGTACTCCCGTGCGCGCCGCCGGCGCGCGTGGTCCGTGCGCCTCCTGCTCGCGGCCGCCGGCCGCTCGCAGTGAGTGTTCTCGCTCTTTTCCGCGTGATCCCCAAAGCGAGATCACCAGATGCGACCGAGCGACCGGCGAGAGCGAGGACTGTCTCAACGTCGTTCAACGCCGCCCGAACCCATCCACTTCGACTCCTCACCCGCGCCACGCCCGACGATTCACCGGGTCCCAAAAGCATATGTCCAGATGCCGTCTGTCAGCAACAGACATGGATCGAACACGGCCCCGGGAGCTCCGGGTCGATCACGAGACGGCCCCCGAGAACGCGGGGCTCGACGGTCCGCGCTTCGAGTGGCGGGTGGGCGCAGACCGCCGCGGCGCGGCACAGTCGGGCTACCGGGTGCAGGTCGCGCGGACGCGGGCCGCGCTCGACGACGGCGACCCGGACTGCTGGGACACGGGCCGAGTCGAGAGCGACCAGTCGAGCGGCGTCGCCTACGACGGCGTGTCGCTGGCGCCCGACGAGACGTACTGGTGGCGCGTCCGCATCTGGGACGAGGCGGGCGAGCCCTCGCCGTGGAGCGAGCCTGCACGGTTCGGCACGGCACTCGACGAGGAGGCGAACTGGGCGGGCGAGTGGATCAGCCACCAGCCGGGACCCGGAGACACGAACGGCTTCCGGACCGCGTGGCTCGACCCCGACGACGGAACGGCGTGGGTGCAAGTCGATCTTGGATCGGAGATGGACCTCTCCCGGATCGAACTCCACCCGGCCACGCCCGACGCGCGCATCGAGACGCCCGACGGGACCGTGCTGACGCCGCTCCACGGGGAGCGAGAGGAGGGGTACGGCAACGGCGCCGAGGGCATCGACGGCTTCGGCTTCCCGGCCCGCTATCGGATCGAAGTCGCAGACGACCCGGACTTCGCGGACGCAGAGATGGTGGCCGACCGCACGGACGAGCCACAGGACAACCCCGGCGACGAACCGCGCTCCTTCGACGTAGACGCGACGTGTCGGTACGTCCGCGTGGTCGCCACCGACCTCTACGTGTTCGACCCCGCCCGCTCGAACGTCGAGATGGACCTCGTCCGGGAGGAGCGAACCCGGAAGGGCGTCTTCGGGCTCGCGGCGCTGGCGGCCCGCGACGAGAACGGGACCGACCACGCTCGCGGCGGGTCTGTCGCAGCCTCGTCGGCGGTCGAGACGCGGACGTGGGGCGTGGATCACCTCACGAACGGCGTGTACGAGTCCCAGTTGGCCTGCTCCTCGCCGCTGCTTCGCACGGAGTTCGACCTGCCGAAGCCGGTCGAGCGGGCCCGAGCGCACGTCGTGGGCCTCGGCTACGGCGAACTCCACGTCAACGGCGCGAAGGCTGGCGAGGCCGTGCTCGACCCGGCGTGGACCGAGTACGGCGAGCGCGTGCTCTACCGGACGGTCGACGTGACCGACGCGCTTTCCGAGGGCACGAACGCGCTCGGTCTCTGGCTCGGCCGCGGCCGCTTCTCGAAGGGGACGCTCGGATGGGCGGGCTTCGGGGCGCCCCGAGGCCGAGTCCACCTGACGGTGGAGTTCGCGGACGGGACGACCACGACGGTCGGGACGGACGAGGACTGGCGCGCTGCGTCCAGCCCGCTCGTCGAAAACGACATCTACAACGGAGAAACGTACGACGCGCGGCGCGAGCGGGACGGCTGGGCTGCGCCGGGCTTCGACGACGGCGACTGGGACCCCGCCGTGGAAGTGCCGGGACCGGGCGGCGACCTGTCGCCCGAGCGGATCGAGCCGATGGCACCGATCGAGGAGTTCGAGCCGGTGGAGATCCACGACCACGAGGACGGCCCCGTCATCGACTTCGGACAGAATTTGACGGGCTGGCTCGACCTCACGATCCGGGGGGCGGATCGGGGCGAGGCGGTCACGCTCCGCCACGCCGAAGCGCTGGCCGACGACGGTGGTCTCCGGACCATCGACCTGCGCTCCGCAGACGCGACGGACACGTACGTCCCGCGCGGCGACGGGACTGAAACCTACGAGCCCCGGTTCACGTACCACGGCTTCCGCTACGCGCAGATCACGGGCTACCCGGGCGACCTCGACCCCGCGGACGTGACCGCGAAGGCCGTCACGACCGCGATGGAGAACCGTGGTCACTTCGACTGCTCGGACGAGGATCTGCGGCAGGTCCAGCACAACGCCGTCTGGGGCCTCCGCAGCAACACCCACAGCGTGCCCGAGGACTGCCCCCAGCGCGACGAGCGCTTCGGCTGGACCGGCGACGCACACATCATCTCGCGGGCGCTCCAGTACAACTTCGACGCCGCGCGGTTCCACGGCAAGTGGCTGCGCGATCACGACGACGTGCAGTCCCGTCACGGCTACGTCAGCGACACCATCCCCCGAGGCTTCGGCCGGATCCCGGGCGATCCGACGTGGACGATCACCCGCGTCCTCCTGCCGTGGCACCAGTACCAGCACCACGGCGACCGGAGCGCGCTCGCCGAGTCCTACGAGGGGATGCGCCGCTACGTGGACTTCTGGCACGCGCTCACCGAGGACGGCGTGCTCCCCGGCGAGTACGGGCGGTACGGCGATCACCTCACCGCCGGCGACTACGATCCACGGAGCGAGGAGATCCGGACGCTGTTCCTGACCGCCTACCACTACCGGGCGATCGACGTGCTCGCGCGGACGGCCGGGGTGCTCGGCCACGAGGGCGACGCCGAACGGTACGGCGCGATGGCACAGACCGTCGCCGACGCGTTCAACGACCGATTCCTCGGCGCCGACGACAGGTACGAACCGGACGTGCAGGCCACGTACGCGGTGGCGCTCTTCTTCGGGATGGTGCCAGAGGACCGGGTCGATGCGGTCGTCGCGAACCTCGTCGAGCGGATCCGCGCGGACGGCGACCGCCTGATGACGGGCTTCCTCTCGACCCGGCCGCTCCTCTTGACGCTGGCGGAGCACGGCCACGCGGAGGTGGCGTACCGCATCGTCTCGCAACCGGAGAAGCCGGGCTGGGTGTACATGGCCCGCAACGGTGCCACGACGATGTGGGAGCGTTGGGATTCGGACGAGCAGGTCGGTTCCGGGATGAACTCCCTGAATCACTCGCCGTTCACCTTCGTCTCCGAGTGGTTCTACGAGGTGCTCGCCGGCATCCGCTTCGACGGCCCCTACGACGAGGGCTTCGAGATCCGACCCGAACCGGTGGGTGACCTCGATTGGGCCGAGGCGACCGTCGAGACCCGCCACGGCGACATCGAATCTCGCTGGGAGCGCGCCGACGACGGCCTCGAACTCGCCGTCGCCGTCCCGTGGAACACGACCGCGACGGTCCGCGTGCCCGCGGAAGAGGGTGCAACCGTCGAACTCGACGGCGATACGGCGTGGGACGACGGCCCGGTCGACCTCCCGGCGGGGGTCGACGACGCCCGCGCGGTCGGGGACGGCGTCGCGTTCGACGTGCGTGCGGGCCGCTATCGCTTCGAAGTGGCCTGAGCGGTCGGCGGGGACGGCGCCCGTCGCGGGCGCCGGTACTGCTAAGCTCGACCGGTCGCATCGACGGCCATGGAGCCTCGAACGCTCGGCGTCGCCCTCGGCGCGGCTCTCGCGACCGCGCTCGTGGTCGGCGTCGGCGTCACCGCGGCACTGGCGTCCACGATCGAGTTCTCGGCGCTCGTCGGCCTCCCCGCCGGCCTGCTGGCCGGCGCGGCGGCACTGGCGACCGTCGGCAGGGACTATCCGGACGCCGGCGCCGGCCCGAAGCGCCTCGCTGAGGGCGCGGCGGGGTTCGGCTACGCCGTCCTCGCGCTCGCGGCGGCGCGCTACGTGGCCCTCGCGGACCCCCAGTCGGCGCTCGGCGTCGGGCGAATCGCCGCCGTGGGCGTCGTCGCGGGGGTCGCGGTCGCACTGGGGGCGTGGTTCCTCAGTCGGACACGGTGACGCCGCCGAAGGCTGCGAAGCCGGTGACGACGAGGTCGACCTCCTCGTGGCGGCGCTCGCCGCGCGAGCGCTCGTCCGCGGCGCCCCCGAGGATCGGCAGCACGTCGATCCGGACGTTCCAGTCGCGGGGGACCACGACCTCGACGCCGCCGAACAGGGCGACGGCGTTGATCCGGGCGGGCGGGTCCGCCACCGCGGCGTCCCGCAGGTCGAGTTCGGTGCCGCCGAAGGCGGCGGTCAGGTCGCCGCCGGCGAAGGACTGAGAGGTGCTCCGTCGCTCGGCGCCGCCGAAGAGCGCGAGCGCGGAGACCCGGTCGTCGCTGCTCCCGACGGTCCGGTCGCGGTACTGGCCGAGCAACAGCGAGAGGCCGAAGGCGATGACGAGCAGCGGCCAGAGGTCGGTCACCTCCTCGGCGGTGGCGTAGTCCAGCGCGACGGCCTGCCACGCGGCCGCCACCGAGATCACCAGGACCGGCCCGACGAGGTTCCGGAACCCGCTGCGGACCAGCGCCCAGAGGCCGACGAGGACGAAGACGGAGGGCGTGAAGACGAGGAGGTCGCGCGTCGGGACCGCGCCGGTCGTGTCGAGGAGGAGCAGGACCCCGACGACGACGACGGCGGCGCCGAACACGGCTTGGCTCGTGGGTCGCCAGCTGGATTCGGACATGGCTCGCCGTTCACACCGGACCGACAAATAGCCCCCTCAGAAGGCGCGCCGGTACTGCGGGGGCACCTCGACCGCGTCCTCGCGGCCGAGTTCGCGGGCGGCGTGCAGCGTGAAGTAGGGGTCCCGGAGGTGCTCGCGGCCGACGACGGCCACGTCGGCGCGGCCGTTCCGGACGAGCGCGTCGGCCTGCTCGGGGGTGGTGATGCCGCCGACGGCCCCCACGGCCACGTCGTCGGTCCCCGATTTGACCCGGCGCCCGTACCGGATCTGGTAGCCCGGCCCGGTGTCGGGCACCTGCTGGTCGGGGTGGATCCCGCCCGCGCTCACGTCGATCAGGTCGACGCCGCGGTCGGCGGCGCGGTCAGCGAACCGGATCGACTGCTCGACGGTCCAGGAGTCGCGGTCGGGGAGCCAGTCCGTCGCCGAGATGCGCAGGAAGAGCGGCTTCTCGTCGGGCCACGTGTCGCGCACGGCGTCGATTACCTCGATGGGGAAGCGGATCCGCGATTCGAAGTCGCCGCCGTACTCGTCGTCGCGGTCGTTGGTCACCGGCGAGAGGAACTCGTGGAGGAGGTAGCCGTGGGCCGCGTGGACCTCGACGACCTGGAAGCCGGCGTCGTCGGCGCGTCGCGCGGCGTCGGCGAAGGCGGTCCGGACCGAATCGAGGCCGTCCCGGTCGAGCGCGCTCGTCGGCGGCGCGTCGCCCTCGTAGGGCCACGGGTCGGCCGTCGGGCCGACGACGGGCCAGCCACCCTCGTCGGGCTGGAGCGGGTCGTGGCCCGCCCACGGGCGCGACGTGGCCGCCTTCCGGCCGGCGTGGGCGAGCTGGACGCCCGGCACGGCGCCCTGCTCGCGGGCGAACGCCGTCACGTCCCGGAGCGCGTCGGCGTGCGCGTCGCTCCAGAGACCCAGGTCCTCCGGCGAGATGCGGCCGCGCGGTTCGACGGCCGTCGCCTCGGCCATCACGACCCCCGCGCCGCCGACGGCGCGGCTGCCGAGGTGCTGGGCGTGCCAGTCGGTCGCGAGGCCGTCCCGACTCTCACAGGAGTACTGGCACATCGGGGAGACCATCACCCGGTTCGGGAGCGTCACGTCGCGGAGCGCGAGCGGCGAGAACAGGTCCTCAGCCATCGACGGGCGTAGCGGTGGCCGAAGAAAGTATCCACCGGTCGCGACACTCAGCCGGTGCCGGCCCCCGCCGCGGCGCGAGCCAGCGTCGGGTGGCAGTCCGCGCAGACCCACCGCGTCCGTCGGTGCGTCGTCGTCTCGCCGTAGGCCCGGTGTCGCCAGACCGTCGCCGTCTCGTCGCCGCAGTACTCACATGATACCATGGTAGTCACTCACACCCCGGATGGTAAATAGATTTCGCCTCGAACAGTTCTGACGGCATTTCGATGGCGGACGAAACACACACCCTGTTTTTGACGCCAGTTCGGTCGGAAAGTGGCCGAGTTTTTGATCGAACGCCGAAATGTGTGATGCGGCCGGTCCCGCCACCGTGAGAAGGCTTATGTTTCGGAGATAACTACTCCACGCGAAACGATGGCACGCGCGACGGCGGACGCGGAGACGGAGACTGCCCGCCCGACGCCCTCCCCCGACGACGCGGCCCTCTACGTCGACGGCCTCGCGAAGCAGTTCGGCGACGTGACGGCCGTCGACGGCGTGTCCTTCGCGGTCGAGTCCGGCGCGGTCGTGGGCCTGCTCGGCCCGAACGGCGCCGGCAAGACGACCACGATCAAGTCGATTCTGGGGCTGGTGTCGCCCGACGCGGGCGAGGTGCGGATCAACGGCGTGGACGCGCGAGCGCGTCCCCGGGCGGCCTACGAGCAGGTCGATGCGATGCTCGAAGGCGCTCGCAACGACTACTGGCGCCTGACCGTCCGGGAGAACCTCCGGTACTTCGCGGCGGTACGGGGCCAGAACCCCGATCGGCTCACGGCGCGCCACGAGGAACTGCTGGAGCGCTTCGACCTCGCCGAGAAGGCCGACACGCAGGTCCGCTCGCTCTCGCGGGGCATGAAGCAGAAGGTGTCGCTGGCGAGCGCCCTCGCCGGCGACGTGTCGGTGGCCTTCCTCGACGAGCCGACGCTGGGGCTCGACGTGGAGAGTTCGCTCCAGCTCAGACGCGAGATCGTCAACCTCGCCGAGGATCGGGGCCTGACGCTGGTGATCTCCAGTCACGACATGGAGGTGATCGAGGACGTCTGCGACCGCGTGGTGATCATGAGCGACGGCCGCGTCGTCGCCGACGACACAGTCGAGAACCTCCTCGCGGGCTTCGAGGTCCGGGGTTACCGGGTCACGGCCCGCGACGTGCCCGACGAGACGGTCGCGGCGGTCCGGGACGCGGTCGACGTGACCGAGGTGACGGCCCTCGACGGCCAGACCCGCATCGAGGTGGCGGGCGACTCGGCGGCGTTCTACCGCCTGACGAACGTGCTGGAGGCCCACGGCGTCGACCTCGACGCCGTCGAGACGATCCAGCCGGACCTCGCGGAGGCGTTCGTCGAGATGACGGGGGCAGAATGAGCCGGAGCGGCGGGTACTACCACCTGCTGAAGGCCGTGATCTACCGCGACCTGCTGATCTGGGTGCGCTACCCGGTGGACGCGGCGCTGGGACTGGTGATGGGCGTGTTCTTCTTCGGCGTGATGTTCTACGGCGGGAGCCTGCTCGCCGGGGAGGCCATCGGCGAGAGCATCGAGGGCCTCGTCGTGGGCTACTTCCTGTGGACGCTGTCGCTTGGCGCCTACTCGGGCATCACGAACGAGATCCGCTCGGAGGCGAGTTGGGGCACCCTCGAACGGCACTTCATCACGCCGTTCGGCTTCGGCCCGGTGATGCTCGCGAAGGCGGTGGCCATCGTCCTCCGCACGTTTCTCACCTCGGCCATCGTGCTCGCCGTGATGCTGCTGATGACGGGCACGTCGCTCGATCTGAACGTCCTCACGGTCGTCCCGGTGGCGATCCTCGCCATCGCCTCGGCGCTGGGGCTGGGCTTCGCGATGGGGGGGCTGAGCGTCCTGTACAAGCAGATCGGCAACGTCCTCAACCTCCTCCAGTTCTCCTTTATCGGCCTCATCTCCGCGCCGGCGTTCGACCTGCCGTGGCTGAAGGCCCTGCCGCTGGCGCAGGGGAGCGCGCTCCTCCAGCGGGCGATGACCGAGGGCGTCCGCCTCTGGGAGTTCGAGCCGGCGGCGCTCGCCATCCTCGTCGCGACGGCGGTGGGCTACCTCGCCGCCGGCTACGTGGCTTTCGGGCTGGCGACGCGGCGCGCGCGACGGCTGGGGGTGCTCGGCGACTACTGATCGACGACCTCGACGTCGAACGTCGAGTTCCACCGGTAGCGCCGGCCGCCCCAGACGAACGTGCGCCGGGCGAGGACGTACGCCGTCAGCGGCGCCTGCACGAGGACTGCCGGGAACAGCAGGAAGGCCGTCCGGCGGCGCACTCCGAAGAACGCGTAGACGGACGCGGCGATCAGCGAGGTGACGCCGATGGCGTACAGCGGCGCGAGCAGGCACGCCGCGGCGAGAACGGTCGTCACGAGCGCCATCGGCGCGAGGCCGTTCGGGTCGTGGTGTGAGACGATCTTCGTGAAGCGGACGTGGCGTTCGAGCGACGGGCGGATCGAGCCGCCGACCTCGACGCGGCGGACCCGGCGCAGCGCCGTCACGTCGAGCCGTTCGGAGAGTAGCCCGTCGTCGCTGACGGTGCGCCGCAGGTCGGCGAGGAACCGCTCCTCGTCGAGGTCCGAGCGCTCGAAGAGTACCGCGCCCGCCCACGCCCTGTCGCCGGCGTAGGTGCCAAGCGTCCCGCCGAGCGCGTAGATGGGCTCCAGCAGCGTCGAGAGCGGGTCCCGCCCGACGAAGAACGGGAGTTCGGACACGGGGCCGTGGCGCTCGTAGGCGTCGTGAAGGCAATCGAGCCAGTCCGGGGGGTGGTGGAAGTCGTCGTCGGTCCAGACGAGCCGGTCGTGGCGTGCGGCCGCCATGCCCGCGGCGATGGCGTTGGCCTTCCCCGAGCAGCCCTCGGGGTCGCCGGCAACGACGAGGCAAACGTTCGCGGGTGCGTCACCGACGCGCTCGGCCACCGGGTCGTCGGCGTGATCGCAGACCACCAGAAGCTCGTCCGCGGGGCGGAGCTGTGCGGCGACCTCGCCGCAGGCGTCGGTCCACTCGACCGTCGGGAGGAGCACGGAGGTGGGCGGCGGGTCCATGTCGGCGGTATCGACAGCCGGGAGAAAAGCGCACCGCTACGCGACGCGTCCGAGGCCGAGGCGCAGGAAGACCGGCAGCGTGACGGCCGCCAGTCCGATCTCGACGCCCCCGGCGACGAGGAAGGCGGCGTCGAAGCCCGCGGCGGCCGCGACCGTGCCGCCGACGACGATGCCCGCGAGGAAGCCGACGCTCCCGACAGCGTTGAAGCCCGCGATGGCGACGCCGCGCTCGCCGCCGCCGGCGAGGTCCGAGACCAGCGCCATCGTGGCGGGCGCCATCAGCGCGCCGATGACGCCGACGAGGACCATCCCGGCCCCCGCGAGAGCGACCGAGGGCGCGAAGCCGACGGCGACGACGGCGACGCCGTACAGCGCGGATCCGGCGACGATCGGGCCCGTGCGGCCGATCCGGTCCGAGAGGACGCCGAAGGGGTACTGAAACAGGGCGAAGGGGGCGAAGAACAGCGCCAACATCAGCCCCGTCGCGCCCGGGGAGAGGTCGAACGCCTCCCGGAAGTAGTCGCGCCCGACGTAGGCGAAGAAGCCAGCCGTGAGCCGGTCGATGAAGCCGAACGCGAAGGGCACCAGCAGCGCCGGCGTGCCCCGGAGGGTGTCGATCGCGGCGCGCAGGCGGCGCTCCCCGGGCGCCGGGGCGCGGTCGCCGACGAACGCCGCGCCCAACCCCACCCCGAACAGGAGCGCGCTCGCGACGACCAGCGGCAACACCGGGTCGACCTCGTACAGTTGGCCGCCCAGCGGCGCGCCCATCGCCGTGCCGAGGCCGATGGCGATGCCCGCGGCGCCCATGTTCCGGCCGTGGCCGCCGTCCAGGTCCACGAGCATCGTCATCGCCAGCGAGAACGCACCGATGGTGGCCGCGCCCTGGGCGACCCGGAGCGCGAGGACGACCGCGAGGGGGGCGCCGCCGAACCGGGGGAGCGCAGCGATCAGCGCGTAGCCGGCGCCGGCGGCGACGGCCCCCGCGACGACGAACGGGACGCGGCGACCCGCCCGGTCGCTGAGGGCGCCCCACACCGGCGCGAAAGCGACGAACGCGGCGAACTCGGCCGCGAGGAACCACATGCTCGCCGACTCGCCCGCGCCCGGGACCAGCACGGGCAACAGGAGGTCGATGCCCGGATAGAGGAGGACCTGCGCCAGCAGGACGGCGAAGACGACGCCGGCGAGGAGAAGCCGCGCCCGGCGGTGTGACATACGCGGGCGGAGGCGGCCCACGGGCAAGGAGGTTCCGGAACTGTCAGTCGCCCGCGCTGACGGCCGGCGTCGCGGCGTCGGCCTGCGAACTCCAGAGGGTGGCGTAGGTGCCCTCGTCGGCGAGCAGGTCGCCGTGCGTGCCCGTCTCGATGATGCGCCCGTCGTCCATCACGACGATGCGGTCGGCGTCCTGGATCGTCGAGAGGCGGTGCGCGATGACGAAGGCCGTGCGGTCCTCGACCAGCTGTTCGAGGTTCTCCTGGATGATCTCCTCCGTCTCCGTGTCCACGTCGGAGGTCGCCTCGTCGAGGACGATGATCGAGGGGTCGTTGAGCAGGGCGCGGGCGATGGAGACGCGCTGGCGCTGGCCGCCCGAGAGTTTGACGCCGCGCTCGCCGACCTGCGTGTCGAAGCCGTCCGGCAGGCTCTCGATGAACTCCTCGGCGCCCGCGAGGCGGGCGGCCTCCCGGACCTGCTCGTCGGCCTCGGGGGGCACCTCGTCCGCGTCGGACTCGTAGAGGGAGCGGAAGATCTCCCGGTCGCCGTACGCGATGTTGTCGTAGATCGTCCCGGAGAACATGTAGGGATTCTGCTCGACGACCCCCACCTCGTCGCGGAGCGTCTGGAGTTCGAACTCGCGCACGTCGTGGCCGTCGACGCGCACCGCGCCGTCGTCCACGTCGTAGAAGCGCGACAGGAGCTTCAGCAGCGTCGACTTCCCGGAACCGCTCGTCCCGGCGAGGCCGACCGTCGCGCCGGCGGGCACGTCGAGGCTCACGCCGTCGAGGATGCGCTCGTCGACGCCCTCGTAGCTGAAGGTCACGTCCTCGAAGGCCACGTCGCCGTCGACGGTTTCGGGATCGTACGGGTCGTCGGGCGAGGTGATCTCCGGTTCGTGCCCGAGGATGCCGAACACCCGCTCGGCGCTGGACTTTGCCTTCTGGTACTTGTTCGCCGTCTTCCCGATCCGGGTCATCGGGCCGTCGAGCCGGCGGAGCAGCATGAAGAAGACCGCGAAGGTCCCCGCGGAGAGAGTCCCCTGGATCGCCGTCTGCCCGCCGAAGACGAGGATCAGGACGAACGTCGCGCCGATGATGAGCCGGAGCGAGGAGAAGAAGACCCGGCGCACGGTGATGGCCTCGATCTTCTCGTCGCGGTACTCCGCGCTCTGATCGGTGACGCGGTCGAGTTCCACGTCGTAGCGGTCGAAGGACTTGATGACCGGCGCGCCCCCGAGGTTGTTCGAGAGCCGCGTGTTGAGTTCCGCGACGAGTTCGCGGATGCGCTGGTACTTCGGCTCGATCCAGACGATGAACTTCGCCGTCGCGTAGGCCAGCACCGGCATCGGTGCCAGCGCGATGGGCGCGAGTTCGGGCGCGAGATAGATCATGTACGCGCCGACCGCGCCGAACATCACGATGGCGCGGACGATCATCCGGATCTCGCCGTTGAAGAAGTTCTCCAGGCGGTTGATGTCGGAGTTGATGACCGACATCATCGCGCCGGTCTGGTGGTCGTTGAAAAAGCCCATCGACTGGCGCTGCATGTGGTCGTACGTGTCGTCGCGCAGGTCGTGCTGGATCTTCTGCGCGGTCGTCTTGAACAGGTAGCGCGTGGCGAACTGCGCGAGCGCCTGCAACACGTACGCGGCGGCCGCGAGCATCGCCAGTTGGTACAGCAGGTCGACCCGGACCGGGTCGGGCGCGTTCGCGATGGACGCACTCGACAGCAGCCCCACCTGCGCCAGAATGCCGGACTCGCCGGTCCCAGTGATGACCCGATCGATGGCCGCCGCGATGACGAACACCGGCACCAGCCGCGCCACCCTCATCACGACCGCGGACACGACGCCGCAACTCAGTCGCTTCCAGTACGGCCGCACGTACGCCCACAGATTCAGCATCGGATGACCGTCCACGTCCTCGCGTATGTCGTCGAACCCCCCGTGTGCGTCTGACCCTGACATCTACTTCTCTCCTGAGTGCGGGGGCGCGACCATAAGGCCCCGCACCGGCGAAGCCCGATTCCGCGACCGTAAACGACTAAAGTGGCCGTTCGCGTCCTGACGCGGCCGTGACATCCGCCAGCCGGTCCGCGAGGCCGTCGGCGAGATCCGCGTCGGTCGTCCGCCAGCGCCAGTTGCCGGTCGCCGTGCCGGGAGTGTTGAACCGCGCCTCGCTCCCCAGTCCGAGGAGGTCCGGCAGCGTCGTGAGCGCGACCCCCGCCTCGGAGTACCACACTGCGTCGATCAGATCCCAGTTGATCTCGGCCCCGTCGGTGCCGAGGTTGAAGTGCAGGCAGTCCCGCTGGTGCTCGGGCAGGTCCCGGTAGTAGCCGACGAGCGTGTCGGTGTCGTGGGTCGAGGTGTAGCCGACCGCGTCCGCGGGGTAGTGCATCGGCTGGTGGCGGTCGCCCTCGGCGCACCAGTCGGCGTAGTGGGGCACCCGCATCCCGGGCAGGTCGAACTCGGCCTTCAGCGACTCCAGGCCGGCGTCGAGAAAGCCCAGGTCCTCCACGACGAAGGGGAGGTCGCCGAGGTCGGCCTCGACGGCCGCGAAGAAGTCCGCGCCCGGGCCGTCGCGCCACTCGCCGGCGGCCGGGTCGTCGGCGTCGGCGGGGATGGCCCAGTACGCGTCGAAGCCCTTGAAGTGGTCGATGCGCGCGACGTCCACGAGGTCGAACAGGCGCCGGAGGCGCGCGAGCCACCACTCGTAGCCGTCCGCGCGGAGGCGGTCCCAGTCGTAGAGGGGGTTCCCCCAGCGCTGGCCGTCGTCGCCGGGGTTCGGCGGGACGCCCGCGACGGCGGCGGGCCGGTGCTCGTCGGTCAGGTCGAATGCCTCGGGCGACGCCCACACGTCCGCGGAGTCGAGTGCGACGTAGATGGGGAGGTCGCCGACGAGGCGGACCCCGCGCTCGGCGGCGTAGTCGCGGAGCGCGCGCCACTGCCGGTCGAAGGTCCACTGGACGAACGCGCGATAGCCGATCTCCGCCGCGTACTGCTCGCGGCGGTCGGCGATGGCGTCGGGGTCGCGCTCCCGCACCGCCGCGGGCCACTCGGTCCACGGGCCGCCGAGGTCGTCGTGGAGCGCCCGGAACAGGGCGTAGTCGGCGAGCCAGTCGGCCTCGCGCTCGCGGAAGTCGGCGAAGGCTTCGCGCTCACCCTCCGTGGCCTCGGCCTCGAAGCGCTCGAAGGCGGTCCGGAGGCGGTCGGTCTTGTACTCGCCGACCGGCCCGTACCGAACCTCGCGGGCGTCGGCCTCGGCGGGCGGCGCGACCTCGCCGTCGTCGAGGTAGCCGCGGTCGGCGAGGTCGTGCAGGTCCACGAGGAGGGGGTTGCCGGCGAACGCGGAGACGGCCTGATACGGGGAGTTCCCGTGGACGTCGGCCGTCGGGCCGAGCGGACAGAACTGCCAGAGCGACTGGTCGGCCCGGGCGAGGAAGTCGACGAAGCCGCGGGCGCCCGCGCCGAGGTCGCCGATGCCGTGGGGACCGGGGAGCGAGGTGAGGTGACAGAAGACCCCGGACTGGCGGTCGAATCGCATGCCCCCTCGTAGTCGGGGGCGGGGCTTGAATGGCCGGGTCCGAGCCAAGCCCCTAAGGCCCACCGCCGCGAACTGCCGGGGAATGCAGCCACAGGTGTTGATGCTCGGGTGGGGGTTCCCGCCGAACGTGACCGGCGGCCTCGACACGGCCGTCGGCGAACTGTTCGAGGCGTTCCGGGCGCGCGACGACGTGTCGGTGGAACTGGTGTTGCCCGCGGAGTTCGCGCCCGAGGACCGCGAGGGGATCTACGGCGTCCCGACGGGCGACGGCGACATCATCACCCGCATCGGGCGCCTCTCCGAGGAGTTCGCGGCGCACGCCGCGGACGCAAACGTCGTCCACACGAACGACTGGTTCGGCTACGCGCCGGGCGCCCGCGCCACGTCGGTGACGGACGCGGCGTGGGTCTCCACGTTCCACTCGCTGGCCGCCGACCGCAACGTCCACCCGCCGCAGCGCGAAACCGAGACCGAGCAGCGCCTCGTCGACGACGCCGACCGCCTGATCGCGGTCAGCGACCTGACCCGGCGCCGCGTCGCCGACCAGTACGGCGGCGACCCCACGGTGATCCACAACGGCTTCGCCACGGTCGACACGACCGGCCGGGACCTGAAGGCCGAACTCGGCATCGACGGCGAGATGCTGTTCTTCGTCGGCCGCCACACCGACCAGAAGGGCATCTCGCATCTCCTGCTGGCGCTCTCGAAGCTCCGGCGCGACGACGTGACCCTCGTGCTCGGCGGGACCGGCCACCTCACGGCCCAGCTCAAGCGGTTCGCCGAACTGGTCGGGGTCGCCGACCGCGTCGAGTTCGTCGGCTACGTCCCGGAGGCCGAACTGGGCGACTACTACGCCAGCGCCGACCTGTTCGTGTCGCCGTCGCTCGCGGAGCCCTTCGGCATCACCGTCGTCGAGGCGCTCTCGGTTGGGACCCGCGTCGTCGCCACGGAGTGTGGCGCGGCGGAGGTGCTGCCCGCGGACTGTATCGTCGAGGTCGAACCGGACTCCGAGGACATCGCGCGGGGCATCGAGCGCGGCCTCGCGCTGACGACGCCCGTGGAGTACGAGCCGCGGACGTGGGCCGCGGTGGCCGACGACCACGTGGCCCTGTACCGGGACGTGCTCTCGACCGAAGCGTAGGGCCGTCGGTCGCGCGAGTCGCAGATGGGGTGGCCGGGACGGTCGCGGGCGGTGTGGACGACGGCTTCTCAAAATACTTGTTCGAGGTCCGACTAGGCCGCGTATGCGCGTGCCCGAGTCGGCGTACCAGACGCTGTTCGAGGGGCACCCGGACGGGATGGTGCTCGTCGAACTGGACACCGGGCGGATCGTGGACTGCAACGCCCGCTTCTGTGATCTGGCGGACCGCGACCCCGAGACCGTGCGGGAGGCCCGAATCGCGACGATCGCGGCAGCTACCCCGGACGCGACGGACGGCATCGAGACCCAACTTCGGCGGGAGCGGCCCGGTTCCGAGACGGTCGAGTGGCGCCTCCGGCCCGACGACGCATCGACGCTCGCGGTGACCGCCCGGCTCTCGTCGGTCGAGGTCGACGGAGAGCGACACGCCCTCGTGCGCGTCTCCGCGGCGCCGTCGACCGGCCGCGCCGGGAGCGGGGGCGGGACCGTCGGCGAACGGGTCCCGACCGGGGCCGACCGGACGGACGGCGGCGCGGAGGGGCGTGCCGGCCCCGCCGCGCCGGCACGCGAAAGAACGGCCGCGCAGGCCGCCGCCTCGCGGTGCCCCGGCGCCGACCGCGACCCGACCGCGCGGCAACTCGAAGTGGCCCACACCCTCCTGGAGACGGTCCCCAGCGGCGTCCTGCGAACCGATCCGTCGCCCGACGGCACCTTCGAGTACGTCAACTCGGCGCTCGTCTCGCTGCTGGGCGCCGAGTCGGCCGATCAGCTTCGGGGCCGTCGCGTCGCCGACGTGTACGCCGACCCCGAGGAGCGCGACGCGCTCATCGACGCCCTCCGGGAGACCGATCGGGACCGCGTCAAACACGAGGTCGAGTTCCGGACGCTCGACGGGGAGCGCAGAGACGTCGCCGTCACGGCCACGCTCACGGGGGGCGAGACGGAACGGATTCACAAGGTCGTCCAGGACGTCACCGAGCGCAAGGAGCGCGAGGCGGAACTCGAACGGCACGAACGGCTCATCGAGAACCTCCCGATCGGCGTCTACCGGAACACGCCGGGGCCGTCGGGGGAGTTTCGCTTCCTGAACGAGGCGATGGTCGAACTGTTCGACGCCGACTCGAAGGCGGAACTGCGAGACCACGCGGTCGAGGACCTGTACGCGGACCCGGCAGAGCGGGCGGCGTTCAGCGAGGCGCTGCGCGCGGAGGGGGCGGTCACCGAGCGGGAGATCGAACTCGTCACACTCGACGGGCGGGAGATCTGGGGCAGCGTCACCGCGATCGCGCGGGAGACCGACGAGGGCGTGATCTTCGACGGCGTGATTCAGGACGTCACGGAGCGCAAACGCTACGAGCGGCGACTCGGGCAGCAGCGCGACAACCTCGATTTGATGAACCAGATGCTGCGCCACGACATCCGGAACGACCTCCAGCTCGTGACGGCGTACGCGGACGTGCTCGACGACCACGTGGACGAGGCGGGCACGGAGCATCTGCACACGATCCAGGAGAGCGCGACGCACGCCGTCGAACTCACCGAGACGGCGCGCGACCTCGCGGACGTGATGCGGTCGAGCGACGACGCCACGAAGCCGGTCCCCCTGCGAACACCCCTGCACGCGGAGATCGACGAGATCCGCGCGGAGTACCCGAACGCCGCCATCACGGTCGAGGGCTCGATTCCGGAGTGCCCCGTGGTCGCAAACGAGATGCTGGATTCGGTGTTCCGCAATCTCCTCGGGAACACGGTCCAGCACAACGACGCGCCGGTCCCCGAGGTCACCGTCGCGGCCACCGAGTCCGAGGAGACAGTCGCCGTGCGAATCGCCGACAACGGCCCGGGGGTGCCCGACTCGCAGAAAGACGAGATCTTCGGCAAGGGCGAGAAGGGGTTGGACAGCCACGGGACCGGGATCGGCCTCTACCTCGTCGAGCAACTGGTCGACGCGTACGGGGGGTCGGTCAGCGTCGAGGACAACGACCCGGGGGGAGCAGTCTTCGTCGTCGAACTCGTGAAGGCACCATGAGCGACCGAGGAGGGGGCGACCCATGACCGCGCCGATCAGCGTCCTCGCCGTCACGGCGGACGAGGAGTTCGCCGCGGCGTGCGAGCGGGAACTGCCGGCTCGCGGCCCGATGCAGGTCGCCGCCGCGACGTCGGTGGGAGAGGCCATCGACGTGCTCGAGAGCGGACCGCGGATCGAGTGCGTCGTCAGCGAGTACGACCTCCCGGACACGAACGGCGTCGCCTTCCTCCAGGCCGTTCGCGCGCAGGCCCCGACCCTGCCGTTCGTGCTGTTCACGGGCGAGGGGAGCGAGGCGGTCGCCAGTCGCGCCATCTCGGCCGGGGTCACCGACTACCTCATCAAGGACCACCACGAGAACCAGTGGGACCGCCTCGCGACGCTCATCACGGACGCGGTCAGGTACTACCGCAATCAGCGGGACGTCGTGAACACGGAGTCCCGGGCGCGGGCGCTGCTCGACGCCGCGAACGACGTCATCGGGGTCGTCCGAGACGGGGAGATCGCGTACCTCAACGGCACGGGCCGGTCGTACGTCTACGGCGACGACCACGACGGGACGACGGGGGGTGCCGTGTCGGACGTGCTCGTCGCGGCGGACGACACCCCGATCACCGACCTCCTCGACGGCGTCCAGTCGGGCGCCCGGGCGCTCGACCACCGCGCGGGGGCGCTCGTCACCGCGACCGGGACGCGGGTACCCGTCGAGATCACCGCCATCAGGACGACGTGGGGCGGCGCGCCGGCGGTCGTGCTCATCCTCCGGGACGTCAGCGAGCGGGCGCGGACGGAGCGGGACCTGCGCCTCGCGAACCGGGCCATCGACGAGGCGCCCGTCGGGATCACCATCGCCGACGCCGCGCAGCCGGACAATCCGATCGTGTACGCCAACGAGAAGTTCTCGGCGGTGACCGGCTACGACGTGGCGGACGCGCTCGGCCGGAACTGTCGGTTCCTGCAGGGCGAGGACACCGACCCGGAGCCGGTCGCTGAGATGCGCGCGGCGATCGAGGCGGCGGACCCCGTGACGGTCGAACTCCGGAACTACCGGGCCGACGGGACCGAGTTCTGGAACCGCGTGACCATCGCGCCGATCACCGACGGCACGGGCGCGGTCACGCACTACGTCGGCTTTCAGGAGGACGTGACTGCGCGCGTCGAGTACCAGCAGATGCTGCGCCGGTTCCAGCGGGCCGTCGAGGCGGCCGGCCACGCGATCTACATGACCGACCCGGACGGCACGATCACCTACGTCAATCCGGCCTTCGAGCGACTCACCGGGTACGACGCCGAGGCGGCCGTCGGTCGGACTCCCCGACTCCTCAAGTCCGGCGAGATGTCGGCGCAGTACTACGAGCGGCTGTGGGACACGATCACGCGCGGCGAGGTCTGGGAGGCGGAGATCCGGGATCGGCGGAAGTCCGGCGAGGTGTACTACGCACACCAGACGGTCGCCCCGCTGACCGACGCGGACGGCGAGGTCGTGGCGTACGTCGCGATCCAGCAGGACGTGAGCGAGCAGAAGCGACGCGAGTTCAAGCTCCGGCAGTACGAGCGCGCGGTCGAGGGCGCCGACGAACTGATCGCCGCGGTCGGCGAGGACGAGCGGTACCTGTTCGCCAACGAGGCGTACCGCGACTTCCACGGCCTCGACGCCGAGTCGCTGACCGAGACGACCCTCGCCGAGGGCATCGGGTCGGACACCCGCGAGGCGGTCGCACCCCACCTGAAGCGCGCCTTCGCCGGCGAGACGGTGGAGTTCCGGTCGACACGGACGCGGCCGGTCCGGTCGGACCGGACGTTCGACATCCGGTACTACCCGATCGGCGACGACGACGGCAACGTCGAGGGCGTCGTCGCGACCATGCGCGACCTGACCGACCAGATCGAGCGGAAACAGCACATCGCGGCGCTCGATCGGATGCTGCGACACACCCTCCACAACGAACTGAACGTCATCCTGGGCTACGCGGAGATGATCCGGGAGCAGAGCCCCGAGGCGGTCGCGGACCTGGCGGTGACGATCGAGGACGTCGCGGATCGGATCCTCGAACAGGCGGACAAGGAACGCGAGATCGTCGACCTGCTCTCGGAGCCGTCGGATCCGACCCCGCTCGACCTCGCCACGGTCGTGGAGAGCGCCGTCGGGGAGGTGGCCGAGGCGCACCCGGACGCGGAGATCACGGTCGAGGTCCCCTCGGACGTGCACCTTCACTCGATTCCGGAGCTCGAACGCGCGATCGAAGAGCTGGTCGAGAACGCGGTCGTTCACACGGAGGACGGGACGCCGCGGGTGCGGATCACCGCGGTCGCGCACGAGACCGCGGTCGAACTCCGCGTGGCGGACGACGGGCCGGGGATCCCGGCCGAAGAGCGGGGCGTGATCTCCGGGGACCGCGACATCGACAGCCTGACGCACAGCAGCGGCATGGGGCTGTGGCTGGTCAAGCGAATTCTCTCCCGGATCGACGGCGACGTCTGGTTCGAGGACGCCGACGGCGAGGGCAGCGTGGTCACGCTCCTGCTCCCGCGGTGAGTGGGCGGTCCGACCGGCGGTCGTCGGCGCCGACGCCGACTACTGCTCGTCCTCGGCGCGGAGCAGGCGCACGTCCGTCGCGGGTTCGGGGTGGACGATCCGGAAGCCGTCGGCCGTCGGCTGGAGGCCCGGGGTCCGGGACTCGCTGCCCGGCGACCCGTAGGCGCTCGCGTACGGGGTCGCGCTCCCGGCCCCGGCGTAGGGGCTCTCGTAGGGCGTCCGCCGGTCGCCCGTCGGCGGGTCGTCGAAGTTCGGCGGCGGGAGGTAGATGCGCTCGCCCGAGGCCGACCGGACGACGACGGCAGCGTCCCGGCTTCCGACCACGTCGATGACCGTCCGGTCCGCCCGCACGGACACGTCGAACTGCGCCTCCGGGCGGCGTCCCTCCTCGTCCATGCCCGGACCGGCGGCCCGAGCGCACTTAGAGGTGTCCGTCGGAGGGAAGACCCAAGTTCCGCGGGCGGGAACGTCCGGGCGATGCACCACCCCGGCCCCCCGCGGTTCGTGGCGGTCGGCGACGCGGTCGAACTCGCGCCGCGCGACCCGGACCCCGAGGCGTCGTACCGCTGGCGGGTCGCCGCCGCGCCGCCCGACTCGACGGCCGCCGTCGGCGACGCGCCCGTCGAGCACCTCACGCCCGACGAAGCCGGCACCTACGTCGCCGAACTCACCGCCCCCGACGGCGTCCACGAACTCACGATCCGCGCGTTTCCCCGCGACCGGCGCCCGGAGGCGCCCCCCGAGAGCCACGGCTCCGCGTCCGCCGCGTCGCTCGCCGGCGAGGGGGCCGGCGACCGCCCGGTGTCGGCCCGCGAGGGAGACGACATGGGGGAGCGCGGTCGCCCCCGCGTTCAGTTGCGCGCCCGCGTCGAGGACGACGCCGTCGTCGTGCGGGCCGCGGTCCGGCCACACCCGTCAAGCCCGGACGACGCGAGCGACCTCGACGTCGAGTTCCTGCTCGACGACCGCGACGACCTGTCGGCGTCGGCCGCGACCGTCGACGGGCGCGAACTGCGGCTTCCGCGTGACGCCCTGCCGCCGACGGCGCGGGTCCACGGCGTCGCCATCGGCGACGGCGGGTACAGCGTGCCCGACTCGGTCCGGATCGAGCGGAGCGAGGTGGGCGTCGAGACGGTGCGCCCCTACGACCCCCCGGCGTGGGCGGGCGAGGCGACCATCTACGAGATCTACCTCCGCTCGTTCACCGAGGACGGCGGCTCATTCGACGCGGTGGTGGAGCGCCTCGACTACCTCGACGAACTGGGGGTAGACGCGCTGTGGCTCACGCCCGTCCTGGAGAACGACCACGCGCCCCACGGCTACAACATCACGGACTTCTTCAGCATCGCCGCGGACCTCGGCGGCCGCGAGGACTACGAGCGCCTCGTCGAGGCGGCCCACGACCGCGACATGGCGGTGCTGTTCGACTTCGTGGCGAACCACTCCGCGCGGACCCACCCCTTCTTCGAGGACGCCGCCGGGAACCCCGACAGCGACTACCGCGACTGGTACGAGTGGCAGGACGAGACGACCCCGGAGACGTACTTCGAGTGGGAGCACATCGCGAACTTCGACTTCGACACGCTCGCCGTGCGGCGCCACCTGCTCGACGCCGTCGCGGAGTGGGCGCCCCTCGTCGACGGCTTCCGCTGCGACATGGCGTGGGCCGTGCCCGACGGCTTCTGGCGCGAGGTCCACGACGCGCTGAAGGCCCGCGATCCGGAGTTCCTGCTGCTGGACGAGACGATTCCCTACATCCCGGACTATCAGGCCGGCCTGTTCGACGTGCACTTCGACTCGACGACGGCGTTCGCGCTCCGGGAGGTCGGCGCCGGCGACCGGCCGGCGAGCGCGATCCTCGACGCCGTGGACGCGCGAACGGACATCGGCTTCCCCGACCACGCCGAGTTCATGCTGTACTGCGAGAACCACGACGAAACCCGCTACGTCGTGAAGTGCGGCGCGCCCGCGGCGAAGGCCGCGGCGGGCGCGCTGTTCACCCTGCCCGGCGTGCCGATGGTGTACGCGGGCCAGGAACTCGGGCAGCGGGGCCGCCGGGACGCGCTGGCGTGGGACCACGCCAAGCCGGACCTGCAGGCCCACTACCGGCGGCTCATCGCCGCGCGCCACGAGCACGCGGCACTCGAACACGGCGCGCCGCTGGAGCGCGTGTCGTGGGACGTCGTCGAGGGCGACGCCGATCAGGTCGTCGCGTTCGCCCGGTGTGCGCCGGCGAGCGCCGACGCCGTGGTGGTCGTGCTGAACTTCGGGGACGACGCCGCGCGAGTCGCGCTCGGCCCGAACACGGATCCGACCGACCTCGTGACCGGCGACGACGTGGCCGCGGGCGAGACGCGCCGGGTCGAGCACGTCGCCGTCCTGCCGACGACGCGGGCGGCGCTGGACGCCGCCGAGCCGCGATAGCGCCACGCCATCCTTTTATACTCAGAGTTGTTTTCCGCTTTGCATGCGCCTGCGAACGGCGATCAACGAATACAAGCGCGATCGCGGCGGCCGGTTCCCCGGTGAGTCCCGGACCGTCGCGGGCGCGCTGTCGGGCCACGGCGACCGCCTCGTCCACGTGAACCGGGGCGGCCGCCTGCGCGACTACTCGGCGGCCCTCTCGGGGCTGTACGGCCTCGACCGCTCCCGGTTCGGCATCGAGACGACCGAGGAGACGCTCTGGCTCGACGACCTCGACGCCGTCCGCCAGCACTACTACAACGAGACGAGCCTCGTCGAGACGGAGTACGACGCGGGGGCGTTCACGGTCCACCAGTACGACCTCACGCTGGGCCGCGCGCACGTCACCCACGTCGAACTCAGAGGCGAGGTGCCGGCGGACGCCCACCTCGTCGCCTTCCTCACGTTCGCGCCCGAGGGCCAGGAGTCCCGCGTGGGCCGCCTCGTCCACGAGCGCGCGGGCCCCGGCGACACAAGCGCGGTCGAGGTGTACCACCGCCGCGAACACGACTACGTGACCGCCTCGACGGGGCTGAGCGACGTTCGGGGCCAGATCCCCGAACGGTTCCCGGAACTGCTCGGCGACGAGCACGTCGAGTTCCCACGCGAGGCCGCGCTCCACAGCTACGAGGACGCACACCTCAGCGGCGACATCGTGGTCACCGCACCCCTCGAACGCGTCGGGCGCGCCTCGCGGACGACGCTGGTGAGTCGCCTCGCCGACCACGGCGAGACCGACCGCGAGGCGGCGCTCGACCGCCTGCGCGACTGCGCCGAGGCGCACCCGAGCGCCGACAGCATCCGGGCCGCCGCCCGCGAGCGGACCGAAATCGAAGTGCCCGAGGGCACCCCCCGGGCGCATCTCCTGCGGACCGACCGCCGGGTGCTGGACCTGCTGGAGGCACCCACCGGCGCCCGCATCGCCGCGCCAGAGTTCGACCCCTTCTACGCGAACTCCGGGGGCTACGGCTACACGTGGTTCCGGGAGGACGCCGCCTCGGCCCGGCACCTCCTGTCCGCCGCGGAGACGCTGGGCCTCGACGAGGACCAGACGCTCGCCGCGAGCGCCCGCTTCTACTGTGAGACCCAGCGCGAGGACGGAACGTGGCCCCACCGCGTGTGGGCCTCCGACGGGTCGCTCGCGCCGGGGTGGGCGAACGCGAAGGTCGAGGGAGCCGCGGAGTCCAGGGAGTATCAGGCCGACCAGACCGCGACGGTGACGGCGTACCTCGCGACGCTTCTGCGGACGCGGGCCGACGCGCTACCGGACGGCCTCGCCGACGCCGTACGGGAGACGGTCGCGGACGCCCTCGACGCCCTCGACGCGACCCGGGCGGACGACGGCCTCCCCGTGGCGTGCCAGAACCGCTGGGAGGACATGGAGGGCCGGTTCACGCACACCGCGGCGACGTACCTCCACGCGTACGCCGCCGTCGCCCGCCTCGACGACGAGGCCCTGGCGTCGCGCGCGCTCGGCGGCGCCGACGCCGTCTTCGAGGGACTCGATCACCTGTACGACCCGGACCGGGGCGTGTGGGCGCTCCGCCTCGAAGAGGGCGTGCAGGACGTGCGCCTCGACGCCTCGACGTTCGCGCTGGTCGACGCCTTCGCGGCCTACGACGCCGTCGCGGACCTCCCGACGGCCGCGCTGGACCGGCTCGTCGAACACGTCGACGCGTCGCTCGACGGCCTGTACCGTGACCCCGCGGGCGACGTGGCCGGCGTCATCCGGTACGAGGAGGACCGCTGGCGCCGGGCCGAGCAGGACGACCCGAAGGTGTGGACGGTCGCCACCGGACTGGCGACCCTCGGCGCGGCGCGGCTGGGCGCCCTGCTGAACGACCGCGGGCGGCAGGGCGACCGCTTCCTCGACCGGGCGACGGAACTGTACGAACTGCTCGGCGAGGACGGGCCGTTCGCGACGGCGGCGGGCTACCTCGCCGAGCAGGTGTTCGACGACGGGAGCCACGACAGCGGCACGCCCATCGGCCGCGGCCACGCGCTCCGGATGGCCGCGACGGGGGCGCTCGCCGAGCGGGACGCCCTGCCGACGGCCGCGGCGCCCCCCGCAGGCCCCGGCGAGCGCCCGCGGTGGACGACCGGCGAGAAGTACGGCGTCGGCACCGTCGCCGACCACGGCGACCCGGACCCCTCGCGGGTGTGGTTCACGCTCACCGAGGGGGCGCTGACGGAGGCCCGGTTCCCCCGCATCGACCTGATGAACCTCCGGACGCTGGACTTCCTCGTCGACGCGGCCGAGGACGAGTACACCGTCCGGACGCACAACGAGACGCGCCGCGACGACGAGACCGACACCGTCGAGCGCGAGGTCCGGCCCGTCGCGGACGACGCACTCCTCTACGAGCAGGTGGTGACCGAGACGGGCGACGGGCAGGGCCACGAGTGGCGCCTCCGCGTGGAGTACGCGACCGACCCCGACCACGAGGCCATCGTCGCCGACGTGAATTTCGAGGCCAGCGACGGCGCCGACTACGACGTGTACGCGGTCGCCGACGTGGCGCTGACGAACACCGGCACGCGCGACCGGGGCGTTCGGCTCGGCCGCGCCGGCAGCTACCACCTCGCCGCGCGGGACGAGACGGCCTACACCGGCGAGACGAGCGCGCCGCTCCTCGTCGACGACGAGGGCGAGGGCTACTCCGTCGCGTTCGCGATGGCCGCCCAGAGCCGCTTCGACTGGGCCACCGTCGGCGTCGCCGGGAGCGAGACGCTCGGCGACCTGTTCGGCGACGGGGCCCAGCCGACCTCGCAGGACGCCGTCGAGGACGAGAACGTCGTCCTCGTCGGCCGCCTCGGGCAGGGCTCGCGGACGTCGGAGACGCTGGCGCTGGGCTTCGGTCGCAACGCCGACACCGCGGCGGCGCTGGGCGAGGCGCTGGGCGCCCTCTCGAAAGGCTACGACGCGGTGCGGGCTGACTACCGCGCGTCGTGGGATTCCTTCCTCGCGGACAAGCCCCTGCCCGACGCCGTGGCCGACGACGAGGCGCTCGCGAACCAGTACCGCGCGGCGCTGATGACACTGCTCGCGGTGGAGGACAAGACGTACCTCGGTGGCTCCATCGCCTCGCCGTCGGTGCCGTGGGGCGAGGCCGTCGCCGCGGAGGAGCCGCGAGGCTACGGCTACAACTTCGTCTGGGCGCGGGACCTGTACCAGGTGTTCTCCGTCTTCGCCGCCGTCGGCGACGACGCCCGCGCGGTGGATCAGGTGGGCTACATCTACGAGTACCAGCAGGACGCCGACGGCTTCATCCCGCAGAACACGTACGTCAACGGCATCACCCGCTGGGGCGGCGAGCAGATGGACAACATCTCCTTCCCGCAGGTGATGGCGTACCAGCTGTTCGAGCGCGGCTACGGCTTCGACGACGTGGACTACGAGTACGCGAACGTCCGGCGCTCGGCGGACTACGTAGCGCGCAACGGGCCCGAGACGGCCCAAGAGCGCTGGGAGGAGGAGGCGGGCTACTCGCCGTCCTCCATCGCCGCCGAGATCGCGGGGCTGGCCTGCGCGGGCAAACTCGGCGCCGAGACCGGCCACGACGCCGACGCGCTGGTGTGGCTGGCCCTCGCCGACGACTGGGCCGACCGCGTCGCCGAGTGGACCGCGACGACGACCGGGACCGAGCGCCACGAGACGACACCCTACTTCGTGCGGGCGACGCGGGACGGCGACCCCGACGCGGGCCACCTGCGGACGCTCGCGAACGCCGGCCCGACGCTCGACGAGCGCGAAGTCATCGACGCGGGCTTCCTCGAACTCGTCCGGTTGGGCATCACGCCGTGGGACGACGAGGTGGTGCGAAACTCCGTCGCCGAGGTCGACGCGACGATCCGGGTGGGCCTCGACGAGGGGCCGGCGTTCTACCGCTACAACGGCGACGGCTACGGCGAGCGCGACCGCGGCGACAAGGGCGCGCCGTGGTCCGCCGAGAACTTCGGCAAGGGGCGCCTCTGGCCCCTGCTGACCGGCGAGCGCGCCGAGTACGAACTCCACGCGGGCGATGAGGACCCGGCGGCGCTCCTGGAGACGATCCGGAGCTTCGCCAACTCCGGGCGGATGCTCCCCGAGCAGGTCTGGGACCGCGAGCACGGCACCAAGTACAACTGGGAGTTCGGCGAGGGGACCGGGTCGGCGACGCCGCTGGCGTGGTCGATGGCGCAGTTCGTCCGCCTCGCGCACGGCGTCGACGCCGACGAGCCGGTCGAAACGCCCGACTTCGTTCGGGAGCGGTACGCCGAGGCCGCGCACCACGAGGCCGACGGGCCGTCGCTGCGCGTCGACACGCGCTTCGAGGGGGACCACGTCGTGGTCTCCGGCGAGACGACAGCTGCCGTCGTCGCCGTGAAGACGGGCAGCGAGACGGCGGTCGTCCACCCCGAGGCGGACGAGTTCGAGGTCGAACTCCCCTTCGAGCGCGAGGCGAACTGGCTGGCCGTCGCGGCCGCGGACGACGACTCGCTCGCCGACGCCGCGACGACGGTGACCCGCCGGACGTTCTGAGCGGAGGTTTTAGGGCGGGGCCGCCACACGCTCGGCCATGGCATCACAGGGCGTTCCACCCGAAGCCGAAGCGCTGTTGACGTCGGACTTGGAGATGGGGCACCTCGCCACGAGCGCGGGCGACCGACCCCACGCCGCGCCCGTCTGGTACTACTACGAGGACGAGACCATCGAGATCGTCACCGAGGGGCAGAAGCTTGCGAACGTGCGCGAGAACCCCCGCGTGGCGCTCTCCGTGGAGTCCTCGACGGACGGGCACGGCGAGTGGTGGGTCATCTGTTTCGGCCGCGCCGAGGTCATCACGGACGAGGAGGCGGTCTGGGCAGGTCGGACCCGGCTGTTCCAGCGCTACCGGGACCGCGATCCGACAGTCGAGGAGGACGGCGAACCGCCGGAAGCGCTGCTGCGCATCCACGTGGGGTCGACGTCCTACGGCGGGGCGTAGCCCGATTCGCGATCGGTCTGCCGCGTCTCCCGCGAGGGACGTGGGGGGCGGGGGATTGACTGCACCTGCCACCGTGGCGATCAGCGGTGTCTCCGCGACCGTCTAGGGGACCGACGGAGCGGTCGCAGGGGACGAGTGTCAGACGGGGCCCCGTCGGCGGCGTGTGAGCGCTCAGTTTCGCGTCTGACCCACGCGGCTGAAGCGCGGACGGGTATACGCATCCGTTTTATGTGAACGCGGTCGTATCGGCGGCAAGAGAGACTGATGAACGAGGCCAGCGAGCGTTCGATGCCGTCACTCCCCCGGAGGGCCTATCGGTACTATTCGACACACGGTCTCAGCGGCCTCCTGAGCGAGTCGACGGACTATGTGACGCGGGCCGCCGTGCGACGACGTGCCACGTCGGCGGAGACACTCCCGGAGGGGGAACACAAGCGGATCTGGTATGGCGATGGTGAGCCGCCGGTGACGATCTCGGAACCGTCCGACGAACGGCTCCGGGAAGCCTTTCGCGAGTGGCCCATGGAGTTTTATCCCGACCGCGGCTTCGTCGCGGAGTTGCAGGACTGCCACCTCGTCGGGGAGAACGGGGTCGGACTCCAGGGCGGACGTCGACTGATCCTGGAGACGTCGGGCCACCGGACCAGTGACGAGTTCGTCGGTTCCTGTGCGGGCCTGCTCGCGCACTCGGCGGCGTCGGCGCTCGGGCGCCGTCCGGACCGAGTCGAGCGGTGTGTGTTCCCGCTGCTCTCTCCGGATCCGAGCTACTACCACTGGCTCCTCGAGTACCTCCCAAAACTCCGCTTTCTCGAGCGATACGAGGCGGAGACGGGGGCGAGACCGAGCGTGATCATCGAACCCGAGCCGCGGAGCTACGTCGTGGAGACGCTGGAGGCGGCGGGCTACGGCCCGGATCGGTACGAACAGTGGGACGGGGAGAACGCAGTCGTGGCGGACCTCGTCGTCGCGACCCACCGGCCACACCTATTCTCGGGATACGACAGGGACTTCTGTTTGTCACGCGCAGACATCGCCTGGTTGCGAAATCGCATGCGCTCCGAGGGAGAGGGCGAGAGTCGAACAGAGCCCCACGCGGAGAACGTGTACATCTCCCGGCAGCACGTCGAGAGAGGCCGGAAAGTCGAGAATTTCGCAGCCGTCTCGGCGGTGCTCGACGAGTACGGCTTCGAGTCGTACGTGCTGGAGGAGTATTCCTTCTCCGAGCAGCTGTCCATCCTTCGAGACGCCGAGACGATAGTGGGCCCTCACGGGGCTGGGCTGGCGAACGCCATCTTCGCGACGGAGCCGACCCTTATCGAGCTGTTCCCGGAGACGATTATCCGCCCCCACTTCTACTACTTGGCAGAAGCGCTCGGGTTCGACTACTCGTCGTTGGTCACCGAGGCCAGCGACCGTGACCTGCTGGTGGACACCGACGACTTGCGACGGTCCTGGAGGCGGCCACGACGTGAGCGCGCCGGCTCCCGAGACTGAGCGTCGCCACGGCAGAAGGGCGCGGGCGGCGCCACCCGACGACGGCGACCCTGCTGGCGTGTTCCGAAATCCTTTTGCCCTGGATCGCCGTTCGCCAGAGTGGGCCGCCTTAGCTCAGACTGGGAGAGCACTCGACTGAAGATCGAGCTGTCCCCGGTTCAAATCCGGGAGGCGGCATTTTCCTGCGACCGAAGGGAGCAGTGAAAATGTTCCCGACCGCGATTTGAACCATGAGAGTCGCAGCGCCGAGCGGAGCGAGGCGAACGTCTCTCTGAGGTTCAAATCCGGAAGGCGGGATATTCTGAGATCGCAACCGGGAGCGTAGCGAGCGGTCTGTCGAAGAAACGACGCCGGACGGATTTGAAGCAGCGAGCAAATCTCCGATTTGCGAGTGAGGTTCAAATCCGGGAGGCGGCATCCCCTTTTCGGTTCAAATACTCGTACGACATTCGCTCAGAGGACTAGGCGTACCTCTGTCGAGATAGATCCATTCCGAAGTCTGGCCTCGCAGAGATAGCTGCTATTCCTCTGTGTCAATCAAGAATCTCGGTCGGCTTCAACCCCACGAGGGTACGTCTGAAACACCTCCAGATAGCCGAGGAAGGCGACCACGGCCATGCTTCAACCCCACGAGGGTACGTCTGAAACGCTGGATTCGGCTCCGCCTTTGGGTTTGTGGTCCCCGCTTCAACCCCACGAGGGTACGTTTGAAACTCCTGGATCATCACGTCCCGCCTGTGGCCGGGACCGCTTCAACCCCACGAGGGTACGTCTGAAACGAGTTGTGCGAGGACGGCCGGGAGGAACGTGTCGTGGCTTCAACCCCACAAGGGTACGTCTGAAACAGTAGAGTTCTTCGCCATCCTCCGACCACCAGCAAGCTTCAACCCCACAAGGGTACGTCTGAAACGGCGTTGAAGAGCTCTCCGCGGGCCTTCGCGACCGCTTCAACCCCACAAGGGTACGTCTGAAACCGGACTCGAACCGGGGCGCCACCTGTGCGGGCTACGCTTCAACCCCACAAGGGTACGTCTGAAACTGGTCTAGATTTCTTCGGATAGCGATTCCGTGACTAAGCTTCAACCCCACAAGGGTACGTCTGAAACGTATGACTGACCAGAGAACCATCATCATCGGCGGCGGCTTCAACCCCACAAGGGTACGTCTGAAACACGGCCTGATCCCTTCAAACGTCGCCCGATCTCTCGCTTCAACCCCACAAGGGTACGTCTGAAACGGCGCATGAGCGGCGACGACGACCACACCCTCAACCCGCTTCAACCCCACAAGGGTACGTCTGAAACACCCCGATTAGTGAGGGTGGCGGGCATTCACTCTCGCTTCAACCCCACAAGGGTACGTCTGAAACGGCCGTCAACACCGACGGCATCGAGATCGACGCCGAGCTTCAACCCCACAAGGGTACGTCTGAAACACCGCGAGGCTCGGGAGACGTTCATGTTCCTGTCGCTTCAACCCCACAAGGGTACGTCTGAAACCCCTGTTCTCCGCGAGGCCGTCGCGGACCTCTCGGGGCTTCAACCCCACAAGGGTACGTCTGAAACTTCGATCTCCGTCTCCTCGCCAGAGCCAGTAATCAGGCTTCAACCCCACAAGGGTACGTCTGAAACCAGGCCGTATCTCAGTAATCCGACTGCCGCTACGAGCTTCAACCCCACAAGGGTACGTCTGAAACGCGGATCGCGTCGATCGCTTGCGCGACGAGCGCGAGGCTTCAACCCCACAAGGGTACGTCTGAAACTCGGTCTAATTCTCAACCGCACGCGGACCATGTAGCTTCAACCCCACAAGGGTACGTCTGAAACGACCCACATCATGACCCGCCCCCACAACTCACAGCGGCTTCAACCCCACAAGGGTACGTCTGAAACTGATCGTCGCGTCGGAGCTGCCCACCGACGAGAGGTCGCTTCAACCCCACAAGGGTACGTCTGAAACGTCGTCGTCGTAGGTGATGCCGCGGGGGAACGCGGCGCTTCAACCCCACAAGGGTACGTCTGAAACTCGAGGATTCCGAGGCCGAGGCTCTCGACGCGGTCAAGCTTCAACCCCACAAGGGTACGTCTGAAACCACGCGAGAGCAAGCCGACGAGGTCGCAAACGGAGCGCTTCAACCCCACAAGGGTACGTCTGAAACGTCGAGGATGCCGAGACGCGGCTCCCCGTCGGTGGGCTTCAACCCCACAAGGGTACGTCTGAAACCGATCTACGTGGAGGTTCCGCAGGGCCATCCGTGGCTTCAACCCCACAAGGGTACGTCTGAAACCCTGAGCTACCCATCCGATGCCCCGGCGCGGAGTCGCTTCAACCCCACAAGGGTACGTCTGAAACCAGGTCGTCGGGGATGTGACGGAACCACGGACCGCCGCTTCAACCCCACAAGGGTACGTCTGAAACCACCTTGCTCCGGTCCGTGTCCCCGATCTGCTCGTCGCTTCAACCCCACAAGGGTACGTCTGAAACGGATCGTGCGTAGTTCGGGCAGGCTCTCACTCACCGGCTTCAACCCCACAAGGGTACGTCTGAAACTGTGCGGGTACCCACTCCACGAGATTCCCGTAAGGCTTCAACCCCACAAGGGTACGTCTGAAACCATGGTGATTTTGCCCACCATACGACCTCTATCAGTGGTATACACTTCACCATTTCCGTCGACCCGCAAACCCCCGCAAACCCCGGGGGGTCGACATCAGCTAGAGGAACCGGCTATTTTCGGTCGGGTCATCCCCGTAGACAGTACGGTCCAATAGCCGAGCGGAAGAAAGTTCGTAGACCATGACTGACTCCCCTCCCTGTAGGAGATTCTCAATTTCCGCCTTCAACGTCGCTAGATCGCCTTCTGAGATCTCCCCCTCCAGGACTGAGTTCTGGACGTGAACAAGATATCGGCGACAGAGTTTCAACATCAGGTGAGTCCTGTCGGCCTCCATGTCGTAGACGACGATGACGTACATCTACCACCACCGCTTGAATGAGTCATAGGACTCGCCGGTCAACAGATGCTTTTTGAGCTTGTATGCCTCCAAGCGAAGAAGATACTGATAGCTCGCCTTTCGGTTCAGAGTCGGGTGCTCAACTGTTCGCTCAAGTGTCTCCTCAAATTCCTTCAGAAACGTCGTTCGCCCTTCCTCGTTCAGTAGACAGGAGCCAACCTCGTCTCGGAAGGAGTCTCGGTCGATCTGGTTGCGGTTGACCAGCCTAAACAGCAATCGATCCGTCAGCACCGGCTTGAATAGATCGGCAATATCCAGCGACAGCGAGTATCGTCGCTCGCCCGGTTCGTGGAGATAGCTAATGGTTGGGTCAAGCGCAGTAGCACGGATTGCTGAGACGCAGTTTGCGTATACTAGACTATTTCCGAATGAGATGAGCGCGTTCACTGGATTCGGTGGGGGGTTGTACTCTCGGCCATCGAACGCAAACGAGTCGGGAAGAACCGCCTCGAAGGTCTGGTAATACGCTCGACGGGCGGTCGCCTCCACGCCCATGAGTTCGGATATATCGCTAGCGTCGTCGATACGCGCAGTTGCCTCGTCTAGGTCATCGATTACGTCCCCGAGTTCGTAGTCCCGACTGTCGTAGTACGTGACGTTCGTCCGCATATTGTGGATACTCCCACGGACGAACGACGCCGCGAGAGCCTGCCGTTGCTCAGGGTCGTCGTACGCCCGGACCTGTTCGACGACAGTTCGACCGCTCGTCTGACCCCGCTCGGGCATTAGCGACCCCGCATATCGGTCGTTCCATCCGAACACGTGAACAGCGACACCGTGGTCGTTGAGAAATGACATCAGCCGCGTGTTGTAGTCGATCTGTCCGTGCAGGTAGATCGCCTCAGCGTGTTCGACGGGGATGTGTTTCTTCTCACCGTCGTCAGTCTCTATCCGAACCGTATCTTCGCTCCGCTCGATGCGCCCGTCCGAAAAGATGTGGTAGTTCTTGTCCATGATCAGACCCAACAGAAGTCGTGATACGCACACGACTCACAGTACGGTTTCTCAGTGGCTTCCGGCGGGCTCTCCGCGGTCACGATCGCGTGAATGCCCCGAATCGCCGACTCGACTTTGTCGCGCCGGTCGTCGTCCAGGGAGACGTCCTCACGTCGGCGTTCGGTCGGGTGCGCCAACACGCCCTCACGTTCGACGCCGAGTACTCGGTCGAGGTACCAGAGGTAGTACGAGAGCTGCATCCGCGCTGGCTCCGTCAATGTCGATGAGGGTTTCACTTCGACTACTCGGCCGTCCTCAAGTAGGTCGAGAGCGATCATCCCGAGCCGAAGGTTTTCCTGAGAACGTTCGCCGTAGGAGGAGTCGTTGACGCGGGTCCCCCGGGCTACGCTTACGTTCTCCCGGTCAATCTCGACGTTCCGGCTCTCAAACCAGAGTTCGCGTTCACAGACGTAGTAGTACTGCATCATCACGCCGGTAACGCGGAACGGGTCGTCGAAGGCGTCGCCCTGTGCAGTCGCCACTAGTCGGGAGACAGGATCGCTCACAGCAGCCGTGCCTCCACACTCGTGTCAGGGATGACGACGCCGTCGGTGGCGTCGAAGTAACCGTCGTGCCGTCCTGGACGCCCGTCGAGAACGAGCCGATCAGTGTCGGGGAACAGCGGCTTGCACGCAGCCAGCTTCTCCATCGTGTCGTCGTCGCCGGGGTAGATGGGGACAGAGACCTGCCAGTCCACGGTCGACTCGACGAGTTCGTCCAGCTCGTCCCATTGATACTCGCCGAAGGCCTGTCGGATCTCCTCGATGGTTTCTTGCTCTTCAGCTGTTCTCGTCACGACGACGTCGACGGCGGGACGCTCGTCGATGAGCGAGAGCCGACCGAGCTGTTCGGCCTCCGCCCGCTCGAGGAACTCGACGTACTCGTCGGCGCCGACGTCACGCCCCTCGAGTAGGTCGAAGTAGTGCTCGACGGCGCTTCGAGTGACGTCGGTCTCCGGCATCGGCTCACCGTCGTACACCGTCGCCAGCGCCTGCCCGGTCAGTTTGGTGAGGCTCTCCCCTCGGCCGTAAACCGCGCTTGCGGGCGTGGTCTCTCGGTCCGGCGGCGGCGCGAGCTGCCAGACCGTCACGCGCCCACGGTTGCGGTCATACGAACGGTTACACCGACCCGCTGCTTGCACGAGACTGTCCATCGGCGCGAAATCGCGGATCACTTCGTCGAAGCTCACGTCGACGCCCGCTTCGACCAGTTGGGTCGAGACGAACAACACTGGCTCACCCGCTTCGGCGAGGGCGGACGCCACGTCGATGAGGTGACGTCGGTCACACGGCCGGTGGCGTGTCGTGAGGTGGACCAGCAGCGACTGCCCTGGGCGTCGGCGACGGACCGCGTCCGCGAGCGTCTGCTCGGGCCGTATCGACTCGGTCGATCGGTCCGCGCCGGAGAGCAGGTCGTCGTACACCCCGTTGACGTCCAGCGGTTCCATTCCGTCGTCCACCGATTCGGCGAGTTCGCGCGCACTGTCGATCGTGTTACAGATCGCCAACACGGAGTCGCCATTATCGGCCCGGTTCGCGACCAGTTCAGCGGCCCGATCGTAGGGGAGTGCTGCTGACTCTGCGTCGTCGCTCGTCTCACTTCCTGTCTCGTTCTCCCCGGGAAGCATCGCGACTGCGGACGGGTGTAGCACGAAGTCGAGCCGGTCCAGCGCAGCGTAGTACGGGTCGGGGTCTGAGACGAGAGAGAACGGTTCTCGGTCAGCAGCAGAGAGGAGTTCGGGCTGTGTGGCCGTCATCGCTATCACCGATGCGCCGTACTCCTCGGTCAACAGTTCGACCAGTCGGTCCACCAGTGGCCACCAGTCCAGTGGCAGTGCCTGCGGTTCGTCGAGAACTACCACGCTTCCGTACAGTGAGGGGAGCTTCATCGAGCGAGCGTTCGATGGCCCAGCGAGACTTTCGAACAGCTGGACGAACGTCGTCACGACCATCCCGGACCGCCAACTCTCGCCGAGGAGGGCGGCCACGTTCTCGACGGCGTCGTCGGCGACCGATTCGGGCCGGTCCGGCGGCGAGACGAGAGTATCCGCGAGGTGATGGTCGACGGTGAGCCGTTCGCCTCTATCGCCGGTTCCGAACAGCTCACGGCTCTGTTCGGCCACTTGATCGATAATGGACGTGTACGGCAGCGCATAGACGAGACGCCCCTCATTCGGGTTCGACCCCATTTCGCTCTCCTCGAGCACGGTTAAGGCGGCATCCAGCCCAGTGAGTGTCTTCCCCATACCCGTGGGCAGCGTCAATGTCGCGACGTTCCGGTCGTCGGCAGCGAACTCTTTGGCACGGGTGTGAGTTACCTGTCGAGCTTCCTCGCGTCGCTCGTTCATCTGCTCCGTTCGCTGGTCCAACTCTGCGTCGGCGTTCTCCGTCTGGAGTTCGTCGATGTACGCGTCGATCGACCCTCGTTCGGGTGGTGTTGGCTGGTAGGCGTCTCGACCGATATCGATCCCGGTAAACAGGCTCGCCGCGCTCGCCTTGTCGGCGAAGACGAGCGCGCTCCAGGCCTGGAGCGTCGATTCGTAGAATCCTGGGGGGAGTTTCTCCGGTGCGGGGCGAAGCCGCCGGCCACTACAGACGGCTTCCGCCACCCACGGGAGCTCAATGGCCGCGTCGGAGTCGGCGAGCCGTTCGTAGAACGTTTCCCAGTCACCGGAGCCGTCCGTCGCCCGATCGACAACCGTCTCGGCGAGTTCAGGGACCGTCTCGTCGACATGTGCTGCCTGTTCGAGTACATCAGACCGATAGAGCGTCTGAATTCGCCCGGACTGTTCAATGCCCGCCCGGTACACGTAGTCGGCCGTGTCGGGGAGGCGTCCGTGATGTCTCGCGACGGCGAGAAACCCGACGAGTGGATCAGCACCGTCGAACCCGCGTGCCTCCAGCACGTAGTGAGCGAGCAGCGCCGAGATCGGGGCATGGTGCTTGGGCCCGCCCGGCTGCGCGTCGTCCGAGAGCAGATGCTCACGGAACCAGGAAGTCAGTTTCCCGAAGTCGTGGACTTGTGCCACGACTCCTGCCAACTCAGCAAGCGAATTCCCTGCTGGTGTCTCGGAATCGTCGGGGACGAGCCATCCGACCCGATCGTGGACGTCGTCGAGATGCTCTTTGAGCGGGATCTGTTCCCCGTCCGGTCCGATGTGTGATGGTCGGTCAGTGAAGTCAGCCACAGCTATGTCCCTCTGTAACTCACGAGAACATCACCCGTCGACCGTCGACCTCGTGGGTCTCGACGTCCTGTACCCGGAGCGGCTCCGCGCCAGTCGCGTACGCAACGGACTGGAACGCCTTTGTCGTCCGACCCCCCTCGTCGGCCGCCATGAACGCGGGCGAGCGCTCGACTTTCACCTCCGTCTCAGGAGTGAGTTCGACGCTGTCGACCGCCTCGAGTACTGCCGAATCGACCTCGGTCGTCTCGCGGTCGTGTGGTGTCACCTCGAACTCGCCAAGATACGTGACCTCCGCGAGATGCTCCGAGAGACCGAGGCTCGGTGGGTAGTAGGACGTCCCGTCGCGGAGTCGGTCCTGCAGTCGATTCCGAAAGTCGTCCTTTGCGAGCTGGAGATCAACGCGGTAGGCCGGGTCGACGAGAACCTCGTAGTTGTGCTGCTGGCGGAGCTCCGACGGGTCCGGCATCGAGATCCGTGCATGCCCGCGGCTAGGCATCGTCGTCATGTGTTCCTTGGCCGTCGAGAGCGTGTTCATCGGCATGTTGATCGTCCGGAGTTCGTCGATCGGCTCCACCGCGACTGCTGACATGTCGGGGCCGAACGCCTCGTAGTAGCTGTCGCGGTCCAGCCCAAGCATCGCGGCCACGAGACCGGCGACGGTCGTGCGCGGAATGATCCGGTACGTCTGCTTGACGATGTTCCCTTCGACCCGCCGGAAGTGGCCCCACTCCGCACGGAGCTCAAACGAGAGACACGTCTCCGGTAGCCCCTCACCGTCGTCGGTCCAGCCTTTGAGTGACTCTTGGGACATCACGCGGGCATCGTCGCGTCGGCTTCGTCGTAGACGTCGACGACTTCGACTACGTCGCCAACAGCCTCGCGGAGCGCGTCGTAGAAGCCGTGCTCGTTGGCTTCATCGCCCGCGGTGTAGACCTCGTCGCCGACGGTCACGTTGAGCACGTCGCTGGCGACGACGCGAACGCGGGCGATGCGGTCGGCGTGGCGACCCAGCCGTGAGACGAGGTCGGTCCCGTCGAGCGTGAACTCCCGAACGTTCCGAAGTTCGTCGACAGGGGCCGAGCGCTCTTCGTCGATATCGAGATCGCGAGTGAGCCCACCGAGGTGGAAGCTCTCGTCCTCGTACTCGACACGGAGGTAGAGTCGTGGCTCCTGGCCCACCTTGCTCCGGCTGATGGTCTGATTCTTGATCGAGCGCCACAGCAGGGTGTCGAGGCGCTCGACGTCTGCCTCGGAGAGCTTCGTGTCGGCGGCACCGTTCTCGTCGACCAACCCGTGAAACGCGATGAAGCCGTACTGAATGCGGTGGTCGTCGAGATCGAATCCGCCCTGCTCCTTCCCTTCGCCGGTCGCGATGACGCTAGTGAGGCTGTTGTACTCCTCGTTCTCGGTCACGGGGTGGAGCGTCTTAGCGGGCGAGAACTGGACGGGGCCGGTGAAGTGATCTGGAAGGTAGTCCTCGAACCCCTCGTACTTTCCCTTCATGTCGACGCTCATCGTCGCACCGAAATACCGTACGTCGGCGCTGGCGTCGAGGAAGGTGCCAAACACCGCTTCGCGGAGTTCGGCCGCCTCGCCGTCGTCCAGATCGCCGAGGTCCCAGTCATCCGGATCTAGTTCACGCATCCGGTCGGCAAGCAGGTCTTCACGCGAGGACTGCTGACCCGCCTCATTTTTCACGTTCCGGACGTACACACCGTGGCCGTCGTCGTCGAGCTGGTCGCGGAGGTAGCGCTTCAGCCGGACGTCCGTCACGATCGCCTGCTGGGTCTCGGGATCGATCCGCGGTCGATTCGCCCCGCTCAGGGGGTTCCCGTTCGGGTTGGCGTCGACGGCGTCATAGCAGAAGACGATCTCGGAGCGGTTCGTCACGGGGTCGTAGCTGTCGTCGGCGTATGTGTCGTCAGTCATGCTTCTTCCTCCTCGGGTTCGGGCTGGTTGTCGGCCTCTTCATCGTCGCTACTCGCCCAGTTGTTCATCCCATAGGCGACCCCCAGCGAGTAGTAGAACCGGAGGTCCGTCGTGTCGAGTTCCCAGTCGCCGTCGATGTCGATCCGGGGGAGCGTTGTTACCAGTCGGTCAACGACCTCACGGTACATCGTCCCGGCCATGTTGTTCTCCCGGGAGTAGATGACGTTCTTGTCCAGCACGTCGCTCGCGAGGCGTTTCAGCTTCGACTCCGTGACGGCCTTGATCGGATACTGGTCAATTAGCGTCGTCGAGCGCCCCTCGCTCACTTGCTGGTATCCAGTTACTTGGCCGACCAGTACGCCAAGGAGGAAACTTCCACGCCGTTCGGGCTGATTTTCCGTGAGTGCCGGCGTCTGTTCAAGGAACTCTTCGAGTTTCGTTTCCCGAGCCGCGGCGACGTTTCCGCCGTCAGCTCGGGCAGGTGTGTCCATTTGCATATCGTCGGTTGAATGGTCGTCCGTCAACTGCCGCGGCTCTGCGACCGGTTTGTACGCATCGCGACCAGTGAGAAGGCCCGCTTCGGCGAGTGCACAGAGCTGTGCGTACTGTGCGGCGACACGGAAGCTCGGAAAGTCCTCGCCTTCGTCCTTGAGCAGTCGCTCGACGTACTCGGTGAGCACTGTCTCGACATCGAGTGGCTCGCCTGAGAGCACAGCCACGAGCGCACGGATCCGGTAGTCGTCGGCGCTGGCGTCGTCGTCATCGGCCGGCGCGAACGTCTGTTCGAAGTACCAGCCGGTTGCGAGGGTGCTCAGCAGTACCGACTCCTCCGGAACGAAGATATCCCAGTTGTCCGGTGTCGGGAAGGCGGCTCGAAGCGCCGGATCGGGATGGTCGGCGTCACCGTCCGCGTCGTACAGCCACGACCGAAGCACGCGCTGGTGAGCTCTGGTGAGATTGACGGGCGAGAACAGCGTCCCGTCCATGCTGTCGCCGAACGCGTCGAAGCGCTTTGTCTGGTGCTCCATCACTGCAGCGACGTAGAACCGGAAGCGCTCACCCGCGTCCTGCAGCCGTGGTGTGTCCTGATAGCTTCGGTAGGCCCTCTCGAGCGGGCTCATCTCTCCGGACTGCACCAGGTCGTAGAGAAGCCCGTAGAGATCCCTCGCGTCTTCCGGATCAAGCCGCCCGAAGAAGTACGGGAGGTAGTAGACGTTCGCTCCCATCGTGTAGTAGTCGCAGGCGTCGACGAAGGTACTCGCGTTCATCAGCGTCACTGCGACATCTTCCGAGACTGGGTGCGTCCGCCACGCCTCGTCCGGATCGAACCCGGGGAACTTCTCGAGTTGCTTGCCAAGGAAGTAGTTCAGCGGATCCTCCGCCATGCCCACGGTTGGGCCTCGACTGCCCGTCACGAGATCAGTTGCCTCTCCCGCGGAGTTCGTGGCTTCTCCCTTCGAGACGAGCTTCGATCGCTTGCGTGCCCGCATCGCCTCGTTGAACACAGAACTCGCCTTGCCTGGGAGGAGATACTCGCCGTCAGTTTCGAGTTTGACCGCGACAGTCGTGAGCGCCGTCGTCTTACCGTCGAGCTGTTCCTCAACTGCCGTCTCGATGCGTTCTCTAAGGCCCTCACTCTCGCCGAGTACAGCGAGTTCGTCGATGATCCATCCGTCTTCGTGATCAGCGGCAGCCTCTTGGATCACGTCGGCGGCGCCCCACGAGGTAAGCCGCTCGTGGAGGTACTCCGCGACCTTTTCAGGCTCTTTGTTCTTGCCTGTCCGGTGGGTGATGCTGTGGTCGAACCCTGCGGCAGCGTTGAACCATGAGTGGGCGACTGCTTCGACTTTCTCCTTGCCGTAGCTCTCGACGCCGACTGGCTGGTCAGGGTCGAGGCGGGGCTCACCCCCACTCAGATCGACGCGGAGATAGAGTAGGCTCTCCGGTTCATCGAACAGGTCTGTGGATTTCTCTGGCGTCAGGTAGGCCGCGTACTCGCCGCCACCAGCGGTCGCGAGCGTGTACAGGCGACCGTAGACGTACTGGAGATCGCGGAGCGAGGTGATCGGCCGATCCGGAAGTTCGCTTGCCAGCTCCCCGGCGTCGTACTTTTTCTCGAACGTTGACGGCTCCGGGAGCAGGCTCATCCGTGGACCTCCATTGCGGGTTCGCCGTACGGGTCGCGTTTCTCGACCAGGTTACAGAAGCCTAGTCCCAGCGCGTTCCGTTCCCCAAGCCCGCAGTCCAGCGCGAGGTTGAGGTGGCGTCGATGGTTGTCGTCTCTGACTGTGTAGTTGAACTGCCACTTCGAGAGCACGAAGGTTAGCTCTTTGTCTGTGGTTACATGAAGCGGGACAGCGAACGTCTTCAGTAGCTCGTACCCTTCGAAGAGATCGCCATCAGTGTCACTTGGGCCCGGAAGGTATTCCGGGCTAAACAGATCGTGTTTCTGATCGAGATTCGCTTCGAGCTGCTCGCGCAGTGGTTCGATTGTATGTTCTGGCTGCCAATATACCGCCTCTTCGCCGGGGTTCTCAATCCCATAATCGTCACAGCGCCATGGCGGGATGCGGACGAGGAGTCCAGTACCAGTCTCAATCGTCCCGCTGCTCCCCGGTTCACCGACATCCGGTGACAGTGACGTGAGCTCATCAATGTGGAAGGGCATCTGGCCGATATTGAGCTCGCGATCGGCAGCCAGGTCTTCCGCAACATCGGCCAGTAGTTGCTCTTGGGGGGCCGCAATCAGCAGGGTTCGCTCGTCCCCTTCCTGCATGTCTCCCGGCGGGAAGGGGTTACTGTAAGTGAATCCCGGTGGACGGTTTTCGTCATGATACTGTTGGTACTCCGTGCCCTGTAACGCTCGCCAGAGCCGACCACGGAGCTTGTTGTGATACGCGTTATCGTATGCGGCATCAGCGCGCGCGTGTAGCCGTGCTAGTATTCTCACAGTTTTATGTCTATTTAGATAACTATCCTGGAGTAGTTATTCTTTTCCCCTGTCGGGAAGTTAATTGCCGGCACTAACCTATCGCGATGGAATCAACCCGGCAGATGATATCCAGATTCACTGCGAGTCGGGATTGACATTCCGCTTGAATTTCATACGTATCACGAGAAAGTAACCGAGTTCTACGAGTTGTACTATGATACATTCAGGAAGATTGTTCCGACGATATCGAGGTTCGGATAGAGATAATGGAAGCTATTCAAACTAAACGAGCAGACCCATTCGATAACAGACACTTAAATACAGCAAGAATTGAGGGCCAGATGGACGCCGGTGGTGCTTACGGAGGAGGGCTCTACTTGCAGTGAGGTGGTTCCAGCTGAACAAAATATAGGCAGGTCGAGTATTAGTTGATCAACTATCCGGAGGCTATGAGTTGCTTCTGGACGACATACGCTCTGTGTATTCAGCGAGGCCGCTAAAACCTCTCATCGATGGGGTTCAACAAGGCCGACTCGGACAATAATTCATCGGCGAACTCCACGATGCCTGACCTCTGATGAGCAGCCTCCAGACGGGAGTCGGAATTCGATCCCACGGGGTCGCGTGTCGATGTGTTCACGATCCGCGATGTATGCACATTCCGGGGATCCACTGAACCGGGGTTGTGCACAGATTTCGTCGTTGAACCCCGATGAGGCCGCACTCGGTGGGGCCGCAGGCGGAGACGCGCGGCTGAAGCCGTCGAGAAGGTACTCACGGGTTTGGCGGGCGAAAGACGGCGTCCCGAACCGCGAATGCCGACGGACAACAGCGGCGGCTCGGTGTATTCTGTGAATCCAGCAGCGTGAGATCGCCAGTCCCCTATTCCTGAGTGTTCAGACCGGCTCCAAGTGCGACGCCACCTGCGACGCCGATTGCCACCCACAACCCGAGATTGTCAGTAGCGGCACCAATAGCAGTGCCGATAGCGACCCCGATCGCGATCCCGGTCGCCATCCCTGCTTCCGCCTCTTTCCCGTTTCCCCCCGACTCGGTGTCCGTGCTCATCCATCGCTCCTTGACTCGTAAGTGACCTAACTCTACCGCCGACCCGTGCGGGCGTTCAGGTACGTCTTCCTGGCACGGTCCGGCGTGATAGGTTCGAGACAGTGACGGATCACACCGCGTCAACTCCTTCGTCGCCCGACACGGCGTCCCAGAGTGGCGACTCGGGACGGCGCGGGCGGATCGCCGCTCGATGGGCGCCGTCGACAGTCCGGCCCGGTCTCCCTCACACAGTGAGGGTGACCTCGGGGACCGGCGCGTCGCCGGGTACGGCGTCACGACAGCCGAGCGAATCAGACGGCGGACAAGACCGGGGCCCTGGCAGCGGGGAGTTCGCCGCCCATCACGCACTGCCCTCGTACAGCCACGGAACCACGAAGGCCGAGAGAAGAACCACCACGCCCCCGAGCACCAGCAGGACCGGCCCGAACTGCGGATCCACCCCCAGCGCGTTCGCCACACCATTGGCGACTGGTCCGGTCTCGCGTTCGACCGCCTGCCCGGCGACGCCGGTGGCGCCGACGCCCAGCCCGGCCGTGATGAGGGCGGGCGGGCCGCCGGCCGTCAGGACGCGTCTCGCCCACGGACTCGACTCTGTAGCCATGGGCACGACTCCGGCGAGGAGCGCCAAAAACACCCGTCGCGCGTCTCGGGCCGGGAAACGCGCCGGTCGGCTCAGGGAATCTCGTACCGCGCCACGGCCGCCGTCGTCCCATCCGCAGTCACGAGCACCAGCACGGCGTCGTCCCCCGAATCGACGTAGACGTTCATCGTCTCGACCCCCGACGGCGTCGTCGTGCTGACTTCGGTGCCGGAATCGAGGGCGCGAAGGGTAACCTCGTCGGCGTCGAGCCCCGACGGGAAGGCCACCCGGACCGCATCCTCCTCTGGCAGGTGGGTGAACCCGAAGCCCTCCGCGGGGACCGCCTCGGCGACCGCGGGCGGGAGGTCGCCCTCGCTCGGGACCGTCGGCTGGGCGGTCGTGTCCTCCCCGGCCACGAAGTCGAGGCCCAGGGTCTCCGCACTGTACGTGCCCGACACGGTCACCCGGTCGCCGTCGACGGAGAACGCGCGCTCGGCGCTTTCGCCGCCCAGCCGCTCGTCGAGGCGGTCCGGGCCGGCGCCGGTCGTCCCGTCGACGGCGAGATCAGCGGCGACCGTCTGGTCCGGGGGCGAGAACGTCACCGACGCGGCCACGTCGTCGCCCGCCGAGACGAGCCCCGCGGCCGGGTCGCCGGGGTCGCCGACGGTGTACCGGTCGAGGTCCACCGGTGCCTGCCAGCCGACGAAGACGTGGCTGTCGTCGACGGTGTCGAGGATGTCGGCGAAGGCGTCGTCGGCCGCGGCGGCGTGGTCGCGGTCGCCGCGGTGGGTGTCGATGACCGCCTCGACGCGGTCGCGCGCGTCCGACACCAGCACGGCGTCGTCGCCGACGGCGGCGAAGCCGTCCCCGGTCCCGACCGACTCGTAGAGAGCGAAGTCGCCGCGCTCGCCCGCGGACTCGAAGCGGGTCTGTTCGGGCCCCGTCGGGAGGGTGTCGTCGATGGCGTCCGGGTCGACGTCGCCCGCACCGACCGCGACGCCGTTCGCCAGAAAGATTTCCGTGACCCCCTCGGTCGGCCGGGTCGGGTCGACCAGTTCGCCGAGTCCGATGACCGCGAGCAAGAGGACGGCGCCCCCCAGCACCCGCCCGCCGGTCCGCAGGGGGAAGGTCAGGAGCGGGTCATCGATGCCCTCCAGATCCAGCGTCGGCGCCAGCGCCGGATCGTCGCCCCCGCCGCCGCCGGGCGCGAGCAGCGGGAGGACGGGGTTGATCCGCGAGGTGTCTGTCGAGAGGCTGAAGTCGATGTAGGCGGCGATCGAGCCACTCTCTCGCGCCGGGAGCCACTCGGCGTAGGGCTCCGTGGCGCGGGTGGAGGAACCGGTGCAGCCGGCGATCGAGGCCGTCGTCGCCGAGAGAGCGAGGGCGAGGGCGCGGCGGCGGCTCAGGGTGTGCATGGACGCGTCCATCGGTTCTTCGGGCCGTTCGGCCTAAAACATATCGTCGCGGTGCGCGCGGAGTCGCCCGTCGGAACGTTTACTGACCCGGGGCTGGACCCGCGGACATGGCGAGTCACGACGCGACGTCGCGAGGTGCGCGATGACGATCACCAGCAACTGGGGCGAGTGGTGGGCCCGCGAGGAGATCAACGGCACGGCGGTCGAGGACCACGTCTCGCTGTGGTACCTCGGCGTCGCGGGCTGGGCGATTCGGACGCCGGAGACGGCGATCTACATCGACCCGTACTTCAGCACCGAGCGGGACCGCGAGCACATCGCGCGGATGTCGCCGGTGCCGATGGAGCCCTCGTGGGCCGACGAGTGCGACGACGTCTTCTGCACGCACGACCACCGCGATCACTTCTGGCCGCCCTCCTTCGGGCCGCTGCTCGACGACGGCGCAGCCGTGCACGCCCCCGAGGAGTGCTACGAGAACTTCGACGTGAGCGAGATCGCGGCGGCGAATCGAAGGACCGTCGAACCCGGCGACAGCTACGAGGTCGGCGACCTCACGATCCACGTCCGGGGCGGGTACGATCCGGACGCGAACGGGACGGTGTCCTACGTCATCGAGCACGAGACGGGGACGATCTTCCACGGCGGCGACAACCGCCCCTGCGATGCGTTCGAGGAGATCGGCGCGGAGTTCGACATTGACCTCGGGATGCTCTCGTATGGCACCGACGCCCGGTTCCGGAACGACGACGGAGAGGTCGTCACGCAGAAACTGTACAACGACGCCGACGAGATCATCGAGGCGACAAACGCGCTCGGAATCGATCGGCTCGTCCCCGAGCACTGGCGTCGGTGGCGGTCCATCCACGCGGACCCGGCCGCGCTGGAGACGGCGGCGACGACGTTCGAGTACCCGCAGGTCATCGAGGGCATCGAGGTCGGCGATCGGCTCCGCCTCGACACCCCCGGGGTGGCGGTGCCGACCCGCCTCCGCGAGGACTGAGCGGGACCGCGGGGCGAACTGCCCGTGCGAGCGGGCCGCTTTTGGCGTGGGCGCCCGACGGCTCGGCCGTGACCGAGCGCATCGCCGTCGCCACCGTCGGCGCCGGACTGCTCGCCCTGAGCCACGCCGCCGCGACGTGGCCGCCGACCGCGACGCTGGCGCTGTTCGGCGGCGGCGCGCTGGTCGCCTTCGTCGCCGAGGCGGTCGCGGTGCGTGCGGGCCTGCTCGCCCACCACGTCGGCCCGCAACTGACCGGGGTTCCCGTCTACGTGCTCTTCGGGTGGACCGGCGTGGTGTACGCGGCGTTCCGCGTGGCGCTGCTCGTGACGGCGGGGTGGCCGGCGGTGGCGCTCGCGGCCGCGCTCGCGACGACCGGGAACGCGCTGACCGACCACCGCGGGGTCGCCGCGGGCTACTGGACGTACACCGACGCGCTCCCCGGCCCCCGGTGGCGCGGCGTGCCATGGTGGAACGCCGCCGGGTGGGCGGTCGTGAGCGCCGCCACGGCCGCGCTCGCGCTGCCGGCTCTCTGAGCGGCGACCGGCCGCGCGCACCGGCGGGAGGTATTATGTATCAGGCCGGTGAGAGGCAGACAAGGATGAGAGCAGGGGTACTCGGCGTCGTGGAGGGCGCCTTCGACGCGGTCGGCTCGGTCGCGCAGACGGTGACGGAGGACGACCACGAACTCGACCGGTGCCTCACGGTCGATCGGGTGTTCTCGCTGCCGTCCGGGGAGACGGCCTTCGCCGCGCGTGCGGCGGCCGAGGAACTGGTCCGCGAGTCCGAAGCGGCCATCGAGGGCGACGACATCGCCGTCACCGAGACCACGCGGACGGTCACGCGCTACACGGAGCTAGTGGGCGTGACCGGCGAGTTCGTCGCCGTGGGGAGCGGCGACGGGACCTTCGCCTTCGACCTCGTGGCCGAGGAGACCGACACGGAGATCCAACGGGCGACTCTCGACCTCGACGGCTTCTTCGACGCTCAGGGGGACGCGACGCCGTGGAAGGCGGGCTTCTTCGACGCGAGCGAGGAGGGCGTGACCGGCGTCTTCCACGGCGCGGACCTGCGACGAGAGCACGACCTGCAGGCGATCCTCGCGGACTCGCGGCTGAACCAACTCGGCCTCGCCCACGAGTACGGGGAAGGCGAGGTGAAGATGACCGCCGCCCGGAGCGGCTACGTCGAGGTGTACCGGCCGACGACGTTCGACTCGGCGGACTACCTCGCCTACCTCCGCGAGGACGTGCTCCCCCACGCGGAGTGAGGCGGGCCACGGCGTCGGCTCCGGCACAATCGCTTTGCCGTCGGCGACAGACCACCGGCCATGGACCCCGTCAACGAGTCCTCGCTCGACTGGGAGCGAACCGAGGAAGGAGACGCCGCGTTCAAGCGCAAGCGCCTCGCCGCGGCGGCGGGCGGCGAGGAGGTCGGATGCAGCCTCTACGAACTGCCCCCCGGCGGGCGGTCGTGGCCGTACCACTACCACACCGGCAACGAGGAGGCGCTGTTCGTCCTCGACGGCGCGGGCGCCCTCCGTCTCGACGGCGAGACGCACCCGCTGTCGAACGGCGACTACGTGGCGCTCCCGGCCGGCGAGGACAGCGCCCACCGCGTCGTCAACGACGGCGACGACCCCCTGCGCTACCTGATGCTCTCGACGATGACCGACCCGGACGTGACCGTCTACCCGGACTCGGGGAAGGTGGGCGTCTTCGCGGGCGCGCCGCCGGGCGGAACCGGGGAGCGGACCGTCAGCGGCTACTTCCGACCGGCGGACGCCGTGGACTACTGGGAGGAAGACTGATCGAGGGCGTCGAGCGCCTCGGGGCCGACGTGGAGCGTCCGGCGGCCCGTCTGCGCCTCGGTGACGAGCGCACCCGGGGAGAAGTCCAGCGTCCCGTCGTCGCCGTACAGCGCGTCGGGGTAGTCGCCGATCCGGACGGCGTCGCGGACCGCGAGCGAGGCCTCGCGGTGCGTCGCGTCGCCGCTCACGTCGAGGACCCGGACCGCCTCGTCCCGGGCATCGAGGGCGGCGAGGACGGCCGGGACGTGGTCGGGCGCCGCGGCGGAGTCGTAGACGAAGTCGATGGCGCGCACGCCCGGCCCTCGGGGACGGACGGCCAAGGTTTTGTCGCCGCGGCCCCGACTTCCCTGCATGGATCTCTCCGAAATCGAGGCGCTCATCGAGGCGAACGTGCCGGACGCGGAGGCGACCGTGACACAGCCACGCGGTCCCGACGACGAGGACCACCTCGCCGCGGAGGTCGTCTCGCCCGCGTTCGAGGGGAAGCCGCTGGTCGACCAGCACGAACTCGTCTACGACGCGCTCGAAGAGAAGATGACGACGGACATCCACGCGCTCCAGTTGAAGACGCGGACCCCCGAGTAGGGGGCGACAGGCCTTTCCCCGCCGCGTGCCACCCACGACCATGGCGTTCGAACAGGAGTCAGAGCTCTCCGCCGACGAGGTACAGGAGCGCGTGGACGAGGTCATCGCGGAGAACGAGGTCGTCCTCTTCATGAAGGGGACGCCGCTGATGCCCCAGTGTGGCTTCTCGCGGCGTGCGCTGGGCCTGATCCAGCAGCACCGCGAGGACGTCGAGACGGTGGACGTGCTGGAGGCACTCGACGCGTACCGAGACGCCCTCGACGAGCACAGCGGCTGGGAGACGATCCCCCAGACGTTCGTCGACGGCGAGTTCGTGGGCGGCAGCGACATCCTCGCCGAACTCGACGAGCAGGGCGACCTCGCCGAGACGCTGAACGCGTAGGCCCCCCGGCCTGCCGGAGACGGAACGGGTTTTTGACTGGCCGTGATAGGGCGGCGTAGCCTCGTGTCCGCCATCCCGAACCCCGTCCGACTGACCCTCCTCGCCGTCGGCTACGCGCTGGCGCGCTTCGATCTGGTCTCCGAGGAGCGGATCCGCCGCACGGTCGACCTCTCCTGGCCCCGCATCGTCACGGGCATCGCGCGGATGTCGAAGAACGCCGTCGACGTGGCGATGGTCGGGACCGCCGTCGGCGGCGCGGCCATCGGCGGCGTCGGGCTCGCCGGTCCCTACTGGGGGCTGGCGTTCGCGCTCGGCGGCGGGATCGCGGCGGGCACCATCGCGCTGGTCTCGCAGCGCTACGGCGCAGAGGCGTACGACGAACTCGCGCAGGCCATCCGGTCCTCTGCGTTTCTCACGGTGGCGCTCACCCTGCCGCTGGCGGCGCTCTTTTTTGCCTTCCCGCGGGAGTTGATCGGCCTCCTGAGCAACGACCCGCCGACGGTGCGCCACGGCGCGGCGTATCTCAAGTGGGTCGCGCTGGGCGTCCCCTTCGCGGGCCTGAATCTCATCGGGAGTCGCATCTTCATCGGGGCCGACGACGCGTGGACGCCGATGGTCGTCCGGGCCGGCGGGGCCGCGACGAACATCGGACTGAACGCCCTGTTCATCTTCGGGTTCGGTATGGGCGCCGCGGGCGCAGCGCTGGGGACCGTCCTCTCGAACGCGCTGGCGACCTGCGTCTTCGCGGTGTTGCTCTCCGCCCGTCGGCTCCCCGGTACGCGGGAGTTCCCCGCGACGGTGAACCCCGTCGGGTCCTACCTCCACCGGGAGACGCTGAGCGACCTGGTGACGATCAGCCTCCCGGTCATCGGGCGCAACTCGGTCTGGACGATCGCACGATTTCCCCTGCTCGCAATCGTCGCGATGTTCGGGCCGCTGATCCTGCCGGCGTACATCGTCGCGCGGCGCATATTCGGCCTGCTGAACACGCCGGGGTGGGGCTTCGGTCTCGCCGCGAGTTCGCTCGTCGGGCAGGAACTGGGTGCCGGCGACGAGGCGTCGGCGGAGACCTACGGGCACGAGATCGTTCGCTACGCCGTCGCGACCTACGTCGTCGCGGCGGTGCTCGTCTTCGCGTTCACGGAGCCGATCGTCCACCTGTTCGTGAACGACCCGGCCGAGATCGACATCGGCGTGGCGGTCTGGCTGGTGTACGCGTCCTGTGTGGCGGTCGTGGGACGCGGCGTGACCAGCGCGGCCGCAGGTGCCCTCGACGCCAGCGGCGACACGCGCTGGCCCTTCTACAGTCAGGCGCTGGGGATGTTCGGCGGCGTGATTCCGCTGGCCTACCTCGGCGCGACGACCTCGCTCGGACTGCTCGGTCTCGGCTTGACCTTCTTCGCGGAGAGTTGGATCCCCGCGGCGATCAACTACTACCGCTTCTCGACGGGGAAGTGGAAGTCCATCAGCCGGGAGTTCCGCCCCGACGCGGCCGCCGACGACTAGAGTTTTGGGCGGACCCGGCGTAGCGACGGGCGATGCGACCCTCGCTCGTCGTCGCCGGCGGCCTCGTCGCGGCGCTCGGTGCCTCGGCGCTGCTGGACGCCCACGGGGCGCCCGACGACGGCGCGTACCGCGGGACCACGCTCGCCTACGTGTACGCGGGCGGGCTGACCGCGGTTGGCCTCGCGCTGGCCGCGGCGGGCCTCCTCCTCGATTAGATCGGCGCCGTCGGGTACACGTCGCCCCGGTCGCCGAACACGACGACTGCGTCCGAGGCGTCGAGGTGCCCCTCGGCTGCGAGACGGTACACCGCCTCGACGACCGCGCCGCTCGAAATCCCCGGCAGAAAGTCGCCGTCGACCCGGAGCCGGTCGCGGACCAGCGACCGATCGTACTGGCCGGGGTCGACGATGCGGACTTCGCGGTCGGCGTACCGATCCCGGAGCGACCGAACCCGGGCGGACGCCGCCGCGGTGTCGAGGCCGACGGTGCCGTCGAGACGCGCCGCCTCGAAGGTCCCCGGGTAGTAGGTGTCCGGCCCGCGGAGGTGCTTCAGCCCCCCGATGTCGTGGTCGCTCTCGCTCGGGAGCACGCCGTACACCGCCGCGTCGGGGAGGCCGCGCCCGAGGCCGGTGACGGTGCCGCCGGTGCCGACCCCCGCGACGACGTGGGTGACCGCGGGCGCCTGCTCGCGGATCTCGGCCGCGGTCGTCTCGGCGTGTGCGGCCGGGTTCGCGGCGTTCTCGTACTGGTTCGGGCGGACGAACCCCGACCGGGCGGCGAGGTCGCGGCTCCGCTCGATCACCGCGTCGTAGCCCGCATCCGGGGGCACCAGATCGAGGGTCCCGCCGGCCGCCCGGACGCCCTCGCGTTTCCCGCGGGCGGCGTCGGCCGGCATCACGATCCGGACGTCGTGACCGCGCGCGCCGCCGATCCGCGCGAGGGCGCGGCCCGTGTTGCCGCTGGTCGCCTCCACGACCGTCCGGCCGCGCACGTCGAGGTCGTCGAGCATCCGCCGCGCGATGCGGGCCTTCAGCGACCCCGCGTACGGGCAGTCGTGGCAGTTGAGCCACTCCACGGTGGCGAAGACCCGCGGTGGTACGTCGAGGTCGAGTTCGACGAGCGGGGTGTCGCCGACGCGGCGCTCGACCGGCATCGTCTCAGGAGTCCGTCCGCGCCGCCACGACGGGCCCGAGGGCGGTCCACTCGGGGTCTCGGGCGCGGCGGCGCTCGACTTCGATCCGGCCGCTCTCTTCAGAGACTGGGGCCGAAAGTCGGTACTGGACGCCGTCGGCCGACCGGTCGACGGCTTCGGCGTAGAAGGCGTGGCCGTTGTGACACGTCCCGGTGAGTTCGAGTTCGTGTTCGACGCCCCCCGGGGTCTCGACCGTCAGGGGTCCCGATCCCAGTCTCCGGAGGGCGAGTGCCACGTCGTTCACGGAGAACTGTCTACGCGGGCGACAGAAAAGGGGGGAGCCAAACCGACCGGCGTGCTACCGAGTCTCCAAAAGCATTATCAGTGACGCGCCCATCCGTACAGATGCGATGGCGAAAGGCAAGGTTGACTTCTTCAACGACACAGGCGGTTACGGCTTCATCGAGACTGAGGACGCGGACGAGGACGTTTTCTTCCACATGGAGGACGTTGGCGGCCCCGACCTCGAGGAAGGACAGGAGATCGAGTTCGACATCGAGCAGGCCCCCAAGGGCCCGCGCGCGACGAACGTCGAGCGCCTGTAATCCGGTAACCCCGAGGCAGCGACTGCAACCAACCATTTTGACATTTTTACCCGCGTAGCAGCGGCGCCGCACTACACGTCGGCCAGAAACTCCGAGAGCGCCGCGGACGCCGCGTCGAAGCGGTCCCTGAAGACGCAGTGTCCGGCGCCGTCGACGTGGACGATGCGGCCGTCGGGCGCACGGTCGATCAGCGACCGGTGCTCGGCGCGGTCCGCCTCGTCCGCGTCGGCCTTCAGGACGAGGAGCGGACACGTCACGTCAGACAGCAGGTCGGCCGGGTCGGGGAAGCCCGCGCGAAACGCCGTCTCGACGTGGGGCGACAGACGGGAGCGGGCGTCGGCGAGGCGCCGCGCCAGCGCGGAGTCGCGGCCGCGCTCCTCGAAGGTCGCGATCAGGTCCGCGCGGCTCGACGCGCGCCACTCGGTGAGATTCTCGCGGAACGACGCGGCCGCGGCGTCGGGGTCGAAGTCGCCGTCGTGGGTCAACATCCCCGCCGGATCTTCGAGCACCGCCGCGCGCGGCAGGTCCGGGTACGTGGCCGCGGTCGAGAGCACCGTCGACCCGCCGTAGGAGTGGCCCATCAGGATCGGATCGGCGACGTCGAGGGTGTCGAGGAGGCCCACGAGGTCAGCGACGCGGTCCTCGATTTCATAGCCCTCCGGCGGCGCGTCGCTGCGCCCGTGACCGCGCGCGTCGGGCATGATGACGTCGTAGGAGTCGCGGAGGTCCTCGGCCAGCGGCGCCCAGCACTGCCCGTCGTCGGTGATGCCGTGGTTCAGGACGAGCGGCGGGCCCTCGCCGACGCGGTAGTAGTGCACGTCGATGCCGTTCGCGCGGACGGTGTCCGCCGTCCAGCCCTCGGGGAGGTCCATGCGCTCAGTCGGGGCCCCGCGGCCTTAGGTGGCCGGGGCACGGTCGGCGCGTCAGTCCTGCGGGACGTGCCCCTCGGCGGCGGGACCTGCGTCCTCGGCCGCGGGCACGCCGCCCGCGTAGCGGTGCCAGAGCAGCAGCGCGCTCGGGAGCACGAGCACGCTGACGGCGAAGGCCGTCGCGAGCGCGAGGACGACGATGGCGCCGAAGGACTGGAGGCCGGGGTCGGGGACCAACAGCAGCGTCGAGAACGCCCCGATGGTGGTGAGCGTGCTCCCCAGCAGGGCGCCCCCGGTCCCGGTGACGGCCGCCCGGAGCGCCGCGTCGACCCCCCGGCCGGCCCGGAGTTCGTCGGCGAAGCGGTCGCCGACGTGGATCGTGTAGTCGACGCCGAGGCCGATGGCGAGGCTCATCAGGAGCGCGGTCAGGAGGTTCAACGGGATGCCCAGAAGCGACATCCCCCCGACGACGAGGCCGACGACGGCGACGATCGGAAGCGAGATCACCACGCCGAGCGACGCGGTGCCGTACAGCAGGAAGAACACCGCGGCCAGCGTCACCACGACCGCCGCTATCGCCACCGCCATGGTCGCGACGATGCCGGACTGGACGGCGTCGAGGATGGACCCCCTGACCGCGAACTGGCCCGCGACCGTCGCCGGGCGCCCGTCGCCGGCCATCTCGTCGGCGCCCGCCGCGAGCGTGCCGACGGCGTCGAGGCGCTCGCCGCGGTCGGTGGAGTCGAGCGTCAGAGAGATCAGCAGGGACTCGTACTCGCCGTCGCGGCGCTCGACGACTTGACTGGCGCGGCCGGCGTCCGCCGCATAGAAGGCGTCGTACAGCCCCGCGAGGTCCTCGTCGGGCACGCCGTCGTCGTCGGTGTCGGCGGCCCGAAGTTCGGCCGCGAACGCCTCGTCCTCGGCCGCGACCGCGCGCATCGCGGTCAGCGGCGACTCGACGGCCTGTCGGTCGGGCGCGTCGAGGACCAGCCCGGCGTCCCTGATGCGGTCGACGCCCGCCGCCACGTCGCGGAGTGCGTCCGGATCGGTCACGTCGCCCCGAACGAGGATCGGCGAGCGCGCCGCGTCGGCGGCGCCGACCGGGGTGTAGGTCCGGCCCACGTGATCGAGGCGCTCGTGGTAGCCGTAGGGCTCCCAGCCGAGTGGGTCGGGGAGGTCCTGCTTCCACTCGGCCACCTCGCCCTCCCGGCCGTCGAACTGCTCCTGATCGAGGGAGGTCCACGCGAGGCCGCCGACGGCCGCGGCCACGATGACGACGGCCAGCACGACCGGTGCGGCCCGACGGGCGAGGCGGACGCCGACGGCGAGGACGGGTTCGAGGTAGCGGCCACGGCCCAGCGCGCCGCGCCGCCGCTCGACGCCGAGACGCGCCAGCGCCCCGTCGACGCTGACCTTGAGCGCCGGCACCAGCGTCGTGAACAGGACGAGCGCCGAGACGACGCCGAGCGTGATGCTCACCCCGAGGTCGCGGATCAAGGCGATGGGGTTGAACAGGTTCGAGAGGAAGCCGATGGCCGCGGTGAGCGTGACCAGCGCGAGGGGGACCGAGACGGCCCGGACGCTCTGGCGCATCGCCGGGCGGACGCCCCCGCCTGTCGCGCGCGCCTCGCGGTAGCGGTTGAAGACGTGGAAGCCGAAGTCGACGCTGAGCCCCGTGATCAACACGACCGGGATGATGCTCGCGGTGCCCGCGGCGACGCCGAGCCAGCCCATGATCCCGAACATCCAGAGGACCGAGAGCGCGACGCCGACCATCCCGACGACCACGTCGAGGGGGTCCCGGTAGGCGAAGGCGAGGACCGAGAGGATCAACAACAGCGCGATGGGGACGACCAACTCGACCAGTTCCCCGACGACGTAGGACGTGTAGCTCCGGAAGGCGTGGTCGCCGAGGGTGAAGTACGAGGGCCGCGAGGGGTCGTCGGCGGCCTCGAACAGCGCCGCGGTGGCGTCCGAGACGGCGCTCTCGGAGGCGTCGGCGTCGAAGGCGACCAGCAGCCGGCGGTCGTGGGCGGTCGTCGAGGTCGGGTCGTGGTCGGCCGGCAGGTAGTGCATCGCGCGCGAATCCTCGGCGAGTGTCTCGGCGACGAGGGCGTCCACGCGCGCTGGACTGGTCGCCGCGAGGGCGTCGATCTGCGCGTCGAGGTCCGGGGACGCGTGCTCGGCGGCCCGGGACGCGACGAGGTTCGCGAAGCCGCCGACGCCGTCCCCGCCGCCCGCGGCGTGCAGGGACGCGTTGTCGCGGACGGCCCGCTGGTACCGCAGTCCCGCGAGCAGCGACGGCTTCGACAGGACGTTCCGGCTCTCGTTGCGGACGTACACCGTCGCGACCGGTCCGGACTCGGCGTCGGCGTAGTTCGCCTCGACGTAGGCCGACGCCTCGACGCGGTCGAGGTCCCCGAAGGCGTCGGCGTCGGGACTCGCCCGGTTCTCCGTGTCCAGCATCGGGATGCCGGCGACGACGACCCCCGACAGCAGCAACACGAACAGGAGTGTGAGTCGGTTGTGGCTCGTGACGAATCCGACGGCGCGGGTGAGCGGGTCTCGCTCCATCGTGGGTGAACGGTCGTCGCAGACCGGCTTAATAATTATCGAGTTTTTGATATATTATCAGCGGCGGTTCAAAAGTCTCGTTGAGCCACGCGCGGCTCGCGGGGCGCTGTGTGGAGCAAGAGCGCCGAATCGGGGCCGCTGCGCTAAACGCCCGTTTTGTCCAGAATCCTACTATTTACCGGTCGCGCGGGTCGGCGCGACGCACGCGCTCCGTTCGGACGACGACCCCCGATTCGTCCACGGCGAGTCGAAGCGAGGCGCCCTCGGCGTCGTACTCGACGCGGTAGTCGCCCGGGCCGTCGTCGCTGGGTGCGGCCGTCCACCGGCCGTCGTCGACGTGCTCGTGGAACTCCCAGAAGCCCGTCCCGAGCACGTCGAGGCCGTGCTCCCAGTGAAAGGAGATGGCCGCGGGGTGGTAGGCGACGGCGTGCGTGAGCGGCACGCCCATGAACCGCAGGCACTGCGGGCACTCGGCGCGCGCCACGACCGAGACGGGGACCGACTCGGCGACCGGTTCGTCCGCGGCCGCTGCGACCGTCGACTCGACGCGGCCCCCGCAGTCCGGGCAGACGCCGGCCCGCATCTTGAGGAAGTCGCCCGCCTGCTCTCTGATCACGGAGTCGACGAGCGCATCGCCCGACCGGGCGTCGACCTGTGCGGGCCGGATCCGGAACGCGAAGGCGGGCCGCTCGCAGTCCGCACACCGGACGAAGAAGAACTGGGCCTGCCGCTCCGCGTAGAGCGACTCGGCGCCACAGTGGAGACAGCGCCCGTCGGTCTCGACCGGCCCGAAATCCGGCGGCTGGCGGTAGTTCTCCGCGAGGACGAAGCGGACCAGCTGCTCGCCGGCGTGGGTGAACGCGTACCCCGCCTCCGTCTTGCGGAGGAACGTGCCGGTCAGCTCCCCGAGGTGGTAGGAGAGCTTCGCGGTGTTGTCCACGTCGACGCGGTCGTAGAGGTCCGAGAAGGCGAGGTGCGCGGGGCCGTCGCCGCCCGTCTCGGACTGGGCGACGGCCACCGCGCGCAGCACGTCGAGTCTGGTCTCGTCCGACAGGAGGCCGAACACGTCCGCAGCCGTCCGCTCCGTCTCCATGCCGAGAGCTACGGCCTCGGCGCCTTCAAACTAGGCACGCCGCACACCGCCTCAGTCCCCGGCCACCGCCGCGAGGGCCGCGCGGTCGAAGCGCCAGCCGTCCGCCTCCTCGACGACGAGGTCGCGGCTCCGGAGCGCCGTGAGGAAGCCCTGCACGGCGCCCGCGTCGGCGTCGACGCGCGCGGCCAGGTCGGACTGCTCGATGGGGCCGTCGCGTCTGAGCGCCGCGACGAGGAGGTCGGCCTCGCCGCGCGAGCACAGCGACTCCGAGCGGGCCGCGGCGACGCGCTCCGCGACCCGGTCGTCGGAGAGCAGGGCCGCGATGTCGTCGCCGTCCTCGGCCGCGAGCAGGCGCTCGCCGGTGCGCGTGAGTTGCTCGCGGAAGGCCGCGACCACGGCGTCCTCCTCCGAGTCGGAATCCGAGCCGGCATCCTCAGGCCGGTCCCCGGCGGCCGGGTCGGCGTCGTCGGACCGGTCCGTCGCCGTCGAGCCGTTGCCGGCGTCCGCCACAGTCGACTCGCCGCCGGCGTCCGTCGCCGCGCCGCCGTCCGCGGCGGCCTCGTCGGCGGGCGCGGCGTCGGCGCCCTCGTCGTCGGCCGCCGACGCGGCGTCGTCGAGGGTCGCCTGCGCCTCATCTTCATCGGCGTCGGCGCTGTCGGCGCTGTCGACGGCGGTCGTCGGCGTCGCGGGGGCCTGCACCTCGGCGTCGCCGCCGCCTTCGAGGCGGGCGATCTGTGACTCCGCCCGGTCGAGTTTGCGCTCGAGTTCGTCGCGCTCGCGCTGGAGGCGGTCCACGGTTTCGCGCTTGATCGCCGCGCCGGTGGCGTCCCCGCCGTCGCCGCCTCCGCCGCCCGCGGTGGCGATGGTGTCCGCGATGCGCTCGGCGGCGTGGGACACGTCGCGGGCGCGTTCGAGTTCGGCCTCCAGTTCGTCGATGCGCTCCTGCTTCTGGTCGAGTTCCGACTCCAGTTCCTCGATGCGGTCCTCGCGGCGCTCCTCCTCCTCGGTGATGTCCGCGAGGTCCGCGGTGAGGTCGTCGCTGACCGACTTCAGATCCGGGCGCTCGACGTCCTCCAATCCGGGGGTGGCGCCCGCGTCGAAGGTGCGCTTCCGGCGGAACTGGACCGTGCGCACGGCGTCGTCGGTCCAGTCGGTCTGGACGAAGGCCTGCCCGTCGCCGAGTTCCGGCACCGCCTCGCCGTACTCGCTGCCGACGATGCGCGAGACGACGCGGGTGTCGTTGTCCCACGTCAGCCGGTGCCAGACGAGCCAGTTGGCCTGCGTGATGAAGTCCTTCTTCACGTCGGCGGGGCGCTGGCTGATGCCCAGCAGGCCCAAACCGTGCTTGCGCCCGCGCTTCCCGATCTTGATGAGCATCTGGCCCGTGTCGCCCATCCCCGCGCCCTCGGGGATGTACTCGTGGACCTCCTCGACGACGAGGAGGAAGGGCTTCTTCAGTTTCTTCTCGCGGGCGAACAGGTGGCGGGCCGTCTCGCGGATGAGTTCGTCCGCGGCGTCCGTGTCGAGGAAGCCGGACACGTCGAGGATGATGGGGACGTTCTGTTCGAGCGCGAGGTCCGCGAGTTTCGTCGCGTGCTCGGGGCCGACCTGGAGGTCACACTCCTCGTCGGCGCCGACGTGGAGCAGTTCGTAGGTCTCCTTCAGCCCGTAGTACTCGCCGTCGGTGTCGACGATGAGGACCGGAAAGCCGGCCTCCAGCAGTTCCTCGACCACGACGCTCGCGGTGTTGCTCTTCCCCGATCCCGACTTGCCGGTGACGAAGGCCCGCCCGGTCAGCACCTGCTCGACCGGGAGCGACACGGGGTCGCCGTCGGTCGTCTCGCCGACCCGGATGGAGCGCTCGTCGCCGTTGGCGTCGCCTGACATGGCCGCGTTGTCGAGGCGGACGTGACGGCACCGGATAAAACCCTACGGCAGTCCCAACTCGACCGGCGGGTCGCCGACGGTGTACCCCTCGACCCGGCCGTCGGGACGCAGGCGCACGATTGCGGCGGGTTCGTGCCCCACCGCCGGGCGCCCGTCGCGCACGCGGTACCAGGTGTCATCGGGGAAACTCGAACAGTCCACGACGAGCATCGCCTCGGGGTGTTCGCGGAGTTGCCCGTCGGTCTTCGTCGCGACGGTGTCGCGGATGGCCGCCGCGGGCGTGCCGGCGGCGCGACGGGAGACGGGGAGCGGGCGGGTCACCTCCACGAGGGCGCCGTCAGCGCGGAAGTCGAGCGCGTGCCCGCTGTCCAGTTCGATCTCGGGGGTCACCTCGTAGCCCGCGTCGTGGAGGAGTTTCGCGACGTTGAACTCCCCCATCGCGGCGCTCATGCGGACGTGGTCGACGTGCTCGGAGGTGCCGAGTTTGCCGGCCATGACGTGCCGGTCGCCGTCGAAGATGCCCGAGGAGAGGAAGTCCTCGTAGAAGGCGAGCGCCGCCTCGCCCTCGGCGTCCGGGAACCCCGCGGCGTGCTCCCGGAGGAACGTGCGGGTGCTGTCGCGGCCGTCCTTCGAGAGCAACACCGGGAGGAAGAACCACGAGAGGTGCGGGTACGCCGCCAGCCACGGGGCCTCCTCGTGGAGTTGCGCGAGGAGTTCGCGCTGCGCCCACCGCTCGACGGAGTAGGGCACGGCGTCGAAGCCGTACTTCTCGGTGCGCCAGAGGGCGCTCGGCGTCTCGGTGTTGCCGATCCAGTAGGCGCAGTCGTCGGGGGCGCTGCCGCCCTGCCCCTCGCGCCACGCGAAGAGGGCCACGTCGCCGTTGGCCATCTCGAAGCGGCGCGCCTCGTAGCCGTCGGGCGGGCGGAACCACGGGCCGCGCATCTCGGCGCCGATGTTCGCGTCGAGGTCGGCGAGGAGGTCCGAGCGGACCCGATCGAGGGTCCACGGCGCGGGAGAACAGCGAAATCGCAGCGGGCGTGCCACGGCGTTCCGTAGGAGGGGCGGCGATTTAAGCGTGTCCACGCCGCTGGACCGGGCACACGGCTTCGAAGGCTTTATTCGCTCGCCCGGACACCATCCACCAACGACTATGCCCGAGAAGCCAGCCTCGATGTACCGGGACATCTCGAAGCCGTCGTACACGCGACGGGAGTACATCACCGGGATCCCCGGCTCCCAGATCGCCCAGCACAACATGGGCGACCTGCAGAAAGACCAGGACGACTACCCCGTACAGATCAGCCTCGTCTCCGACGAGACGTGCCAGCTCCGCCACACGGCGCTTGAGTCGGCGCGCCTGAGCGCCAACCGGCACCTCCTCGACACGCTCGGCGAGGGCAACTACAAGATGATGCTCCGCCGCTTCCCCCACCAGGTGCTGCGGGAGAACAAGCAGGCGACGGGCGCGGGCGCGGACCGCGTCTCCGACGGCATGCGGCAGGCCTTCGGTACCCCCGTGGGCACGGCCGCCCGCGTCACCGCCGGCGAGCCCCTGTTCACCGCGTGGTGCGACGTGGAGCAGGCCACCGAGGTCAAGGAAGCGTTCCGCCGCGCGTACAACAAGCTCTCGCCGCCGATGCGCGTCAACGTCGAGCGCGGGCAGGACCTTCTGAACCGGTAACTTTTGGGTGCCCGGTCCCGGATCGGGCGACATGCTTCGGCTCGCGGTCGCGAACCGCAAGGAGACCTTCCAGCGACTGCGCGATCCGCTCGCCGACCGGGGTATCGAACTCGTCCACACGCCGGTCCGTGAGCGGACCGTCTCGCTCGCGGACCCGCCGTGGCCCGACGACCTCGACGCCGGCTTCGTGTTCCCGGGCCGAATCATGGAGGGCGGAGTCTTCGACGCCGTCGCCGACGTGCCGTGGCTCAACGGCCGCGACGCGGTGCTCACGTCGCGAAACAAGGCCGGGGTCGTCGCCGCACTCGACGACGCGGGCGTGCCGGTCCCCGACTCCGTCTTCGTCTCGAACCCCGTCGACGACGCAGAGGTCGCCGACGCCGTCGCGCACCTCGACGCCCCGGTGGTCGTCAAGCCGAACTCCACGACGCGCGGCATCGGCGTCACGAAGGTCCACGACGCCGACTCGCTGTCGGGCGTCACGGACTACCTCGATCTGGTCCACGACTACGTGGCGACCGGCGACAAGTCCTACCTCGTGCAGGAGTACCTGCCCGAGGCGCGGGACTACCGAGTGATGGTACTCGACGGCGAGTACGTCGGTGCGGTGGAGCGCCGCATCCCCGAGGACGCGGCCGGCGGCCGCTGGAAGCACAACGTCCACCGGGGCGCCGAGGCCGTGGGCGTCGACCTGGACTCCGATCTCAGGGCGCTCGCGGAGCGGACGGCCGACGTGCTCGACGTGCGACTGCTGGGGGTCGACCTGCTGGTCACCGAGGACCGGGCGGTGGTGAACGAGACGAACGCGCGACCGACGGTCGACGCCGCGACGAAGTACGAGCCGGCGTTTTACGACCGGCTGGCAGCGGCGATTCGCGACGTGGCTACTCGAGCGTGATGTCCGCGGAGTCCCCGGACTTCCGGAGAGTTACGTCCAGCACGCCGTTGTTGAACGTGGCCTCGGCGGAGCGCTCGTCCACCCGGGCGGGCAGGCGGACGCGCTCGTCGAACTCGCGGCGCTCTGTGGCGGCGCTGATCGTCAGCACCTCGCCGTCGCACTTCAGCGAGAGCTGATCCTTGCTCACGCCCGGGAGGTCCGCGACGACGCGGATGCTCTCCTCGGACTCCTGTACGTCGACGTGCGTGTCCGACCCGAAACCGGAGGGGTCGGTGACGTCGTCTCCCATCATGTCATTCATCATGCGCTCGACTTCCCGAAAGAAGTCGTCGAAGGGGTCCTCGCCGTCGTCATCGCGCATCCTGGCTGGGGCTAGGGAACTACCGGGCAAAAGCCTTCTGGGGAGGAAAACCGTTAGGTCGCCCCCGACCCGACCCGAGCCCATGAGTCTGCGAGACGCCGCCGAGACGGCGGTGAAGCAGTGTCTGGACCTCGACCCCGGGGAGTCCTGCGTGGTCGTCACCGACGAGAAGCGGGTCGCAATCGGCGAGGCGCTCTACGAGGTGGCGAGCGAGGTGACCGAGGACGCCGCCATCCTGCGCTATCCGCCGGGCGAGCAGCACGGCGCCGAGCCGCCGGCCCCCGTCGCGGGCGCGCTCCGCGAGGCCGACGCCTTCCTCGCGCCGACGACGAAGAGCCTGAGCCACACGCGGGCCCGGTCGCGGGCGAGCGACGCCGGCGCCCGCGGCGCGACGCTCCCGGGCATCACCGAGGACGTGTTCACGACCGGCCTCGACGCCGACTACGACGCCATCCGGGACGCCTGCCGCGATGTGTACGACGCGGTCGCCGACGCCGACGAGATCCGGGTCACCTCGCCGCAGGGCACCGACTTCACCGTGCGCCCGGGCGACCGCGACTGGCGGCAGGACACCGGCATCGTCCACGAGTCGGGCGACTTCTCGAACCTCCCGGCGGGCGAGGTGTTCGTCAGCCCCGAAACGGCCGACGGCACGTACGTCGTCGACGGCACGATGCGGCCCCACGGCCTGCTGGACGAGCCGCTCACCTTCGAAGTCGAGGACGGCGTCGTGACCCACATCTCCGACGACGCGGTCAGAGCGCAGGTCGAAGCCGCCGCCGAGGAGGTGGGGCAGGACGCCTACAACCTCGCGGAACTGGGCATCGGCACGAACGTCGCGGTGACGGACCTGGTGGGGTCGGTCCTCCTCGACGAGAAGGCGGCGGGCACCGTCCACGTCGCCATCGGCGACGACGCCGGCATCGGCGGCGACACGGACGCGCCGCTCCACCTCGACGGCATCCTCCGAGAGCCGACGGTGTTCGTCGACGGCGCGGAACTCACGCTCCCCAGCGCCTAACTCAGCGGGTTTTTACGGCCACGGCCCCTCGATGTGGCCATGAGCGAATCTACGGAACGGGTCGCGGTGCCCTGCCCGTCGTGTGCGCCCGACGTGGAGACGGTCCACGAGGTGCTCACGGAAGGGGGCGGCTTCGCGACGCTTCGCTGCACGCAGTGTCAACACGTCCACAAGGAGCAACTGCCGGAGGCCGAGGAGGTCGAACGCGACGTGATCGTCTCGCAGGACGGCGACTCCCTCTCGACGACCGTCGAGGCGCCGCGCGGCGAGACCATCGCCCGCGGCGAGGAGTTCGTCCTCGAAACCGAGGACGCCATCCTCGAAGTGCGCATCACCGACCTCCAGTTGGGGGCCGAGGAGCGCACCGAGGAGGCCGAAGTCGAGGACGTGGAGACCATCTGGACCCGAGCGGTGGGGAACGTCAGCGTCAACGTCACGATCAACCCCGGCGAGGGCGGCGCGGACTCGCGGGGCGTCAGCCTGCAAGTCCCCGGCGACTACGAGTTCACCGTCGGCGAGGTCGAGGAGGTCGAGGACGAGGCGTTCGAGGTGACCAACATCTTCGTGCGCGAGGACGCGCGCGGCTACGGCTTCGACAAACTCGATCACGAGGGCGACGCGGCGTTCGCCAAGGACGTGAAGCGGGTGTACGGCGTCGACGAGAGCAGTCAGGCGTGGTCCGCCTGGTAACACACGATTGATTACGGGGCGCGGCCAAGCCCTCGTATGGACGACGCGGTGCTCCGGGCCGACATGGTCGACAGCCTCGCCCACGAGTCGAAGGGCGTCCTCCGCTCGGAGCAGGTGGCGCTGGCGATGCGCGAGGTGTCCCGGGAGCCGTTCGTCGCGGACGGGGACCGGGCGTACGTCGATCAGGCGTCACGGCACCGCGGCGCGCGGGTGCTCGCACCGAGCACCGCCGCCAGACTGCTGGAAGCGCTCGGCGCCGGCCCGGGCGACGAGGTGCTCGTGGTCGGCGCGGGCGTCGGCTACACGGTCGCCGTGCTCGCCGAAATCGCAGGCGGGCGCCACGTCCACGCGGTCGACATCGACCGCCGGACCGTGCTCGACGCGCGGCGCAACCTCGCCGAGGCGGGGTACGAGCAGGCCCTCGTGGACTGCCGAGACGGCGCGCAGGGCCTCCCCGAGTACGCGCCCTTCGATCGCATCCTCGTGGAGGCCGCAGGGGCGGAACCGCCGGCGGCCCTCCGCGAGCAGTTGGCGCCCGGCGGGCGACTGGTGATGCCGCTGGGCATGCCCGACCAGACGCTCACCGCAGTCGAGGACGGCGGGGCCGTCGGCGAGTTCGGGCCCGCCGACTTCGACCCGCTGCTGGTCGAGGGCGAGCAGCACTCCGGCGTCGAGCGGAACCGGACGGCGCGCGAGGAGCGCGAGCGGGCGGCCCGCGAGGCGCAGTCCCGAACCGGGTGGGAGCAGGACTGGATCGAGTGGGACTAGCGCTCCAGCACGAGGATCTCTCCGTTCTCGCGCTTGTCGGAGAAGTCCCCGCTCCCGGGCGGCTTGACGTCGATTTCGAGCGTGCCGTCCTGTTGATTCGGGCCGAGTTCGGGGTCGAGTCTAACCGTCGCCACCCCGTCCTCGCCCGTCTCGCCGGTGACGATGTCGCCGAGGGTGGCGGTGTCGCTCCGGACGATGACCGTGGCGCCCGCGACGGGGTTGCCCTCCGAGTCGACGACGGTGACGTTCACGTCCCGTTCGGCGGTGCTCATCACGTCCGGGTCGGGCTTCGCGTCGAGTTCGCTGACCGCGAAGCCGCCGAGCCCGGAGACCATGTTCAACATCAGCGACAGCGTCGTGATGCCGACGATGAACGCGATGACGAGACGGATCGGGAGCCCCTCGATGGCGCGGTCGTCGGCGATGAGGTCGCGCACGGACATTCCACCCGGCGCTGGTCGCGTTCCCGCACTTGAATCTCGGGCCGCGGATTGAAAGGCGAGAGCGCGGGCAACCCCCGCCGTGACGCACGTACTCGGCCGCGACGGCGGGGACGGACCGACGGCGGCGCTGGGCCGCCACCGCGCGCCCGACGGCAGTGCGGGGGCACCGGTGGCGCTCGACCTCGACCGGCCACACGCGGGGCTGGTCGTCGGGAAGCGCGGCACGGGCAAGTCGTACACGCTCGGCGTGCTTGCGGAGGAACTCGCGGCCGCGGCGGGCGTGACGGCGCTCGTCGCGGACCCGATGGGCGCGTTCGACACCCTCGCGGCGGCGGAGGGTGCGGGGGTCGTCGAGCCGACGGTGGCCGCGGGTGACCTCCCGCCGCCCGCGTGGTGTGCGGTGCTGGACGTCGACCCGGCGTCGGCGGTCGGCTCGCTCCTGTGGCGGGCGGCGGACGCGGGGTCGACGCTCGCGGAGATGCGCGAGACGGTCGCGACGGCCGAGGCGCCGGCGGCCGTGACCCGCGCGGCGCACAACCACCTCGCGCTCGCCGAGTCCTGGGACGTGTTCGGCGCGGATGCCCCCGTCTCTGACTGGCTCGACGGCGGCGTGACGGTCCTCGATCTGGCCGGGACGCCGCGCACGGCCGCGAACGCAGTCCTGCGGGCCGTGGCGGCCGCCACCTACGAGCGTGCGCTCTCCGGAAGGGGCCCGCTCCCGTGGCTCCTCGTCGACGAGGCGCACGCGTTCGCAGACGGCGTCGCGTGGGACGGGCTCCGGCAGCTACTGACGCGCGGTCGCCAGCCCGGGGTGAGCGTGGTCCTCGCGACGCAGCGGCCGGGCGCGCTCCCGGCCGTGGCGCCCTCGCAGGCGGACCTGCTGATCGCCCATCGGCTCACCGCCAGCGCCGACCTCGCGGCGCTGCGCGAGGCGCGACCGACCTACCTCGATGTCTCGCTCGCGGATCGGCTCCCCGACGTACCCGGGGAGGCCGTCGTGATCGACGACCGGACCGAGCGAGTCCACGACGTGCGGGTTCGCGAGCGAGAGACGCCCCACGGCGGCGAGAGCCCGCGGGCGAGCCGGCGGGCCTGACCCCCGGAACCGTCACACATTTGGGTGCGCTCGGCCTCCGTACCGATCACATGGCGCTCGCTATCACCGACGCGCTCGCGTGGGTCGTCGTCGCGGGCTTCGCGGCGAGCGCCGCACTCGACGTCGCTGGCGACCGCCCGCGCACGGAGCGCGCGGCGCGCGGCGTGGCGGCGGTGACGTGGGTCGTCTTCGCCGCGTTCTGGGCGCTGCTGGCGCCCCACTACGCCTTCGTCCAGAAGTCCTTCATCGAGGGGATCGGCACCGCGGCGGCCGCGCCGCTGTCGCTGTACGTCGGCTACCTCGTCTGGACGCGGCGGCCCTCGCTGCTCTTCCTCTCGCGAGCCATCGCGGTGATGGGGATCATCTACCTGCCCTTCCAGACGATCGGGTGGCTCCACCAGGCGACCGTCGAAGGCGTCACCGCACAGGCGGCGTGGCTGATGGAGGTGCTGGGCTACGACCCGGTCATCGCGTCCGACGACGTGGCCGCCTCGGTCGACCGCGGCTATCAGGGCGTCCTGATGATCGTCGAGCCCGGGAACCCGCCCGCACGGTGGCGCACGCCGGTCCTGCTGGCCTGCTCGGGCATCGGCTCGATCGCCACGGTATCGGGGCTGGTCCTCGCGGTTCGAGAGCCACTCCGGAAGCGGCTCACTGCGCTGGCGGTCGTGATCCCGATCATCTACGGGCTGAACATCGTCCGCGTCGTGTTCATCGTCCTCGGGTTCAGCCAGCAGTGGTTCCAGATCCTCGTGCCCCAGACGATGAGCGCGTTCGGCGCGACCGACCCGGTGATGGTCTCGTACTTCTGGGCCGACCGGATCATCGCGCAAAGCCTCTCGGTCGTCGTGTTGCTGGCGATGATCTGGGGGCTCCTGCGCTACCTCCCGAGCCTGACCGTCTACGTCGAGGAGATGGCGTACCTGCTCACCGGCCGCGAGATCGACGTCGGCGAGCGGTTCGGCCGGTCCGACTCGGAGTGACAGGCCCCAAAGCCTATGCCGGGACTCGTCAGCCGCCTAACGTATGAAGCAGCGCCGACGCGACGTGCTCTCACTCGGTAGCCTCGCGCTCCCGCTTCTGGCAGGCTGTACCGGGCTTAGTGAGAGCGGCGGGGACCCCACAGACACCGAAACGGTGGAATCGACGGCGACGACCACCGAGACGGCCACGGAGACGGTCACCGGATCGGCGTCGATCACGGGGCTGGAGGTGATGCCCTCGCTCGTGGCGCCGACGACCCCGGATTCGGTCGCGACAGTCGGCGACCGCGCGGAGCAGTTCGTCGTCGCCAGCGTCGCGGGATCGGGCGTCGAGTACGACGACTTTGCGGTGACTGCAGGCGGTGAGACGTACGGCCCGGTAGACCCGGACAGCGACCGCAATTATCGCTCCGTGTGGATCGGCGACGAGTCCGCCTATCCCTACGAGATCGGGGGCGAGGGGTTCGTCCTCTTCTCGCTGCCGAAGCCCCTCGACGTGAGCGGCGCTGCGATCGAGTGGCCCGGCGGCGAGCGTTCGCTCAGCGACGCGGCCGTCGCCCGCCTCGCGCGGCGCCCGACGACGTTCGCGGTGCGATCGTTCACGGCGCCGGACACCGTCGCAGTGGGCGAGACGGCGACCGTCGAGGCGACCGTGGAGAACGTCGGCGAGCGCGCGGGGACGTTCGTCGCCGGCCTCAATCGAAGCGGGCCACGCGTCGCCTACACGCCGGTCGCGGGGGCCGCTGTCGAGGTGAGAGCGGGCGAGACGGACACGTGGACCCACGAGTACCGGCCGACGGACGAGGACGCCGCTGGACAGACGGCTCGGTTCCTGCTTCGGTGGCGCGACGGCGACCGGCGGGAGGCGACCGTCAGCGTCGAGGAGTGACGCGGTGAGAAGACAGCGCCCGAGGCGGGAGTCCCGCGAACAGCGTGAGCGGGACATCGACAGACGCCTGCGAGCGTCTGTCGGGATTTGAACCGAACGAAGACTCGCTGACGCTCGTCTTCTCGGGTTCAAACCCGCGGCGTTTCGCCGCTCACGGTGACGAGCACACGCGAGGCGGTGCTCGTCAATGTTGTTCGCGGCAGAAGACGCCCGAGGCGGGATTTGAACCCCGGTCGCGGCGGAGCCGCTCCCTGCTTCAAATCCCGCGACCGGCCCATCCGACGACGGGCGCTCGCAGCCAAGACTGCTCGCGTTGTCGTCGGAAGAAGACGCCCGAGGCGGGATTTGAACCCGCGTCACAACCGTGACAGGGTTGTATGATGGGCCACTACACCACCCGGGCCTGACGCACCTCATCGTATCCGGGTGATACGCTTAAGACTTTCCAAACGGCAGCCGGCGTGCGCCCGGTTCGCGCACCCGTTCGCGTGTAGTAAGAGTTATGGAGCCGGGGATTTAATTCACCTGTAGTATCTCGTGACCGCTTCTGCCCACAGTCAGGTGCACCCATGGTAGATGTAAGCCAACACGAACTCGTGCCAGAGCACACCGTCCTCGGCGACGACGCCGCCGAGGACGTGCTCGACGAGTACGACGTGACGCGGACCGCACTGCCGAAAATCAAGCTCGACGACCCGGCTCTGCCCGCCGAGGCCGAGCCGGGTGACATCGTCGAGATCGTCCGGGACTCCCGAACTACAGACGAAGCGACAGTTTACCGACTGGTAATCGAATAATGCAAATGGAGAACAAACGGGCGCTGTCGCGTGCCTACTTCTCGAAGGAGCGACTCGCGGAGCATCACTACCGATCGTTCAACGACTTCCTCGACCGCGGCATGCAGGAAGTCGTCGACGAGAAGGGAACCGTCGAAACGGACATCGGCGACAAGGAGGAGGAGGAACCGGTCTTCGTCCGCCTCGGCGACGTCCGCATCGTCACGCCCCGCGTCCGCGAGGCCGACGGCAGCGAGGAACTCCTCTACCCGCAGGAGGCCCGCCTCCGCAACATCACCTACGCCGCCCCGGCGTTCATGGAGATGACCATCGTCCGCGGCGGCGAGGAGACCGAGGAGGAGGTCCTCGACACCACCGAGACGAAGGTCGGCCGTATGCCGATCATGGTCGGCTCCGATAAGTGCAACATCGCGGGCTTCAGCGACGAGGAACTCGTCGAGATCGGCGAGGACCCCGCCGACCCCGGCGGCTACTTCATCGTCAACGGCTCCGAGCGCGTGCTGATGACCAGCGAGGACCTCGCGCCGAACAAGATCCTCGCCGAGTACGACACCCGCTACGGCGACGAGATTCAGGTCGCGAAGACCTTCTCCCAGCGCCGTGGCTACCGCGCGCTCGTCCTCGTCGAGCGCGGCCGCGACGGCCTGCTCGACGTCTCCTTCCCCTCCGTCTCGGGTTCGATCGACTTCGTCACCATCGTCCGGGCGCTCGGCCTGGAGGCCGACGAGGAGATCGTCCACCGCGTCTCCGACGACCCGGAGATCGTGAAGTTCATGCTCGAGAATCTGGAGGAAGCCGAGGTCCAGACGACCGAGGAGGCCATCGAGACGCTCGGCAAGCGCGTCGCGAAGGGCCAGGGCAAGAACTACCAGCTCAAGCGCGCGAACTACGTCATCGACCGCTACCTCCTCCCGCACCTCCACGAGGACGGCGTCGAGGAGGAGGAGGTCCGCATCAACAAGGCCTACTACCTCTGCCGGATGGCCGAGGCCTGCTTCGAACTCGCGCTCGGGCGGCGCGAGCCCGACGACAAGGACCACTACGCCAACAAGCGCCTGAAGGTCTCGGGCGACCTGATGAAGGACCTGTTCCGCACGGCACTCAACAAGCTGGCGCGCGACGTGAAGTACCAGCTCGAACGCGCCAACATGCGCAACCGACAGCTCACCGTCAACACGGTCGTCCGCTCGGACGTGCTGACCGAGCGCCTCGAGCACCCCATCGCGACGGGGAACTGGGTCGGCGGCCGCTCGGGCGTCTCCCAGCTCGTCGACCGCACCGACCACATGGGCGTCCTCTCGCACCTGCGCCGTCTGCGCTCTCCCCTCTCCCGGTCCCAGCCGCACTTCGAGGCGCGGGACCTCCACGCGACCCAGTGGGGTCGCATCTGCCCCTCCGAGACGCCGGAGGGTCCGAACTGCGGTCTCGTGAAGAACTTCGCACAGGCGATGGAGCTCTCGGGTCACGTCGACGACGAGGGCGAACTCAAGCGGGAGCTCTCTTCCATGGGCGTCGAGGGCATCCCCGGAATCAACACCCCCCAGACCCCTGCAGACGACTAACATGAGCCAACAACGAGAAGCCAAAGTGTACGTCAACGGTAGCCTGATCGGGACACACCCCGACCCCTACGAACTCGCGGACCAGGTCCGCGAGGCGCGTCGCCGCGGCGACGTGAGCGAGATGGTCAACGTCTCGGTGAAAGAGCGGACCCGCGAGGTCATCATCAACGCCGACGCCGGCCGGGCGCGCCGCCCGCTCATCGTCGTCGAGGACGGCGACCCCCTCGTCTCGGAGGCCGAGATCGAGGGCATCCAGTCGGGCGACCTCGACTTCGAGGACCTCGTGGAGAACGGCAGCGTCGAGTTCATCGACGCCGAGGAGGAAGAAGACATCCTCGTCGCCGTCGACGAGGAGGACCTCACGGACAACCACACCCACCTCGAGATCGACCCGCAACTCATCTTCGGCATCGGTGCCGGGATGGTTCCCTACCCCGAGCACAACGCCAGCCCCCGCATTACCATGGGTGCGGGGATGATGAAGCAGTCGCTGGGCCTGCCGGCCGCCAACTACCGCATCCGGCCGGACACCCGCCAGCACCTCCTGCACTACCCGCAGGCGGCGATGGTCAACACCCAGACGACCGAACAGATCGGCTACGACGACCGCCCCGCCGGGCAGAACTTCGTCGTCGCCGTCATGTCCTACGAGGGCTTCAACATCGAGGACGCGCTCGTCATGAACAAGGGCTCGGTCGAGCGCGCGCTCTCCCGCTCGCACTTCTTCCGCACCTACGAGGGCGAGGAGCGCCGCTACCCCGGCGGGCAGGAAGACCGCTTCGAGATCCCGGACACGGACGTCCGGGGCAGTCGCGGCGAGGACGCCTACACGCACCTCGACGACGACGGCCTCGTCAACCCGGAGACGGTCGTCGACGAGAACTCGGTCCTGCTGGGCAAGACCTCCCCGCCCCGGTTCCTCGAAGAGCCGGACGACATGGGCGGGCTCTCGCCCCAGAAGCGCCGCGAGACGAGCGTCACGATGCGCTCGGGCGAGGACGGCGTCGTCGACACGGTGACCCTGATGGAGGGCGAGGACGGCTCGAAGCTCGCGAAGGTCTCGGTGCGCGACGAGCGCATCCCGGAACTCGGCGACAAGTTCGCGTCCCGCCACGGCCAGAAGGGCGTCGTCGGCCACCTCGCACCCCACGAGGACATGCCGTTCACGGGCGAGGGCGTCGTGCCCGACCTCGTGCTGAACCCGCACGCGCTCCCCTCGCGGATGACTGTCGGCCACGTCCTGGAGATGCTGGGCGGCAAGGTCGGCGCCATCGAGGGCCGCCGCGTCGACGGCACCGCCTTCACCGGCGAGGACGAGGACGAACTCCGCGACGCGCTCGAGGAGAACGGCTTCGAGTCCTCCGGCAAGGAGGTCATGTACTCCGGCGTCTCCGGCGAGAAGATCGAGGCCGAGATCTTCGTCGGCACCATCTTCTACCACAAGCTGTACCACATGGTGTCGAACAAGATCCACGCTCGCTCGAAGGGGCCGGTGCAGGTCCTCACCCGCCAGCCCACCGAGGGGCGCGCCCGCGAGGGTGGCCTCCGCGTCGGCGAGATGGAGCGCGACGTGCTGATCGGCCACGGCGCCGCGATGGCGCTGAAAGAGCGGCTCCTCGACGAGTCCGACCGCGAGTACGTCCACGTCTGCGCGGAGTGTGGGATGAGCGCGGTCGAGAACGTCGAGCAACGCCGGGTGTACTGCCCGAACTGCGGGGAGGAGACCGACGTCCACGAGCTGGAGATGAGCTACGCGTTCAAGCTCCTGCTCGACGAGATGAAAGCGCTCGGGATCGCTCCGCGACTTGAACTGGAGGACGCAGTCTAATGAGCACCAATCAGGCACCCAAGGAGATCGGCGAAATCAGCTTCGGGCTGATGGACCCCGAGGAGTACCGGGACATGAGCGCCACGAAGGTCATCACGGCCGACACCTACGACGACGACGGGTTCCCCATCGACATGGGGCTGATGGACCCGCGGCTCGGCGTGATCGACCCCGGGCTGGAGTGCAAGACCTGCGGGCAGCGATCGGGCTCCTGCAACGGCCACTTCGGCCACATCGAGCTCGCGGCGCCGGTGATCCACGTCGGCTTCTCGAAGCTCATCCGCCGGCTCCTGCGTGGCACCTGTCGGGACTGCTCGCGGCTTCTGCTCACCGAGGACGAGAAAGAGCAGTTCGAGGACCAGCTCGAGCGGACCCGTGAGCTGAGCCGCGACCCCTCGGACGTGACGAAGGACGCCATCCGCGAGGCCCGCAAGAAGGACCGCTGTCCCTACTGCGGCGAGGAGCAGTTCGACATCAACCACGAGAAGCCCACGACCTACTACGAGGTCCAGCAGGTGCTCGCCGGCGACTACAGCGAGCGCATCGCGGCCGCGATGCAGCCGGACCCCGACGAGGAGGACGGCGAGGCCATCAGCCCGCAGTCCCTCGCGGAGGAGACGGGCATCGACCTCGACCGGATCAACGACATCATGTCCGGCGAGTTCCGGCCCCGGCGCGAGGACCGACAGGCCATCGAGGCCGCCCTCGACGTCGATCTGACCACCGAGGACATGAACAAGCTGATGCCCTCGGACATCCGGGACTGGTTCGAGAACATTCCCGGCGAGGACATCGCCGTCCTCGGGATCGACCCCGAGAAGTCCCGGCCCGAGTGGATGATCCTCACCGTGCTGCCGGTGCCGCCGGTCACCGCGCGGCCGTCGATCACGCTCGACAACGGCCAGCGCTCCGAGGACGACCTCACCCACAAGCTGGTGGACATCATCCGCATCAACCAGCGGTTCATGGAGAACCGCGAGGCCGGCGCGCCCCAGCTGATCATCGAGGACCTCTGGGAACTGCTCCAGTACCACGTCACCACGTTCATGGACAACGAAATCTCGGGGACGCCGCCCGCGCGACACCGCTCCGGGCGCCCGCTGAAGACCCTCTCCCAGCGTCTGAAGGGCAAGGAGGGGCGCTTCCGTGGCTCGCTCTCCGGGAAGCGCGTGAACTTCTCGGCGCGGACCGTCATCTCGCCGGACCCCACCCTCTCCCTGAACGAGGTCGGCGTCCCGGACCGGGTCGCCACCGAGATGACCCAGACGATGGTCGTCAACGACGAGAACGTCGGCCGCGCGCGCCAGTACGTGCGCAACGGCCCCGAGACCCACCCCGGCGCGAACTACGTGAAGCGCCCCGACGGGCGCCGCGTCCGGGTCACCGAGAAGGTCTGTGAGGAACTCGCCGAGCGCGTCGAACCGGGCTGGGAGGTCCAGCGACACCTCGTGGACGGGGACATCGTGCTGTTCAACCGACAGCCCTCGCTCCACCGGATGTCCATCATGGCCCACGAGGTCGTGGTGATGCCGTACAAGACGTTCCGGCTCAACACCGTCGTCTGTCCGCCGTACAACGCCGACTTCGACGGCGACGAGATGAACATGCACGCGCTCCAGAACGAGGAGGCCCGCGCGGAGGCCCGCGTGCTGATGCGCGTGCAGGAGCACATCCTCAGCCCCCGCTTCGGCGAGAACATCATCGGGGCGATCCAGGACCACATCACGGGGACCTACCTGCTCACGAACGAGAACCCCCACTTCAACGAGACGCAGGCCCTCGACCTGCTCCGCGCCACGCGCGTCGACGAACTGCCCGCCTCTGACGGGTCCGAGGACGGCGAGGCCTACTGGACGGGCCGCACGCTGTTCTCGGAACTGCTCCCCGACGACCTCACCCTCGAATTCGAGGGGACCGACGGGAGCCCGGTCGTCGTCGAGGACGGCGAACTGATCGAGGGCACCATCGCCGAGGACGAGGTCGGCGAGTTCGGCGGCGAGATCGTCGACACGATCACGAAGGTGTACGGCGAGACGCGCTCGCGCATCTTCATCAACGAGGTCGCGGCGCTCGCGATGCGCGCCATCATGCACTTCGGGTTCTCCATCGGCATCGACGACGAGACGGTGCCCGGGGAAGCCCAGGAGCGCATCGATGAGGCCATCGAGAACGCCTACGACCGCGTCGAGGAACTCATCGAGATCTACGAGGCCGACGACATGGAGTCGCTGCCCGGCCGGAGCGTCGACGAGACGCTCGAGTTGAAGATCCGGCAGACGCTCGGTCGCGTGCGTGACTCCGCCGGCGACATCGCCGAGGAGCACTTCGCGGACGACAACCCCGCCGTCGTCATGGCCCGCTCCGGTGCGCGTGGGTCGATGCTGAACCTCACGCAGATGGCCGGCTGTGTCGGCCAGCAGGCAGTCCGCGGCGAGCGGATCAACCGCGGCTACGAGGACCGCACCCTGAGCCACTTCGAGCCGAACGACCTCTCCGCGGAGGCCCACGGCTTCGTGGAGAACTCCTACACGAACGGGCTCGGCCCGAAGGAGTTCTTCTTCCACGCGATGGGTGGCCGCGAGGGGCTGGTCGACACGGCAGTCCGGACCTCGAAGTCCGGCTACCTCCAGCGCCGCCTCATCAACGCCCTCTCGGAGCTGGAAGCGCAGTACGACGGCACGGTCCGGGACACCTCGGACACGGTCGTCCAGTTCGAGTTCGGCGAGGACGGCACCTCCCCGGTGCAGGTGTCCTCCTCGGAGGACGCCGACATCGACGTGGGGAACGTCGCCGACCGCATCCTCGATTCGGAGTTCGAGAGCGAGGCCGAGCGCTCTGAGTTCCTCGGCGAGCAGAGCGAGCCGACGAACCTCTCCGAGCACGGCGAGACGTGGACCGTCGAGGAGCCCATCGAGCCGGCACCCAGTTCCGAGGCCGCGCCGGCCGAGGAGGTGAACGATGACTGAGATCAGCGACGACGTGCGCGCCGTCGTCGAGGACACCGAGATCCCCGACCGACTGGTGGAGGAGATCTACGACACCATCCGCGAGCGCGACGACGTCACGGTGCAGGACGCCGCCGACATCGCGGAGGCAGTCGAGAGCCAGTACCTGGAGACGCGCGTCGACCCCCTCGACCCGGTCGGCACCGTCTCCGCGCAGTCGATCGGCGAGCCCGGGACCCAGATGACGATGAACACGTTCCACTTCGCGGGCGTCGCGGAGATGGACGTGACACAGGGCCTCCCCCGGCTCATCGAGCTGGTGGACGCCCGGAAGACCCCGGACACGCCGATCATGACGGTCCACCTCGAAGACGAGTACGCGACCGAGCGCGAGAAGACCCACGAGGTCGTCTGGAAGATCGAGTCGACGAAGATCCTCTCGCTGGGCGACATCTCGACGAACGTGGCGGACATGGTCGTCGAGATCGACCTGAACGAGGATACCCTCGCCGAGCGGTGGCCCACCTACGACGACGTGGGCATCGTGGCCAGCGAGATCGCGGAGACGATCCAGGACAGCCTCGGCGTCGAGACGAACCGGAACGGCACCGACATCACCTTTGGCCCCTCCGAGCCGTCGTACCGCGAACTGCTCCAGCTCGTCGAGCAGCTCCGGGACATCGTGTTCAAGGGCATCGAGGACGTGACCCGGGTCATCATCCGCAAGGAGGAGACCGAGCAGGGCGAGGAGTTCGTCCTCTACACTGAGGGGTCGGCCTTCGGCGACGTGCTCGACATCGAGGGCGTCGACGCCAGCCGCACCTCGTGTAACAACATCCACGAGATTCGGCGCACGCTGGGCATCGAGGCCGCCCGCGAGGCCATCATCAACGAGATGATGGACACGCTCGAGGAGCAGGGGCTGGGCGACGTGAACGTCCGGCACCTGATGCTCGTCGCGGACATCATGACCAACGACGGCGAGATCCAGTCCATCGGCCGCCACGGCATCTCCGGCTCGAAGGACTCCGTGCTCGCCCGCGCGGCGTTCGAGGTCACGGTGAACCACCTCCTCGACGCCGCCACCTACGGCGAGGTCGACGACCTCAACGGGGTCACCGAGAACGTCATCGTCGGGAAGCCGATCAAGCTCGGCACCGGCGACGTCGACCTCCGGATGGGGTCGAAGCTCGACGCCGCCGACGAGGAGACCGAGCCCGACGCCGAGGCCGAGGTCGGCGCCGAGTCCGCCGGCGACTAAGAGCCGATGCCGGTCACGCTCTCCGACGAGGCCCTGCGACACGTCGCGGCCTTCGAGGAGGCGACGGAGGCGACGGCCCGGGACTGCCTCGTCGAGGAGGACCGCGTCGTGTTCGTCGTCGCGGCGGGCGAGATGGGCGCGGCGATCGGTCCCGCGGGCGAGTACGTCGAGGCGCTCGAATCGCAGTTCGGGACGGACGTGGTCCTCGTGGAGGACGCCGACACGGCCGCGACCTTCGTCGCGAACGCGCTCGCGCCCGCCGCGGTGCGCAACGTCACCGTCAGCGAGAACGACACGACCGTCGCCTACGTCGAGGTGGCGGCCGCCGACCGCGGGGTCGCCATCGGCGCCGACGGCCGCAACATCGCCCTCGCGCGGACGCTCGCGGCGCGACACTTCGGAATCGACGACGTGCAGTTGACTTAGCGACACCGGACGCGGCTCAGATTCTCCCGCCGAGTCGGCTCGGGCGCGCCGAGCCGGGTCGGTTCGGCCACGTAGACGACTTCGACAGACGCCAGGTCCGGCGCGCGCCGGCAGAGGGCGCGCGCGAAGTCCGCGGCCCGGGCGTCCCCCCGGTAGACGTTGGCGAGGTACTTCCGCCAGCGGTCGCTGGGGTAGGTCGACGCGAGGTTCGGCGGGCGGTCCCACGACACCGGGCCGCCCCGGAACGCGTCGACGCGCTCGCCCGAGGCGAGCGTGCCCGGCACGACGTACCAGCCGTCGACGGAGAGCGGTTCGGGGGCGAACATGTCCCAGCGCTCTGACGCGGGGGCGGGCGGGCCGTCGCCGACCACCGCGGCACTCAGCCCCGGCGCGTCCCAGACGAGCACGAGGACCAGCAGGACCGCGACGACGGTCCGGGCCGCGGGACCGCGCCACCGCTCGACGGACGCGGGGAGCGCGAGGCGACGAGGCGATGACACGGGCGGGAGCGCCGACGCGAGGGGCGCGACGCGGCGCTCGACCGCGTCCCAGACGAACGGCGGAAAGAACGGGAGCAGGGCCGCGACGGCGACGAGCGGAAACAGGCCGAGATGCATCGTGGCGAACATGCCGAGGTGCGCGCCGACGAACAGCGCCGCCAGCGCGGCGCGGGCGCGGCCGGTCGCGAGGACGAGCAGCGGCGACGCGCAGACGAGCGCGAGCCAGCCCCACGCCGCGACCCGCAGCAGCGTCGGCGCGCCGGTCAGCGCCGCTCCCAGTGGGGTAGTGAACTGGTCGAGGCTGAACACGTAGCGCACGGCCTCGCCCGCGAGCCACTCCTCGCCCTGAAGTTTCAGGACCGCGTTGACGGGGTAGACGACGACCACCTGCAGGAGGACGGCCGCCGAGGCGACCCCGACGACGCGGTCGGCGGCCCTGCGGTCGGCGTCGACGGCCCACCGGGCGCCGAGCGGGAGGAACAGGGCCCAAAACGTCACCCGGCGGAGCAACACGTCGCCGCCGTTCAGCACGAAGGGGTTCCGGGCCTGCAGCGAAACCAAGAGGACCCACGAGATCAGCAGGGCGAGACGGGTCCGATAGCCGACGAGGAGCGCCAGCGCCGCCGCGCCCGCGAGACAGAAGAGGGCGACCTGCACCCACGCCGCCCCGGAGAGTGCGTGGATCGACAGCCGGGAGAAGAGGGGGAACGCCTCGCGGAGCGCCGGGCGCGGGAGGACGCCCGCGTCGGTGTAGAACGCCCGGAGCGACCGAGCGCGGAGGAGCAAGTCGACGAGGATGAGGGCCCCCACGGCGATTCGGAACGCGGCGAGCGCCCGCGGGTCGACGCCGACCCGGGTGGCGAGCGCGCGGCGGAGTCGGGAGGCCATCGGTGAGTGGCACACGGGAGCGGGGCGAGTAAGGTCTGTCGGCGCCGCTGCGGCCGGGATCGAAAAGGTGGGGCTTAAGTGGATCCGTCGGGTACGGAAGCGTACTATGGCGAACGGCAAGTACGCCGCGCGGAAGCTGAAGAAGGACCGCCAGGAGCAGCGGTGGTCCGACCCGGACTACGCGCGGCGTGAGAGCGGCGGCGGCGCGGACCCCCTCGAGGGTGCGCCGCAGGGACGCGGCATCGTACTCGAAAAGGTGGGCATCGAGGCCAAGCAGCCCAACTCCGCGATCCGGAAGTGTGTGCGGGTCCAGCTCATCAAGAACGGGAAGCAGGTCACCGCCTTCTGCCCGGGCGACGGCGCCATCTCCTTCATCGACGAGCACGACGAGGTTACCATCGCCGGCATCGGCGGCGCGAAGGGCCGCGCGATGGGTGACCTCTCCGGTGTCAACTACAAGGTCGAGAAGGTCAACGGCGTGTCGCTGATCGAACTCGTTCGCGGAAACGCGGAGAAGCCTGTCCGATAATGTCCAGCGAAGCACCCGAACCCGAGCAACCCGCCGGGACCGAGGACGGCACAGGCGCGAAGCTGTTCGGCGAGTGGGACGTCTCCGAGATCGAGTACACCGATCCCAGCACCCGCCGCTACATCACGGTCACGCCCGTCGCGCACACGATGGGCCGTCACGCCGACAAGCAGTTCAAGAAAAGCGAGATCTCCATCGTCGAGCGGCTCATCAACCGCCTGATGCAGACCGACGAGAACACCGGGAAGAAACAGCAGACGATGCGCATCGTGCGCGAGGCGTTCACCGAGATCGAGGACCGCACCGAGGAGAACCCGGTGCAGGTGCTCGTCGAGGCCGTCGAGAACGCCGCGCCGCGCGAGGAGACCGTTCGCCTGAAGTACGGTGGCATCTCCGTCCCGAAGGCCGTCGACACCGGCCCCCAGCGCCGCGTCGACCAGGCCCTGAAGTTCCTCGCCGAGGGCACCCACCGCGGGTCCTTCAAGACGACGACCAGCGCGGAGGCCGCTCTCGCCGACCAGCTCCTGGGCGCCGCCGACTACGACGTGTCGACCTACGCGATCAGCCAGAAGGAAGAGCAGGAGCGCGTCGCCGCCGCCGCACGCTGATCTCCGACTTCTCTCTTTGTTTTTTCGACGCGCAGTGGCGACGCCGTCAGTCCGCCGCGGGCCCGCTGGTCGAGGGCTGTGCGTCCACGTAGTCGCTGACCACGTCCGCGAGCGCGCGCCGGTACTCGCTCTCCGAGGGGTCCTCGGCGAGCGTGCGGAAGGACTCGCGGAACCGGTCCACGTCGATGTGGGGCGCGTCGTCGGCCGCCGCGTGCGCGAGGTCGTAGATGGGGTGGCCCGCCTCGATGGCGTCGTGGCGTTCGAGGAGCGCGAGCGCGAACGCCGCGTTGACGGCGGTAATCGGTGGATCGGCCGCCGCGGTCAGCCGCTGGCCGGCGGCCGTCGCGGGCCGGTCGGCGACCGCGGCCGCGAGTTCCGATTCGAGGAACGCCGACAGTTTCTCCGCGGGCCCGACCCGGAGCGTGATGTCGTCGGCGTAGATGTCGCGGGTGTGGTTCGCGATCTGGTAGCAGTGGGCCAGCACCCGCCGCTCGATTTCCTTGCCCGCCAGCGCGAGGAAGAGCACCTCGTCGGTGTCCTGCGTGTGGGAGGGGTGAGCCTCCTCGTGGCGGCGCATGTGGGCGTACTCGTGAAGCGCGAGTTCCCGCGCCATCGCCGAGGTGGCGGCCTGCGCGGAGATGTTGAGGACGTGTCTGTCCTCGTGGTGGCCGACCCACGTCCGCTCGTCGGGGTCCGCGCGGATCCGGACCTCGACCGGTCGTTCGAGGTCGTGCTCCGTCTCGAAGAGGTCGCGGGCGCCGAGAAACGGCGTCGGCGGCCCGTCACCGGTCACGCGTACGTCCATACGGCATCTAGGAGGGGCAGCGCGCCAATCACTCTTGCGCCCTCCGCGGTATTTGTTCACACGGGACTCGACGGATCGGCGTCGTGCGGCCCGCACGCGACGCGTTTCCGGAGCGAGGCGGTGGCGAAACACTACCCTTTTCACGGTGCTCCAAGTATCCCGTTCCATAATGGGCCGACGCAAGAAGATCGTGGAACAGTGTGAGCGACTGATGAACGAGCCGGAGAACATCCGGAACATCGCCATCGCCGCTCACGTGGACCACGGCAAGACGACCCTCACAGACAACCTGCTCGCCGGCGCAGGGATGATCTCCGACGACACCGCGGGCGAGCAGCTCGCGATGGACACGGAGGAAGACGAGCAGGAGCGTGGGATCACCATCGACGCGGCGAACGTCTCGATGACCCACGAGTACGACGGCTCGGACCACCTCATCAACCTCATCGACACGCCGGGCCACGTCGACTTCGGCGGCGACGTGACCCGCGCGATGCGCGCCGTCGACGGCGCGCTCGTCGTCGTGGACGCCGTCGAGGGCGCGATGCCCCAGACGGAGACGGTGCTCCGGCAGGCCCTGCGGGAGGGCGTGAAGCCCACGCTGTTCATCAACAAGGTCGACCGCCTCATCTCGGAGCTCCAGGAGGGGCCCGAGGAGATGCAGGAACGGCTCCTGGACGTCATCCGGGACGTGAACGAGCTGATCCGCGGGATGGCCGAGAACATGGACGACATCCCCGAGGACTGGACCGTCTCCGTGGAGGACGGCACGGTCGGCTTCGGGTCCGCCCTCTACAAGTGGGGCGTCTCGATGCCCTCGATGCAGCGCACCGGGATGGACTTCGGCGACATCATGGACCTCGAGCGCGCGGACAAGCGCCAGGAGCTCCACGAGAAGACGCCGCTGGCCAACGTCGTGCTCGACATGGTCTGTGAGCACTTCCCGAACCCGGTCGACGCCCAGCCCGACCGCATCCCGCGCATCTGGCGGGGCGACGCCGAGTCCGAACTCGCGGAGGACATGCGGCTGGTCAACGAGGACGGCGAGGTCGTCTTCATGGTCACGGACATCTCGATGGACCCCCACGCGGGCGAAATCGCCTCCGGCCGCGTCTTCTCCGGCACGCTGGAGAAGGGCCAGGAGCTGTACGTCTCCGGGACGGCGGGCAAGAACCGCCTCCAGAGCGTCGGCCTGTTCATGGGTGGCGAGCGCGAGGAGGTCGAGGAGGTCCCCGCCGGCAACATCGCCGCGGTGACCGGCCTCCGGGACGCCATCGCCGGCTCCACGGTCTCCAGCGTCGAGATGACGCCGTTCGAGTCCATCGAGCACATCTCCGAGCCGGTCATCACGAAGTCCATCGAGGCCCAGAACATGGACGACCTGCCGAAGCTCATCGAGACGCTCCAGCAGGTCGCGAAGGAGGACCCGACGATTCAGGTCGAGATTAACGAGGACACGGGCGAGCACCTCATCAAGGGGCAGGGCGAACTCCACCTCGAAGTCCAGACCCAGCGCATCGAGCGCAACCAGGGCATCCCCGTCTCCACCGGGGAACCGATCGTCGTGTTCCGCGAGGCGCCCCAGTCCGAGAGCCAGGAGGTCGAGGGCATCTCGCCGAACCGCCACAACCGCTTCTACATCTCCATCCAGCCGCTCAGCGAGGAGATCGTCGAGGCGATCAAGATCGGCGAGGCGTCCATGGACATGCCCGAGCAGGAGCGCCGCGAGGCCCTCCAGGACGCGGGCATGGACAAGGACGACTCCCAGAACGTCGAGGACATCATCGGCACCAACATCTTCCTCGACCAGACGAAGGGGATCCAGCACCTCAACGAGACGATGGAGCTCGTCATCGAGGGGCTCGAAGACGCGCTCGGCGAGGGGCCGCTGGCCGCCGAACCCGTCGAGGGCGCGCTGCTGCGCCTCCACGACGCGCGCCTCCACGAGGACGCCATCCACCGCGGTCCGGCGCAGGTCATCCCGGCGACCCGGGAGGCCGTCCACAACGCCCTGATCGACGCGGAGATCATGCTCCTCGAGCCGATTCAGGACGTGCGCGTCGACGTCCCCTCGGAGTACATGGGCTCGGCCTCCGGCGAGATTCAGGGTCGCCGCGGCCGCGTCGACGACATGTACCAGGAGGGCGACCTGATGGTCGTCGAGGGCGTCGCGCCCGTCGAGGAGATGATCGGCTTCTCCAGCGACATCCGCTCGGCCACCGAGGGCCGCGCGTCGTGGAACACGGAGAACGCCGGCTTCCGCGTGCTCACCGAGAGCCTCCAGCGCGAGAAGATCATGGAGATCCGGGAGCGCAAGGGGATGAAGCTCGAACTCCCCGAGATCGTCGACCACTTCTGAGGCGGGCGACGCGCGCTTCGCGCGCACCCCTCGACGCGGCGATGCAGCGCAGTTTCTCGCGGTCCGGCACAACGGCTTAGTACCGCCACGATCCGTCCCGAGACATGGCGACACCGCTCGACGTGGCCGACGGCTTCGACGTCCACGACCACCGCGACGGGCTGAAGCTTCTGACACAGGACGCGGGGACGTGGCACCTCGCAAATCCGGACGACGCGTACGCGTGCCCGGCCTGTGGCGGGTCCTTCGACCGGCTGTTCGTCTCCGACGAGGCGGAGGTGACCTTTGGGAGCGCGCCGAACGGCCCGATCTGTCTCGTTCGCGCGCCCGAGCGGCTGCTTGTCCTCACGCACGGAGAGCGAGCATAGAAGCCTTCTTACCGGTCGGGGCCACACGCGGTGGTATGCGGAACACGAGCCCCGACGGCGACTCCGGCGGTCGATCCGCGCCGGACGCTCCGCGCGTGGCCGACGGTGGGGAGCAGTTGCAGGCCCACACCGTCCGGCTGGAGCTCGTCGACGAGCCCGGCGAACTGCTGCGTGCGCTGAACCCCATCGCGACGCACGGGGGGAACCTTCTCTCGATATTCCACGAACGGGGCTCGCTCACACCGCGGGGACACATCCCCGTCGAGATCGACCTGGAGTGCCCGGCTGGCCGCCTGGACACCATCGTCGACGCGCTCCGGAACAACGGCATCAACGTCATCCAGACCGACGCCGAACGCTACCGGGAGCACGTCGAGGTCGTGCTCGTCGGCGCGCTCATCGAGACCGACCTCTCGGCGACCCTGACGGCCATCGAGGAGTGCGAGGAAGCCACGGTCGTCGACATGTCGCTGACCGCGCCCAACGGCGAGGACGTGGCGAGCGCGCGCCTGAGCCTCGCCGCCGCGGGCGGCGCGGTGGACGCGGCGCTCTCGCGAGTGCGCGAGGTGGCGGCGGAGAAGGACCTGCACGTCATCGAGCCGCTCGTGGGGGGCGACCGATGAAGCTGGCCGTCCTCGGCGCGGGCGCGGTGGGCGCGTCCGTCGCGGAACTCGCGGGCGACTACGGCCACAGCGTGACGGCCATCGCGGACTCCTCGACGGCGGCCGTCGACCCCGAGGGCATCGACCCCGACGCGGCGCTCGACCGGAAAGCGTCGGGTGAGGGCCTCGGCAAGGCCGACCCCGACGACGCCCTCGCGGCGGAGTACGACGTGCTTGTCGAGGCGACGCCGACCACGCTGGGCGACGCCGAACCCGGCTTCTCGCACGTGGCGGCGGCGCTCGAACGCGACCGCCACGTCGTCCTCGCGAACAAGGGGCCGGTCGCCGAGCGCTACGATGACGTGCGGGCGCTCGAAGCCGACAGCGCGGGTCAGGTGCTGTTCGAGGCGACCGTCGGCGGCGCCATTCCGGTGCTCTCGACGATCCGCGGGCTGGGGGCCGAGCGGGTGTCTGCGGCGCGGGGCATCCTCAACGGCACCGCGAACTTCGTGCTGACCCGGATGGCCGCCGAGGGCCTGAGCTACGAGCACGTGCTCGCGGAGGCCCAGGACCTCGGCGTCGCCGAGCCCGACCCGGCCTTCGACGTGGAGGGGACCGACGCGGCGCTGAAGTGCGCCATCCTCGCGAATGTGCTCTACGGCGGCGGCTACGAACTCGCCGACGTGGACGTCGCGGGCATCCGCGAGATCCCCGTGAGCGCGCTCGAACTCGCGGTCGACGGCGGACAGGCGATCCGTCTCGTCGGGGACGTAAACCCCGACGGGGTTCGGGTCGGACCGCGGCTGGTGCCCGAGAACGGCACGCTCGCGGTGTCGGGCACGCAGAACATCGTCCAGTTGGAGAGCGACCACGCGGGGCGCCTGAACCTCAGCGGCGCGGGCGCGGGCGGCCCGGAGACGGCGAGCGCGGTGCTGGCGGACGTGGATCGGCTCGGTGGCGTGTGAACGCGGCACAAACCGCACGACGACGCCGGCCCCCCGCTGGGGCCGTACCGAAATGGTTTTACGGCAATCCATCGAATTATCCCCACAGAGCGCATCTTCGCGCGAATATCACCATGAGCGACAAACCGCACCAGAATCTGGCCATCATCGGCCACGTGGACCACGGCAAGAGCACGCTCGTGGGCCGCCTCCTGTTCGAGACAGGGAGCGTCCCGGAGCACGTCATCGAACAGCACCGCGAGGAAGCAGAAGAGAAGGGCAAGGGCGGCTTCGAGTTCGCCTACGTCATGGACAACCTCGCCGAGGAGCGAGAGCGCGGGGTCACCATCGACATCGCCCACCAGGAGTTCGACACCGACGAGTACTTCTTCACCATCGTCGACTGTCCGGGCCACCGTGACTTCGTGAAGAACATGATCACGGGCGCCTCGCAGGCGGACAACGCGGTGCTCGTGGTCGCGGCGGACGACGGCGTCCAGCCGCAGACCCAGGAGCACGTCTTCCTCGCCCGCACGCTGGGCATCGGCGAACTCATCGTCGGCGTCAACAAGATGGACGTCGTCGACTACGAGGAGGGTCGCTACCACGAGGTCGTCGAAGAGGTCGAGGGCCTGCTCAACCAGGTCCAGTTCGACACGGACAACGCGAAGTACATCCCCCTCTCCGCGTTCGAGGGCGACAACGTCGCCGAGCACTCCGAGAACACCGACTGGTACGACGGCCCGACCCTGCTCGAGGCCCTCAACGACCTGCCGGAGCCGGAGCCGCCGACGGACGCGCCGCTTCGCCTCCCGATCCAGGACGTGTACACCATCTCCGGCATCGGTACCGTGCCGGTCGGACGCGTCGAGACGGGCATCATGAACATCGGCGACAACGTCTCCTTCCAGCCCAGCGACGTGGGCGGCGAGGTCAAGACGATCGAGATGCACCACGAAGAGGTGCCCGAGGCCGGTCCCGGCGACAACGTCGGCTTCAACGTCCGCGGCATCGGCCAGGACGACATCCGCCGCGGTGACGTCTGTGGCCCCGCCGAGGACCCGCCGTCCGTCGCCGAGACGTTCCAGGCGCAGGTCGTCGTCATGCAGCACCCCTCGGTCATCACGGCCGGCTACACGCCGGTCTTCCACGCGCACACCGCGCAGGTCGCGTGTACGATCGAGTCCATCGACAAGAAGATGGACCCGTCCACGGGCGAGGTCGCCGAGGAGAACCCGGACTTCATCCAGAACGGCGACGCCGCGGTCGTCACCGTGCGCCCGCAAAAGCCCCTCAGCATCGAGCCGTCCTCCGAGATTCCGGAGCTGGGCTCCTTCGCCATCCGAGACATGGGTCAGACCATCGCCGCCGGCAAGGTACTCTCGGTCAACGAGCGATAATCGATGCAACAGGCACGCGTTCGCCTCGCCGGCACGAGCCCGGACGACCTGGACGACATCTGCGGTGACGTCCAGGAGATCGCGGACAAGACTGGCGTCAGCCTCAGTGGTCCGGTCCCGCTCCCGACGAAGGAGCTCGAAGTTCCCTCGCGCAAGTCCCCCGACGGCGAAGGGACGGCGACGTGGGAGCACTGGGAGATGCGCGTCCACAAGCGGCTGATCGACATCGACGCCGACGAGCGCGCGCTTCGCCAGCTGATGCGCATTCAGGTCCCGAACGACGTCTCCATCGAGATCGTCCTCGAGGACTGACCGCTCTCCACTTCTCCATCTCTTCGCGGCGCGCAGCGGCGGCGCCGTACAGCGAGTGTGTGACCCTCCCGGGCTTTTTCCGGGCGCGCGGCCGAGATGCGGACATGGACAGCGCCGCCCTCGCCACCGCCCTCCTCTTCGTCGCCGGCCTCGCGCTCGTCGCCGGGCCGATTGCAGCACCCGCGGACGCGCCGCCGGACCGCGTGGAGTACCGGGTCGACGAACTGAGCGGTCCGGTCGATAGCTGGGAGACGCTCGACTACGAGCACGTCGCCGAGCGAGTGCGGGCGCGCTTCGACGCGGCGCGGGCGAGCGCCGACGGGACACACGTCGTCACCGTGGCGGCCGGCGAGTCGCTCCCGCCGCTCGCCGACCCGGAGCGGCCGGTCGTCGCCTACGACCTCCAGTACGATGGGGCGTGGTACCTGCTGGAGGTGTCCCGCTTCGATCCGGGGGTGCCCGAGGAGGCTCACCTCACTCGTCTGGGGGCGCTCTGTGCGGGCTTGCTCTCCCTGGTCGCGGGCGGCTATGGGGCCGTCACGGCCTGACAGGGCGCTCGGCGAAACAGAAGCTACAAGTGTGCCCGAGGGCCTTGAATTGGATGCGGGCTCGTAGATCAGCGGTAGATCGCTTCCTTCGCAAGGAAGAGGCCCGGGGTTCAAATCCCCGCGAGTCCATCGGGATTGCGCGTCTTCGCGATGGTGCCGTTTTCCGGCTTTTCACACCCACCAGACGGCAGTCTCCAGTTTCGCCACCCGCTATAGCGCCGCCGTTCTGAGGCGAATCCTTCCGAGACACGGGTCCGGGTCCGCGCCGTCGGGGCTTCGGAAGATTCAGGGGTGGTCTGCATGACCTTGACCCGACGCCGCTACAGCGGTAAGCGCGTCGAGGTCGCCCTCGACGAGTGTCCGTTCTGCGACCACGTATTCGTCGAGAACGAGAACCGCCACGACCACCTCCACGAGGAGCACACCCCGGCCGACGCCGGCCTGACGCCGCTCGGCGAGAGGAGCCACGCCGACGGGCCGCTGTTCAAGACGATGCCCGCGGTCGCGACTGACGGGGGTGAGGCCCGTGAGTGACTCGCCCACCGAAGGCGAGTTCGTCCGCGCCTCTCGCCTCTACGACGCCCACGACGGCACCCACACGCTCGCCCACATCGAGATGCGGGCGGACTGGGCCGTCGCCACCTCCGAGGGGGTGCGTCGGCCGTGAGCGCCCAGACGACGTTTTCGGACTGGGACACGAGCGCACCGCTGACGGAGCTGACCGAGGCGGAGCGCGACGCCTACGTCGCGGTCGAGCGCGGCGACTACGGCGTCCGCGAGTTCGCCCGCGAGACGGAGCGCTCACCAGGGACGGTCGGGAACCTCCTCCGGCGAGCACGCGCAAAAATGGGGGGATCGGAGTGAGGTCCATCACCCCCGCCTGCCACGAATATCAGGCCGAACACCTGTTCGCTGACCTCGCGGCGTTCTTCGCGTGCGACCGCCGGGTCAAAGAAGGCGACGGGTCACAGATGGCCACCTTCGCCGTCGACGGCGAGACGTGGGAGGCGAAGCTCTACTATCAGGACTCGGGGATCGTTTGCCCGACCGGCGACGAGCTTCCCACCGGAACGGAGTGGCGGCTCGACGAAGTGCGCGAGTTCCGCCTCGCGGTCGAGCGGGCCGGCGACGAGGACCCGACGGGCGAACAGTCCTTCAACGCCCACTTGCGGCCCCGCTGGGAGGGCATGGAGGTCGAGAACGACCACGGCGACACCTTCGAGTTGGACCTACCCCCGCTCCCCGGCGACGAGGCCGTGAGTATCCGCATCAACGGCTCAAACATCGACTTCGGCCGGTATGGGGAACTGCTACGGCGTGGCTTCGACGCCGTGGGTGTCGGTGCCCGGTACTTCCGGGATCCCCTTCCACACTCGACTGTGACGGACGCCGAGGTGTACGTCCGGCTCGACAAGGACGTGAGCGGCCCTGTGCACGCTCGCGACGGTGCCATCGCAGAGATGGGCCACCTCTTGGAGAACGACCGCGAGGGCTATCGCAAGGTGGTGCAGGATGACGACGACGACCACGGCCGGAACCTCCCGGGCTACTACCACACGGTGACGCTGGGACCGCGGCGGGTCCGCGAGGCCTTCCCGTCGCACGCCACGCCGAAGGAGGTGAAGCACTACTACGCGAAAGAGGCGAAGGACCGGGACGAAGACGACCCGCTCGCCCATCCGAAGCTGGGGGCCAGCTATCAGGTGAGCCGCTGGGACGGGAGCGTGAGGCTCACCGAGGGCGGCGTCGAGCGCGCCGACGGGCCGGCCGTGACCATGACCGAGATGCGCGAGGAGTTGGAGACAACGCTCCGGTCCGTGCTCGCGGACGCGGGGATCGACCTCGCCCCCTCTGGCGGCGACGCGCCCGAGGCGAGCGACATGGGTGATCGCGTCGGCCCCTACGTCGTCGATGCGTACTTCTCGGCCGCGGTAAGCGAGGGCTGGGACGAACCGATCAGCCTCGATCTAACTCACATCCGGCAGGAGCAGGAGAGCATCGTCGTCCGACACCTTGCCGACGGCGGGCTTTCCCCAGTGCAATGGGAGAGCCTCGATACGTTGGTGTCGGACGGCGGCGAGATTGCCCCGGCAGACATCGCCGAGGAGAACGATCGCCACGTCGGGAGCGTCCGGCGCGCCCTGCGGAAGATGGACGATCTGGTCGAGCGGGAGCGCGCCCGCGTGTCGCTAGCGAGCGAGTACGTCGCCGAGATGGTTCACGACGCCGTGAAAGAGGCGCGCGAGAGCCGCCAGCGGATGGTGGAGACGACCGCGAAGGCGGTCGAAGCCGCCGAGCGCGGTATGGGCGAAACGATGAGCGCGTTCGTCGCGTGGGCCGCGAAGCACGGTGTCGACGTGAACGGCGCGCGAGAGGCGCGCCTCACCCTCCGATTCGGTGAGAATGAGTCCTTCCGAGAGACGCGCCGGTCACTCCGCGAAGGGTTCCGCGTGTGGAGGGACGCCGGGCTGCCCGCCGAGGACTACCGGGAGGCCCGCGTCGAGTTCGCGGACGGCGGTCACGCCGTCGCTTGGCGATACCTGTAGCCGCCGCCCGCCGCCGGCCGGGAGCGTCCCGGTCGGCGGATAGCCGTGGCTCCGTTCTTCTCCCCGAGTAACGAAACCCTGCTTTCCCAATCTGGTGCCGAGAGACAAACACACTTGCAGAAGTGAGACCGCGAACCCTGATCGGGCCGCCGACCTGCTCGATGCCGAGCGCGGCGCCGAACGGGGGCCGTTCCGTTTCCCGTTAGGCGTGTACCTAAGGGCACTCAATCAAAACACCCCACACCGCCCGGCCACGGCCTATCGCCGAGGGATCCCGCCTACCAGATCGAGGCGGCCCAAAACCCACAGGAGCACCAGTGCGACGACCCAACCGGGAAAGTCGGCTTGGAGAAAGTTTGTCTTGAGAATTTCTGTCCCAAGTGTTCCTACAACCGCCAAAACCTGTATCAGGAAGCCAAGCGCTAGAGATGCGACCCCAATATTAGCCCTGACAGACTGCTCTGCCTCCGAGCGGATCTGGTCAGTTTTTCGGTCCCCTGAACCGAGCGTTTCGTCTGCAAGAGATGAAGGAGTATGGAGAGAAGGCGTCATCAGAGAGAGGCTGCCAAATACACTAAGAAGCAGACCATATACGACCGGTTGGAGAAGGAATAGTAGATCATAGATCCCGACTAGAGCAAGGATTCTGAAGGTCCCTGCTCGTGGACCATGTTCTACATATTCCTGAGCTAATATCCCCTCAACCCGTTTAACCTGTCTCTCGGTCAAATCTTCATACTGGGCACGCTCGTTCGGCAAAACCGGTAGGATGTGATCGCGAAATAGCTCTTCTTTCCAAGTGAGGTCGGGGCCGGGTTCAGTCATGAATCAACAACACACACTTTGAACAGATACAATTTTTTGAGCCAAGGCGAATTTCCCATATTCTCGATATATTCAGGGCCAATATAATGGTAACTCAAGTGGTATTTGTTGGTGCTGACTTAAACTGAGGCCCCAATTGAGACACGAAACCTATGGAATCGCGCCGATTCCACAGCCACACATCTGCTATCTAGAATGGCCGCAAATATTCAACTGGAAGCTTTCATTCCTCTAGATCCTCTAGGGCGTCGTCCTGCAATTCTTTTGCTTCCTCCCTCAAATCCTCTGGAAGATCCTCAATCGCACCTAAACTCTCATAGAATTTACCTATCCCAATGATGCGACTAGCGACCTGTGTCGATTTTAGCAGAGACGTATAGTAATTCATCGCTATGATTAGAAACATACAGAAAATAGCCGTGAGGATTCCAAAGGAAGCAATCTCCATGCCCCTTGGAAGCGAAATTGATTCGAGTAATACGAAGGTGGCGAATAGTAGTCCACCAATACCTATGACGCCAGCAAGAAATGAGATCTCTCTTAACTGCCGACCAAATCCAGTAGCCTCGATTTCTGTGCTTCGTGAATATCTATGAGATAGCTGGAGAGTTATCGCTAAGGCCGGAAGGACTAGAGCGATCAGCTCAAGAAGGGTTAGAACGACTTCTGTCTTCTGAGTATCAAGCGCTGCTGGCTCCCCTGTTACAAGGTCAACTACAATCGAAATCCCTAGTGCGGTAACGATTGATAAAATGGAAAACCGGTGCTCATCCAGAATGCGTTTCAGCATTTAAACAGGATGAGCAAGCCCTGTGGAATAAAATTGAGGGTGTGGGGCAATTTAGAACAGGCTCGAGGTTGCGATCTTTCTCTGTCTGCTGCCTCGATGTCCTCCCGCCCCGTACCACGTCTCACCGGGGAGCCTCGACGCTGGCACACGCTTGCTGTTCACCACCTGAATGCCACGCCCTCGCTTCCGGAAGGCCACGAACACGTAGGAGCCACCCGCCGCCGCGAGCTTGTCGTGGTACTCCTCGAACACGCGGAACCGCGGGTAGTCCCGCGACAAGTCCGTGCTCTTGATCTCGACCGGGCGACCCTGCCGGTCCACCGCGTCGCACCAACTCGTGTGCTCACCCTCACGTCGGAGCCGGTACTCCTCCGCCGCGGCTTGCTCCGCCAGCGTCCCCGTACGATTAGCTTTGTGCGATGGCATCCTGTCGCCTCGCGTGCGTCATATATATCTACCTACGCCCAGTGCCGCTTCTCGGTCATGGGACGGCCGGAGGGAGCGGCAGCGACCGAGAAGCCCCGTATGACCACACGCGTATGCGGGGGGTGTCCGGACGCGGACAGTCGTGGAGGTGGTCGCCGTCATCCAGTTAGTTCCTCCACGGTGTCCACGGCATCCCGATGCTCACCCTCCTGCCATTCTTCCCAGCGGTCGTTCACCCACGTCTTGCCGAACGGGACGTATCCGGCCGTGTCGCGGTCGGAAAGGCCGTCGCTCTTGCACTCGACGACAGTCCACACCGCGACGTTCCACGCGGCCGTTTCCGGGTCGGGAGCGTCGTCCTCCTCGCCGGTCCGGTCCCATTCCCACGCCGTCGCCTCCTTGTCGTTGTAGCGCCAGTCCGTCGGCGGGATGCCCTCGACGGACAGGATTTCCCCGCGCCCCTTCCGATTCTTCACCGTCTCGTAGATCGTCGCGGTCTTCTTGCCCTCCTTGTGGACGGCTTCGGCCATCACCCGGATCGCCGGGTGCACGTCGCCGCCGTCGTGGCCCACGATGATGATGGAGCCGCCGTACTTCCGGACCTTGTAGACGAGCGGGGCCAGCTTCTCGCCCGCCTCGGCGCCCGACTTCCCGCGACCGCTCGCGTGACTGCTCGCCTCGTCGAAGATGAACAGCTTCGGCGTGCCGTTCCCCTCCATCACCGCCTGCTGGTCCTGCTTGAACCAGTCCATCACGTCGGGGTAGTTCGCGATCCACTCGTCCGCCTCGCGGAGCGTGCGGATGTTGCTCGCCACCTCGCCGCCGGGATGGGTCCGCTTCCACAGCTGGCCCGCGAGACACGCGAAGTCCGTCTTCCCGCTCCCCGGCGGCGCGAAGATGTACCACAGGATCGCCTCGCGGTCGAGAAGCCCCTCCACGTCCATGAGCGCCTGCATCCGCGAAATGTCGGCCCGCTGGTTGGCGTCGCCCGTCATGAGCTTCAGCGTCTGCGTGTCGCCGTGATCCATCGCTTCGCGGGCGACCGCGGTCGCCTCGTTCCGGAGCGGGCGCCGGTACATCTCCGTCTCCTCGACTCGGGCCGGCATCGCCGCCCGCGCCTCGACGTCGAAGTTCGTTGGGTCGTACTCTTGGGAGAGAATCGAGAGATACCGCGACAGGCTGGGGTCCTGCACCCGGCCCGTGTGTTCGTGAACCTCCGGGTCCCGCTGGCCGTAGCCTTCCGCGTGCTCGCGGAACTGGGCGGGCGTGTAGAGGTCGTCGCCGCCGTCGTCGGTCATGGTCACGACTCACCCCCGTCGGTCGCGACGGCTTCCTGTTCTGCGGCGGGCGGCTCCATCGGCTCGCCGTCCGGCTCCGGTTCCGCGAGTTGATCGAACTCGGGAAGGTCCTCCTCGGTGAGCGTCGGGAGGTCCGTCTCCGTGACGTTCTCCGCGCGCTCCTCGAAGTCCTCGAACACGTCCTTCACCGCGGTCTTGTCCAACATTTCGCCCCGCTCGCGCGCCTTCGCCAGCCGGTTGATGAGCTGGTGCTGAAGGTCCGCGCCGAGTTCGCTGATCGAGTCGCGCATGATGCCGAGGGTGATGTACGACTCGGTGAGCTTCCCGTACATCGACTCCATGTGATCCTTCGACGTGAGCACCTTCTGGTCCTCAAGTTCGGAGAGCCACACGCCGCGAACGATCAGGTCCTCCGTCTCCGGGTGCCAGTCGAAGTCGCGGACGGCCCACGCGCTCGATCCGTTCACCGCCCACGGGTCCGGCCCCTCGACGGTCTTCTCGGCCCAGACCTCCGGCGGGACGAGGTACTTCTCCACGTCGTCGCTGACGGCGTTCACGTGGAACACTTCGACCGAGCGCCGAGTCCGGAGCCACCGGGCGAACCGGACGCCCGCGAGGAACAGCGGCGGCCCGAGGATCAGCAGGGCCGCGAAGAAGTCCATCACCCACCGCGGGACGTGCGGGAGATCGGGGCGGACCACGCCGATGATGATGCCGAGGAACACCAGCAGGCCCGCGGTGAGAAGCTGGGCTTCAGCGACGACGTAGGTGAGCCGGTCGGCCCACGAACGGAACGTCGGTCGCAGGTCAGGCATCGCCCGCCACCTCCGGCGCGCCGCCCTCCTGTCGCATCACCCACAGCGCCGCCGCGATGAACATGAGGATCGCCAGCGCCGACCCGCCGATCCAGCCGACAGTTGCCGAGCCACCGGCGAGCGGATTGACCGGCCGGATACCCGTCGAGAGGTAGACCGCGCTCGACGACGTGCCGATGCTCACCGCGGCCGCCCCGCGGTACGTGCCGACTTCCATGCGGACCGTCGTCTCTCCGTTGACCATGACCCGCTTCGAGGGAACTTCCCGAGCCCCCGCTTCGTCGACCTGCCCGAGCACGTCGGAGATCGCGATTCGGGTCGGCAGGTCCGCGTGAAGGTCCACGACGAACTCGCCACCCGAGTAGTGGTAGTCCGTCACCGTGACGTGGGGGCCAACGTCGATCACCGCTGACTGTGGCCCTTCCTGTTCGGTGGTCGTCGTACTGTTCTCCTGTGCCGCGACGGTGCCGACGCCACCCGCCACTACGGACAGGATCAGCGCCAGCGCGATGAGTGCGCGTTTCATAATGGGTGGAGCGCGCCCCTAGATCGGGAGCGCGCTTCCGATGCCGTCGACCACGCGGCCGACCGTGGCGTCGTAGAGGCCGCTGACGACGCGGCCCGTGAGGTCGATGCCGAAGTTAATCGAACCCTCGACGCCCTGCTCGATCCACGTCAGCCCGATGCCGACAGGATCGTAGCCAGCGAGGTACGCCGCGCCACCGACCCCTGCGACGAGCACGGCCACCTCAACCTTAGCGTCCATCTCTACCACCGCCCTGCTGGGCGCGGTTGTTCACGACGACCGCCGCCGCGACGACGGCGAGAATGGCGATGAGTACCATCTGGGAGCCGCCGCCGGAGTCTGCACCGCCGCCACCACCGGCGAGCGGTTCGCGGCTCTCGATCTCCTTCCGTAGTTCTTCGAGTTGGTTCAGTTGCTCTTCGAGTCGAGTGACGTTGTTGGTCTGGTAGTTGTAGTCGCGGGTCCGCACCGTGTCGAGTTCGTTACCCTGCCGGTCCTCGGCCCCGGTCACACCCACGTTTCCGCGAAGGCGCTGGATGGACGTGTTCTCGCCGGCCGGAGCGAAGTACATGGACCGGTTATCGGCGTCGTAGGTCCCGTTAACCTGATAGCCGCCTTCAGGGGCGTCGCGGGCGAACAGCATCCCCGACTCGGTGACGTTCACCGTGGAGCGGGTTTCGATGTTCACGCCGCCGTAGGACTGTGAGGAACCGTCGTTGAGGTTCAGCGGCTCCTTGTTATCCTGCTCACCGTGGAGCATCACCGATGCCGTGACGGGGGCGTCCACGACCTGTGAGTACGTCCCGTTCGCGTCCGCCAGCAGGTACTCTTTGGAGATGGATTCACCATCCACACGGAGGGTGACCTGCTCAGCCGTGGGGGTGCCGCTCACCGCAACGTAGGTCTTGTCGTGGGGGAGCGTTTTCTGATAGTCGACGGTGATGTGGCTCGTATTCTGAATGTCAGGCGAGTCGAGCCCAAGCGCCGCGAGGGTCCCCCATTGGTACGCCGCGGCGCCGCTCTGGTTGTAGGACGTGGCGAACTCCGAGGCCAGCATCTCCGGCGTCGTGATGTCGGTGGTGTTGATCTCCCCGGCGTCGTAGGCCGTGATTACCTGATCTACAAACGACTGGTTGTACTGGGTCTTGAGATCGGTAGCTTCCGAACCGATCTGATTCAGGAGCGTATCGTACGGACCTACCTCGAAGACACCAGTTGCAGTCAGGTTCTTCGAAGCGTTCCACGACGAGTCGGAGACACCGCCGACCTGTACTGTTCCATTCGCCCGCTCGTAATCATCGTAGTATTCGTAGACAGATCGACCAATCCCCCACTTGTAGTCGTTAATGTAGTTGTCCCCGGTTTTCCAATCCTGTACGTACATGGTCTTGTTGACGCTCGTACCATTTAGGAGCGTGTACGACTGGTTGGTCGTGTGGCTCCACGCTTTGAAGTGGTCCGTGTCTCCGTCGCTAGAGGCTGTTACCCCGGTTTCTGCGAGAGTGACCCACGTCCCAGAGATTCCCGAGTCGTTCTTCGCGGTCTCAACCGTGTAAGCCAGTTGAGCAATCTGCTGATTGTACCGCGCGAGGAGATTCCGCTCACGGACCGCGTAGTAGTCCTCAATCACTCGGTCCAACTCGTTTTTGACGTAGGTCGCGTTCGTCGCACCGCCCGCGTTGATCAGCTCGATCATGCGGGCCTTGGCCTTCATGGAGGCGACCGCCTGACTGTGCGCGAGGAAGTTTCGCTTCCCGGCGAGGAACGTATCCGCCGTCTCATGCTGGGAAACGAGCGACGAGTACAGGTCCAGCTTCTTCTGTTTCGTCTCCGAGGCGGTGGTCGTTTCAACCTCACTATCGCCGCCACAGCCACGGGTGAGGTCGATGGTACACATCACCCCGTCCGTAGGGATGATGAGCGCGTCCGCTTCTCCCGCGGGAGACACGTCTTCGGCGGTGTTCTGTGCCACCGGCCCGAAGCCACCCGCGAGCGCCGCGGACATGACCATGACCATGGCGAAGGCAACGGCGACGACGGAGAGCGGGTCCGGAAGGCGGCCGCGGAGGCTCACCGCGGTTCACCTCCGGGGAGCGCCGCCACCTGTTTCCGCACCGAGCGGCGCCGATGGACCTGATCCACTTCGAGGGCGATCGGCGGTACCGCCGCCAGCGCCGCCCACGCGAGCGCGCCCATCCCGGCGAGGAGCGCCGCGAAGAAGGCCAGCCCGAGGGCCAGCGCCTGCCACGGTTTCACGCCGAACGCCAGTTTCCCGTGTGCCATCCTCACCACCTCAGTAGTAGGCGAGCAGGGCGTACGCCCCGGTGAGGATCATTCCCGCGACCGCCCCGATGCTATCCGAGGACAGGACGAGATCGTTCAGCGCCGGCACGAACGGGATGCCGATCATCAGGAGCGCCGCGCCGCCCGCCGCGCCCTGCTCGATCATGTCGAGGTCGTCGAAGCCCTCCCCCGCGCGGTTCGTCGCCCACGCACCGCCGAGGCAGAGGAGCGCCACGAGCCACGCGACCGTCACCTCCGCGCCGGTCGCACTCCAGAGCACGTCCGACATGGAGTAGCCGAACAGGGAGAACGACCCAATGCCGACGAGGACCACGACCGCGATGGGATACGCCCACCCCAGCACGAAGTCCGTCGCGTCGATGCTTCCCTCCCGATGCAACCACGAGTCGCCGGTTCCTAGTGACATACTGCAACCG